>WNFT01008209.1_pt1 | contig 17647 bp, 18 predicted proteins | sample 5400191 | NCBI WGS metagenome assembly WNFT01 (sample SAMN13153359, study PRJNA577476) | soil metagenome | isolation source: 80 cm saprolite under Madrone tree | place: USA:California | collected 2016-06-14 | reverse complement strand
GACCGGCGGCGAGGCGCGGTTCGTCCCGACCTTGATCGGCGACAAGACGGTCGGGCTCACCATGGTTTATGCGGTGCTGGCGGCGCTCTTGCAGCGCGAACGGACCGGCTGCGGCCAGGCGGTCGAAGTGCCGATGCTCGAGACGATGACCGCTTTTGTCATGGCCGAGCACATGGGCGGGCTGACTTTCGAGCCGCCGCTCGGGCCGCCCGGCTATTCCCGTATGCTGGCACCCGATCGGCGGCCGCATCAGACCCTCGACGGGCATATCTGCATCCTTCCCTATACCGATCGGCACTGGCGGGATTTTTTCCGCATCGCCGGCCGTTCCGAGCTTGCCGAGGATCCGCGGCTCGCCGACGCGCAGACGCGCTCCCGCCACGTCGCCGAACTCTATGCGCTCGTCGCCGAATGCGTGCGCGATGCGCCGACCGCGTACTGGCTCGACAAGCTCGAGACCGCCGACATCCCGTGCGGTCCGGTCAACCCGCTTGCCGAATTGCCGGCCGACGAGCACCTCGCCGCCGTCGACTTCTTTCCGCTAACCGAGCATCCTTCGGAGGGGCCGATCCGGGTGGTGCGGCCGCCGGTGCAGTTCGGCGGGGCCGATTGTGCAATGAGGCACCCGGCGCCGCGGCTCGGCGAGCATACGCGCGAGATCCTGCGCGAGGCCGGGCTCGGAGAGCCTGTGATCGACGACCTCCTCGCCCGCAGAATCGCGATCGCCGCGGCGTGAGCGCTTGGTTAATTCAGCGCGATGATTTCGGTTGCGACTTGATCGACCGGCTGGCTTTGCCCGCCTGCGATTGCGGCGATGATCACCGCGGTGAAGAGCCCCGCCCGCATCTTGGCCGAAAGGGGCAGCAGGACCGCGGCGATCAGCAACGCCGCGCACCCGAGATAAAGCCATGCGGAAGCTGGTTCGGTCATATGCCGGCCCTCCTTTCGCCAAACGATAGTCGGAGCGGATCAAGGTTTCGTTAATGCGGCTGAACGACGAAGAAAAGGCGATGCTGGCCGGGGAGCTCGGTGAACCGCGGCGCTGGGCGATCGCCCACCAGATCGCCGTCGGCGAGTTCTTCGACGCGGCCGATTTCGTGGCCGTGTCACAGGCGCACATCATGGCCGACACCGAATCCCTGGGCGAGGCCGGAGTGCGTTTTCTCGAAGGCCTCGCCGCCGCACCCCAACCCGCGCGCCAGGTTCGGGTCCCGGCGATCACCGATCCGCGCGGGATCGATTTCGCGATCTATCACCGGCTCGGGCAGAACGCCGCGATGGCGGCCCTCGAAAGACGGGCGATCGCGGCACTCTCGGCCTGCGGCGTGCTGATGACCGACACCTGCATCAACTACCAGACGATCATGGCGCCGCTGCGCGGCGAGCATGTCGCCTATGGCGATACCGGCTCCGTCATCTACGCCAACAGCGTCCTCGGCGCCCGCAGCAATTTCGAGGGCGGGCCCTCCGCACTCGCCGCAGCACTCACCGGCCGCACCCCGCGCTACGGCTATCACCTCGACGAGTACCGTCGCGCCACCCGGCGGTTCGAGATCGTGGTGAGCCCGCGCGACCTCAGCGAATGGGGTGCGCTCGGCGGCATCATCGGCGAGGGCTGCGCGTCCTATTGGCAGGTGCCGGTGATCGAGGGGCTGACGGCGGTCCTCGGCTCGGACGGGCTGAAGCATTTCGGCGCCGCGCTGGCGAGCTTCGGCTCGGTGGCGCTGTTTCACATGCCCGGCATGACCGCCGAGGAAGCGGTGTTCGCCGGCTCTCCGCCCGAGCCCGTCCAGGTCGGTCCGGCCGCGATCGCGGCCTTCCTGGCGCGTTATGGCGCGTCCGGCGATAAGCTCGACGTCGTCGTCTTCGCGGCACCACAGCTCTCGCTCTATGAGATCGCGGCGGTGGCCGACGCCTTGGATGGGCGCCTCGTCGATCCCGGCACGACGGTGATCGTCGCGACTTCGCCCGAGATCAAGCACGCCGCCGATCGCATGGGGCTGACCGACCGCATCGAGGCGTCGGGTGCGGTCGTCGCGCAGGGGATCTGCTTCTACCAGAGCTACGCGCGCGAGATGGCCGAAGCCAAGGGCTGGACGCGGCTGATGACCAACTCGGCAAAGCTCGTCAATATCCTGGGCGGCTACGGCTATCGGTCGAGCCTGGCGAGCCTCGAGCGCTGCGTCGCTTCGGCGGTGGCAGGAAAGGTGCTGTAGTGCCGATCTTGCTGCGCTGCCATAAGGGCGTTGGTCCCGAGGTGAGCGGCGTCGCCCTCGTCGCTGCCGATAATTTCAGCGCACGCTACGATCTCGACCGCGTGTGCGGCGTGTTCTCCCGCCCGAGCCACAAGCTCGCCGGCGAGAGCTATGTCGACCGTATCCTGGTCCTCGACGGCGCCAAGGGAGGGGTCGCCACCGCCTGGATGCTGCACGACATGAGGGCACGGGGGATCGTGCCGCGGGCGCTGATCTTCAACCGGGTCAACCCGATCCTCGCCCAAGGTGCGGCCTTCGGAGGCGTGGCGCTGGTCGATCGCTTCGCCGGCGACGTCACCGCTCTCTTCCGCACCGGCGACATGCTGCGGGTCGACCCTGCGGCCGGCCTCGTCACGATCCTGAGCCGTGACGCCTAGCGCTATAGGTAAGGTGATTTCCTTCATATTATCAATAACTTGGTACCTTGAGGGACGCCCGATGGATGTACCTCAAACCGCGTGCGAACCCTTTGCAAGCAGCGTTCACCAGCATTTTCAACAACTTGACAGCCCTCGGCACGACCGAGCCGCGGCCAAAATTCCCTGCCGCACGGGAGATCTCAGGGAGAAAAATCGAATTCGTCCGCAAAATCGTCGAGGCCATTACCAATTATCCGTTACTAATCAACCAGTTACGAGTCGAATGCCAGGCCCGCCGAGTCCCGCTCTGAGGGACGGAGCAGGGAGAGTTTGCCTGATCCACACCTTGCCATCCCGCGGGGGTCCGCCTGACGGACCCGGCTGGACCAGCCCTCGCGGCATTCATCCGTCGGCGCATTGTACACAGATGGCGTCCATGGAAAGTCCGAGGCGTTCGACGTTTGTTCACCACCCTCTAGCACCGGTCGAACGGGGACAGCATCAGCTCGGCGGGCGGAGCTATGTCGTCCGCATCCTCGTCCTCGCTTGACGCCTTGGAGGGGTGAACCCATTTGCATAGGCCAAGGCATAGGCCAAACGGAGATGGTTGTGATCCCGGAGCGACATGTCAAGCTTTTCAGGAATGGCCGAAACCAGGCGGTGCGCATTCCCCGCGAGTTCGAGCTTCCTGGCGAAGATGCCGTCATTCGCAAGGAGGGCGGAAGGCTGATCATCGAGCCTACTTCGCCGAAATCCCTGTTGGCACTCCTGGCGACACTTCAGCCGATCGAGGAGGATTTTCCGCCGATCCCTGACCTGACCCCCGAACCCGTCGAACTTTGATGCCTTATCTGCTCGATACCAACGTTGTCTCCGACCTCGTTCGCCATCCGCAGGGCCGGGTAGCCGAGCACATTCACGAGGTTGGCGAGGCGCAGGTCCACACCAGCATCATTGTCGCGGCGGAATTGCGATACGGGGCCGCGAAAAGGGCATCGCCACGACTGGCGATGCAACTCGAGAGAGTGCTCGGCGTCCTCGACGTTCTCCCATTCGAGGTGCCAGCCGATACCGTCTATGGCGTCATCCGCACCCGGCTCGAACAGATCGGCAGGCCGATCGGCGGTAACGATTTGCTCATTGCCGCTCACGCTGTCGCACTCGGCTATACCATCGTGACCGACAACGACAGAGAGTTCGCCCGGATCGACGGCCTTCTTCGCGAGAATTGGCTTGAGCGACAGTAAAATGGAATTCTGCCAGCGCATCGCCTGCTGCAGCGCGACCGCGCAGGGCACGGCATCGACGACGCTCGCAAATTCCACCAGGTCTGGCTCACGGCTCTTCGCCGACGGCCACGCGCAGGCCCGACAGCAGCAACTCGTGGTGCTCGGGCTTACGCAGTTCGGTAGTGCTCGGCATAACGACAGGGGTAACCGCACGCAGCCGCGCGACAATCTCTCGCGCCTCATCGAGCCGCCCCATATGAGCATAACAGGCGGCAAGATAGCGGTATGCGTTCGGGAAGCCTGGGTCGTCCTGGATCGCGAGCAGCAGCTTCGGGGCCGCCAGATCGAACCGCCGGCTGACGAAATGCGCAGCGCCGATTTGGACCGAAGCCCAGCCGATCCGAGCACGTGGGCTCAGGCGCAGCGACGTCTCGACATGTTCGATCGCGATGTCTGGCTGCCCCGCCCATAGCCTGAGCATGCCAGAGATGTGCCACCCACGCGCAAAGCTCGGATTGAGCGCGAGCGCACGGTCGACCAACGCGACCATGGCGCCGATGTCCTCGCCGAAGAATGCGAGCGCAGCGGCGGCATTGACGACGGTGCCGGGGTCGTCCGCGGTCGCTCGCAACGCTCGCCGCGCGAGATCGATACCCTTGCGACGGTCCGCTTCCGGATCGTTGCTTCGTCCGTCAAGACACAGGTACCCATGGCAGACTGCGGACCAAGCGAGTGCTGGCCCGTAATTCGGGTCGCGCTCGATCGCTTGCTCGAGTAAGCAGAGCGCTTCGGGAATCTGCGTTTCCGACGACAAGGCCATCCTGGAGGCGCGCAGGTAGAGATCGTAGGCGGTGAGGTCGTTTGTCGGACGATTGGCCGAACGAGCGGTCTCGGCGGCCTGAAGTGCCGGCTCGATGACGCCGGCGACGCTCGACGCAACTTTGTCCTGAAGCTCGAAAACGTCCTCTAGCGAGCCGTCGAAGTGGTCGGCCCAGAGATGCGCGCCGTTGGTTCCGTCGATCAGTTGCGCGGTAATTCGCACGCGGCCGCCAGCCTTGCGCACCGAGCCTTCCAGGACATAGCGGACGCCGAGCTCGCGAGCGACCTGCTTCACGCCTACGGTTTGGCCTTTATAGGTGAAGGTCGAATTGCGCGCGATCACGAACAGCCAGCGGATGCGGCTGAGCGCCGTGATGATCTCCTCGACCATGCCGTCGGCGAAATATTCCTGCTCCGGGTCGCCGCTCATATTGGCGAACGGCAAGACCGCGATCGACGGCTTGTCGGGGAGTGGCAGCGCCGGTGGAGCTCCCGGCTGGACCGCGGGCGTCGCGCCCGCAGGCGGCCGGGACGGCCGCGGTCCGACCCGGTACACCCGCACCGGGCGGGCGATGTTCTTGACCTGCTGCTCGCCCAGATCCTCGAAGACAAAGGGCAGCCGGTCGCGGACGTGGTCATGGACCGTATTCGAGACGAACACCCCGCCGGCATCGGCGAGCGCTTCGATCCGGGAGGCGATGTTGACGCCGTCGCCATAGAGGTCGTCGCCTTCGACGATCACGTCGCCGAGATTGATGCCGATGCGGAGCTCGATGCGGTTGTCCGCCGCGACACTGGCGTTCCGCTCGGGCATCGCCTGCTGCACCGCGACGGCGCAGCGCACCGCATCGACGACGCTGGCAAACTCCACCAGCAGGCCGTCGCCGGTGGTCTTGACGATCCGCCCACGGTGCTCGGCGATCTTCGGATCGACGAGCTCGCGGCGCAGCACTTTCAAACGTTCGAGCGTCCCCTCCTCGTCCGCTCCCATCAGCCGCGAATACCCCGCCACATCGGCGGCGAGGATCGCCGCGAGCCGACGGGTCGGGGTCATGTCGCCTCGCCCGCCGCCAGGCGCAGGCCCTCTAAGTAGAACTCTCGATGCTCGGGGTTACGCCAATGCGTGGCATGCGGCACGACGACGTCTGTGAGGCACCGTAGTCGCTCAACGATCTCTTGCGCCTCGCCGAGGCGACCCATTTGTGCATAACACGATGCGAGAAATCGATACGCAGGCACCCAGTTGGGATTCTCCTGCATTGAGCGAAGCAGCATCGTCCTAGCTTCATCATAGCGCCGGGAGAAAAATTGGCCGACCCCGATCCCCAGGAAAGGGTCATGCATGCGAACACGCGGACTTAATCTCAGCCCGGTCTCGAAGTGCTCGATCGCGAGATCGGGCTGCCCAGCCCACAGCCTGAGCCAACCGCTGCGCCACCAACCGACCGCGAAACTCGGGTTTAACTCAAGAGAACGGTCGATCAGCGCGATGGCGGTTGCAATGTCTTCGCCGAAGTAAGCCAGAACGTAGGCGCCGTAAGCGAGGACATTAGGGTCATCGCGGGCGGCCGCAAGCGCCCTGCGGGTTAGTCTTAATGCCTCTTCGCGGTTCGCACCGGCATCGTCGATCCATCCGGCCACATCGAGGGAGGAGCGGCAACTTCCCGCCAAAGCGAGGGCCGGCGCGTAGCGCGGGTCACGCTGGATCGCCTCGTTGAGCAGATCGAGCGCCTCAACATAACTCTCCCGGCCCACCTCTCCGGATTGGATCGGTGTGAGCGCGCGCAGGTAAAGGTCGTAGGCGGTGAGATCATTGGTCGGCCGTTTAGCTGACCGGCTGATCTCCGCGCCCTGCAATGCCGGTTCGATGACACCGGCGACGCTCGACGCGACTGTGTCCTGAAGCTCGAAAACGTCCTCCAGCGCGCCATCGAAGCGGTCGGCCCAGAGATGCGCCCCGCTCTGCGCGTCGATCAGCTGGGCGGTGATGCGCACTCGACCGCTTGCTTTGCGCACCGAGCCTTCGAGGACATAGCGGACGCCGAGCTCGCGACCGACCTTCTTCACATCGATCGCTTGGCTCTTGTAGGTGAAGCTCGAATTGCGGGCGATGACGAAGAGCCAGCGGATGCGGGAGAGCGCCGTGATGATCTCCTCAACCATGCCGTCAGCAAAATATTCCTGCTCCGGGTCGCCACTCATATTCTGGAAGGGTAGCACCGCGATCGAGGGCTTGTCGGGGAGCGGAAGCGGCGGTGCTGCTGACGGCTGGACCGCGGGTGTCTCGCCCGCAGGCGGCCGGGACGGCCGCGGTCCGACCCGGTAGACCCGCACTGGCCGGGCAATGTTTTTGACCTGCTGCTCGCCGAGATCCTCAAAAACAAGGGGCAGCCGGTCGCGCACGTGGTCATAAACCGTATTGGAGACGAACACCCCGCCGGCATCGGCCAAGGCCTCGATCCGCGCGGCGATGTTGACCCCATCGCCATAAATGTCGTCGGGCTCGACGATGACGTCGCCGAGATTGATGCCGATGCGCAGCTCGATGCGATTGTCCGTCGCGGTGCCGGTGTTCCGCTCGGCCATCGCCTGCTGCACTTCGACCGCGCAGCGCACAGCATCGACGACACTCGCAAATTCCACGAGCATGCCGTCGCCGGTGGTCTTGACAATCCGACCGTGGTGCTCGGCGATTTTCGGATCGAGGAGCTCGCTGCGCAGCGCTTTGAGCTGTTCGTGCGTCCCTTCCTCGTCGGCCCCCATCAGCCGCGAGTAGCCCGCGACATCGGCCGCCAGAATTGCTGCCAGCCGGCGCTCGACTCGCTCTCCTCTCACCGTGGCCCTCCTCCGCGGGCATTAACCTTGCGCCGATGTCGTCAGCCGATCAACCGTCTGGCGAGTGATTACTCGAAATGTTGCACGGCAACAGCGTTCGCATGTCGCGGAAAGTTGGTTATTATATATTCGCCCATGGAGAACTGGCGCCCATGGAGAACTGGCAATGGCCGAAGTAGAGACCGTAGAGCTTCTCAAGCGCTATTCGGAGGCGCGTATTTCGGCGGTCGAGCTGCGGCGCGCCCTTGGCAGGGCCACTTTTGCCGATGTGCTGATCGAGCTGGCCAAGCGCAATTTGCCGTTGCCGCGAGCGCCGGAGGCCGGCCGCGAGCAGCGGATCGCCGCTGCCCGCGCTCTGCTGTTTCCCAAGGCCGCATGAGAACACCGCGTGTTTCGCTTTTCGTGCTCGACACTGGGCCGCTGATTACGCTCGCGGCTGCGGACAGCCTTGATTACCTCCTTTACCCGAAGGTCTCGGTGATCATCCCGGACGCGGTATTTTACGAGGCCACGCGTGATAGCGCGAAGCTCGGCGCCCAATCGGTGATGGATTGGGTCAAGGCGCATCACACAGAAGTCGAAATCGCCGTCACCAACGCATACCTCAACTTCGACAGCGCGCGCATCGTCAACCCGCAGGCCTATGAACCGAACCTGGGCGAGCGCGCGGCGATTGAGGTGATCGAGGAACCGGCGCGGCTCCAAGGCGACGATAAAGCGATCCTGCTCTGCGAGGAAACAGCCGTCATTCGACGCATCGTCATCCGTGAGCGCGAAAAGATCATCGAGCTCAGCACCATGGACTTTCTCAAGATCCTCGAAGCGGAACAGCGGATCCAATCCGCCGACGCCGTGTTTGACCGGGCACTCTTCGGGGAGCATGATCCCGCGCTTCAGGAAGCGGTGCGCGCGACCCTGCGGGTGGCGCAGCGAGACCGTCGCCCCGGCGACGGCTAACGGCTGCTGCGCGACAGCCGCGCCTGATGCCCGCCCATCAGCCGCGAATACCCCGCCACATCGGCGGCGAGCATCGCGGCCAGACGGCGGGTGGCGGCCATTATCGATCCAGCGCTCACCCCTGCTGTTCTTCACTTCTTCTTGCGCCCCGGACCCGACAGCGGCGCGCGTGGCTTATTTCTTCGTGCCTGCCTCGGCCTCGGCGGTCGTCGTTTCGATAAATTCCGCCAGCCGGCGATGGTAGAGCGCGGTGATCGTCGGAAGGTCCTCCTTCCGCCAATCGACGGCGAGATCGCTTTGGTTGGCCATCAAGCCGGCCAGCACACCGGCGTTGACCGCGCGCATGTAATGTGAGCCGTCATAGGTCCCCTCTTTGCTTTGGGTCAGCGCCGACGGGATCGAGAAGTCGAGAAACTCGTCATAGGCTGCGGCGACCTGGCCGATTGCCGCGAGATACGCGTCGAGCTGACCGGTGAGGCTGAAGGCGGCGATGCGCCAAGCCGATTCCGGCGGGATGTAGCCGATGGCGCGTGCTGTCGGGAACTGGCGGCGCAGCTCGACATAGGCCTGGGCGCGCTCGGCATGCACATCGAACGGCGCCGGCTGCGGCTTGATCGGGCCCTTCGGATTGTAGTTATGACGTTTCGATCGGACCTCGAGCTGGGCGTGAAAATCCGGGTCGTAGTAGCGATGGTGCGGCGAGTCTCCGCGCAAGGTGCGGATCGAGAAATCGAGCGCGTCAAGCGACAGATAGCTGGCGAAGATCGACGGCGGCGAGTCCCCGCTTTGGATAAAGTCCGGCACCTCGACTGCCTGTTGCGGGCCGATGAACTCGGCGCGCTTGACGTCGACGATCATCAGGCGGGGCATATAGCCGCGTTCCCGCAAATACTTTGCGTAGAGAACGTATTCGGGCGCAGTACCGTCCGAAATGGATAAATTATAACAGCGGTACCCCTCGATCTGTTCATCGGGCAAAAGGCTCGCGCGCGAGGTCCCGAAGATTACGCAATCGTAATCAGCCCGGCGCGGCAAGAACCTGATGATCGCGGCCAGGCGCTCGTTGAAGGCGTAGTTGACCCCGGTCAGGACATTCCCCCTCAGATACCAGAGGGGATCGACCAGGCAATTGACGGCGAAGCAGGCTGCGACGATCACCCCGACGGTCGCCAGCAGCCAGCCGAGATAGGAGCGGAACCGCTGTCTGGATTTCACCACGCTTCTCCTCCCCGCTTTGTGAAATATCACGAGAAGCGCCTCTTATCGTCGCCCCCCGCATATGAGCGGGGCCGACCCCGGACGCTCAATACCGGAAGTACAGGAATTCGCTGACGTGGTGAAGATTAAGAAAGGCCAGGGCGGCGAGAAGGCCGATAAACACCGCCGCGGCGGCACTCGGGCGCCACTCAAGGCGCCACGGCAAGAGCCGCGCCACCGACGGCGCCCGCTCGACGAGCGGCGGATCGCGCTCCCGTTCGGCCACCCCATAGTTGAAGGCAGGGTGCCAGCGCGCCAGCATCTGCTGCGTGTTCGGCAGGAACCATACGACGGCCAGCCAGAAGATCAGCCACAGCACGAGCTCGGACTGATCGGCGGAGACCGGCGGGCCGTCGAAACGAACCCCGATCCAGCCGAGCCCGGCAGCCAAGGGGCCTAGCGCGTCGTGCCAGGAGTGGGGCAGGTTGAACATGCCGCGGAAGACCCGCATCGCGATGTCCATCGACGGCGCGCGGTGCGTCACCAGCAGCACGGTCAGGCCGAAGAACGTCACGAACCGCGCCACGGTGTTCGACCACCAGGCGTTGATCGGTCGCCACACGCTCCGCCAGGCATGGTTCATCACCATCGCACCACCCTGCAGCGAGCCCCACAGCACGAAATGCCAGGCCGCGCCGTGCCACAGACCGGACAGCGCCATCGTCACCATCAAGTTGAAATAGAGCCGCCCGGTGCTGCAGCGGCTGCCGCCGAGCGGGATGTAGATGTAGTCGCGCAACCAGCGCGACAACGTCATGTGCCAGCGCCGCCAATAATCGACGACGTTGAGTGCCCGCAAGGGCGAGTTGAAATTGAGCGGCAGCTGGATGCCGAACAGGCGGGCGGCGCCGAGGGCCATCTCGGAATACCCCGAGAAATCGAAATAGAGCTGGAACTTGAACGCGATCGCCCCTTGCCACGCGCTGAAGAAATCGAGTGCCTCGCCGGCGGCCGCGGCTTCGTAGACGCTCGCCACCGAGGGCGCGAAACCGTCGGCGAGAACCACCTTCTTGAACAGCCCGATGACAAAAATCGTGAGCCCGAGCATGAAGTTGCTCGGCTTGATGGCGAACGCCCAGGGTCCCTTGATTTGCGGAAAGATCTCGCTGTGGTGGGTGATCGGCCCGGCCAGCAGCTGCGGGAAAAACATCACGAAGAAGCAATATTCGAGGAAGTCGTGCTCGATGACCTCGCCGCGGGCCGAGTCGACGAGATAGGCGATCTTCTGAAAGGTGAAGAACGAAATGCCGAGCGGCAGCAGGATGTGCTGCAACATGAAATCGGTCTGAAGCACGGCGTTGGCGGTGTCGATCAGGAAATCGGTGTATTTGAAATAGCCGAGCACGAGCACATCGACCACGATCCCGAAGATCAGCAGCAGGCGGACCCGGTCGGCTCGGCCGACCAGGCGCTGGGCGGTGATCCGTCGAGCGACGATGAAATTGAACACCGCAATCCCGCCGAGCAGCGGCAGATAGAGCGGGTTCCACCAGCCATAGAATAGCAACGATGCCCCGAGCAGCAGCCCCAGCACAGCGCGCGGGCCGTAGAACTGGCGCAGCAGGACATAGAGGCCCACCGTCGCCGGCAAAAAGGCGAACAGGAAAATCGGCGAATTGAACAACATCGAAGGCGCTTCAACCCGAATTGAAGCGGGCTGACCGCTCCGTCGCACGATGCGCTCTAGTGGGCGGAGGACTGTCCATGTATGAGGAAATCGTGGCATAGGTCACGATTCTCAACCGGATGGACCGAATCCGGGGGCAAAGCCCGACGTTTAGCTGCATTGCGCCGGCTGAATGCTTCGAAGGCGCTAGCGACATTTTTTCCCGACGCCACCGGTCGCGGCGGGCGACTTGAAGTTGCGGTTTACGGCGGCATATTCACTCGACACTTCTCGGCAGAGGTCCGCGATGTCGACGATGTACCGCTACACACTGCCGGTCGAGCAGACGAAGTGGAAGTTCGACGGCAAGACCGAGACCTGCTTCACCTGGGAATACGACGATCAGCGCGCGGCATTGCTGCAGCTCTATGACAAGGGCAAGAAGCAGCAATGGGACGCCGCGGAGCGGATCGACTGGTCGCTCGATCTCGACCCCGAGAACCCGATGATGCTCGACGACCGGGTCATCCCGATCTTCGGCACCGATATCTGGAAGCGGATGACCGAGGCCGAGCGCCGTCAGGTTCGCCATCACCTGCAGGCCTCGCAGATCTCGCAGTTCATGCACGGCGAGCAGGGCGCGCTGATCGCCACCTCCAAGATCGTGCAGACGGTGCCGGACATCGATTCCAAATTTTACGCCGCGACGCAGGTCATGGATGAGGCACGCCATGTCGAGGCCTATTCGCGGCTCTTGCACGAGAAGTTCGAGCTCGCCTACCCGATCACCCACGGTCTCTCGGCGTTGCTCGAACAGGGGCTCAGCGACAGCCGCTGGGACATGACCTATCTGACCATGCAGATCCTGATCGAGGGGCTGGCTCTGGCGGCGTTTCAGCGGATTCGCGATCAGTCAAAAAATCCGCTCGCCGCGGCGGTTAACGCCTATGTCATGCAGGACGAGGCGCGGCATGTCGCCTTCGGCCGGATCGCGCTGCGCGACTACTACCCGCAGCTCAGCGACGCCGAGCGCAGCGAGCGCGAGGAGTTCGTTGTCGACGCCTGCTGGCACATGCGCGACCGGTTCAACCAGCTCGAGGTCTGGCAGCGGCTCGGCTTGCCGATCGAAGAGTGCCTGCAGATCGTCGATCGCTCCGAGGCGATGAACCTGTTCCGCAGCCGGATCTTCAGCCGCATCGTGCCGACGGTACGGGATATCGGCCTGTGGGGCCAACGCGTGCAGGAGGCTTTCGCGGCGATGGGCGCGATCGAGTTCGCCGATGTCGACGCCGGCGCTCTGCTCGACAACGACGCGCGTGTGGCCGACGAGTTCGACGCCGGCTTGCGGGTGCGCGACGCCCTGCCGGAGTAACACTCGCTTTCTCCTCGCTCGGGGCGCGTAGGTGACCTGCAAAGAGAAAGTCGTCATTCAGACCGTAACGCCGCGTGCATCCCGCGTAGACGAGCCCGCAGCCATTTGACCGGCGGCCTGAGATCGGACTAAACTAAGTCCGATTTAGGAGGCTCCATGCGCACGGTCAATATTCATGCAGCCAAGACCCAGTTGTCGCGTCTGGTCGACGCGGCAGCAGCCGGCGAGGAGATCATCATCGCCAAATCGGGCAAGCCGTTGGCCCGCTTGGGGCCTCTCGTCGACCTGCGGCGGAGACGCCGTCTCGGCGCCTTGGCCGGGAAGCTGCGCGTTCCGGAGGATTTCGACGCTCCATTGCCGGACGAGGTCGTCGATGCATTCGAAGGCCGCTGATGCGCGTGCTGCTCGACACGCACATTCTGATGTGGGCGCTCGCTGAGCCGTGGAGGCTGGACGGAGAGACCCGCGCCACGATCGAAAGCTGTGACATTGAGGTGTTGTTTAGCGCCGCCAGCATTTGGGAGATCGCCATCAAGGCCGGTCTCGGCCGCACCGATTTTGCATTCGATCCGACCGAGATTGCCCGATCGGCGCTCGATACCGGGTTCACCGAACTGCCGGTCCGCGCAAAAGCGGCTGCCTTTGTCGCCCAGCTGCCTTTGTTGCACCGTGATCCGTTCGACCGCGTTCTCGTCGCGCAGGCGATCGTCGAGCCCGCGACCCTCTTCACGGCCGATGCGCAGCTCGTGCCCTATTCGGAATTGGTCAGACGTGTCGGAGCGCGCTAGCTGCAACCGGTGCGTCCGCCCCGAACAGAAGTGAGGCGGCTACCGAGCTGTAGCCGGGAGCGGATCTTCTCGGCGAGCCTCGCCATAGCGTCTTGATTGCCCGGCCTTACCCCCAATCGAGCCTCAGATTGTCGCCGACGAGGCTGTGGTCTTCATGAGCCGTGTTGATGGCCATAAAAGGCCAGGGCGTCCCCATCTCCCTACTCCGGCAGGCCGAAGACCTCCTCGGGTTCGCTGAGGCCGCGCACCGGCTGCAGGCCGAGCGAGACCAGCGGGCGCGGGCAGATCCGGGCGAAGGCACTGGAAAACAGCATCGGGCGCCCGAGCCGCTTGGTCAGATCCTCGATCCGCGAGGCGAGGTTGACCGCCGGCCCGATCACGGTGAAGTCGAGTCGGCCGGAAGAGCCGACATTGCCGTAAATTACCTCGCCGAGATGCAGGCCGATGCCGATTCTCAGCTCACTCCGGCCGACACCGCGCCGCACCTGATTGACCGCATCGAGGCGCGCGAGCCCCTCAGTCGCCGCTTCGAGGGCGTGCACGCTCGACTGAGAGAAATCATCGTCGTCCTCAGCCGGAAAGATCGCCAGCACGCCGTCACCGATGAATTTGAGAATCTCCCCCTTGCGGTTCTCGATCGGCGTGGCGATCGCGTCGAAATAATCGTCGAGCAACTCGATCACCTCGTCACCGGGGAGCTGATCGGAGAGTGCCGTAAACCCGCGCAGGTCGGTCATCATGATCACCGCGCGCAGGCGCTCGCCCTCGGCCCGGCGGATCTGCCCGGCGAGGATGCGTCGGCCAGCCTGTGGGCCGAGATAGGTGTCGAGCAGATTGGCACTGATGCGCCGCACCGAGCGGGTATCCACGATAGCTGCAAGAGCGGGGTTGATGTCTTCGAGAGCGCTGATATCGGCATCGCTGAACCCGCCCCGCCGGTCGGTCGACCAGCTCACGACCGGAAATCGCTGGAAAGTGCGGTTGAGCGCGAGCGCAAAGTAATCGGTGGCTCCTGCCCCCCATAGCTTCGTCAGCAGCGGGTATTCGGGCATCTCGGCGACGAGACGGCGGCGAAATGGCGTGCCGCGCTCGATCGTAGCGCGGATCGGGCTCAGCAAATATTCGCCGGTATCGTCTGAGCCGTGCAGGATGCGAAATTCTTCGACGACCTTGTGCTCGCGCAGCCAGCGCGCCCCGACGCCGCGGATCAGCGGATGCAAGGTGCCCATATAGAGGGTGGCGCGCCACAGCGGGATGTCGTCGCCGACGAGCCGCCAGCACAGCTCGTCGAACAGCTCCACATCGCTATCGATCTGCGGCCCCTCCTCGAGAATCCAGCGGTCGATCCGACCTCCGGGTATCGGCGCTCCCAACCCGGTATAAACGCCTTCCGTGCGGAAGAAATCTTCGCTGCTGGTCGTCGTGTCGGCCGGGATGTCTAACGGCATGGTCGTGTCCATTGGCGCAGCGGGTCAGCGGGCACGCCCGAGAGCGGCCGTCACGGCGACATAAATGGGGTGATTTGTCCGGGTTGCGATGGGCGGGCGGTTTCCTCGTCGGGAGACCTCGTCTAACTTGGTGTTCACGAAACTGACATCGGGAGAGCAAGCGATGCCCGGCTTTACGACCCGTCCCGAGATCCGTGGCACGTTCGGCGTCGTGGCTTCGACCCATTGGGTCGCCTCCGCCGTCGGCATGAGCATCCTCGAGAAGGGGGGCAACGCGTTTGACGCGGCGGCCGCCGCCGGTTTCACCCTTCAGGTGGTCGAGCCGAGCACCAACGGCCCGCTCGGCGAGGCGCCGATGCTGGTGTGGAGCGAGGCGAACCACCGCTGCGACATGATCTGCGGCCAGGGGGTGGCGCCGCAAGCCGCGACAATCGCGAGGTTCCGCGAGCTCGGGCTCGATCTGATCCCCGGCACCGGATTGCTCGCCGCGGCGGTGCCCGGTGCCTTCGGCGCCTGGATGCGGCTGTTGCGCGACTATGGGACGATGTCGCTCGCCGAGATCCTCGGCCCGGCCATCGGCTATGCCGAGAACGGCTACCCGATGGCGCGCCGCGTCGCCGAGGTCATTGCCATCGTCGCCGACCTGTTCCGCCGGGAATGGCCGAGCTCGGCCGCGGTCTATTTGCCGCACGGCTTGCCGCCACCGCCCGGGCGGTTGTTCCGCAACCCGGCGCTCGCCGCGACTTACCGCCGGGTGCTGGCCGAAGCGGGCGAAGGGGCGCGCGAGCGGCGGATCGAGCGCGCCCGCGCCGCCTGGTATCGCGGCTTTGTCGCCGAGGCGATCGACGATTTCTGCCGGGTCGAGAAGGTGATGGATTCCTCGGGGCGGCGCCATGGCGGGCTGTTGACCGGCGACGATTTGGCGCGCTGGGAGGCCCCGGTAGAGCCGCCGCTGACCTTCGACTATCGCGGCTACAGGGTCGCCAAAGGCGGACCATGGAGCCAGGGGCCGGTGTTCCTGCAGCAACTGGCATTGCTCGAGGGGTTCGACCTCGACGAACTCGATCCACTCGGCCCCGATTTCGTCCATCTCGTCGTCGAATGCGCCAAGCTCGCTTTCGCCGACCGCGAAGCCTGGTACGGCGACCCAGGCTTTGTCGAGGTGCCGATGCGCACGCTGCTCGGCGCCGCCTACAACGATGCGCGGCGCAAGTTGGTTGGCGATGGGGCCTCGCTCGAATTGCGACCGGGCCGTCCGGACGGCCGTGAACCGCGGGTGCTGGTCGGCGGCCACGAGGCCGCGATCGCCGGGGCCGGCATTGGCGAGCCGACGATCGGGGAACCGGTGACGAACGCCCTCGGCGTTGTTGCCGGCGACACCTGCCATGTCGATGTTGTCGACCGTTGGGGCAACATGGTTTCGGCGACGCCGAGCGGTGGCTGGCTGCAGAGCTCGCCGGTCATCCCCGCGCTTGGCGTCTGTCTCGGCTCGCGCATGCAGATGTTTTGGCTGGAAGAAGGGTTGCCGGCGAGCCTCACCCCCGGCAAGCGCCCGCGCAGCACCTTGTCGCCGTCGCTGGCGTTCAAGGACGGCGAGCCCTATCTCGCCTTCGGCACGCCGGGCGGCGACCAGCAGGACCAATGGTCGCTGTTGATGTTCCTGCGTCACGTCCATCACGGCATGAACCTGCAGGAGGCGATCGATTGCCCGGCCTTTCACACCGAGCACATGCCGAGCTCGTTCTACCCGCGTGCCGCACAGCCCGGCCTTGTGGCACTCGAAGGACGCTTTTCCGAGGCGACGCGCGCGGCCCTGGCGCGGCGCGGCCATCGCCTGCGGGTCGGCGAAGCGTGGTCCGAAGGCCGCCTCTCCGGCTGCGCCCGCGAGCCGACGCCGGAAGGGATGGTGCTCAAGGCCGCCGCCAACCCCCGCGGCATGCAAGGCTATGCGGTCGGCCAGTGACGCCCGCTTTGTTGATGACAGATGTCGCGCCGCAAATGGGATTGCACCTAGGGCTGCGGCCTGCCGCCTCCTGTTCCTGCAGCGAATCTACAAGCAGGCGGACCCCTCCCGCCGTTCGCCCGCAATCGACAATCCGCCCCCAAACCCGGGCGACAGCTCGACTATCGCCAGCACGAAATTCAAGCGCATGATAGCAAGACCGCAGTTCCCGATTTAGCTATGCAATGACCAGGATACCGTATTTGCATCAAGAAATCAACTTAAATAGCTATTTCCGCAACGATCGTATTGGCCGTCGGGCGACGAAGCCCCGGGCTTATTATCGATCTCCTCGATCTCCTTGAGCACCCTGCGTGCTCGCCTCTCCCATATGCCCGGCCACGCCGTGGTCTCGCCATAGCGACGAGACGGCGAACCAGAGGCCCCACCAGAGCCCGGGGCCGGTGTTCGTCGACGGCGGCCTAGGTGGCCACCACGACGGACCCAGTTGGCCCTTTAGCGAGAAGGCCCACACCGCGTCGCCGGTGGCGCTCCGCTGAATGGAGTTCCCCCCGGTGGCGATGGCGATGTATTGATCGCCATCGACCTCATAGACGATCGGCGGCGCATCGGCGCCGAACCCGGTCTGGAACGTCCACAAGACTTCGCCCGTCTTGGCGTCAATGACAACGAAGTTGCCGTCGGGGTCGCCGCGCAGAAGCAGACCGCCGGCGGTTACCGTCGAACCGCTGCCGCCGCCCATGCGGTACGGCGTCTTGT
>WNFT01005710.1_pt1 | contig 17651 bp, 21 predicted proteins | sample 5400191 | NCBI WGS metagenome assembly WNFT01 (sample SAMN13153359, study PRJNA577476) | soil metagenome | isolation source: 80 cm saprolite under Madrone tree | place: USA:California | collected 2016-06-14 | reverse complement strand
AGCGCCGTAGCTAGCGCGGCTTGCTTGAAAGGCCCCCGGGGAGCCCGTTACTCCATCTGCGGGTGCATTGGGCGCCCGGCATTCCCTGCGCCCTCTGATCTCAGAAGGCGGGAAGTTGATTGGCAAACCTCGCGCGAAAACGTGCGGCGAGATCGCGAAGCCGTGTCTGTACGCGGCGGGCTGTTTGAAAATCAAATCCGTACGGCCGTCATTGCGAGGAGCGAAGCGACGCTAACCGTCATTGCGAGCGAAGCGAAGCAATCCAGTCTCCGTCATTCCGGGGCGATGCGAAGCATCGAGCCCGGGATCTCGAGATTCCCCGATGCGCAATTGCGCATCTGAGGTCTGGTGCTGGCGCACCATCCCGGAATGACGAGGAATGGATTGCTTCGTCGCTTGCGCTCCACGGGTCCCAACCGACGCCGTTCGCAATGACGGCCTCACCGCTCCTTCATCAGCGCATCGCGCGCGGCGGAGAGCTCCAGAAAGTCGCGCGCGTTGCCGCCGGCGTCGGGATGGGCGGTCTTGGCCGCGCGCTTGTAGGCCTGGTGGATCTCGGGCCCGGTCAGGCGGCGGCCGAGCGGCAGGCCGAGCATTTGCCGGTAGCGCTCGCCGGGCGCAAGCGGCTTCGGATCGATGCCGCGCTTGCCGAACCGCTGGGTGCCAAGCGCGTGCAAGACGTCGCCGATAACGCCGAGGCGGCGCCGTGCGGCGTCTCGGGTGACCGGGTCCGCTATGTTGGCCGAGGCGGCGCGCAGGATCGGCAACGCCTGGGTGGCGGCCTGCCGCAGCATCGCCTCCCCGCTTGCCCTTGCGATATCGGCCGCGAGGCGCGCGGCTTCGCGATAGTCGGGCGCGGCCGCCGAGCAAATCCGCTCAACGCCGAGTTTCCATTCAAAGAGCTGTCTGTCCATGCGCAACACCCGGTGGAATCAATAAAACGAACAGGTAAAGCTTTGCGTTTCGTGCCCTTCAATTTTGAATTAGTTTGTAGCGGAAGTTAAAAAACCAGAAGCAGAGGAAACACCCATGGCCCTTCTCCAGAATCATATCGCTGTTGTCACCGGCGCAGGAAGCGGCATCGGCCGCGCGATCGCGTCCGGCTATGCCCGCGAGGGCGCGCGCGTGGTGCTGCTCGATGTCAACGAGAGGGCGGCAAGCGAAGCCGTGCGGGAGATTCGCGATGGCGGCGGCAAGGCGGAAAGTTGTGCGCTCGACGTCGTCAGGCGCGACGACTGCATCGCAGCGGCGAAGCAGATCGCCGAGAAAATCGGACAAGTGTCGATCCTGGTCAACAATGCCGGCATCGCCCGCCGCAACGGCATGACAGGTGCCGCTGAGGCCGTGATCAAGGACTGGGAAGACATCATCGCCATCAACCTGACCGGCGTGTTCAACGTGACGCACGCGTTTCTTGGCCCGTTGCGCGCGGCCAAAGGGCGCATCGTCAACATCGGCTCGATCCAGTCGTTCGTGCATGTGCGCACGCCAAGCTCGCCCGCCTACACCGCCTCAAAGCACGGCGTGCTCGGCTTCACCCGCGCGCTTGCCGCCGAGCTCGGCAAGGATGGCGTGCGCGTCAACGCGATCGGCCCGGGATTCATCGAAACGCCGCTGAACGAGAAGGTCCGCGCCAGCAATCCGGAGCTGGCCAGGACGTTCATCGGGCACACGCCGCTGGGCCGCGCCGGCAAAGCCGAGGACATCGTCGGTCCCGCGATTTTCCTCGCGTCCGATCTGTCGGCCTACGTCACGGGCTCGATCGTGATGGTGGATGGCGGGTATCGGGCGGTTTAGGGTGCGGGCCGGTGCTCCAACATTCAGAACGTCGTCGCCCGCGAAGGCGGGCGATCCAGTATTCCAGAGCATTAGCGATGGATCCGTGAGGCCGCGGCATACTGGATGCCCCACTTTCGCGGAGCATGACGTTTCCCTGGGCGCCCCTCCGCCCAAAGCTGTGCACTCCCACGCTTGTTAAGACTTTGTTAACCAAATCATCCCACGCTCGGAGGTGCAGGGGTTGGTTCGTTCACGATGTTTTTCGCTCCACGACTGGAGCGAACTCGATCGGGAGTGTGTCGATGACCCATGATTTCCCTGCGTCCGCGCCGGAGCTTCCGGCGCCTTCGCTGACTCCGAATGAAATCGTGCCGCTGCTGATCGGCTCCACGGTCGGCGAGATCGAGCGCGAGCTGGTGCTGCAAACCCTGGCCCGTTGCAACGGCAATCGCACCCGCGCCGCCCGCGTGCTCGGCGTATCCGTGCGCACCCTGCGCAACAAGATCCGGCAATATTCAGCCGAGGGGATTGCCGTGCCCGCACATCACGACTAGGGCCGGCGACGCGCAGGATTTGACACGCCGGCTCCGCTTGATCACGCTGCGTGCTGCCCGCGCAACCGATCGCTCCGCCTATGTCCAACGCCCCGCATTTCGATATCGACGTTTCAGCATTCTGGGCCGATCCCTATCCCGATTTCGCGCGGATGCGGAAAGAGGCGCCGATCGCGTTCGTGCCGCAGCTCGGCTCGACCGTCTTCACCCGGCGCGACGACATTTTCACGCAGGAGAAACGCATCGACGTGTTCTCGTCGCATCAGCCGGCAGGCCTTATGAATACGCTGATGGGCCACAACATGATGCGCAAGGACGGTGAAGCACACATGAAGGAGCGCGCGGCGATGTTTCCCTCGGTGTCGCCGCGCACCGTGCGTGAGAGTTGGATCGGGCGGTTTCAGGCCCATGCCGACCGCATCCTCGATGGGCTCGCGCCCGCCGGCCGCGCCGACCTCTGCAAGGCGTTCGCGCTGCCGCTGTCGGCCGAGTGCCTGAAGGACATCACCGGTCTCACCAATATGCGCTATCAGGACATGGACGCGTGGTCGCAGGCGATGATCGACGGCATCGCCAACTACACCGGCGACAAGGAGGTCGAGGCGCGCTGCCACGCCGCCACCGCCGGCATCGATGCCGCGATCGACGACATGGTCCCGGTGCTGACGAAGCACCCGAACCATTCCATCCTCAGCGTGCTGCTCGCCGCCGGCCAGCCGATGCAAAGCGTGCGCGCCAACGTCAAGCTCGCGATCTCCGGCGGCCAGAACGAGCCGCGGGACGCCATCTCCGGCACGATCTGGGCGCTGTTGACGCATCCCGATCAGCTCGCGCTGGTGCGCGACGGCAAGGCAAAATGGCTTGACGTGTTCGAGGAATATGCGCGCTGGATCGCGCCGATCGGCATGTCGCCGCGGCGGATCGCAAAACCATGGTCTTATGGCGGTGTCGATTTCGAGCCGGAGGATCGCGTGTTCTTCATGTTCGGCTCGGCCAATCGCGACGAGGCCTGTTTTGAAAATCCTGACGCTTTCGACATCACCCGCGATACCCAGAAAAGCATCGCCTTCGGCGCCGGCCCGCATTATTGCGCCGGCGCCTTCGCCTCCCGCGCGATGGTCGCCGACGTGGCGCTGCCCAGTATTGTTGCGCGATTGAAGGGCCTGCGGTTGGAGGCGTCAGAGCCGGTGCGGATCGGCGGCTGGGCATTCCGCGGCCTGCTCAATCTGCCGGTCGAGTGGGATGTGGGCTAGACTTCCGCTGCTACGGGTGGTGCGGTCCGTGCCGCGACGGCACCCGGCCGCGCGGCAATCGCCAGCGTATCGCGCGATACCAGGCATAACCGGCCACCCCGCCACAGATCGTCAGCATCATGACATTGGCGCGGTCGAACGATCCGCTCCACCACAACATCCACCCGGTCCACAACACCGTGAAAACAACGGCGCTCAATTTCAATCGGGCTGTAGGATACATGAGGGTTCTCCGAGCTTGAAAAAAGCATCGCGCCATCATGCCTGCCGCCGTCCGAGCGCACCGTGAGATGAATCACGTAACCCGGCGGACCGTTGTTCACCCGAACCGCAGCCTCGATCGCTCCTTTGCCTTCTCCGCCTCGATCTCGCGGTCGCGGGCCGGCGCATGGGTATGCAGTGAGGTCAGCAGGCGGCGGGCGGAGGCGGTTACCTCCGCCACCGCGCGGTCGAATGCCTTGGCGTTGGCCTGGGACGGCTTGTTGAAGCCCGATAGTTTTCTCACGAACTGCAGCGCGGAGGCCTGGATTTCGTCCTCGGTCGCGGGCGGCTCGAAATTGAACAGCGTCTTGATGTTGCGGCACATTTATTCTCTCCTTGTCCACCCGGACCCTGGTTCCAGTCCGCCGCCGGCCCCTAGGACGATCCACTCAAGGCAAGACCTACATCGCGGACTTATTTTGGCATAGAATGGGCGCCCGGTTTACCTGCCGGCCGCTGCCGGCAAGCAAGCGAGTTCGCCATGACCCGTGTCACCTACAGGATCGTTCAACATGACGGCGGCTGGGCCTATACCGTCGATGGCGTGTTTTCGGAAGCCTTCGCGACCCATACCGCAGCGCTTGCCGCCGCCAAGCGCGCCGCCACCGAGCAGCGCGTGCCCGGCCGTACCGAGGCGATCGAATACGAGACGCCAGATGGCAAATGGCACACCGAGACCGCCGCCGGCGGCGACCGCCCCGAGACCGACGTCGAGGACACGGCGTAGCGGATTTCGCACCGGCGGGTGCGCAGCATGACCCAACCGCGTCATGCTGTTACGCTCGCCGAAACTTTCGAACGGAGAAGCCCGTGACCGAGCTTGCCGCCGGCGACCTGCCGACGATCTATCCGAAACCGACGCCGCGCGTGATCGCCAAGGCGCGCCCCGAGATCGACGCGCATGCGAAAAAATTCATCGCGATGTCGCCGTTCTGCGTGTTGGCGACCTCCAGCTCGGACGGCAGCGTCGACGCCTCGCCGCGCGGCGGCAATCCCGGTTTTGTCCACGTCGCCGGGCCGAACCGGCTTTTGATGCCCGACCGCTCCGGCAACAACCGGATCGACAGTTTCCGCAACATTGTCGAAGGCTCAGGCTTCGTGCAGCTGATCTTCTTCGTGCCCGGCATCGACGAGACGCTGCGCGTCGGCGGCAAGGGCAAACTGTCGGCGGAACCCGATCTGCTGGCTTCGATGGTGGAGTTCGGCAAGCCGCCGCGCGCGGTCTTGAGCATCGATGTGCACGAAGCCTATTTCCACTGCGGCAAGGCGCTGATGCGCGCAAAGCTGTGGTCGCAGGAGACGCGGGTCGAACGCGCGGTTCTTCCCAGCATCAGCGAAGTGATCCACGACCAGACCAAACTGGGCGAGCCGGAAAGCCAGGCCGAAGTCGTCGCGCGCTACAAGACGCAGCTGTAAATCTACTCGCTCTCCTCGCACCTCAGGATGACGAATCCCCGCTCTCGAGTCCGCCGACATGCTTCTGGGTGTAAAGCTCAAGCCCGATCCGGTTGATCAGATCGAGCTGGGTTTCGAGGAAGTCGATGTGATGCTCCTCGTCCTTCATCAGGCTTTCGAACAGATCGCGGGAGACGTAGTCCTTGACGCCGTGGCAGTGGGTCGCCGCTTCCTGATAAAGGTTTCGCGCGCTGACCTCGGCGGCGAGGTCGCATTCGATGATTTCCTTTACGTTCTGGCCGATCCGCAACGGATCGAGCACCTGCATGTTGGGAAAGCCGTCGAGGAAAATGATGCGGTCGGTGAAGCGATCGGCGTGGTTCATTTCCTCGATCGATTCCTTGCGCCACTGTTTTGCCAACTCCAGCAGGCCCCAATTATGCAACAGCCGGAAATGCAGCCAATACTGGTTGATGGCGGTGAGCTCGTGGCGCAGGCCCTTGTTGAGATATTCGATGACCTTTGCGTCGCCCTGCATGATGCACTCCCGCTTGCGAGGCCCCATCGAGATGGGCATGCCAACGCTACTAAGTCACATTGCCGGCAGGAGCAACCCTCCGCCGAAGAGATCCGACATCGGGAAGCAAGCCATCCTGGAGATTTCAGGAGGCAGCGAGCGCGAACGCGGCATCGACAGGCGGCTCGGCGTCCCTCCCGCTGTGCGGGCATCCCGGGCAACAGGCCGCGGCGCAGGTACCAAGCGCGTCGTCAATGATGGTTTTGATGGTGCGCGCGCACCGCCCACATTCAGCGCTGCAGCCTAGGCAGCCATACAGCTGCTTGGCACTGCGGGGCAGATCTTCCGCTGAAGAGACGGCACTGCGGACATCGTGGTCGCTAAGGACGTTGCAGGAACAAACAATCATGAAAAACGGGCGGGCCTTTCGGTGATGCGGCGCGATCGATATTGGAGATGGTGACGGGATGCAAAAAGAAAAACCGTGTTTTCGAGTGATTCCAAATTGATCCCTGATCAAGACTGGAATGAATCTAAAAAAATTCCCATGCGGTCAATCAAAACCCTGCGCGTGCGCATACTTGAATCCTCAATCGCCCCGCCTCCACCGTCGCCGCCCCCATCAGCGCCACCCCCGCAATCGCCTCCGGCTGAACCGCTCGGATTGCCCGAGCTGTCCAATACGGGATTATCGCCGCCGAACCGACTGGAAAGGATCCAGCCCTCGGCCGCGGTATAATTGCCGCCGTCGGGCAAGAAGCCGCCGCCGCGTGGCGCGCTCCGATTGGCGCTTTATTGTGCAGCGCAAAAAGCGCCCGCGATTTCAGCATTTGCCGCCACACGGTCTCGTTCATTGATCATTCAAGGGCCGTATGGAACTCTCGCTGCGATGGACAGCTCAATCCGCTGTCCTTGCCCGATTTAGAAAGGTGACGTCATGAAGAAGAAACTGATGGCCCTCGCTGCCGTCGCCACTCTCGCCGTTTTTGCCGGCCCCGGCTACTATGGCTATGGCCCCGGTTACGGTTATTACGGCCCCGGTTACGGCTATTACGGCGGTCCGGCCTATGTCGCGGATGACTACTGCGTCTGGCAGCGGCAGCGCTTCTGGGACGGCTATGGCTGGCAGGTTCGCCGGGTGCGGGTTTGTGGCTGAGCCCGTTCATCTTCCTTACAAACAGTCCCGAGATGACGCGGTTTTGACTATTGGCCTGAAAAAACCGTTTTTCCAGCCGAGAGCCTGTGCACGTTTACTTTCGATTGACTGTGGCGCGCTTTTTAATGAGACGTCCGGTTTCGAGTACGGCGTGTGAGTTACCTTAAACCCGGCGCCGGTTGAAGGCGCCATCTCCAGGGGAGCCCTAGACATGAAGAAGACGTTTACTGCCATGGTCGCGGTCGCAACGATGGCCGGTTCGCTGGTCTCGGTTATGCCGACGGCCAAGGCCTCGGACGGCCGGATCGCCGCAGGCGTTGCCGGCGGCCTGATCGGTGGCGCGCTAATTGGCGGGGCGATTGCGGCAAGCCGTCCGGCCCCGGTCTATGTTGCCCCCGGGCCGGTCTATGTCGAAGAGCCCGCCTGCCGCCTGGTTCGTGAGCGGTTCTGGGACGGATATGGCTGGCGCGTGCGCCGCGTTCAGGTTTGCTGATTTGGATCGGCGCGAATTTCCCATCGCGTCTTTGAAGTTTGAGCCCGGCCGATGCTTCGGCCGGGTTTTCTTTTTCATTTAAGTTGCGCTTATTCTGGTCGCAAAACCGGTATCCACGGAATACGCTATCGCGGCGCGCTGATCGAACGCAGGACCGCTTCGCTCGGCCAGCAATCGACCTTCAATCCCGCCGATTTCTGGTACGCCCCGAGCGCCGCGCGGGTCTGCATCCCGGCCTTGCCGTCGAGCTTGTCCTTGTAGAGACCGATTCGCGTCAGGTGACGCTGCATGGCCTCGACATCGGCGGTACGCAGCTGGGTCGATGCCGACCACGGCGTCGCGAATGGCTGCGGGCGCAACATGCGGTCGCTGAGGTGCCCGACGAACAACACGTACAGGTCGGAAAAATTATATTCCTTGATGACGAAATAATTTTTGGTGGTCAGAAACGCCGGGCCGTAGATGCCCTCGGGCTGCAGCAGCGACGCCGGCTGCGCCTGTTCGGTCGCGCTGAGCTGTTGTCCGCGCACAGGCACAAAACCCTGGCGCAGCCATTCGCCGATCGGTTTTGTCACTTCCGGTACGCCGATAGTGCAATCGACATTCGCCGGTGCGCGCACTTCATAGGCCCAGCGCACGCCCGGCTGCCAACCCTTGTTGACGAGCTGCTGCGCGGCGGAGGCGAGCGCGTCCGGCACCGAGTGCCAGATGTCGCGGCGGCCATCGCCGTCAAAATCGACGCCGTGCTTGTAAAATTCCGACGGCAGGAATTGCGTGAGACCGGTGGCGCCGGCCCAGGACGCGCGCATGTCCTTGCGCGTCACCTCGCCGTCGCCAAGCAGTTTCAGCGCCAGGATGAATTCGCTGCGATACTGATCCTTGCGCCGGCCGACATAGGCCTGCGTCGCCAGCACGCGCAGCCCGTCATTGGGCAGCGTGTAGCGGCCGTAATCGGTTTCGCGGCCCCAGATCGCCAGCACGATGGTGGCAGGCACGCCGAAGCGCGCCTCGATCGCTTCAAGCGAAGCACGATATTTCTGCATCAGCCGCTGCCCCTCGGCGGCAAGCCGCGCGATGCTGGCCTCTTTCAGGTAGTCCGCCGGCACCTGCACGAATTCCGCCTGCGACGGCGCCCCGGTGGCCGGACGTCCGGGCAGGATCAGGTCGGGCAATTTGTAGTCCGGCTCGAGACCCCTTGTTTCGGCGTCGTACGTCGCGCGCGAGACGCCCGCCGCTTGCGCCTCCGGCCACAGCGAGGCGATGAACTGGGTGAAGCCGGAATCGGCGGCGGGTGCAGCGGAAGGCAGCAGCAATAGGGCCGCCATTAGCACCAGCGCGCGTAGCTCATCCCTTAACCGTTCGAAGAGGAACCCATATTGCATTGACGTCTCTTTTTGTATATATTGAACATATACAGAATGATCGACCTTGAACAGATCGCGGGTTTTGACTGGGACGATGGCAACCGCCGCAAGAGTGCGGATAAACATGACGTCAGTCAGGCCGAAGCGGAAAGTATCTTCTTCAACGATCCGCTGATCGTCGTCGAGGATGCACGGCACAGTGAAACAGAACAGCGCCTCCATGGATTGGGAAAGCCAGCCCAAAATCGGCTGCTGCATATCACTTTCACCCTCCGGGGGAAGGGAACGCTGATCAGGGTGATATCGGCGCGAGACATGCAGCGAAAGGAGCGGAACGTTTATGAGCAAACTTAGGCCAATTCCTGCCTTCAAGTCTGAAGCCGAGGAAGGAAAGTTTTGGAAAACGCACGACTCCACCGAGTACATCGACTGGAGCAAGGCCGAGCGCGTGCGCTTTCCAAACCTGAAGCCCTCGACCACGGCTATTTCAATTCGTCTGCCGCTGGGCTTGCTGGAGCAAATCAAGATCGCCGCCAACAAGCGCGACGTGCCGTATCAATCGCTGATCAAGGTGTGGCTGGCCGAAAAGGTCGGTTAGCCGCCCAGGCGCGGTCACCACACCGAACGAGAGATGGGGCTCCGATGTTCTTCCCAAGGATCAAGGTCAAGAATGATCCGGAGAGGCGGTGGCACCGGCCTGACCGGCATTTCTTCGCCAATGGCGCCTGCCAAGTCTTGGCCTACGCGTTTCTCGAACGCTATCCGGACATCGGCTTCCATGCCCGATGGATCAAACCCGCGCCTGGATTCACCGGCAACCACATCTACGTTACCGACGGGATCAACGCATTCGACTATCACGGCCTCACGACCGAACAGCGCCTGCTCGCGTTCGGCTTCAAGCGTGGCCGGCGGTTTTTTCCCGGATGGGATGCAGTACTGGTGGATTTGCCGACCGATGTTCTGGTTTCAGAACACCGCTCGCGGCAAATCGACGGGCTTTGGCTCCGCGAACCGAAGCAATTCCTCTATGACGCGCTGCCCCGAGAATTTCTCGATAAATTCGGCGATATCAGACACCAACTCACCGCGTGAGTTTCTTGTACTTCACCCGGTGCGGGATGATGGAATCCTGCCCCAGCCTGCGCATCTTGTCTTTTTCATAATCCTGGAAATTACCTTCGAACCATTCGACATGGCTGTCGCCTTCGAATGCCAGGATGTGGGTGGCGATGCGGTCGAGGAACCAGCGGTCGTGGCTGATGATCACGGCGCAGCCGGCGAAATCCTCCAGCGCCTCTTCGAGAGCGCGCAGTGTATCGACGTCGAGATCGTTGGTAGGCTCGTCGAGCAGCAGCACGTTGGCGCCGGATTTGAGCATCTTCGCCAGATGCACGCGGTTGCGCTCGCCGCCCGACAGCGAGCCGACCTTCTTCTGCTGGTCGGCGCCCTTGAAATTGAACGAGGAGCAATAGCCGCGCGAATTGACCTCGCGCTTGCCAAGCAGGATCAGCTCGTTGCCGCCGGAGATTTCCTCCCACACGCTCTTCTTGCCGTCGAGGGAGTCGCGCGACTGGTCGACATAGCCGAGGTGCACGCTGTCGCCGACCGTGATGGCGCCGTTGTCCGGTGTCTCCTGCTTGGTGATCATCCGGAACAGCGTGGTCTTGCCGGCGCCGTTCGGGCCGATCACGCCGACAATGCCGCCCGGCGGTAGCTTGAACGTCAAATCGTCGATCAGAAGCCGCTCGCCAAACCCCTTGGTCAGGCCCTCGAAATCGATGACGTTCTGACCGAGCCGCTCGGCCACGGGAATCGTGATCTGCGCGGTCTGGGTCCGCTTCTCGCTGGCCTGCTTCAAGAGCTCCTCGTAGCGCTGGTAGCGCGCTTTCGATTTGGCCTGGCGTGCCTTCGGCGAGGCCGCGATCCATTCCTGCTCGCGCGCCAGGGTACGCTGATGCGCCGCCTCTTCGCGGCCCTCCTGCTCGAGACGCTTCTGCTTTTGCGACAGCCAGGCGGTGTAATTGCCTTCATAGGGAATGCCCCTGCCGCGGTCGAGCTCGAGAATCCACCCGGTGACGTTGTCGAGGAAATAGCGGTCGTGGGTGACGATCAGGATCGCACCGGGATATTGCCGCAGATGGCCTTCCAGCCAGGATACCGATTCGGCGTCGAGATGGTTGGTCGGCTCGTCCAGCAGCAACAAATCGGGCTGGTCGAGCAGCAGCCGGCACAATGCGACGCGGCGACGCTCGCCGCCGGAAAGCTTTGTGACATCGGCATCGTCTGGCGGGCAGCGCAGCGCGTCCATCGCCTGATCGACCTTGCTGTCGAGATCCCACAGGCCAGCGGCCTCGATCTCGTCCTGCAATTTGGTCATCTCCTCGGCGGTCTCGTCGGAATAATTGACGGCCAGCTCGTTATAGCGATCGAGGATCGCCTTTTGCTTGGCGACGCCCAGCATGACGTTCTCGCGCACCGTCTTGCTGGCGTCGAGTTGCGGCTCCTGCTCGAGGTAGCCGACCCGCGCGCCCTCGGCGACCCACGCCTCGCCGTTATATTCCTTGTCGATGCCGGCCATGATCCTCAGCAGGGTCGATTTGCCGGAGCCGTTGACGCCGAGCACGCCGATCTTGGCGTCGGGATAAAACGACAGATGGACGTTATCGAGCACCTTGCGGTTGCCGGGATAGGTCTTGGACAAACCCTGCATGAAATAGACGAACTGGCGCGCCATCGCGATCCCTGAAAACAAGAGGATTTATGGAAATTTGCTGCCGCTGATGTAGCGGCGCGGCCGCCAAAGGGCAACCGCGGGAAGCATGTGTTTTCTTCATTTTCGCCGCGAGTTCTTCAAGACCGGCCTGAAGCAAAACCCGCACTGGAATCATAGGCTTCTCAAGTCCCTTCGAATCCGAAAATTGGCTCAGAAGGAAGCCCGCGAGGTCGGGGAATTTCGGATTCGGGACAACGGCGTTTGTCATTCGTTCACCAGGATCATTACCGATATCAACAATTGAAACCTTCTTTTAATGAATCCGGCCGGAAACTACCCGCCAGCGCCCCAAAAAGCGCTCCGCGCGACAGAAGTCGCCGGACAAAAAAGGCAGGCTCGTCATGGCGACTCTCGCATCTTCGCCCCGGGTAGCAGACCATCGGAATCGTGAACCCGGCCTACTCGCCGAAATCAGGAGCTTCTGGCGCCTGTTCTTCGCCAGAGCATTCAATCCGTACCGGCCGGAACTGCATTATATGCGCGGCCCGGGTCCGGCCTGGCGCGCCAAACACATGGCGTCCTCGCGCCGGCGTTCGAGCTGATCTTTTCGGTTATTTGAGCCGCGGGCTCTGCAGGCGCTTGCGCGCTCAAGCGTTGCGCGCGACCATGGTACTTCCCGGACAGCGCGGCTCGCGCCGTCATCATCACCATGAACGGATTTTCCCATGACGCGGCTGCGCTGTGCAATTCTCGATGACTATCTCAATCTGGCTTTGCGGGTTGCAGACTGGTCGAAGGTCGGAGACCGCGTCGATGTCACTGATTTCAACGAGCCATTTGCTTCCCAGGAGGCCGCCGCCAGCGCGCTGAAGGATTTCGAGATCATCTGCGCGATGCGCGAGCGCACGCCGTTTCCCCGCGCGCTGTTTGCGGCATTGCCCAAACTGAAGCTCCTGATCACCTCGGGCATGCGCAACGCCGCGCTCGATCTGGAAGCCGCAAAAGACCATCAGGTGGTGCTGTGCGGAACGCAATGGGGGCGCGATCCCACCGCGCCGCTGACGATGGGCCTGATACTGGAATTGACCCGCAACATCGGCCGCGAAAACGCCCGCATGCACGCGGGCGAACGTCTACAGAAATTCGTCGGCATGGAGATCGAGGGCAAGACGCTCGGCATAGTCGGCCTCGGCAAGCTTGGATCCAAGGTTTCGGGATTGGCGAAGGCGTTCGGCATGAACGTGATCGCGTGGAGCCCGAACCTGACGCCGGAGCGATGCAAGGAAGTCGGCGTCGGCTACGCCACCAAGGAGGAATTGTTTTCGACCGCCGACATCGTCACCATCCATGTGGTGTTGAGCCAGCGCTCGCGCGGGCTGGTGGGAGCTTCGGACCTGGCGCGCATGAAGCCGACGAGCTATCTCGTCAACACCGCGCGCGGGCCGATCGTCGACGAAGCAGCGTTGCTGCAAACCCTGCAGCAGAAGAGGATCGCAGGCGCCGCGGTCGATGTATTCTCGGTCGAACCGCTGCCGGTCGATCATCCGTTCCGCAAGCTCGACAACATCGTGCTGACGCCGCATCTCGGCTACGTCACCGAAGAGGGTTTTCGCAACCACTACAGCCAGATGGTCGAGGGCATCGACGCCTGGTTCAAGGGCGAGCCGCTGCGAAGGCTGGCGTAGCTGTATTCCGCATAACACGTTCGTCATCCTCAGGTGCGAGCCATCTTTGGCGCGCCTCGAAGAATGGTCAGCGTGCGCGGTCATCCTTCGAGGCGCGCAAGAGCGCGCACCTCAGGATGACGACTGAATTAGTGGCGAGAGTTAGCGCACAGTCACCGGCGCCGGCAGTGGCGGCACGACGGTCGGTTGCGTGCCGGGCGCGCCCGACATCTGCGGTGGCGCGGGGGACGCCGAGGCGGCAGGTCCGGGCACCGGCTGCGCCGACGCGGTTGCCGTTCCCGGCGGCGGGCCGCCTGGGAACACCACCACGCGGGTGCCGACCTTGACGCGGTCGAACAGGTCCGAGACGTCCTCGTTGAGCATGCCGATGCAGCCCGAGGAGACGAACTTGCCGATCGTCGAGGGCTGGTTGGTGCCGTGGATGCGGTAGACGGTTGAGCCGAGATACATCGCCCGGGCACCGAGCGGATTGCCCGGTCCACCGGCCATGAAGCGCGGCAGATAAGGCTGACGCTCGATCATCTCGGTCGGCGGGTGCCAATCCGGCCATTCGGCCTTGCGCGAGATTTTCTGTACCCCGTTCCAGGTGAAGCCGTCGCGGCCGACACGGACGCCATAACGGATCGCGCGCCCTTTACCCAGCACGTAGTAGAGATAGGTGTGCGGCGTATCGACGATCAGCGTTCCCGGCGGCTCCTTGGTGGCGAAGGCGACTTCCTGCCGGCGCAGGTTCGGCGCAAGTTGCGCAGGCCCGACCTCCGGCTGTTCCTCCGGCGGAAGCGAAGACAGCACCATCGGCCTGCCGTCGGGACCCATCGGAGGCTGCACCGATCCGGTGACCGGGCCCGGGGGACCGATCGCCCCGGGTGGGCGCAAGGCACGATTGTCTTCATTCGGATTGAAGCCCGGTCCGGGAATTCGGCCATCGACGTTGCCGCGATCCGAATAGATCACCGGCGGCGGTCCGTCGGGACGGCCATAACGCGGATCATTGGGCGAAAGGATCGGGCCGGCCGGTGCGCCACGGTCGGAGTATACCGGAGGAGTACCCTCGGGCCTGCCATAGCGCGGATCATCCGGCGAAAGGATTGGACCGGCCGGTGCGCCACGGTCGGAATAAACCGGCGGAGCACCCGCAGGGCGACCATAGCGCGGATCATCCGGTGAAACGAGCGGGCCAGTCGGTGCGCTACGGTCGGAGTATACCGGAGGAGTACCCTCGGGCCTGCCATAGCGCGGATCATCGGGCGAAAGGATTGGGCCAGTCGGCGCGCCACGGTCGGAATAAATCGGACGCCGATAGCGCGGATCATCCGGCGAAAGCCCCGGGCCGGGCGGCGGCAGCGCAGTCGACCTCTGGGCGTTCGGCAGCGCCTCGTCATCTTCCAGCAAGTCGGCATCCAACTCCGTAGGAGCGCGGCGATAATCGGGGTAGCCGCCGGACGGATAAGGCAGCGGCGCCGTCGAATAGACCGGAGCGGGCGGAACCGGGTACCCTTGCGCGAGCGCAAGCGAACTTGCCGCCGCGCCAGCCGCCGCCGCAGCGCAAATCGTCAGAATGCGTTTGATCATCATCGCCCTTGTATAAACCCCAAGCCGCCACCGGACCGTTAACGGCAGATGGCCGAAGATAGCGGCGCATTCAAGACAAATCCGCGTAATTCGGCCGGATTCCGGCATTTTGTGATGACGCGGCAGCGCGTTGCATCGAAGCCTCATCGGATTAAGAAAGCGTTTCCCGGCCTGCCACGAAGCGTTTGCGTCGCGGATTTGTAACAAACGCCACCGAATCCCTGCGGTATTCTCAAACCAGCCTGATTCGCTGCGCTGGCCTTGCCCGTTGCGTCGCGAACGCGGCCAATTTTGTGGTCACCGCGTTCCCGCTAGCTCCAGGGCCTTCGCAGACACCCCTTCGAAGGCGGAACTCGCCTCTCCATGCTCCCAAGTTTCCGTTTCCTGTTCGCCGCGATCGTGTTCTCGATGTCGATACTGATCTTCGGGCTTGGCGCGGCGGCGCTACTGCGCACCGCTCACGAGGAATTTGCCAGTAATCCGTTTTGGCATATGGTCCCCGAAAAAACCTTCCCGCAACAAAGCGAGCCCACACGGCCTGTGCTGGCGCTGCTGCGCGTCGATCCAGTTCCTGCGGAGCAGGAGGTGCCCGACGACGTGCTCCCGGTTGAGCCAGCGGCGATTGCTTCGGTACCGGCTGAGCCCGAAAATATCGGCGCGCCGGGGCCAGAGCCTTCGCCGCAGCCCGAGAGCGCTCAACCCGAAATTCCGGTCGCGGAAAGTCCGGCACCGAGCGAGTTAGCTCCGGCTCAAGCCGAAGTTGCCTCCGGAGAAACGAAGCTTGCGACAACCGAGGAGGCCTTGCCGCCGGCGAACGAAGCTGCTCCGATTGCATCCGAACCTACAAGCGCACCGGCTTCGCCGGAGGCGGACATCGCCGTGGCGAAAATCGCAGCGCTGGACGCTGCAACCATCGCAATCGAGGCGAGGCCGCCAGCGAAGGCTACCGGCGCCAACTCGATCAGCGTCGAACCCGACGCGAGCGTGATCAAGAAGCGCCAGCAGGCGCGCCGGGCAGCACAACGCCGCAGGCTCGCGGCTCGCGCGCGCGCGGCACGACAGGCAGCTCAGCAGGCAGCCGACCCGTTCGCTCAACCACTCGCTCAGCCGGCGGCGGCGCAGAGCCGTTGAAGGTTTGTTGATCAGGCGGGTCCGGTTGCGACCGGCGGTCCGTCCGGCAGACCCCATTCGGCCCACGAGCCGTCATAAAGCGCGGTACCGCGCACCCCGAGCCGATACAGCGCCAGCGTCAGCACCAGCGCGGACACGCCGGAACCGCAGGTCGTCACGATCGGTTTTGTCAGGTCGACGTCGGCACCCGTAAACGCTTTTCGCAAATCGTCGAGCGGTTTCATCGCGCCGGTCTGGGCGTCGAACAATTCGGCGTAGGGCACGTTGCGGCTGCCCGGAATGTGACCGGAGCGGCGGCCCGGCCACGGCTCGGCGACGGTGCCCTCGAAACGCGGGCGCGGACGCGCGTCGACCAATTGCTCGGCGCGTGTTTCAAGGTTGTCGAGCAGTTGCTGCTTGCTTCGGACGAAGCTCGGATCGAGCTTGGCCTGGAATTTTCCGGATTTTGGGGAGACCTTGCCGGAATGGGTGGGGCGCCCTTCGCGCAGCCATTTCTTCAAGCCCCCGTCCAGCACCTTCACATTGCGATGGCCGAACGACATGAACATCCACCATGCCCGGGGTGCTGCGACCCAGGCGCCGGAATCGTAGGCGACCACGGTATCGGCTGAGGAAATCCCGAGCGCCGAGACGTCGCGCGCGAACTGGTCGGCATCAGGATACATATGCGGCCGCGGATCATTGTGGTCGGCAATCGCATCTACATCGAAAAACACGGCGCCCGGAATATGCGCGCCGAGATAATCGCTCGACGGCAGCGGCAGCACGCCGGGCATCTTGAAGGAGGCGTCGATGATTTTGACTTTTGGATCGTCGATACGGGCAGCGAGCCAATCGGTGGAGACGAGCGGATCGTCGGTGGGTGACGGCATGCGTGGTCCTTTCAACTTTCGTCATGGCCGGGCTCGTCCGGGCTCGTCCCGGCCATCCACGTCTTTCATTCCGCAAGGCTCCAAGACGTGGATGCCCGGCACAAGGCCGGGCATGACGGATAATGGTGGATGTCATGCGGCTCTAACCCTTCGCCTTCTTCGGCTCGACCTTCTCGACCGGACCGCCGGCGTCCCGCCAGGCCGCGAAGCCGCCGCCCATATGCGCGACCGGCTTCAATCCCATGTCCTGCGCGGTTTTCGCCGCCAGTGCCGAGCGCATGCCGCCGGCGCAATGAAAGATGAATTTCTTTTCCTGCTGGAACACCGGCTTGGCATAGGGGCTCGCCGGATCGATCCAGAATTCAAGCATGCCGCGGGTGCAGGAGAACGCGCCGGGAATTCGGCCGTCACGTTCGATCTCGCGGGGGTCACGGATATCGACGATCACGACGTCGCCGCTTTGGGCAGCCTTGATGGCGTCGGCCGCGCTTAACGTTTCGATCTCGGCATTGGCCTCGTTGATCAGCGCCTTGATGCCGCGATGAATGGTCTGGGGCATTTTTCTTAACTCCCGATTCCGTCATTCCGGGGCGACGAAGATCTTACCGCACCAGTTCCTTCATCGCGGCTTCGAGGCCTTCAATCGTGATCGGGAACATGCGCTCTGAAAACAGCCGGCGAATGATGGTGGTCGATTCCGAATAGTCCCAGTGCCGCTGCGCCACCGGATTGAGCCACACCGCGTGCGGATAGGTGCGCGTGATGCGCTCGAGCCAGACCGACCCCGCCTCTTCATTGACATGCTCGACCGAACCGCCGGGCACCATGATTTCGTAAGGCGACATCGAGGCGTCGCCGACGAACACCACCTTGTAGTCGTGCGGATATTTATGCAGCACGTCC
>WNFT01002279.1_pt1 | contig 17655 bp, 17 predicted proteins | sample 5400191 | NCBI WGS metagenome assembly WNFT01 (sample SAMN13153359, study PRJNA577476) | soil metagenome | isolation source: 80 cm saprolite under Madrone tree | place: USA:California | collected 2016-06-14 | reverse complement strand
GATGGGTCGCAAGTGAGCCTTAAAGATTATCGCGGCAAATGGGTAGTGCTTTATTTTTATCCGAAAGATTTTACCAGCGGTTGCACGATGGAGGCGCGCAATTTCCAGCGCGATTCTGCAAAGTACCAGGGCACCGGCGCGGTGATTCTTGGCGTAAGCGTGGACACTGCGCAGTCGCACAAAGACTTTTGCGCGAAGGAAGGGCTCAATTTCAAATTGCTGGCCGATCCAGACGCGAAGGTCTCGACAGAGTACGGATCGGTGATGGATTACAAAGGAAGCAAACTCGCCGCGCGCAACACCTTCATCATTAATCCGAAAGGCGAAATCGCCAAGGTCTACACAGGCGTGAAACCGGCCGACCACAGCGAGCAAGTCCTGAAAGATTTAGCCGAATTAAAAAAGAGTTAACCAATCCGAGGTCGCAATGGCAGCCCAAAGAAAGTCGATCGATTGCAGGGATTATCCGATTGCGCGAGCAGATCAAATCGATGCTCAAAGACGAGGCCGATTAGCGCGCCGCTACAGCAAATTGAGTTCGGCTTAATGGCGGGCTCTCCTTTTCATTCGGCGCGTTTGCACTTGCGCTTCGGTTTCCAACTCGGCGAGCAATTGCTTCGAAATATTCGAAAGTTTTCCTGACCATGACGCGCCTACGACGACCGGGGGAAAATCCCGCAACTCCAAAACGCGCACCCCTTCAGCTGGCTTGAACCCTGGGACCGCCACTGCCAAACCGATTCCATACCCGCTCGCGACGTAACGTTCGATCAACCGAGCCGAGTTGACCTCAATTCCGCAAAACCATTCCACTCCCAAGTGCTCGAGACCGCGCTGAAAGGAAGCGTGGATGGGATCTGTTCGCGGGAAAGCGATCAGTGTTTCCTCGATCTTATCGCGCTTCCACAGCTCTTCCGCGCGAGCGAGTCCGGACTTTCTGCGGACAAGCAGAATCAACGGTAACTCGAGTAACGATCGAACCTGAATCCCAGCGCGCGATTTTTTCTCGACGAGCGTAATCGCAAGATCGACGTCTCGGGCCAAGAGCAATCTCTCGGCTTCCGCGCGCGCCGGTTCGTACAGATAAAGGCGAAACTCCGGAAATTTACTTCGAAGCTTCTGCAGGAGCTCCGGGATATAGTCGTGCAACACGATTGACGGCGCGGCAATGCGCAATTGCGGCGATCTGTTCTGACGGAGCTTTTCGCCGACGATCTCGATATTGTCGAAGAAAGCGCGAATGGTCGTCGCTGAAACAGCTTGGTGCCAAGTGACTCCTCCAGCTTCGCGATCTGGCCGCTCACTGCGGGTTGCTGGATGCCGTAAGGGATGTTGCGCACAGCGGCTGCGATTCCGCCGTGTTTCGCGACGAAATAGAACAACTCGAGGTGATGAATATTCATGATCGAAAGCGTCGATGAATTCCGCAATTTTTATCAATTAACATCCGCCGCGCAAAACAGTTATCCTCTCCAGCAATGCCGAATACTCGGTCAAACCTAACAAACAAATGGAACTCCTGATCCTGTTGATCATTGGTCTGCTGATTGCGATTATCGCTCTGCCGTTTGTCGCGCTCGCCAAAGCAAATAGCACAAAGCGCAGCCTTGACGACTTAGCTGCGCGATTGTCATCGCTTGAAAACGAAGTGCGCAATTTGCGGCCGCATACCGTCCCCGCCCCGAAATCGGAAGCTGTGCCAGCGATGGAAGTCATCCCGTTACCACTTCCGGTCACAACACCTGCTCCGGCCGTGCAAGAGAAAGAATCGGTGCCGCCGCCAATTCCGGAAAGATTCGTTAAACGAACCGTGTCTCAAGTATCAGCGACGCCCAAAGCACCGATTAATTGGGAGCAATTCATGGGCGCGAAACTCTTCGCGTGGATCGGCGGGCTCGCGCTTTTCCTCGGGGTCGCGTTTTTCGTGAAATACTCGTTCGAGCACAATCTCATCCCGCCGGAGCTGCGGGTTGCCATCGGCTTCGTCATTGGTGTCAGTCTTCTCATCGGCGGTCTGCTTCTGAAACGGAAGGAAAACGCCGTCACTGCGCAGACGCTCTGCGCAACTGGAGTCCTTGTGCTCTATGCGGTGACGTTTTCCTGCCGATCTTATTACCACTTCGCGTTCTTCGGTCTCATTCCAACCTTTTTGTTGATGACGCTGATCACGGCCGTCGCCTTTCTGCTCGCGGTGCGGTTGAATGCAATTGTCGTTGCTGTGCTCGGCATCGCGGGCGGTTTTCTCACGCCGGTATTGCTTTCGACGGGTCAGGATCATCCGCTCGGACTTTTCGTCTATATCGCGTTGCTCGACCTCGGCCTCCTCGCGCTCGCGCAACGACAACGCTGGAATGTGCTGCCAATTCTGGGCGCGGTTGGAACAGCGCTAATGCAGTTCGCCTGGATCACGACCTTCTTTGTTCCCGAAAAATATTTTGCGGGCAACAAGGTCCTTGTTGTCATGGCGGTGTTTGCCGGATTTCAGGCGCTGTTTCTCGCAGCCGTGACTTGGGCGAAACGCGCTGGGAAAATGAATCGTGAACTTGTCGGCTGCGCGCTGGGGCTCGCCGCGGTCGCGATAGTCTCGGCGTTTTATCTGCTTTCGTTCCCAACGATCGCGCATCGGCCGGCGCTTTGGTTCACCTATTTGTTTGTTGTCGATCTTGGCGTGCTCGCGCTCACGTTGCTCGAAACCAGGCTGGTTATTTTTGATATGCTCGCAGGGCTGGCGGCATTCATCCTGCTCGCCACGTGGACGACCTATCATCTCACCACGAAGAATCTTTATACCGCGCTGATATTCTATTTCATCTTCGCGCTGTTTCATTCCGCGACGCCGCTTGTGCTGCAACGTCTGCGTAAGATCAACATCCCGTGGTGGAGCCAGGCATTTCCCGCCTTCGCTCTCCTGCTCGTGTTGATGCCGATTCTTCAACTCACCGAGCTTTCGATTCTCGTCTGGGCGTTCGTTTTGATTATCGATCTTCTCGCGATTGTTCTCGCGCTGGCAACGGCCGCACTCCTGCCGATTCTGGCCGTGCTCATGCTTACGCTGGTTGCAATGGGCGGGTGGCTGCTGCGGATTCCGAGCGAACTCACCGGCTTACCGACAGCGCTGTTCATCCTCGCCGGGTTTGCGATTTTCTTTATGGTCGCTGCAAGTTGGGCGGGCCGGCGTTCAATCACGCCCGGAACGCGCGCGCCAAAACTCTTCGGCTACATCACCGATCGGGGAAATCTCTCTGTCCAACTTCCGGCGTTGTCGGCCGTGCTGCCGTTTCTGCTGCTGATCATGGTAACGCTGCGCTTGCCTCTTGTGAATCCGTCTGCCGTGTTCGGGCTCGCGCTGTTGCTCGTGATTCTCCTTCTCGGCATGAACGCAATTCTATCCCTGGACACGCTGCCGGCGGTCGGGCTCGCTTGCGTGCTCGCATTGGAACACGCGTGGCACTTCCAGCATTTCGATCCGGCGCGTGCGACGGTGCCGCTGATTTGGTATCTCGGGTTTTACGCGGTGTTCACCGTCTTTCCCTTCATGTTGCATCGGAAGTTTGCTGAGAAAACTGTGCCATGGGCCACCGCCGCGCTGGCTGGGCCGTTGCACTTTTACCTGGTGTATGAAGTCATTCGCATTGCGTACCCAAACGTAGTTCCCGGTCTGGTACCCGCTGCATTGGCGGTGCCGCCGTTGCTCGGGTTGTTCGTGCTGCTCAAACGCACACCGGTCATCAACCCGGCGAACAATGCACAGCTAGCGCTCTTCGGCGGCGCCACGCTGTTTTTCATTACGTTGATTTTCCCAGTCGAGTTTGATCGCCAGTGGATCACGGTCGGCTGGGCGTTGGAGGGCGCAGCGCTTTGCTGGCTTTTTCGTCGCGTGCCACATCCGGGACTGCGCCTGACGGGCGTCGGCTTACTCGTCGTCGTATTCACGCGTCTCGCGCTCAATCCGGCTGTGCTCAGTTATCATCCGCGTGCCGCGTTCCCGATTTTTAATTGGTACCTTTACACGTACGGCATCGCCACGGTGTGTTTGTTCGCTGCCGCGCGATTGCTCGCGCCGCCGCGCCATCGCGTACTCGGGCACAATGCGCTGCCGTTGCTTTACACGCTCGGCATCGTCCTCGCGTTTTTAGTCGTGAACATCGAAATCGCCGATTACTTCAGCGCGCCGGGCGCGTCTGCATTGACGTTTCAATTCGCAGGAAATTTCGCGCGCGACATGAGCTACAGCATCGCGTGGGCATTGTTCGCGCTAATGCTGCTTATCGTTGGCATGCGCAAGCACGCTGCTCCTCTGCGCTACGCGAGTCTCGGCTTGCTCGGCATCACCGTCGTAAAACTCTTCATTCACGACCTCTCACAGCTCGAGCAACTTTATCGCATCAGCGCGTTCGTCGCTGTCGCCATTATCGCAATTCTTGCATCCTTTCTGTATCAGCGGTTTCTCGGCGTCGTGGAGAAAGACAATAAAACAAAGGCCGCGACTACATCGGCTCCCTAAAATTTGCACAGTGATCGCGTGTGTGCGCAACGACGGGCATGGGCTGTTTCGAAAGAGCTACGCAAAGAACCCAAAATGAAACGGCTACTTTTCGCCTCCGCGACGTTGCTCGGCATCGCCGTTGTGTGTGTCCTTTCCGCCGGCTGGCTGCTCGCTCATCCAGTCCAAATCCGAATTGGAAATCCTCCCGCCGACCTCAATGCTCAACCGGTCACGTTTGCGAGCGAATCGGGCACAAACGTCCACGGTTGGTGGTGTCCAATCCAGAATAGTCGCGGCGCTGTGTTACTCCTGCCTGGTATCCGCGCGAATCGTTTGACCATGGTTGATCGAGCGCGATTTCTTCGTCGTTCCGGTTATTCGGTCTTGCTCATCGATTTCCAAGCAACCGGCGAGACGAAAGGCGATCACATCACGTTTGGCTGGAAAGAAAGTCGCGATGTACTGGCTGCGATAAATTTTGTTCGCCACATGGATCCAGCCGCTCGAGTTGCGATTATCGGCAGTTCACTAGGCGGCGTAGCTGCTCTGCTCGCGACTCCACCGCTGAAAGTCGATGCGTTTGTGCTTGAGGAGGTCTATCCGACAATTGAAATCGCAACGCGCAACCGGATGGAAAATTATCTTGGCGTTTTTGGCCGAATTCTGACGCCTGTTCTGTTGAACCAATTGCAGTGGCGGATTGGCGTTTCGGCTTCGCAATTGTGTCCGGTCGATCACATTGCCAACGTCGAGTGCCCCGTGCTCATCATTAGCGGCGAAAAAGACAGAAATACGAGACCATCCGACACACGGATGCTGTTTGAGCACGCGCGATCTCCCAAGGAACTTTGGTTCGTGCCGAACGCCGGACATGTCGATCTTCATCGAGCGGTCCGAGAGGATTACGAATCGCGCATCCTTGCATTCCTGAAACAAATGTGAAGGGAAAGATTTCTGCTAGACAGCGCCTCTTGCTCGTCATTGCCGCGGTATATTTCGCCGTGATCCTTTTCGGTCATTTGCCAGACCATCTAATTCTCTTTCCCACGCGGGCGCCGATCGATGCTGGTGGGGCCGTTCGCAAAACGGTTCCGTTTCAGAACGGTGAGTTGGAAGTGTGGACGGCAAAATCGCGGCGAGCACAAGAAGAGGGCCGGGCAGATATTTTCATTTTGCGTTTTTACGGCAACGCCGATCGCGCCGATCGTTGGGCAACAGCCGAAGCAGAGATGTGGAACGATCGCGCGGTTGAAATCTGGGGAATGAATTATCCCGGGTTCGGCGGCAGCACGGGACCTGCGCGATTATCACTGATTGGTCCGGCCGCAGTTGCGGCCTTTGATGAACTAAAGCGTCACGCAGTCGATCGGCCAATTGTGCCTTTCGGCGCAAGCATCGGCGCAACCGCTGCGCTTTACGTCGCGGCACATCGTCCCGTCGCTGGACTGATTTTGCATAATCCGCCGCCGCTGCGCGAAATGATCCTTCATCAGTTTGGATGGTGGAACCTGTGGCTGTTGGCGGGTCCGATCGCATTGCAGCTTCCGCGAGATCTCGACAGTATTGAGAACGCCAGGGCAATTCATGCTCCGGCAATCTTCCTGTTGGCGGAAAGCGACGAAGTAGTCGCGCCGCGCTTTCACCGGCTAGTGGTTGACGCGTTCGCCGGAGAAAAACGTGTGATTAAATTGCACGGCGCCTATCACAACGATCCGATCGAAGGCACCGCGCTGGCAGATTTGGATCGCGATCTGGATTGGCTATTGGCGGAAAAGAAGAATTAAGACGCACAGCGCGGTTGCGGGAACATCTAGGGTAGCGCACACGTCTCGCGTGCTGGCGAGCGCGTCCTCGCGATCGCGAACTTTCCCTAAATATCGCCCCGACTGCGCAAGGCGAGTACGGTAAAAGATTGTTGCGGCGAGACATCCCAACCAACACGCGAGACGCGCGCACTACCCCAATCGGCTGCTCGCTGATGGAGAGCCAGTTCGCGCTCGATTTTCTTGTTTGGTCTGCGCTAACCTCGCCCGCCATGCAGAACGCACAAAATCAAATGAGCAGTTTCGAATTCATTGCGGCTCTGATGTCGATAATCATCGGCCTGGGTGTAACTAATCTGCTCGCGGGTGCTGGGCGCGCGTTTTATCGGCGCAAAGAAAACCCGCTCGATGAGGTCCACCTTGTCCTCACCGTCGCGACCTTGCTGCTGCTGGTTTTGCAGTGGTGGGTTACGTTTAAGTGGAACACCGAGGTCAACTGGACTTTCGACAAATTCCTGGTGCTGATTGCCTGGACCATCGCGCTGTACCTGCTCACAGTTTTTCTTTACCCGCCCGACCTGTCGGAAGCGGAAGAACACCAGGGCCGCTTCGAACGAAATCGCGCGGGTTATTACTCCACGTTCCTCGCGATGTGTTTGCTCGACATCGCGCAAACGGCAGTTCATGGCGAACTCTTACACCCGATATGGTACGTACCGTTCCTCGGGCAATTTGCGCTATTTGCCGGTGTCGGTCTCATCGCAGGCCGACGCGGTTACGATCGGTTCTTCGCATGGTACCAACTTGTCACACTCCTCGTGTGGGCACTGGTAGTGCGAAGATATTTGGTAGGAAACGCGATGACACCTTGATTGGGAGGCTCTTCACTCGCGAGCCCTTCGGCCTTGCATTCAGCTTTTAATCGCTACCCATTCATTCCGCGCACGAGAATCAGCGACAGCTTGCACGACACGCATGTATCGCAGGCCGTCCTCGAAGTTCGGATGGGGAAGCACTCGGCCCTTTGACTTCACAGCCGCCAGAAAATCTTCTTCCACGCTCCATTCACCTTCCAATTCCGAGGGAACATCGACCACGTGCAGCGCCCGATCCCCGATCTTTCCTGCTTGGACGACATCTGAAGTGAAATCGTACGTGAGCGTGCCGGCGCTACCGTAAATTTCCAGCCGATCACCCGATGCCATCGCATTCATACCGCTAAACTCGAGAACGCCTTCCGCGCCATTTTCGAAACTGCATAGAACTGTCAGCAAGTCCGGAACGATCACATCGTAGGCTTCCCGGATCGGATAAATAATTTTTTCGCGCGCGAACACGCCGGTGATATCTCCAAGCCAGCGTTGCAATACCTCCACGTAAATTCCCAGAGTCAGAGTGTTGAGTCCGCTGATCTCAATCTTTTGCCGCCAATGCGCCGGAGCGTCGGGATCTAAATAATTGCCGGTGAAGCTTTGCAGCCGCACATGATGTGGTCGGCCAATGTAATTTTCCGCCAGGATTTTTTTAACCAGCAAATCGGCCCGTAGGCCGAATGGCGGCGGGCAAAGCATCGTCACCAGCTCGGGATAACGCTTTGATGCCGCAAGCATTTCTTCGGCTTCAGCCAAATCCATCGACATGCGCGCCTGACAAAAGACATGTTTGCCCGCCTCAAGCGCAGAGATTGTTACCGCCGAATGCATGTAGGGCGGTGTGCCGATCCAGACAATGTCAATGTCCGGCAGCGCCACGAGCTCCGGCCAATTTTTTATCGGCGTCGCTTCCGGCATATTTTCGCTGCAAAATTTCTCGGCGCTTTCGTAGGTGGAATTGGAAACCGCTATGATCTCGACATCCGGTTTTGCTGTCAGGGCCGGCAAATGGCGGGTGCGAACTATGTTGCCTGCTCCGACGATGCCGATCCGCAGTTTGTGGTTATTTTTGTGCATTGGTTCTGTGCGATGTCGATCCTGCAAACTCGACTGACTCTTGTGCGAGCTAATTTTGACCGCGGAGAGCGATGGCGCGTTCAACCAATCACGAAGCGACGTGGCTCACGACCTTTGCAACTTGCGATTGACTTGACGCACAGACCTCCGCGCACCAGTTTACGCGGCCTTGTTGGGCTCATATTATGTCAAGAATTTGCGATATTACAGGATCCAAACCCATGCGCGGCAGCGTCATTCACCGGCGTGGTTTGGCCAAGAAAAAAGGCGGCGTAGGCCGGCACGTGACGAAAATGGTGCCGCGCATTTTTGCGCCAAACTTGCGTCGCCAGCGGATTTGGGTGCCGGAACTGAAGAAATTCGTACGCGTTCGGGTTACTGCGCGCGGTCTCAAGACGATCAACAAACACGGCGCTTACAAGGCGCTGAAAAAAGCTGGTGCCATCTGAATTGTAGAGCGCCTGTTTGAGGTGCTATGGCGTCTGACACAGACGCCCTACAATCGAATCGATGCAGCTGGTTCTTCTTGAATCGAAGATTCATCGCGCTACCGTCACAGGGGCGAGTCTCGATTACGATGGGAGCCTGACGGTTTCCGCCGATCTGGCTGAGCTGGTCGGCCTCGTTCTCTATGAAAGAATTCTCGTTGGCAACCTGAATAACGGCGAGCGGTTCGAGACGTACGCGATTTACGGCGAAGCACGCCGAGGAATCATAGAATTAAATGGCGCTACCGCGCACCTTGGAAAAATCGGCGACTGCCTTACGATCATGAGCTTCGCTCGGTACACGGTGGAGGAAGTCGCGCTTCACGCGCCACGCATCGCCGTGCTGAACGAAAAGAACGAAATCGTCCGCTACCAAGGCGACAGAAAACCTGCCTTTAGGGTTCTCGCCAGGTAAGTTGTAGAGGCGCCTGCGCCCAGAGTTGCTCGATCGGCCCGGCGTTTGCGCCGGCCGAAAACGTCGGGGCGGGCTCCACAGCTTTTAAAGGTTTCTGCGCACTGGCTTTCGCCCGTGGCAGATCAAGTGAGCCATCGTTGAACTCGATGACGTAACCCTCGTTGATCAGCCATCGCAGGTCGGACGCGAGCGCCAGTCTGCGCGGCTCTGCATGTTCGACCGCGACATTGCCAACCAAGGTTTCCAAAAGTTGTTTGCGATTAGTTCCTGGCGTTGTTGCCAACGCTTTAAGAATCGCATTCACAGACAACGACACGCCCGCCTGTTCATGCCTAAAGGCGCGTACCCGGATTGGCGACACAAACAACATGCCGCGGCGATGGCGAAAAATGTGCAGGCCGTTTTCTCGAAACCGGCCGGATAACTCCTGCATCATGTTTGAAGGCGACCGGGTTTCCTGCGTCCATGCCTCTTCGATCGCTCGACTCAATGTCCGATCCGGCAAACGCCGGCTCAATGCTCCTCCGAGCGTAACTTCCCCCACCCTGCGCATCAATCCTGGCAAATAATGCGACCGAAAATGCCGTTCCGCTTCCACTGCAGAAGAAAAAGTTAGAGGAGTTTCTTCGCGCAACGTTCTATAGGTCGTCACTTTTTGGGCTTCTTCTTTCCAGCGTTCGATTAACGAGGCATCGCTTACAATCTCGATTTGCCGTTGGTAATCGGTAAAACTCATCCGGCGGCTGAAGCGTTGCTCGTAAAGACTGCGCAACTGCGGTTGGTAATTGTGATGGTTAGTTGGGCCAAGCAGCGTTCCACTTAACCGACATCGCGCCACATTTGAGAAATTTCCCTTAATCGGATCCGTCTCAACGACCTCGATCTGGTAGAAGTCGCGCTGAGCGAATCGGAATGCGTTTCGTTCGAGGAATTCCCTGTCCACGGACACGCTGCCGTTGTCGCCAAGCCGGTAAAGCACCGATTCCTCCTTGGCCGTGAGCCAGACCTCGTAGCCTATCGGTTTTTCCAGGAACAAACGCGCCAGCGCAAAAAGCGAGTACGCAACTGAGCCGGATTTGATCTGCTCGGCGACATTTTCGAATGCAGCTGTGTATGGCAGGAAACGAATCGCGATCTGCAGCGGCGTTCGTGTCAGCACATGATGCTTATCTGTCCGTGTGCCACCTTCCCCGCGATCGCTTCGCCGGCGCGCCCGGCGGCGTTGCTCGCGAAGAGTGCCGGAGTCGCTCCCTACCTCGCGTTTGTTCGCCTTCGTCCTTGGCCGTTGGACGCCTGCTCGCGATTTATCGAACCTTGAGTGTTTTCTGCCATGCGCGGGCTTGCCGCGATGGTGCCGCAATGGTTTCTCGCGGTCGTGCTCGCCTTCTGCGTCCGCGTAACGTTTCGCGTCGGTGGGTTCTTTGACCCACGCAGGCAGCAACTTCAGATCAAGGAGATCGATAGTCTCGACGGTAGACGAGGACATCGCTTGCATGTAACTCGGATGCTAACGGAAGCAAATGCTAAGAAGGCTGGTATCGACCGCGCGCTGCGGCCGCTGTGGAGAGACATTGCAACGCGATGTCCCTACGGCAAGCCTGAAAATGATTGACAACCTGTTTAATTCATTTACTTGCCATCCTGTGCCCGGACTGCTGTAAGCTTTTCCACGCGCGACTAACACAAACCAAACAAATTTTATGGCGGAAAAATCGATCGAAGAGAAGGTCAAGGACATCATCGTCGAGCAACTCGGTGTGAACCCGGAACAGGTCACACCGCAAGCGTCGTTCATTGAGGATTTAGGCGCAGACTCGCTGGACATCGTCGAACTCGTGATGGCCTTTGAAGAGGAGTTTGGGGTTGAAGTACCGGACGAAGACGCGGAGAAACTGCAGACGGTTGGCGACGTCATCAAATACATCGAAGACAAATCCGCCAAACAGTAGCACATTCTCGAACGCCATCGGGGCTTGGGGGATCTCCTTTTTGCATAAATCGGGGCGTTTGACACAAACGGCCTCTACAACGCGCACGGTTCGGCGGCGCACCGCTCCATGGTTGCGAAGCCCTACAATGCGTTCACACTAGAGAGCGTGGAGATTACGCTTCTGGAGCGGCCGCTCTTCTACGTTGGCGACCACTACGTAACGTTCCTTGGCCTGATTGCGTTCGTCGGCTTTTTCGCAGCCGGACTCCTCATTGCGCGATTTTTGCAAAGTCAGATCGTCCGCCGTTTTTTCAGTCGTTTCAAAATCGACGTAAACTTCATTGCGATCGTCACGACCATCTTAAGTGTGGCAGCGATCGTCTTTTTTACCGTTACGGCGATCAATCTCGCGGGAATACCATTAGCTTGGAACGCAGCTCTTCCTGGCATCAAGCTGAGTCTGCTTCAGATATTTCTGCTGGTTGCACTCTTGATCGCGGTGTTTTGGATCTCGTCGAGGACGAAGCGTTTTCTAGTTAACCGTCTCCTTGCCCAAAGCGGACTCGATCGTTCGCTGCAGTACGCCATTGCCCAAGTCACTAGCAACATCGTGCTGGTAGTCGGCATTTTTATTGTGCTGGAGAACACCGGGATACATCTCGCCGCGCTGGCGGTCTTCGCCGGTGCGGTTGGCGTAGGCATTGGCTTTGGTCTGCAAAATATCGCGAGTAATTTCATCAGCGGCCTGGTGATTCTGGCAGAGAGACCGATCACCATTGGGGACCGCGTCGAAGTGGCGGGCATTGCCGGGCAGGTGCAGCACATTCGCGCGCGCAGCACAGTCATTCGCACCAACGACAACATCATGATGATCGTGCCAAATACGAAGTTCATCGATTCGCCCGTGACCAATTGGACATACGGGGATCGGCGTGTGCGCTTCCGCATCCCCATAAGCGTCGCATCCGATAGCGACATTGCGAAGGTGCGGGACACGTTACTGGCAGTCGCCCGCGAAGATCCGCACACCCTCAAGGAACCGGCGCCGAGTGTATTTCTGGAGAATTTCGGGGAGAACGCGATTGAGTTTAAGCTCGTCGTGTGGAGTAGTGAAATGAGCGCGCGTCCGAGTCGCTACCGCAGCGATATAAACTTTGCCATTGCTGAGAAATTCCGCGAAGCCGGGATAGAGCTGCCGTTTCCTCAGCGCGATCTCCATATCCGCAGCGGAGTGCTGAAAGTAGAGAACGTCACAGAGCAAGGAAGAACAAAACGCCGTGAATCAGCGGACGCTTCTTCCGATCAGCCGAGCGCGAGGCTAGACTGAATCCCTCCGCTTTTGGCAGCCATATCCTTCTTAGGCGTTGCTAAGCTGCCTAACAAGGTCTGTCGAGAACCATGGAGATTTTCGATTGGGCCAAGCCAAGGTCTGACCGTATATTTGACATCACTATCCGGCCTATGCTTCTCGGATCGGCGACCGTGCCAAGGCCCGCTTCACCACGTCAATCAACTCAGCGGCAGCAACGGGCTTCTCAAGAAAGGCGAAGGCACCCAAGCGCAGCGCCTGAGCTTGGACATCAGGCCCTCCAAATGCCGTGATGATGATAACCGGCAATTCTGGCAGAGCACTGGCGAGGGCCAAAACACCGCGTCCACTGAACATCGGCATCCGCAGGTCAGTGATGACCAAATCGAATCGCTTTTCAGAATCTGCAAGTTTCTTCACAACTGCAACTGAATCAGAGACGCCAGTGACCCGCATACCTTCCTTGGTAAGCACCTTAATCATTGCCCGGAGCATTCCCGGATCGTCATCTACGACCAAAACAGATTTGTCCTGCAACTTCTCCATAATCTTTTCAAAGAGTCATGCGCCGACAGCGAGCGGAAGTTGAATGCTAAATGTACTGCCTTTCCCCCGCGCTGTAGCGCAATCAATCCTGCCGCCGTGTTCATTAATGACACGCTGGACATATGCAAGTCCTAGGCCGGTGCCATCGTTCTTCGTAGTGAAGAACGGCACGAAAAGATTTCGAGCTTCGTCTTGGCTCATGCCGCGGCCGTTATCGCTGATAGACACCAAAGCTTCTACACCGTTTCTTTGCGCGCTGACCGTCAGGTCTCCTCCATCTGGCATCGCATCCAATGCATTACGGATCAGATTTAAAAAGGCTTCCCAGAGTTGCTCCGCATCGACGTAAACCGGCGGCAAGTTCGGATCAAGCGCGCTCCTCAAGTTCACGTGCTTTTGGTCGAGCAGCGGCTGCATAAAATTAAGTTTTTCCTCAAGAAAGCGCTTGAGTGAAACCTCAGCGCGCTCGGACTTCGGCATTCGCGCGAATCGGAGATACTCCTGCACCACTTGGCGGATTCGCAGTACCTGCGAACGCATCTCGCGCAGGAGAACCTGGCATTCGGCAGCCGAATGGCCGTTGGAATTTGCGAAAGCGTGAAGTTCCTGTCCGATCAGGTCAATGTTGAGCGAAATTGAGCCGAGCGGGTTGCGAACTTCATGGGCAACTTGGGCGGCCATGGAGCCCACTACCGCAAGACGCTCCGCTTGGACGTTAGCTTGTTCCAGCCGCTTGCGTTCTTCAATCTCCGCCCGCAGCGCAGCGGTTCGGCACTCCACTGTTTGCTCTAGATGGTAGTGAGAGTTGCGAAACGCCACCAGCAACCAGACAACGACGAAAAAGAACACAAAAAGCATGATGGCATTCCAAACAGGAATCAACGGATGCTGATATGCCGGCCCACTGAACACGTCGCTGAGGAACCAGACGCCGGCACAGAGCGCTCCCACCATAAGTCCCACCCGACGCCCGGCCATCCAGGCAGCGAGGCACGTCGGCAGCAAGTAAAAAGCCGATATTGCCCACTCGCGTCCTGTGACATAATCGACCAGCCCGAGGCCGATTGTGAGCACGACAGCGGCAAGAGTCGCAAGGACCTTCGAAATGGCGGATGACTCTGGTACCGTATTCACGTCCGCGCGTAATCGAGCGTAAAGATTTCTAGCGGTTGCGCGACCCCCTCTACTGCTTGAAGCGGCAATGCGCGCAATGAAATCTGACGTCGCAACGCATCTCGCGTCGCTTTGCTGATGAGCAAACTCGTCTTCACCCTTTTGTTCAAAGCCTGGATACGGGAGGCGACGTTCACCGTGTTGCCGATGACGGTAAACTCCATCCTTTCCGAGGATCCAATGCTTCCGACGATGGCGCGTCCGCTGTTGATACCGATACCGATTCGGATGGGTTCTTCGCCACGGGTGGCCAGATCGAGGTTAAGACGTTCCAGTCTGCGCTCTAAATCACACCCTGCTGCCAGCGCCTTGTCGGCATGATTCTGCCGATCGCTGTCCACTCCAAAAAGCGCCATGAAACCGTCCCCCAGGAACTTGTTGATCATTCCGCCGTGTTTACCCTCCACCACTTCCACCATTGCGTGCAAGAAGTGGTTGAGCAGGTTCACAGCTTCGTCCGGCTTAAGATTTGCCGCGCGTGCCGTAAAGGATCGGATATCCACAAACATCACGGAGATTTCTTGTTCCGTGCCGCCGACTCCAGGATCACGCGCCAGAATCTGCTCGGCCACCTTGTGGCCAACATGCACACCTAAGGTGCGCCGCGAATATTCGAGCCGTTTTCGCTCTTCGATTTCCGCCCGCAGGGCGGCAGTTCGCCGCGCAACCATCTGCTCCAAATGATAATGAGAGGTGCGAATCGCGTTCGCTAACAAGACGACAACGACAAAGAATGTAAACAGCATGATCCCGTTCCAAAAAGGAATCAGCGGATGCTGATACGTTGCCCCATCGAGCATGTCACTCAGGAACCATGCAACCGTGCACAACGCTCCTACAACCAATCCCGACCAGCGCCCCGCCACCCACGCCGCGAGACTCGTCGGCAACAGGTAAAAAGCTGATATTGCTAACTCGCGCCCTGTAAGATAATCCACCGCGCCCAGAACAATTGTCAGAGCGACAGCCGCAGCTGTTGCAACAACCTTCCGTCGCAAAGAAAAACCTCCATTAGCATTCACAAGGTGTGAGATCCCAGGCCGCAAAGTGTTTGACAAAGCAGTCCGCGGATCCGCTCATTTGCCGTTCCTATTTGTGGCGGAACCGGCGTCCGCCCGGTGCTATCACCGGCTTGAGAAAATCGAACTTGCTGTTAATTGATTGCGCCCTTCGAGTCGTAGTTTTATTGGGCGGGCGTTTTCTCTATGGCAGTAGGCAACACTATCCGAATCCCGCACGGATTCGCGAAGATCACTTCACTGGCCGGTCTCCAGAATTGTGACGCGTGGCCGCGCGCTTTTCAGAATAAGTGCAAGGATCATCGTTACTACGAAATCGTCGAAGAAACGCTGCAGAACGATTTCGAACATTATTATCTGAGCCTCGAGGACTCTTCGGGCAACGTGCGCGCCATTCAGCCAGTGTTCTTTGTAAGGCAAAATCTTGTCGAAGGTGTGCCGGGCAAGACTCGCTCGGTAGTAGACGCAATTCGCAAAATTTTCCCGCGCTTTTTGACGATGCGTGTTTTGATGGTTGGCTGCGCAGCCGGTACGGGAGATCTGGGCGCGTGCGACGAGAAGGACCACGCATCGGTAGCAGACGCGCTGCAGGCGAGTCTTCGGACGTATGCCAGACAAAATAAGGCTTCGTTGGTCGTTTTGAAGGATTTCCCGGCGAAGTATCGCTCGGCACTCGAAACGTTCGTCTTAAATGGCTATGCCCGGATTCCAAGCATGCCGATGACGCGACTGTCGCTCCGTTATGAGAATTGGGATGAATATTTTCGCACGCTCAGCAAGGCCACCCGGAAAGATTTACGGCGAAAATTCCGGAAGGCCGAGCGTGCGGCGAAGATAGAGATGGAGGTCGTGAGCGAGATTGCGCCTTTCGTCGACGAAATCTACCCGCTGTATCTGGCCGTCCACGAGCGGTCGCCATTGAAATTTGAAACGCTGACAAAGGAGTACTTTTGCGCCATCGCGGAGCGGATGCCGGGCCGCGCGCGCTTCTTCGTCTGGCGACAAAGCGGCAAGATTGTCGCATTCAGTTTTTGTCTCGTCTGTGGTGACGCGATTTACGATGAGTGCATCGGGCTCGATTATAGCGTCGCGCTAGATCTGCATCTCTACTTTTACACACTGCGCGACATCATTTCATGGACGCTGCAACACGGATTGAAGTGCTACTACAGCAACCCACTAAACTACGAGCCGAAGCTGCATCTCGATTGCGAGCTGGTACCGCTCGACCTGTATGTGCGGCACACCAGCGCTCTGCTGAATCCAATATTTCGTCGCATCCTAAAATATCTGGGCCCGACGCGCCACGATCCAGTCTTGCCGCGGTTTCCCAACGCCGATCAGCTTTGAACTCCTCCGCGTCCGGTCGCCAGTCCTGGCATTGTCATTCCGACCGAAGTGGAGGAATCTCTAACCCTTTGTTTTCGCTTCCCGCGTTTATCTAACAGCAATAAGAGATGTCTCGACTTCGCTCGACATGACAGACGACAGGGGAAATAAAAAAACGCAAAATCGACCGTCCGGCTTTGGCAATCCATGGCTGCAACTCGGCTTGAGTGTAGCCTGTGTGCTCGTGTCCGAGTTTCTTTTGAAGCGAGGCGCAACGGATATTGCGGAACCTGACAGCGCTTTTTCCTGGACCGGAATAAACGGTCTGGCTTCGCCCCTGGTGTGGTGGGCAATTCTTCTGATCATCGCCAGCTTTATTAGCTGGCTTTACGTCCTGAGATACATCCCGCTCACGATCGCGTTTCCTCTTTCGCGCGTTGTGGACATTCTGGTTCCGCTCGGTTGTTGGATTTTTCTGGGCGAATCGATCTCGCCCCTTCGCTGGTGCGGTATCGCGCTGGTGATTATCGGATTAGCGCTAGTGGCGAAACCAATTGCACAAATCGAAGAGCGCCTGTGAGCATTCTCGCCTTCTTTTTCATCGTTGTTTCTTTGCTGAGCTTTGTAGCAGCCCAGCTCGTTTTAAAAAGAGCGATGGAGGTCTCGAAGACGAGCGGTCTGCGGGACTCCCGATTCATTTCGCTCGTTGCTGCTGGCACAGCTCTAATGACAGTTTCCTTTTTTCTTACTCTTGGCCTGCTCCAGCGGTTCGACCTGAGTTACCTCTACCCGTTCCAAGGATTGAGCGTGATTTTCATCACGCTGACAGCCGCGATAGTGTTGAAGGAAAAGTTAAGCCTTCGACTTATCGTTGGCACAGTGCTGATCAGCGTCGGGATCGTCCTTGTCTCGATGAGCTAAAGTTCCCCGAGGTAGCGCTTCCCCCATCAACGGGATCAAGCGCTACGCTCGGCGACGGTTTGGCAGCGGTCTGCCAACGCTCACCGTCCTCTTACGACGATGGTGCCGCTGATGGTACCGCTGGTCTCGCCGGTATCAAAGTTCAGGCATCGGTCCAGGGTGAAGCTGCCTCTAGCACCAGCGTACCGGCCCGTTCCGCCAACAATGGTATTGGTTTCCACAATGTGAAGATCGCCGTTGGCGCATGAACCAGGGTTATTTCCAAGGTCGCACGTTAAAATGCTGTCACCGTTGGCGGCGTCTCCCACTACCAAACGACTTGCCCCG
>WNFT01001922.1_pt1 | contig 17663 bp, 17 predicted proteins | sample 5400191 | NCBI WGS metagenome assembly WNFT01 (sample SAMN13153359, study PRJNA577476) | soil metagenome | isolation source: 80 cm saprolite under Madrone tree | place: USA:California | collected 2016-06-14 | reverse complement strand
TCAACGCCTCACATCCGATGGAGTGGGTCCATTGTCACATCGCCCGTCAGCCGATCCCGCCGGGCGAGCGGGTGAAGGGCATACCGGGTCCGCTCTCGGCCATCGTCTTGAAGCTGCTCGCCAAGACCGCCGAGGACCGCTACCAGACCGCCGCAGGTGTCGAGGCCGATCTCCGGTCTTGCCTGACGGCATGGGAAGCGCACCGCCGCATCGACCCATTCCCGCTGGGTGCGCACGACGCGTCGGACCGGCTGCTGATCCCGGAAAAGTTGTATGGGCGCGAAGCCGAGATCGACGCGCTCGTCGCAGCGTTCGATCGGGTGGTGGCCTCCGGCGCGACCGGGCTCGTGCTGCTCTCCGGTCACGCCGGCATCGGAAAGTCCTCGCTCGTCAATGAGCTGCACAAGGCGTTGGTCCCGCCGCGCGGTCTCTTCGCCGCCGGCAAGTTCGACCAGTACAAGCGAAACATCCCATATGCGACGCTGGCCCAGGCCTTCCAGAGCCTTGTCCATCAGATCCTCGGCAAGAGCGACGCGGAGATGAGCCGATGGCGGTCCGCGTTGCTCGACGCGCTTGGCCCGAATGGCCAGCTGATGGTCAATCTCATCCCGGAGCTTGCTCTCATCATCGGTGAGCAACCGCCAGTTCCGGAGCTTTTGCCGCGGGACCGGCAAAACCGGTTCCAGCTGGTGTTCCGGCGCTTCCTCAGCGTGTTTGCCCGGCCGGAGCATCCTCTCGCGCTGTTCCTCGACGACTTGCAATGGCTGGACACCGCGACACTTGATTTGATCGAACATCTCGTCCCACACCCGGAGGTGCGGCACCTCTTGTTGGTGGGGGCCTACCGGGACAACGAAGTCAATCCCTCGCACCCGCTCATGCGGACGCTGGCGACCATCCGCGGAGCCGGCGGGAGAGTCCAGGAGATCTTGCTTGCTCCGCTCATGCCGTACGATGTGGAGCAGCTGCTTGCAGATGCGCTGCACACGGAGCCTGGGCGCGCGCAACCCTTGGCTGACCTGGTGTTCGAGAAGACCGATGGCAATCCGTTCTTCACCATCCAGTTCTTGAGCGCCCTGGCAGAAGAGGCGCTGCTCGCGTTCGATCCCGTCACGGCGGGCTGGACCTGGGACCTCCCGCGCATCCGCGCCAAGGGCTTTACCGAGAACGTAGCGGATCTCATGGCTGCGAAGCTGAGCCGTCTGCCCCATGCGACCCAGACAGCCCTCGGATCTCTCGCCTGCCTGGGGAATGTCGCCGAGACGGCTACGCTCAATCTGCTTCACGCTGGTACCGTGGAGGCGACGCATGTCGCCCTCTGGGAAGCGGTCCGGGCCGGCCTCATCCTCCGCTCGGAGACGGCCTACATATTCCTCCACGACCGCATCCAGGAGGCGGCTTATGCGCTGATGGCCGAAGGCGAGCGCGCAATGGAGCATCTTCGGATTGGCCGATTGCTCGCGGCCCGGACCCGGGCGGACGAGTTGGAAGAGCACATCTTCGAGATCGTGAACCAGTTCGACCGGGGCGTGGCGCTGATCACCAGGCAGGACGAGCGCGAGCAGGTTGCCGAGCTCAACCTCATCGCGGGAAAGCGCGCCAAGGCGGCGACCGCCTATGCATCAGCTCTGCAGTATTTTACCGCTGGTCGCGCCCTGCTGGCGGAGAGCGGATGGGAGCGGCGCTACCAGCTCACCTTCGACCTCGAGCTCAACCGGGCCGAGTGTGAGTATGTGACCGGGGAGCTGGCGTCAGCGGAAGAGCGTCTCTCGACGCTGGCCGTTCACGCACGGACGACGCGCGACTCTGCTGCCGTCACCTGCGTGCGCCTCAATCTCTATACGAACCTGGACCAGAGCGACAGCGCCGTCGAGGTGGGGCTGGATTATCTCCGGCGGGTCGACAGCCAGTGGTCGCTGCACGCGACAGTGGAGGACGTCCGCCAGGAGTACGATCGGTTGTGGAAGCGACTCGGGTCTGGCTCGATCGAGGGGGTGATTGACCTGCCGCTGATGACCGATCCCGACCGATCCGCGACGATGGACGTTCTCACGGCCCTCGCGTCACCGGCCTTGTTCACCGACGAGCATCTTTTCCGCCTCGTGGTCGGTCGGATGGCGACCCTCAGCCTGGAGCATGGCAACAGCGACGGATCGTGCCTCGCTTATGCGTGGTTGGGCGGCGTCCTGGGGACGTACTTCGGGGACTACCAGGCAGGATCCCGCTTCGGCAGGCTCGGCCTGGATCTGGTCGAGAAGCATGGGCTCGACCGCTTCAGCGCCCGCGTCTACCTGGTCTACGCCGTCCACGTCGCTCACTGGACGCAGCCCCTGCCGACGTGTCGCGCCTTCCTGAGGCGGGCCTTCGACGCGGCCCAAAATGCCGGTGACCTTTCTTATGCAGCCTACAGCTGCATCGACTTGATCACGAACCGTTTCGCTACCGGAGATCCGCTCAGTGAAGTCGAGCGAGAGGCCGAGAACGGCCTCGAATTCGCGCGAAAGGTGCGGTTCGGTCTCGCTAGCGATTGCATCACCGGGCAGCTCAGGCTCATCCGGATGCTCCGTGGGCTGACGCCGGAATTTGGTTGTTTCAACGACGCGGATTTCGACGAGCGCGGCTTCGAGCAACATCTGGAGAGCAATCCCCAGCTGGCCATTGGCGCGTGCTGGTATTGGATCCGCAAGCTGCAGGCGTGCGTCTACGCCGGCGACGGCGCATCCGCCATGGCGGCTGCATCGAAAATAGCGCCGCTGCTCTGGACCGCGCCGACTCAATTCGAGTTGGCTGAATACCACTTCTACGGGGCACTGGCTCGGACGGCGCGTTGCGACATGGCCTCGGCAGAGGAGCGGCCCCAGTACCTCGAAGCGCTGGCAGCTCATCATGAACACCTCACGGTCTGGGCGAAGAACTGCCCAGCGACTTTCGCAAACCGCGTGGCATTGGTAGGCGCGGAGATCGCGCGTCTGCAAGGGCGGGACCTGGACGCCCTGCGCCTCTACGAAGAAGCCATCAGGCTGGCGCGCGAGCATGGGTTCATCCAGAACGAGGGTCTGGCCCACGAGCTCGCCGCACGGTTCTGCGAGGCTCGCGGCCTGGAGACCATCGCGCACGCTTATCTGCGGAACGCGAGGTACTGCTATCTCCGCTGGGGTGCCGATGGGAAGGTGCGCCAGCTCGAGCAATCGCACCTGCAACTCCGCGAGGAAGCGGCCCCGCCGCCTCCCACCGCCACCTTCGGCGCCCCGATCGAGCAGTTGGACGTCGCCACGGTGGTCAAGGCCTCGCAAGCGGTCTCCGGCGAGATCGTCCTCGGCCGGCTCATCGAAACCCTGATGACCATCGCGCTGGAGCATGCAGGCGCCGAGCGGGGCATGCTCATTCTTCTTCGCGGCGACGAGCCGCGGATCGAGGCGGAGGCCAGGACCTGCCAGCAGCGGGTCGAGGTCACGCTCCGACAGGTCGCCGTGACCTCGAGCGAGTTGCCCGAATCCATCCTCCACACCGTGATCCACACGCTGCAGAGCGTGATCCTCGACGACGCCCAGCGATCGAACCCGTTCAGGGAGGACGAGTACGTGCAGCGGCGGCGACCTCGGTCTCTGCTCTGCCTTCCGCTGGTGAAGCAAGCCCGGTTGGTCGGCTTGCTCTACTTGGAGAACAACCTGGCAACCGGCACCTTCACGCCGCGGCGGATTGCCGTGCTGGAATTGCTGGCTTCGCAGGCGGCGATCTCGATCGAGAACGCCCGACTGTACGACGAACTGATGTGCGAAAACCGGGATCGACGGAAGGCCGAAGAAGCGCTGCGGGCGAGCGAGGCCTCACTCGCCGAAGCACAGCGGATTAGCCACACCGGAAGCTGGCGCTGGAACGTCAGGACCGGCGTGGTCCGCTCGTCCGCCGAGAACCTCCGCCTGTTCGGCTTCGATCCGGCGTGGGAGCAGCCATCCCATCCGACCTTCATGCACAGGGTTCATCCCGAAGATCGGCCTTGGCTCGAGGAGGCGCTCAACAAAGCCGTGCATGAAAGGAGCATGTTCCAAGAGGAGTATCGGATCGTCCTGGGCGATGGACTGGTGAGGCATCACCACAGTGTGGGCCACCCCGCGACCAATGAATCCGGCGACCTCGAATTCATCGGCACGGTCATGGACATCACCGACCGCAAGCGGGCTGAGGAGGCCCTGAGGAATGCCGAGGCGGAGCTCGCGCGCGTGGCCCGGTTGACGACCATGGGCGAGCTCGCCGCCTCCATCGCCCATGAGATCAACCAGCCGCTTGCCGCCGTGGTGACCAATGCCGGCGCCTGTCTGCACTGGCTGAACCGGGAGGAGCCCAATCTCGATGAGGCGCGGCAGGCGATCTCGCGCATCGCAAGGGACGGCACGCGCGCAGGGGACGTGATCCGAGGGCTCCGGGCGCTGGCCAAACAATCCAGGCCGGATCTGGCAAGGCTCGACATCAATGACGCCATCCAGGAAGTCCTGGCCCTCACGCGCAGTGAGCGGCAGCGGCACGCGGTTGTGCTGCACACCGACCTGTTCTCCGGCGATCGGCCGGTCTTTGCCGACCGGGTCCAGTTGCAGCAAGTCATGCTGAATCTGATCATGAACGGCATTGAAGCCATGAGCGCAGTCACGGACCGCCCGAGGGTGCTGACGATATCCTCGGAACCCACCGAACGGGCCGGCGTACTCGTTGCGGTCGAGGACACGGGCATGGGGCTGGATCCGACCACTGCCGATCGCATCTTCGACCCCTTCTTCACGACGAAGCCCGACGGCATGGGCATCGGGCTGTCGATCTGCCGGTCGATCATCGAGGCCCATGCCGGGCGCCTCTGGGCATCCCCGCGTGCGCCGCATGGCACGACCTTCCGATTCACCGTGCCGGCTGCGGCTGAACTTCCAACAGTCGTACAGCCCGGTCTCGAACCGCAACACGCTTCAGGTTCTTGAGGTCCGAAATCCTTCCAGCGACGCCCGCGAGGCGCGCAAGGGCTCATTTCACCTGCACGGCGCCGTACATGCCCATCGCCTCGTGCGCCTGGCTCGCTGTGAATCAGCCTTGGTGGCGCACGAGCTCGACGAACTTCTGCAATTCGGCCTCGTTGAGGTCGGAAACCGCCCAGTAATGCATGCCGTCCTTTGCCCAGCAGTACGCGCTATACCCGCGCCGCGAGAGGCGCTTCAGCGGCTCGTCGCCTGCGCGCTTGCTCGGCCAGACGAAGAGGTTCACGACGTGCTGCGCGCGCCGGTAGACCAGCGCTGCCGCAGGCGTGTCCTCGACGTAATCGAGCCGGCCGCCCGCCAGCGGATAGCCCTCGGCGGCCCAGTCCGTCACGGACACCGAGTAGTCGAGCTTTCCCTGGAACCAGGGTTTGACGGTGTGCTGATCGGAGGAGGCGACATCCGTGAGATGGTTGGCGAGCAGCGACCGGACGTGCGCCGCGATCACTGCGTCGGCGACTGAACCTTCGGACGGCGGCGGCCAGAAGCGGGGCCCGACGACGACCAGCAATGCGGCGGCTGCCGCAAAGGGCGCAAGCGCGGCCCACCTCCACGCGCGCCGCAGATGCACAGGTCGCGGGGGCGCGGGGCTAGGCTCGGCGGATCCCACGGGAACGGTAGGTCCTTCCGCGCGCAATGCGTCGCGCAGGCGCGCCTCGAATTCCGCTGACGGCGCGTACCGGATCAGGTTCGCACGCGCCGAGGCCTGCAGCTCGCGCAATGCTCGCTCCTCTTCGCCGCAACCGGGGCAACGGGCGACGTGCTCCTCTATCTCCAGGGCTCCACGCAGATCGAGCTCGTTGTCCACGTAGGCGTCGATCAGCCGCTTCGTCTCGGAGCAGTTCATGACGCGCTCCCCGCCTGCTCGCGGCAGGCGACGGCGGCCTGCAGCTGACGCCGCGCGCGCGAGAGCCGCGACATTACAGTGCCGATGGGAATACGCGCCACGTCGGCGATCTCCTTGTACGAAAGTCCTTCCAACTCGCGCAGCACGAAGACCTCACGGAACTCGACCGGCAGCCCCTCCACGGCCTCGTTGAGAAAGCGCTGCTGCGCCGAGCGCAGCACCAGCACCTCGGGCGTTTCAGAAGTGCGCCCATTCGAGGCCGGCTCGCTATGAAGCACCTCGTCGAACTCCGTGGTCAGCTCACGGGCGCGGTTCTGCTGCAAGAAAGAATAGGCGCTGTTGCGAACGACCGTCAGCAGCCAGGCACGCGGATTGTCACCGCTGAATCCGTCGAAGAAGCGGAATGCGCGCACAATGGCCTCCTGCGTGACATCCTCGGCATCCTGGTCGTTGCGCAAGAGCCAACGAGCGAGGTTGTAGCCTGCCCTCATGTGGGGCAGCACCACTGCCTCGAACGACTCGACTCGATGCGGCAACACCCCTCCGAGCGGCCAGGTCCACCCCCTGCGACCGGGGCGCGAGTGGCTTTATTCCGCACCGACGCGTTTCCCCGATTCCTGGCCTGGATTGCGCTCAGTCCTGCGTCGCCAGCCGCCGCTCCTCCTGCTCGTCGGTTACCCGGAGGATGCCGGAGTAGCCGGTGGAGAGCGGCGCGAGCAGATCCTGGAAGTGGCACACCTTGGGTCCGGTGCCGACCGCAACGGAGTAGGTGTCCCCGGGCTTCAGGACCGTGGACGACAGCTCGGCGCAATCATTCGAGTAGATCTGATGAGGTCGAGCATCGGCGTTGACGAACGCAAGAACGTTCCCCGCCTCGACCTGAAGGACGGGTGCGCTGACTCCGTGCTCGTCGAGCCGCTCGACCGGCTCTTGTCTCGCTTCGCGGCCGAAGCCCGCGCAGCCGCAGAGGGCGGACAGCACCGCGATCTTCATCGACTTGCGATCCATGGCCCTTCCTCCTCGGTCCGATCTCGGCAACGGAGACTCGACCGCCGCGGCGGCATTCCGGCGGGAATGAACTCATGCCCGAGGCGGTCAATGCGGGCCGAGGTGATGGGGATGCCTTCCTTGTCGCGCGCCGTGGCGCTCGTCGTACTCTTCGCGGCAGCGATCGCCGCCCGCGCGGAAGAGGCGGTAGCTGCCGTCTTCAACGTTCGCGAAGGCACCCTGGGCGCGGAGGATCGGCTGATGAGCGGGGGGGACCTCTTTTTCGGACGATCGAGCCAGGGAATTTCTGCGCAGCAGTCGAGTCGTGATGTCGGGAACCGGACCGCGACCGCTCACGCGCACGTCCCCCGCGGAGTCTTGCAGTCGCGTCCGGTGCCCGCTCCAAGATTCGGGAATAGGACCGGGCCGGCGAAGTCCTCTCGTCATGGACCCTGCGGACTTCTGCTCGATCCGTGGCGCGAAGGTGCAGAACGGAACGCTGACGGTGATTCCCTGACCTGTCGATACAGGTCGGGCGCCGCTCGCACTCGTGCCGGAGCTGGAGAGCGCTGGCGGCTTCGTGGTCGTGCATTCGCCGGCGGTGGTGGACCCGCCGCTGCTCCTGATCAACGCGGGCAACGGGCCAAGCGGCGCGGTCGAGTATCTGGCCATGTTCGCCATCTGTCCGCAGCGGGGCTGCGAGCTCGACTGGGTCTCCGAGGACGACGAGGTGGAATGCCCCTGCCACGGTTCGCGGTTCGCCCGCGATGGAACCGTGCCGCACCCCCCGGCCTGTCCAACATTCCGAGGTATCCAGTCAGCGCCGACGGCCGTGGCAACCTGATCGTTCAGCTTGCGTAGCGAATCAACCCAGCGCTGGCTTCGTCAGGAACACGGGCCGGCTTCTCGCTTCTGGTGTTCAGTCATGCTCGGACGTGCTGGCGATTGCGCGACTCTCGTCCGGCCGCTCGATCTCGACGGCGACGGGACGGTCGCCTCCCGCAACGGCGCGTGCTTCATCGGTGCTCGTCACGATTTTGAATACCGCCGCAGCAGGGGACGAAATGGGGAGCGACGAGCCCGCCAGAGCCCGAGCGTCGTCTGTGCTGGAAACGGCACCCTCCACCGGGGCCCTCACTGCGGTTGCGTGCGTCAGCATGCTTGCCGCGAGCGTTCGAGCTTCATCGCTGCTGGTCGGGAGCGGGTTCGCGCGGGCAACGCTTGCCGCGGCCCCCGAAAGCAAGAGTGCGGCGCCGAAAGAAAAGCCGAGCTTCGAGAACCTGTGATTGGTCTTCAGCATTTGAACCTCCTGCCCGTCCCGACCGCTTCGGCCCCAGCTGCATTCCCCGGGGAATAAAAGACGGGGAGCGCCGTCGCGGGTCGCCCTGCATCCGGAGGTTCCTGTGTGCGGGTGTACTCGTCGGCCGGGCCGGTCAACCTGGTCGTGCATCGTGCTACTCGGCCCGTCTCGCGCTGTTGACGGAGGACATTGCCAGCAGGAGGTGTGCAGCGCGCTGCGCGTCCACTCCGAGGGCAATGGATAGCGCCGTCGAACCGTCCGCGAGCGCCAGGTCCAGCGAGGCGCCCCGTTCGAGCAATAGGTGGACGAGCTCGACGCAATCGAGCATCGCTGCGAGCATCAAAGGCGTGAGGCCTTCCGGGCCGGTGCCGTCGGGATCTGCGCCATGATCGAGGAGCAAGGCGATCAGCCGGCGGTCCGCATCGATCATCCCGGTCGTCAGCGGGGTGAAGCCGAGCTCGCTGCGCGATTCGGGATCGGCCCCGCGCTCGAGCAGGAGGCGTGCAGCGTCGAACCGACGGTTCGAGCAGGCTACGTGCAGCAGGGTCTCGCCGCGCTCATTCCGCGCGTCCGCGGGCACGCCGTGATCGAGCACGCAGCAGAGAGCGGGAGTGTCGCCGACGCGCGCGTGGAAGAAGGCGGCCCGGGTGAGCGAGATTGCGTGACGAGTCGGAGCGGGCAACGGGCGCGGTTTCGTCATGCCGTATTCTCATTGATCGTCTGTGTCGTTCTTGGGGATACCGGCGGCGAACCAGTGGCCGTTCGCGGCGCTCATGATGAGAAGGACGGGATTGGTACACGGAGCGGGCGGCGGCGGAGTCAGCAAGTCGTCGATCCGGAAATTGCCGTTGGCCTCCAGGGCGACGCCGGTCACGCTCGAATTGTGGGCGGTGGCCGTAGCTGCCAGTCCGCAAAAGAGCGTGGCAAGAACGCGCTGCCCGCCCGTCGTCCCGATTGCGTTACCGCCGGTCAGGAGCAGCCCGCGTCCGTCGAGATGGATGCGGCCGTCGACTTCCACGGTGGCGTGAAGGCGCGAGATCTGCCACGGAAAGCCACCCGGAGAGATTCCGCGAACGATGTTGAGGGCCGCACTGCCGGTCGAGGTCACGCCGGACGCCGGATCGACGCCGATGCCACCTTCGAATGTGGTGAGCGTTTCGTCGGCCGCGGCGGCGTTGAGTCCAGCGACTGCAAGGGCAAGAAGCAAGCGTTTCATCTTGGTCTCCGATCAGGTGTCGATTGCGAATTTCAGTCGTGCACGAGGTGGTCGTCATCGCGCGAAGTCAGAAAGCGATCGAGCACGAGATCGGCGACTTCGCGGCCCAGGCGCTGGCCCGCGCTGAGATCGAATCGGAAATGTTGTCCTGCGAAGATCCGACTCAGCGTGGCTTCCTGGGCGGCCGCGGCAAGCGAATCGAACGAGCGTTCTGCTCCGGGCATCACTTCGGACGTGACTCTGAACTTGAAGGCCTCGGTTCCAAACACGTTCGTGAGCACCGCAGCTGCAGCAGAGCTGACGACGGCGTGCGCGCCAGGGTACGAAGGATCCGGCGCGGTCTTGCCGACTTCCGGGAGCCAGTTCGGATCCGCGTCGGTCTCCGGGTTGCCATCGGTGTCCGCGGCCCGAATCGCAGTCACCGGCCGCCAGAAGTTGTAAGCATACTTCGCGTCGTAGAAGGCGATGACGCCGTCCGCGAGCGCGAGGTTGAGCAACGCGAAGAGGCGCGCGTTCTGCCCCGTCGTCAGGGTAGCGACGAGCGACGCGGTCTGAGCAATCTCGTTCCAGTAATTCTGGATGGCGCCGTTCCAGAACCGGCCGGTCAGGCCTTGGTCCGCAGTGGCCGTGCTGCCGGCTCCGGTTCCCAGCGATTTCAGCTCATTGAAGGCATCGCTGTACGCCTTGCTGTCCAGCGCCGGCGGCGACCGCGGACGGAACTGATTCGCGCGCTCGAGCACGAATGGTCTGACATGGGACCAATGCGTGAACTGAGGCTGGGGGGGAAAGTTCGGCGGTGTCGACTGATATGCACCGGGCGTTGTGACGAATACGTATTGGAGCGGCTGCGCCGCGGACCCATCATCGGCTCGCAGCGCCAGGATGCGGCGAGCGACTTCGGCCCCGACGACGATTCCTGCCTTCTTCCCCGCTCCGTCGGGAACGTCCGTCAGTGATTGGTCGAATTGCGCATCGAGCTGGGCGCTCAACGCCGGATACAAGGCGACGAGGACACCGTGCGCGGCGGCCACGGCGGCCGCCTGTTGCGACGCGGCCCGCGGCGCGCTGTGGAGCCGGATCAGATAGGGGGCATGCGTCCGATCGATGGCGTTGACGGCGTCGTAGATTGCGGCATGAAGCATCGCGAAGCTGCGCGTCGGGTGGACGGTCGCTGGCTGCGCCCCCGGGGTACGGACGATCCGAAGCAGAATCCTGTTCCACTGGACCACCGGGTCGACCGTCGGACTGGGCGACGCAGACGACGCGAGCCGAGTTGCGTCGGTGCGAGATGCTTCGCTGGCGGAGGGATTGCCGCAGGCGGCGGCCAACAGGCCAAGGCTCACCGGTAGAACCAACGCGCTCTTCATCGGACACCTCGATCGCGGGGGAAGCAGGAACGGCACCGGGCGAGATGACTGGCTCGGTGCAGCGGCTATTCCCGCAGGAATGAAGTGATGCTTGCGCAAATCGTGTTGCGCGAGGTGTCCGATGTCGATCCGCGGAGTCGTCACTACACGTCACGTGCTCCGCCACACCAGCCTCATCATGCGTGAGTTCGGTCCGGTCGCATTCCTGCGCTGCTGCCTGGCCATCGTGTTGCGCCGCCGGACGACGTTTCTTGCCTGCGTCACGCGGCTTGCTCCTCGGTGATGCACTCACCATGCCCGGCGCGGACCGGTTTGCCGTACGCCATCGCGTCAAGGTCGAAGCAGTCTTCGCGACCGGCGTGAGGGGCGGACAGAGCTCGAGCTTCCGGGAGCGCCGAGCCCCAGTATTCCTCAAGGCACAGCGGCATTCCCGCGAGTAGGGTCGCGATACATGGGCAGGAGCCGGCGGCGCGGTAGGATAGGCAACGTGAGAGGCTTCGAGCAGATCCCGTGGATGTATGATGCCATGTGCGCCGTCGCGGAGTGGCGGGGGATGCGTCGCTGGCGCCAATGGCTCGCAGGTGGCGCGCGGGGTCGAACGCTGGACCTGGGTTGCGGCACTGGACGGAGCCTGCCGTTGTTTTCGAGCGAGGCTCGCCCGATCGGGCTCGACCCCTCCGCGGATGCGCTCAGGCGTGCGCGGCGGCGGGCGCCGGAGGTTCCGCTCGTGCGCGCGAGCGCCCAAGCGCTGCCGTTTCGCGATGGAACGTTCGAGACCGTGGTCTGCGGTCTTGTGTTCTGCAGTGTGCCGGAGCCTGCACAAGCGTTGGCTGAGGTCCGGCGAATTCTCCGGCCGGGTGGCGGGCTTCGCATGTTGGAACACGTGCGTGCTCGCAGCGTTATCGGCGCCCGCCTGCAGGACCTGATTCAACCGGCCTGGACGCTCCTCGCCGGCGGGTGCCATCCGAATCGCAACACCGAGCGCACCGTCGAGATCGCCGGCTTCCGAATCGGGGAGGAGGGACGGCGCTCCCGCGGAACGATGCGGAGATTCCAGGCTGTGCCTACGCCAGGATGGTCGCGCTAGCGGTGTTTTTCATCCGTCGTAGCCGACCGCAATGTCCGCGCCACGCCTGACTCGCTACCCGCGGCGCATGGCTTGGAGTCGTGTACGCCCCGCTTCGTGAACAGCGCGGCCGAGCCGTTGCGCTCACCCAGCTTGCTACGCGGCGAAGGGCTGCGGTCGAATGGACTGTCTCTCCGTGGGCTCGAAGGTGGGCCGTCTCTGCCGCGCCAAGACGTAAATGCCCCAGAGCACGAGCAGTGCGGCGCCGTACTGGGCGGGCGTGAGGCCCAGGTAGCGTGCGTCCACGTATGGCAGATCGCTGGCGCGCAGGAAGTCGAGCGCGAAGCGCCCTGAGCCGTACAGCAGTGCCAGCAGCGCGAGCAAACGCCCTTCGAGCAGGTGCCGGCGCGCGACCGCGTACAGAACGACACTAATCGCCAGGAGCAAGAGGGCGTCGTACAGCCCGAGGTCATGCCGCGCGCCGTCAGGAAATGCGACGGCCAGCAAGAAGTCCGTCCTCACTCCGGGATGGTCGTGCACCGTGAAGCAGCCCAACCGTGCGACTGCCCATCCGGGAGCCACGCCGAGCGCGAGCGCGTCAGCGAACTGAGACAGGCGCAAACCCTTCCAGCGGAAGTACGCCACGGCAGCGAGGACACCTCCGAGCACGCCGCCTGTCGAGGATAGGCCGTCCCAGACCTTCAGGATCTGCCATGCACCCCAGGGCCCATGCAGCTCCTCAGGATGGTAGAAAAACAGGTGGACGAGATGAGCGACGATCACACCGGTGGCGATGCCCCAGGGCATGAAGCCGACGAGCGGATGAAGTGGCAGGCCCCGGCGAATGGCATGCCGTTCGATGAGGCGTGAGGCGAGATAGACTCCCGCCACAACGAGTACGCCGAAGGATTGGATCGCGACGGGTCCAACCTGCAGCGCAGGGATCTGGAAGTACGGAATCATGACTTCTCCTCTTTCTGAGTTCGTTGACTGCGAGCTCGCGCGAGCGCGAGCGAGTTCGAAAAAGCGGCCGCAGAAGCGCAGCGCGCGAGAGAGCGCGTGCAGCGAAGACTCAGATGAGGAGGGTGCGGACTTTCAAGAAGAGTGGCGGACCTTGGCCGCGGGGAGATGCAGTTTCCGCGTTGACTGGGATGAGTCGTGCCAGTCCATCCGAAATTTTCGCCACGGGACTCACGACATTCGAGCGCGAATCTGATTCGAACTTGTCGTATACCGCGGTCGGCTCCGGGACGGACATACGCACCGTGCAGCCCGCGGGAACCGGTGCGCAGGAAGATCGAGCGGCGGCGGGGCAGGACGACTCGCTCCCTGCACAAGGAAGCGTTCCCGATGCGCTTGCCTGCCCAGCGACCAGGCTAGCGACCGCAGCAACCACGGCGGTGAGGCTGTTCAGGTTCATCTTCCCTGAAGGGTGTAACGGCCTCACGTCGCGCCGCACAATCCGAAGTGGCATCGGGGAGCGCAGACGAGCGCGATGCATCGAAATCATTGTTCTCACGGACGAAATCGGCCGACACCAAACAACGGTCATGCGCCTGCGCCTGAAGCTGATGACCGTGGGTACGACGCTCGTAGGTCTGATTCCGCTCCTCCGGGCCCCCGGCTCGGGAGCGGACGTCATGAAGCGGATCGCGGCTCCGATGGTGGGCGGGCTGATCACGTCCGCGTTCCTGACGCTGGAGATCATCCCGGTCATTTCGACGTACAATCGAGGCGGCGAGAGACCGTCACCGCCGATCGACGAGGCACGAACCGCCGCCCCGGCGCGTAGGCGCCGGGGGCGGCGCCCGCAGTAAACCCCGTAGGACAAGGAGACTCCCGATGAAGAACGGTGCGTTGAAGGGCGTGGCGATCGCTGGAGCGCTGGCCACGTTGATGGCGCCTGCGGTGGCCTTCGCCGGCAAGAGCAAGGCGATGAAGGGCGTCCACTGCGAAGGGACGAACGACTGCAAGGGCAAGGGCAACTGCAAGAGCGCAAGTCACGACTGCAAGGGGAAGAACGACTGCAAGGGCCAAAGCTTCACCATGGCCAAGAACGCAAAGGCCTGCGAGGCCAAGGGCGGCAAGGTCGAGTCCGGCAAGAAGCCGATGTGAGGAGCCTCGGGCCGGCGGCCAGGCCCGCCGGCCCCTGTCCTGAGCATGAGCTTCCTCAAGACCAGGCTTGGTCACGGCATCGGCCTTCGGCCCCGGCACTTTGGCCGCCTCCTTGAGGAGCGGCCTCCAGTCGACTGGATGGAGGCCGTCAGCGAGAACTATCTCGCTCCCGGCGGCAGGCCCGTCGCCGCGCTCGAGAAGGTGCGGCGCGACGTGCCGGTGGTGCTTCACGGCGTCTCACTCTCCATTGGATCCACCGATCCGCTCGACCAGGCCTACCTCGTCGCGCTGCGCGGGCTCGCCGATCGCATCCAGCCGGCGATGGTCTCCGACCACCTCTGCTGGGGTCGCCATGGCGGCCGTTACGTCCACGACCTCTGGCCCCTCCCTCTCACCGAGGAAGCGCTCGCCCACGTCGTCGAGCGCGTCGAGCGCGTGCAGGAGGCGCTCGGGCGGCAGATCCTGCTCGAGAACGTCTCCTCGTACGTCGCCTTTCGCGGGTCGGAGATGAGCGAGTGGGAGTTCCTGGGCGAGGTGGCCCGGCGCGCGGACTGCGGCATCCTGCTCGACGTGAACAACATCTACGTCAACGCCCGCAACCACGGGTTCTCCGCTGCTGACTACATCGCCGGGGTGCCAGCCGACCGCATCGCGCAGTTCCACCTCGCCGGCCACAGCGACAAGGGCGCCTACCTCTTCGATTCGCACGACGCCCGGGTGCCGGAGGGGGTCTGGGACCTCTACCGGGCGGCGGTCGCTCGCTTCGGCAGGGTGCCGGCTCTGGTCGAGTGGGACGACCAGATCCCCGAGCTGGAGGTGCTGGTCGGGGAAAGCCGCAGGGCCGCCTCCATCGAGGCTGAAGTGCTGGGCCGCCGGGCGGTGGCGTTGTGAAGCTCGCCGAGATACAGCGGCTCTTTTACCAGCTCGCGGCCCGCGCGCCCGGCAGCGAGGCGATCGATCCTGCGGCGCTCCTCGTCGGTACCCGCGCGCTCGACGCCAAAGCGCGGGTCGGGATCTACGCCGACATGTTCATCTGGCGGCAGATCGATGCCTTGCGCGACGACTTCCCCAAGTTGGCGCTGCTGCTCGGTGATGGGCCCTTCTACGTCATGGGCGAGGATTACCTGCGGGCTTACCCCTCGCGGCACGCCTCGCTCTCCGAGCTGGGGCGCGAGCTGCCCGCATTCCTGCGCGGCTGGGCGGGAGAAGGCTCGCGCGCGGACCTCGCCGACCTCGCTGCGCTCGAGTGGGCGCGGGCAAAGGTCTTCGAGGAAGCAAACGTCGAGGCCGCGCCGCCCGAACGGCTGCGCGCGATCGCCGGCGACGAGCTGCCGCAGCTTCGCCTGGGCTTCGTTCCGGCGCTACGGGTACTTCCGCTGGAGCACGACCTGGACGCCCTCTGGCAGGCGCTCGAGGAGGGCGCTCCGGCCGGGCCACCCTTGCCGCGCCGGGAGACGGTCGCGATCTGGAGGAAGGATTTCGAGGTGCTGCATGCGTCCCTCGATGGGGATGAGGCCCGGGCGCTTGCGCTGGCGATGTCGCGCGAGCCGCTCGGCATCGTCTGCGAGGCGTTCGCGGAGCGCCCCGATGCAGTCGAAGCGGCGTTCCGCGCCATCTCGAGCTGGTTCGCCGAAGCTTGGATTCGCGTGGTGGAGGCAGCGTGACCATGGTCAAACGGATCGACCAGGCGCTTCGCCGCCTGACGCAGGCCCAGTGGGTGCCCCAGCTCCTCGTGCGCCTCTTCGTCGGATCCTTCTTCCTCGAGACAGGCTGGGGGAAGATCCAAAATCTGGAAGCAATGACCGAGCGGTTCGTCGACTGGGGCATCCCCGCGCCCGCCTTCAACGCGGCACTCTCCGGCTGGACCGAGTTCCTCGGCGGCCTGCTCGTCATGCTGGGCCTGTTCACTCGGCTCGTCTCCGTTCCGCTGTTCATCAACATGATGGTGGCCACGCTGGCGGTGAGGCTCAAGAAGGTGGGCGGGCTCGACGAGTTCGTCGAGCTGGACGAGCCGCTCTACGCGCTCAGCTTCCTCTGGCTCTTCTTCTCCGGCCCCGGGTGGGTCAGCCTCGACCATCTTCTCGACAAGGTGCTGCGCCGCAAGTACGCGGCGGAGCTGGCGCCCAGGCCACCGGCGTGATCGTCCTCGCCGCGGCCGTCGTGGCGGCGGCCGGGCTCCGCTACGAGGTGAGCGCGAGCGCCGGCGCCCGCGAGCTCTCCATCGAGGCGCGAATCCCGGCCTTCCCCGATCGCGCCGGCGAGCTGAGCGTCGATGACGGCGCGGAGCCGTTCGTCCGCGACGTGGCGCTCTTCGCCGATGCGGGTACGGTCCCGATCGAGCGGCGCGGCAATTCCTGGTTCGCTCCCGGCTGCGCCGCGCGGGGCTGCCGGATTCGCTACCGCTTCGCGCTACGCGAGGCAGCCGTCGCGAGCGGCGACGAGGACCTGGCCGTGCTCTATGGAGAGATCGTCGAGTCGCCGCCCGGCGCATGGCTCTTGCGCCCCCTGCGCGTGCCTGCCGGGGCGACCGCGGAGCTGATCGTCTCCATGCCCGAAGGCCTGCGCTTCGTCGCCGGACTTCCTCAGGGTTCATTGAGCGCGTCCGGCTTGGGCGAGCTGCCCTACGCGGCTTTCGGGGACCTGCGCGTGGAGAGGCTGCGCTCAGAGGGAGGGTCGCCGACCGTCGCCATCGCGAAGGCGCGGCGTCACCAGAGCGAGGAGGAGCTGCTCGGCTGGATCCGCAGCTCGGCCGCACTGATCGCGCGCTACTTTGGACGCTTTCCTGCTGACGGTGCGCTCCTCCTGGTCCTGCCCGCCCCCGGCAACCAGATCCACGGCCGCGCCCGGGGAACCGGCGGCGCTTCGATCCTCTTCTTCCTCGGCACCGATCTGGACTCTGCGCAAGCGCGCCGCAGCTGGGAGCTCGTGCACGAGTTGGTCCACCTCGGCTTCCCTTCGCTGCCCCGTCGGCATCACTGGGCGGAGGAAGGCCTCGCCACCTATGTCGAGCCCATCGCTCGCGCGCGGGCCGGCGAGTTGAGCGCGGAGCAGGTCTGGGGCGATCTCGTGCGCGGACTCCCGCAGGGTCTGCCGGGGCGAGGCGACGAGGGCCTCGATCGGACGCACACCTGGGGCCGGACCTACTGGGGCGGCGCCTTGTTCTGGCTGCTGGCCGACGTCGAGATCCGCGAGCGCACCGGGAACCGCCTCGGGCTCGAGGACGCGCTCAGCGCCGTGCTCGCGAAAGGGGGAAGCATCGCGGAGCGCTGGCCGCTTCAGCGCGCGCTCGAGGTTGGGGACCGGGCGGTGGGAACGAGAGTGCTGGAAGAACTGTATGCGAAGATGGGCTCCGCGCCCACGAAGGTGGATCTCGACGCCCTTTTCCTCAGGCTGGGAGTCGCGCTGCGGCGGGGGGTGGTCGAGTTCGACGATCGCGCGCCGCTCGCGCCCATCCGCCGCGTTATCACCGAGCGACGCTGAGGCAGAGGCGCCTCGACCGCGTGCGGCTGCGCCTCGGCCGCCTGCCGCCCGCCAGTTTCACGAAGGCCTGCGCCCAAGTGCGTGGGTTGGTGGAGCCAAGCGGGTGCGAGGAGCGCCGCCAGCTCGATGTCGGAATGCGTGAGCGTCGGCCAGCGGAGATGCGCCAGCCTGAGCGTGTTGGCCAAAATTCGATCCGACGGCTGGGTCAGGCACGAATACCCGATCGGCAGCGCCGAGGGTTGCACTCCTCGACGTGCGTTGATGTGCAAA
>WNFT01001918.1_pt1 | contig 17671 bp, 13 predicted proteins | sample 5400191 | NCBI WGS metagenome assembly WNFT01 (sample SAMN13153359, study PRJNA577476) | soil metagenome | isolation source: 80 cm saprolite under Madrone tree | place: USA:California | collected 2016-06-14 | reverse complement strand
CGACGCCGAACTCCGGGCCCGCGTTGTCGATGTGACGGCGCCGGACTCCGTGAAGCTGCTTGTACGCTCCGCGCCGGGCGGATCCTATCGCGCCTTCCCCATGCGGCAGACCACTCCGTATGAGTTGTCCGCGACGCTTCCCGCCGCGGGATTGCGCGATGGACCGCACGAATTCGTCATTACCGTCTTTCGGGGCGACTCGGCGACAACGTTCCCTGCCGGCGTACCGGGTAGGCCAACCGACTGGAATTACAGTGTGCAGGACCGGTGGCGATTCGATGTCGTGGCAGCGAACACTCCGCTGCGGCTATTCGATCCGGGTCCCGACGCCGCGCGTCTCACCTTCACGCGCATCGGCGATGCCGGCCGTCGCGGGTTGTTTCGGGTGGCGATGTCGCCGGCGACCGGGCAACCGGTTCTCCACCTCGAGCTTCCTGTCGATTCGAGCGGCTGGAGTCCGGCCGACTACACGGCGTCGCTCGTCGTCAAGACCCGAGTGTTGGCCAGACAGGAAACCATGACCAGCGCGAACGAGCTGCGGCTCCGGCTGCGCGGTCTGGGGAGCCGTCAAACACTCCACGTCACCCTGATGGAAGACGACGGCACGTGCTGGACCGCGGCCCTTGCCGTCGACAGTACTTGGAGCGAGCGGGCTGTGCCGCTCGCGCAGTTCACCATCGGTCGTGGTGTCCTGCTGCCTGAAGGCTTTCCGGGTGAATGGAACTACTGGGTGGGTCCGGCGGCGGGCCGTGGCGGCAGCGCTGACCGGCCGCGGCTCGAGCACCTGGAACGCCTGCAACTTTCCTTGCGGCGTGACGACGCCGCTACAGTCAAACCGGGCGGTTACGGTGTAGAGGTCGAATCCGTCACCTTGGGCTTCGACTCGCGGTGAGCGCGGTAGGCGAACGCCAGCATCACGAGCCCAAACACCAGCAGCACGAGGCCCCACCACAGATTCACATTGATCCCGAGCGACCGCTCATAAATCGCCGGGCTCGACAGCAGTCCGTACAGAGTCAGGATCGCCCCGAAGATCGAGAACATCCCGCCGATCGGCCAGCGCACGTCGAGTCTCATGCAGGGATCACCAGAAGATCACGTTGAGGACGGTCGAAACGACGAGGATGGCGACGGCGAGGGTGACCGGCCGCTTGTACCACGGCATGTCCCCGTCGCGTTGCCGCGGCGTGAGCGAATGGACCAGCCCGCGCAGCTCCTCGTCCGTCTTGGTGCGCTTGGTGAACAGCGAGATGACCAGCGTCGCCACGAAGCAGCCGGTCCATGCGAACAGCGCCGTCCAGAAGTTCAACGCCATCTCGCTTGGGTAGGTGTGCAGCACCGCGCCGAGAAACCCGCCCTTGATGCCGGGCACCGCCCCGCGGGGCAACGTGAGCCCGTAGTGCAGCGCCGCAGTGATCGTTCCGGTCAGCAATCCGTAGAAGGCGCCGTGGCCGGTCGTACGGCGCCAAAACATCCCCAGCAGGAACGTCGCGAACAGCGGCCCGTTCACGAACGAGAAGACGAGCTGCAGCATGTCGAGGATGTTGTTGAAACGCGTCGCGGAGTAGGCGGCCAGCACGCTCGCGACGATGCCGAAGACCGTCGCCGCATGCCCGACGCGCAGGTAGTGCGTGTCCGTCTGGCCGGGACGGATATAGGACTGATAGATGTCGTACGTCCACACGCTGTTGAAGGCCGTGACGTTGCCGGCCATGCCGGACATGAACGACGCCATCAAGGCCGTGAGTCCCAGCCCCAACAGCCCCGACGGCAGGTAGTGCGCCAGCATCAGCGGGATGGCGAGATTGTAGTTCGGCTGGCCGTCGCTGCCGATCGGCAGAAAGCCGCCGCGCGTGGCGTGCAGCCCGATCGCCAGCATCCCCGGTAAGATCACCAGCGCCGGCATCAGCATCTTGGGAATCGCCGCGATCAAGGGCGTGCGCCGCGCCGCCGTCATCGAGCCCGCGGCCATTGCGCGCTGGACGACGAGGAAGTCGGTGCACCAGTACCCGAACGACAGCGCGAAGCCCAACCCCATCACCAGACCAAACCACTCCATCCCCATCGGGTTGTGGCTCGGCGCATCCATGTACTTCCAGGAATGGGACCAGGCGCCGGGCTCGAATCCCGCGTTGGTCGCGACGGTGGCGAGCTTGCTGGTCAGGCCGTGCCACCCCCCGACATCCTTGAGACCGAGCAGCACCAGCGGCAGGAAACCGAGCACGATGAGAAAGAACTGCAGCACTTCGTTGTAGATCGCCGAGGTGAGCCCGCCGAGAAAGATGTAGATCAGCACGATCACGGCCGACAACACGATGCTCGCGTGGAAGCTCCATCCCAACACCAGCTCGAACAGCTTGGCGAGCGCGTACATCGAGATGCCGGATGAGAAGATCGTCATGATCGCGAACGTGATCGCGTTCAGCCCACGCGTCTTCTCGTCGAAGCGCATTTTCAGATACTCGGGTACCGACCGCGCACGCGAACCATAGTAGAACGGCATCATGAACAGTCCGACGAACACCATCGCGGGCATCGCACCGACCCAGTAGAAATGGCTCGTCATGATGCCGTACTTGGCGCCCGAGGCCGCCATCCCGATCACTTCCTGCGCGCCGAGATTGGCCGAGATGAAGGCGAGGCCGGCGATCCATGCTGGGATCGACCGGCCCGAGAGGAAGAAGTCTTCGCTGCTCTTGATGACGCGTCTCAGTGCCCAGCCGATGCCGAGCACAAAGACGAAGTAAATGATCAGGATCGCATAGTCGATCCCGCCAAGACTGATGTGCTGCAGTTAGTGCGATCCCTTCGTTCGGATCAGGATCACGCCGTTCGCGCCGCGCACGCCGTAGATCGCCGTCTGGCTCGGATCCTTGAGGGCCTGGATGTATTCGATGTCGTGTGGATCGAGCCAGGTCAGCGTGCCGCCACTGACGGTCACCGGATTGCCGTCGACCACGATGAGCGGATCCTGGCCCGAATAGAAGGACGTAGGGCCGGTCATGCGTACGATGACTCCGCCGCCGGGCGCGGGACTGACGGTCACTCCCGAGATCCGGCCCGCCAACATCTGCTCGATTGATGTGGCGTTTTGGCGAGCCGCCTCATCCGCTCTCATGGTGCCGGGAGGGAGCCGCGGAGGCGGCGTGGGACCTTCCACCTGGTTCGGAACGCGGTGCGTGCACGCGAGAACCAATCCGGCGGCGATGGTAAGCGACGGCAAGACGCGCATTGGGTACCAGTTCATGGGACCCCCTTTGTTGCTTCCAATATGTCGCATCCTGACACGCTACGGGAGCCTCAGCTCGTACACGTAGGCGCGCCGGGGCGCGAGCTGCGGCAACGACGAACGGCCGCTCTTTCCCCCGAGCAGGTCACGCCATGTGACCTCCCCTCGTGCCAGCACCGGTACGTCGGCTGGTGCGTTACCGAGGTTCGCCAGTATCAACACGAGGGTGCTGTCGGCGCGGCGCGTGTATGCGAGCAGAGACTCGCTGCCGCTCTCGATCGGCTCGAGCCGCCCTTCTCGAAGTGCCCGGTTCGTGGCACGAAGGTGCGTCAGTGTCCGATACAGATTGAGCAGCGAGCCGGGCTCGCGGTCTTCTGCGGCGACATTCACAGTCAGTGTATCCGATTGCAGCACCTCCCACGGCGTCCCGCTCGTGAACCCGCGCGCTGAGCTGTTCCACTGCATCGGCGTGCGCAGCCGCTCGTCCGGCTTGTCGCCCGTCATGCCGATCTCCTCGCCGTAGTACACGAACGGGACTCCCGGCAGCGTCAGCAGAATCGTCGCCGCAAGCTTGGCGCCCGCCGTGTCATTGCTCAGCGCGGTCATCGTGCGGGTCTGATCGTGATTGCGCTGGAACGGCGCCCAACGCCACGCCGGCTCCGCCCGGACAAACTGCTGCACCGTCGGCATCAGCCCGCCGGTCTTCCCCGTGCGCACGGCTTCCATCAGTGCTTCCGAGATGGGAAAGGCGAAGTAGGCGTCGAGCTGATCGGGATAGTAGGTGAGAATCACATCCGTGTTGTCCCACACCTCCCCGATCGTATACGCCTGCGGGGCGATGCTGCGCACGTACTGGCCGAAGTCGCGGAGCACTTGATGCGTCCCCGGAGTGTTGGAGACTTCGTTCCCCACCTCGACTAGATGGCGCACGGCATCGAGGCGGAAGCCGTCGACGTGCATCGAGTCCAGCCAGAACCGCGCGACCTGCTTCATCTCCGCGAGCACGGCGGGATTCTCGTAATTCAGATCCGGCATGCCGCTCCAAAACAGCCCGAAGTAGTACTCGTCGCGGATAGGAGACTTGTGCCAGTTGCTGCCCGGCGTCACCGCCCAGCGATACCAACTGCGATGCGGCGACGCCGTATCCTTGAGAGCTTCCTGGAACCAGGGATGCTGACTCGACGTGTGGTTGAGGACCAAATCCACCAGCACGCGAATGTGGTGCTGGTGCGCCGCCGCGACGAACGCGGTGAAGTCGTCGTTCGTGCCATAGGCGGGCTCGATCTTGTCGTAGTTGGTGACGTCGTAGCCGTGATAGCTGGGCGACTCCGCGACCGGCATCAGCCACACGCAGTCTGCGCCCAGCCCCGCGATATAGTCGAGCTTCTGCGTCAGGCCGCGCAGGTCCCCGATCCCGTCGCCGTTGCTGTCGTAAAACGAGCGCACAAAAACTTCATAACACACCGTGGGGTGCGCCGTCTGGAGCAACGCCAGCAGAATCAGGGGATGCATTCGAACGTCGCTTCGAGCCCCTCCGCTGAGTTGGCGCCCACGAAGACCCGGAACGTCCCCGGCTCCACCACCGGCTTCATGTCCAGACCGTAGAACCACAGATCCCGGAGCGCTATCCGTAACTCCACAGTTCGCGATTCAGCAGGTCGTAACGCGACGCGACGGAAGGCTTTCAACTCGCGCACGGGACGGCTGACGCTGCCGACCTCATCGCGTACGTAGAGCTGCACGACTTCCGTCCCCTCTCTACTGCCGCTATTCGTCACGGTCACGGTCGCGGTAATCGTGTCGCTCGCCCGCGCGCGCGCAGCGCTGAGCTTGAGATTGCTGTACGCGAACGTCGTGTACGAGAGCCCGTATCCGAACGGATAGCGCGGGGTCACGGGCACGTCGAGGTATTTCGACGAGTACTTGTTGTTCACATCGGGCGGCCTGCCGGTGTTGCGGTGATTGTAGTACAGCGGCACCTGACCCAGCACGCGCGGGAACGTGACCGGCAGGCGGCCGCTCGGGTTCACGTCGCCGAACAGCACGTCTGCCGTCGCGTTCCCCGCCTCGACGCCCAGGAACCACGTTTCGACGATCGCGGGCACGTGGTCCGAGGCCCACTCGAGGATCAGCGGCCGGCCATTCATCAGCACGAGCACGACCGGCGTCCCCGTCGCGGCCACCGCCTCGAGCAATTGCTCTTGCACACCCGGTAAGCCGAGTGAGGAGCGACTCGCCGCCTCGCCGCTCATGTCGCCCCGTTCGCCCAGGACGAGAACCGCAACCTTGGCCTGCCGCGCGGCGGCGACGGCCGCCGCGAAACCGGCGGTCGCCGTGTCTTCGATCCCCGACCCCTGCGCATACAGCACCTGCGTTCCCGCCGGCACCTTCGACTTGATGCCCTGCAGCACCGTGACGACGTCTTCCCCGCGGCCCTGCGTATGCCAGGGTCCGAGCGGCTCTTCCTTGTTGTCCGCCAGCGGGCCGATCACCGCGATCGGGCCGGACTTCGGGAGTGGCAGGAGGGAGCGCTCGTCCTTCAATAACACGATCGATTCGCCTGACACGCGCCGGGCGATAGCCCGCAGCTCCGCATTGGGTGGTGCGGTGCGGGCGCGATAAGGATCGCGGAACAGGCCAAGCCGCATCTTGGCGCGCAGGAGGCGCATGACGGCCGAATCGACGACGGCCATGGGAATGCGATTGCTGCGCACCAGCGCGGCGAGCGAATCGACGTAGATACTGCTCTGCATGTCCATGTCCACGCCGGCCGTCAGCGCGCGCCGCCCCGCCTCGGCCTGCGAGCCGGCGACCCCGTGATTGATTAGCTCGGCGATGGACGTCCAGTCGCTCACGACGAAGCCGGTGAATCCCCATTCGCGCCGCAGCACCGTATCGGTGAGCCAAGCGTTGCCGGAGGCCGGGACGCCGGCGATGTCGTTGAACGCCGACATGAGGCTCGCGACGCCCGCATCGACCGCGGCCTTGAACGGCGGCAGGTAGACCTCGCGCATCGTGCGCTCGGAGATTTCGGTCTCGTTGTATTCGCGCCCCGCCTCCGCGGCGCCGTAGCCGGCGAAATGTTTGGCGGTGGCGAAGATCGATTGCTGGAATCCCCGCACGCGGGCCGCCGCCAGGAGCGAGCCGAGATAGGGATCCTCACCCGAGCCTTCGGCGATGCGGCCCCAGCGGGGATCGCGCGCGATATCCACCATCGGCGCGTACGTCCAGTTGATCCCGAACGCGGCGGCTTCCTGACCCGCCGCCCGCGCCGTCGCCTCGGCGGCATCGGGGTCGAACGAGCTCGCTTCACCGAGCGGAATCGGGAAGATCGTGCGATAACCGTGGATCACATCGAGGCCAAAGAGCAGCGGGATCTTGAGGCGCGACTCGGTCATGGCGATGCGCTGCACGGCGCCCGAGTTCTCGGCGCCGATGACGTTGAACAGCCCGCCGAGCATGCCCGCGCGGACGAGCTGCATCTGTTGCGGCGAGGCGCGCCCGTTGGCCGACAGCAGGTTCAGTTGGCCGAGTTTTTCTTCGAGGGTCATGCGGGCGAGAAGCGAGTCGAGATTTTGCGCGGACGCGGGGGCGGCGAGCAGAGTCGCCAGAATCAGTGTGTGGCATACACGCGACATAGGATTGCGCTCTCTGGGCCAAGGGAGGTACATGAAAAGTTACGGCGCAAAACGGCACAAGCGAGCCCTAGCCCGTCAGGGACGATCTGGTCAAGTTTCCGTCACAACTCGATCTCCTGGAGATGACCCATGTATCGTCATCGTTTTCTGTGGCTCGCCTACCTCACCCTGCTGGCGTTTCCTCTGTCACTCAGCGCACAAACCACCACCGGCACCGTTCGCGGCTACGTCAAGGATCAGAATGGGACGCCCGTCGCCGATGCCGAGGTTCAGGTGCGCCAGACCGAAACCGGGGTGGTGCGTAGCTCGGTCTCGCACGGTGACGGCTCGTACATCATCCCCGGTTTGGTTCCCGCCGATTACGAGCTGTCCGTTCGCAAGATCGGCTTCACGCCGCAGCGTCGCCAAATCACCGCGCTGATCGGCGCGACGCAGATCGTCGACTTTTCGCTCCAGGCGGGAGCCGTCGAGCTGCAGGCGGTCACGGTCGAGTCGGCGCCGGCGGTCGAGCTGCGAACGTCTGAGGTCGCCGTCAACATCACGCCGCAACAGATGCAACAGCTCCCCACAGCCAGCCGCAACTTCCTCGACCTCGCCGGGCTGGCACCGGGCGTCCAGGCGACCGAGGATCGTGTCGATGGCACGTCGCGCTCGTTTCGCAGCGGAGGAATGGGCGCGAACTCTTCGAACGTGTTTGTGGACGGCTCGAGTCTCAAGAACGATCTGACGCAGGGTGGTGTGTCGGGTCAGGACAATAGCCGCGGCAATCCGTTTCCGCGCAGCGCCATCCAGGAATACCGGGTCATCAGCCAGAACTTCAAGGCCGAATACCAGAAGGCGACCGGTGCGATCATTACGGCGACCACACGGTCCGGCACCAACCAGTGGACCGGCAACGCGTTCTTTGGCTATCAGAACAAGGGGCTGCTGGCGCTCGACACGTTCTCCCTGAAGGACAAGCACAAAGCCGATAGCATCGCGCAGAAAAATGGCACGCCATCGACGTTCCGCGTCCCCGACTACTCGCGGGTGCTGACGTCGTTGAGCGGCGGCGGCCCGCTCATTCGCGACCGCCTGTTCGTCTTTGGATCCTACGAAGGCAACTATCAGGACCGTGCCAGCCGCGTCGCCATTCAGACGCCGGTGGGGTATGCCGCGCTCGACACGGCGAATCTCACCCAGTACAACGGCAACTTTACTTCCCCGTTCCGCGAAAACCTGCTGTTCGGCAAGCTGAACTATGCGCTGGATCAGCATTCTTCATTGGAGTTCAGCTTCAACAACAGGCATGAGACAGATATCAAGGGATTCGGCGGCGGCGGAGCGCTCTCACAAGCCAACAACTTCCGCCAGGACGTCACGATCGGGCAGCTCCGTTACAACCGGTTCTGGGGTGGTTGGCTCAACGAAGCCAAGGTCGATTTCTCCCGCTTCAGACGCGATCCATCGCCGGATACACCCGGAACGCCGCAGCGCATGTATCACTCGTCGCTACCGGACATTCGCATCGGAAGCGATCTGAGCACGCAGGATTTCGTCCAGAAGCGGGTCGGGTTACGCGATGACCTGACCTACAGCGGCTTCCAGCAGCACACGTTCAAGGGCGGCGTGAGCGTCGATTTCGTGCGGTACGACATCCGGAAACTGAACAACGAGACTCCGCTCTTCGAGTACGCCGACTTCGTGGACCCCGGATGCTGGTGCCGTCAAGACTCGACCCCGGCGCGGCTGAGATTCGCGTACCGCAATCCCTATCAGCTCACCTATGCGTCCGGGGCTGGCCTCGTGTCCGTGCCCAACACGCAAGTCGGCGCGTACCTGCAAGACGATTGGAGCCCGACGTCGCGGCTGACACTGAATCTCGGGCTGCGCTGGGATTTTGAGACGAACATGATCAACGCGAAGTACGTGACGCCGCAGAACGTCGTCGACACGCTGACACGCTACAACAGTGCGATGCCGACCGTGCTCGACTTGAATCGGTACATCAGCACCGGCAACAACCGCTCGCCGTTCTACGGCGCGTTCCAGCCGAGACTCGGCTTCTCGTACGCGCTCGACAAGGACAACGTCACGACGCTCTTCGGCGGCTGGGGCATCTACTACGACCGCTCGCTCTTCGATTTCTCGGTAGACGAGATCCAGAAGTTGGCCCGCCCGACGTACCTCGTGAAGTTTGCGGATCCGGATTCCACGCCGGCCGCCGGTCAGGTGGCGTGGAACAACAGTTATCTCACGGCCGACACGAGCGTAATCAGCGGCCTGGCGAGATCGACCGGCCAGCCGGAGGCGTTCCTGCTCGACAACAAGATGAAGGTGCCGCGGTCGACGCAGTGGAGCCTCGGCGTGCGCCGCGCGCTCGGATCGATGATTGCATCCGTGACATATCAGGGCCAGCGCGGCACCAACTTGTTCACCTACAACTGGCAAAACATCGGCCTCGATGCCACCGGCCGTTGCTGCACGAGCTTCAACATCGGCGCGCACGGCTTCCGCAACTTCATTTACTCCAGCAACGACGGGAAGACGTGGTACGACGCGGTGTCATTCCAGTTGGATCGGCCGTACCGCCGTGTCGAGAATGGCATTGGTTGGGGTGGCGGCATCGTGTATACGTACGGCCGTCGCTCGCTCGCCGGGGTCGACAACCTGAACGACATCACCGGCTCGTTCCCGGGCGGATTCCCGATCGCGAGAGGCATTCCGAAACACTCCGACAATGGCGGCAACGACGAGCGGCATCACATGGTGCTCAATTGGATCACCGATCTGCCCTATCTCTTCGGCATCCAGTTCAGCGGACTGCTGACACTAGGCAGCGGCGCGACATTGGACGTCGGGTGTCCTTCTCGCTTCTGCGGACCAGCGACGTACATCAACGGCGGGTTCCAACCGCAGGAATACCACTTCCTGTTCCTCGGTGGTTGGGCCTATCGGCGCGTCGACTTCAGACTACGTAAGGATTTCCCGCAGATCAGTGGGACGCAGCTCGGAGTCACGCTGGACGTTTTCAACGCGTTCAACTATATGAACTTCGGATGCTATGACGTTGGATTCGGCTCGACGAACTTCGGGAAAGCCGGCTGTGTCGTGAGCGATCCGCGGCACGTGCAAATCGGCGCCGAGTACAACTTCTGACCGGACGCCGGAGCCGTTTCACTGCCGTCGTCTTTGCCCTGGCCCTCGGAGGTTGTTCCGGCAACTCCGGGGGCCCGGGCGTGGCACCCGACACCGCCGCCTTCCTCGATACCCTGCAGCACCGCACCTTCAACTTCTTCTGGGACCTGACACCGGCGTCGAACGGCCTCACGCCGGACCGCTGGCCCACGCCGTCGTTCTCGAGCATCGCCGCCGTCGGCTTCGCGCTCACCGCCTATCCGATCGGCGTGGAGCACGGCTGGATCACGCGCGCCCAGGCGGCCGACCGCACGCTCGTGACGCTGCAGTTCTTCTGGACCGCGCCGCAGGACTCGGCCGGCCCGAACACGACCGGCTATCGCGGCTTCTTCTATCACTTCCTCGACATGCAAACCGGCCGGCGCTTCCAGCAGGTCGAGCTCTCCACAATCGACACATCGCTGCTGCTGGCCGGGATTCTCTTCGCGCAGAGTTACTACGATCACCGCGACACGACCGAACAACAGATCCGCGCCCTGGCCGATTCGATCTATCTCCGCGTGGATTGGAAATGGGCCGAGGCGCGCCCGCCTGCGGTGAGCATGGGGTGGCACCCGGAGAACGGGGGGGGGTTCATCAACGCGGACTGGATCGGCTACAACGAAGGGATGATCCTCAACATCCTCGCCCTCGCCGCACCGAGGCATCCCGCTGACTCGGCCGCCTGGAGCGCCTGGGTCAGCGGCTACCAGTGGGCCACCTACTACGGCCGGAGCTTCGTCCAGTTCGCCCCGCTGTTTGGCCATCAGTACTCGCACGTGTGGATCGACTTCCGCAACGTCGCGGACGACTACATGCGCAGCCACGGCATCGATTACTTCGAGAACTCGCGCCGGGCGGCCCTGGCGCAGCGGAGTTACGCGGTCGCCAATCCCGGCGGCTGGAGCGGCTACACCGGCAACGTGTGGGGGCTGACCGCCTGTGACGGCCCAGCGAACAAGACGCTCACGATCGGCGGCAAGAGCCGCCAATTTCATACCTACAACGCCCGCGGCGCGGCCCTCGGCGACGAGCGCGACGACGGCACCCTCTGCCCCACCGCCGTCGGCGGCGCCGTGCCGTTTGCGCCCGAGTTCACGATCCCTGCGCTGCTCGCGATGCGCGCCACCTACGGCACCAAGCTGTTCTCGACCTACGGCTTCCTCGACGCCTTCAATCCCACATTCACCGCTGTGGGTCAACAAGAAACCGGCACCGTCGATCCGACGCTCGGCTGGTTCGACGTCGATTACCTCGGGATCGACCAGGGGCCGATCCTCGCGATGATCGAGAACTACCGCACCGATTTCGTGTGGCGCGTGATGCGCACGAACCCGCACATTATCCGCGGCCTCAAACGGGCAGGCTTTACCGGAGGGTGGCTTCCATAGTGTCGGCGTTACTCTCAGGCTTAGCCGGTCTCCCCAACGCAGCCGAGCCAGTGTCTGGATGGATTACAGGCGGTCAGCCCACCGAACAGCAGATCAAGTCGTTCAAGGCGGCGGGTGGCGAGGTCGTGGTCGACAGTCGCGACCCCATGGAGCCTCGGCCGTTTGATGAGCCGGCAACCGTCCGCGCCGCCGGCCTCGAGTATATAAGTCTGCCGATCGTGCACGGCGCCGTCACGACCGCCACGATGAAGCAGATGCATCAGGTGTTGAAGCGATTAGAGGGAAAGAAAGCGTTACTGCACTGCTCAAGCGGCAACAGAACATCAGCGGCTTTGATTCCCTATCTGATGATCGACAAGAAGATGGAACAGGAGGACGCGGTAGATCTGGCGATGAGCATTGGCTTGCGAAGCGCGGAGTTAATGGAAATTGCCGTAACGTATGCGAGCGGGTTGTCCCATCGACCGTAGACTGTGAACCGCGGTGCGTCTGTTGCCTAGCCTTTGCATGTCCTAAGCTTTAGGTTCTTCTTTCCCGCCCGCATAGCGGTGCCAGTACATCCTCATCTCCGAAATCTTCCCGTCTTTCGTCTCGCAAAAGATTGCTCCGCGTGCATCCACCTGCTCGCCCGTCCTACGGCGCCGGAACGTGCACCGGAACTCCGTCGCAAACCATGGCCCCGCCGCGTAGATCTCGCCGGATGAAAAATCTGTTTCAGCCTGGTACAGCGGAATGTCCTTCCAGTACGCCCGAATCGCCGCCATCCCGATGTCTGGAGTGCTGAAGGGGGTCTCGAGAAAGACAGCATCGTCCGTAAACACGGAGCAAATCGTATCGACCTCGCCCTGCTCCCAGCCCTTGCCGAACGTGTCGACCAGGATTCGATAGGTCTCATTCATGGCGCCCAAATATAGCCGTTCCGGGTATGAGGTTTCGGACGTAATGTCCTTACAACCATCACGGAGGTACATAATGTTGAAGCGCACCCTCGCATCCGCGGCGTTGCTCGCCATCTGCGCGCTGCCGCTCGCAGCCCAACAGCAGAAGCCCGCGGCGCCCGCGGCGGGCGCGAGTCCCGACATGACGCTCACGGGACAGGTGATCGACGTCAACTGTTACACGACTATGGGCGCTTCCGGCGCGACCCACAAACAATGCGCCGACGCGTGCGCCAAGGCGGGCGTTGCGCTCGCGATTCTGAGCTCGGACGGCACGATCTACATGCCGGTGAGCTCCAAACCCGGTGACCCGCAGAACGCGAAACTTGCGCCGTTCACCGAGAGTCAGGTGAAGGTCACCGGCGTCCACCGGATGAGCCACGGCATGCATACGATCGAGATCAAGACGATCGCTGCCGCGACCTGATGCGCCGGCTGGGGGCGAGGGCCGGGAGGGCCGCGGTCGCCATGCTGGCCCTGACCGCCTGCCATCCCGCCCCTGTCCCCAGCGGCTTCACCCTCCTCTTCCTCGGCCGCTCCCCCGCGGCCCGCGTCGGTAACCTCTCGTGGGCGCCCGACCCCGACCATAGCCGGCTCGTGGGCTTCGATGGCGACCTGCACGTCGTCCGCACGATCGCCGATCCCCGGCTCGCTACACCGATGGCCCTCGCGCCGCTGCATGGCAGGCTGCTCGTCACGGAGCGGACCGGCGAAGCGGTCGTGTTCGACACCGCGGGCAAACCGGTGCGGGAGTGGGAGAGCCCGTTTCCCGCCTCGCTGTATGCCACCGGGGGGGGGGCCGATCGGATCGTCGCCGCGCGCTCTCCGTACCTGGTCCAGTTCGTCGGCGAGGACGGCAGCCAGCCGTTGCTCTGGCTCCTGGACACGCTCGGCCGGCCGAGCCACGGGCTGGGCGTGATTCACGTCCCCGAGGTGACCTACCTGGCCCAGCTCACGAACGCGGGAGCCGTGGCGATCGGGCAGGACGGCTCGATCTATTTCGCTCCCCTGGTGCGCGACGAGATCCTGAAGCTCGACGCGACGGGCGCGACGGTGTGGCGCACCCAGCGCGGATTGTTCCGTGAGGAGCCCGATCCGCACTTCCTGCCTCCGAAAGGGCGCGAGATTCGGGTCGCGCATGCCCTGGTGAACATCGCCGTGTCGGTCGGGCCGGATGGACGGCTCTACGCGCTCGGCGCCGAAGACTCGGCGGCGACGCGCCTGCGCCTCGACGTGCTGGACGCGGCAAGCGGCCGCATCGTCACGACCCGCGCCCTCGGGACACGGACCACCGCCGTCGCGGTGGACCGCCATGGGACGATGCGCGTGCTCGATCCCAATGCACTCCTCGCGCAGGCGCCGACCCACGGACGCGACGTGTTCGCGCCATCCTTTGCGCTGCCCGACCTGGCCGGCAAGCCGGTCAGGCTCGACGATTATCGCGGCAAGGTCACGCTCGTGAATTTCTGGGCGTCCTGGTGCGAGGCGTGCCGGGCCGAGTTTCCCCACATGGCGGAGTTATATCGCGAGTTTGACCGGAGCGACTTCGACATCGCCGCAATCTCCGACGACGTGAGCGACAGCAAGATGCGCGCGTTCGTCGGCGAGTTCCGGCCTCCGTTCCGGATTCTGGTCGGAGGCGGCCGCATGAAAGGCATATACCACTACCGAGGATTGCCGTACTCGGTACTCCTGGACAAGCAGGGACGCATCATCGAGCGCATCTTTGGCTTCGGCGGTGAGACCGAGTTCCGCGAGCTACGGGACACCATCACAAGGGAAATCCATGCTGACTCTGCTGCTCGCCGTTAGCCTGCAGGCTCCCGGAGACTGGCCGGTGTACGGCCGCGATCCCGGCGGTGCACGATTCTCACCGCTGACGCAGATCACACCCCAGAACGTGACGCAGCTGCAGATCGCGTGGACGTATCACACAGGCATCCCCGACATGTCGAGCATGTCGCACCGGCCTCCGTCGCTCGAAGTCACGCCGATCGTCGTGGGTGGCACGATGTACGTGATCACGCCGACCGGCATCGTCGCCGCGCTGGATCCGGGGACCGGAACAGAGCAATGGCGCTACGACGCGGGCGTGAACCCGCATCGCGGTTATGGCGACTTCGCGAGCCGCGGGGTGAGTTTCTGGCGGGACAGCCGGGCCGCCGCCGGAGCGCCGTGTGCCCGGCGCATCATTGCCGCCACGATCGACGCCCGGCTCATCGCTCTCGACGCCAAAACAGGAACACCCTGCTCGAGCTTCGGTGCGGGCGGCATCGTCGATTTGCGGAAGGGACTGCGAGCACCGCCGGACGAATTTCAGTTCTACGAGGTGACGTCGCCCCCTGCCATCGTGGGCGACCTCGTTGTCACGGGCTCGGCGGTCGCCGACAATACCAATCTGGCGCCGGCGAGCGGCGAAGTGCGTGCATTCGATGCACGCACGGGAGTACTCCAGTGGGCGTTCGATCCCGTACCCCAGGACTCCGCCGATCCGGCCTTCAAGACGTGGCAGAACGGCGCCGCACGGATCGTAGGCGCTGCCAACGTCTGGTCCGTGATTGTCGCCGACCCCCAGCGCGACCTCGTGTTCCTTCCCACATCGAGTCCGGCGCCGGATTATTTCGGCGGGATGCGCCTGGGTGAAGACCGCTACGCCAGCTCGATCGTGGCGCTGCGCGCATCCACGGGAAGAGTGGTGTGGCACTTCCAGACGGTTCATCACGACCTCTGGGATTTCGACAACGCAGCGCCGCCCGCGCTCGTGACGGTGACGCGCGCCGGCGTCAGCATCCCGGCGGTCATCCAGACCGGGAAATCGGGGATGCTGTACGTCCTCGACCGCACGACCGGGAAGCCGATCTTCCCCGTGGAGGAACGGGCGGTCCCGGCGAGTAGCGTTCCAGGCGAAGTCGCATCTCCGACGCAGCCCTTTACGGCCCTTACGCCGCCCCTCGTCCCGCTGCGGTATTCCGCGGACGACGCCTGGGGGCCGACCCCTGAGGCCAAGAGCGCCTGTCACGCCATCCTGGCGGCGCTGCGCAACGAAGGGCCGTTTACGCCACCCAGTCTGCAGGGCATCATCTCACAGCCCGGCAACATCGGCGGCGCCCATTGGGGCGGAGTCGCTATAGATGAAAGGCACGGTCTCGCCGTCGTGCCCGTCAATCGCGTCCCCGCCATGGTGCAGCTGTTCGTGGCACACAGCTTCAACTACGACAGCTCGAAAACCGTCGATGCGGCACGCGGCATGACGGATTTCGAGTACACCAACATGCGCGGCACGCCGTACCTCATGCGCCGGCGCATCATCCTGGGTCCCTCCGGCCTGCCCTGCACACCGCCGCCATTCGGCTCGTTGGTCGCGGTGAACCTCAGGACGGGCGGCATCGCCTGGAACGTGCCCCTGGGCACGATGGGCGGCTTTCCAGGCTCCCTCAATCTTGGCGGTCCGATTGTGACTGCGGGCGGCATCGTCTTCATCGGCGCGACGCTCGAGCGCGCGATTCGCGCGTTCGATGTCGAGACGGGCCGTGAGCTCTGGAAGGCGGACCTCCCCGCGGGCGCCCGCGCCACACCGATGACGTACGAGGCGGGTGGCCGCCAGTTCGTCGTCATCGCCGCGGGCGGCGGCGGCCCCTTTGGTGCCGGCGACGCGATCATCGCGTTTGCACTTCCGAAGTGAGCACCCTAACCTAAAGCGTGCCCGAGGAGACCGGTCCCCCATCCCCCGGCCCCATTCCCGTCATTATCGACACCGATCCGGGCATCGATGATTGCCTGGCCATTCTCCTGGCCCTCAATTCTCCGGAGCTGGACGTCCGCGGCATCTCGATCTCCTACGGCAACGCGGTCGTCGAGAACGCCTATCGCAACGCCGTCGAGATCCTGCGGAAGGTGAAGCACCCTGTGCGCGTGCCCCTCGGCATCGGCGCGCGCCGGCCGCTCAAGCGGCAGATCCAGGTCGCGGACGATACCCACGGGCCTACGGGCCTCGGCTACGCCGACGTGCCGCCCGCCGGCGTGATTCTCGACTACGCGCGCCCGCTCGAACGGCTGCTGGATGCCCAACCCGAGCCCGTCACGGTCGTCACGCTCGGTCCCGTCACGAGCCTGGCGCTGGTGTTGCGCGCCAATCCCGCCCTGGTCCGCGAAAAGGTCAGCCGCCATATCGCCATGATCGGCAACATCGAGGCGCCCGGAAACACGACGCGCTTCTCCGAATTCAACGCCTGGTGCGACCCCGAGGCGCTCGCCACCGTGCTCGCCGCCGAGATCCCGACCGAGATGATCGGGCTCGACGTGACGCGGAAGCTCGTGATCAAGGGGAATGAAGTCGAGCGGCTTGCGCAGCATTCGCCGTGGCTGTACGACGCGCTGCGCTTCTACGTCGAGTTTCACAAGAAACAGGAAGGACTCGACGGCGCCGTCATCAACGACGTCCTCGCGATCGCGTACCTAATTCAGCCCGACGTGCTGACGCTCAGCGATCTCCGCCTCACCGTCGATCTGAGTGACGGGCAGAGCCGCGGCCGGACCAAGCTCGACCCCAAGGGCTCGTTTACGCGCGTCGCCATGGACGTGCATCCGCCACCCGTGCGGCGCATGCTGTTCGAGCGCGTGCTGCCCGCGGGGGCAGCCGTCGAGGAGGCCATGGCGTGACGATTCCCCGCAAAGTCGCCGTCATCGGCGCCGGCGACATCGGCGTCGGCTGGGCTGCGTTGTGCGCGTCGGCCGGCTGGCCCGTGGCCATCTTCGACCTGAATCCCGCGACCATGGGACGCGCGTCGGCCGAAGTCGAGCGGCGCACGCGGGCGCTCGTCGCCCTCGATCGCGCGCCGGAAAGCATCGTCGAGCGCGGCCTGGCGGAGCTGGTGCGGGCCCGCTTCATGACGGAAGCGATCCAGGATGCCGACTGGATCATCGAAGCGATTCACGAAGACGTCGCGGCGAAGCAAAAGCTCCTCGTCGCGATCGAACTGCAAGCCGGGGATGACGCGTTGATCAGCTCGTCGTCGAGCGGTCTTTCCCCGACCGAGATCTTCGGCCGGATGCGCCGGCTCGATCGCTGTCTCGTGACCCACCCGCTGAACCCGCCGGAGCTGATTCCACTCGTCGAAGTGGTGCCGGAGGGCCGGACGTCCCCCGCCAGCATGCAGCGCGCGGTGGAGTATCTGCGGTCCCTGGGCCGCTTCCCCATCGTCCTCAAGAAGTCGATCCCCGGTTACGTCGTGGGTCGAGTGGCGGCCGCAGTGTGGCGGGAATGCATCGACCTGGTCGTGCGCGGCGTGATCAGCGTGGACGACCTCGACCGCGCGGTAT
>WNFT01001983.1_pt1 | contig 17673 bp, 18 predicted proteins | sample 5400191 | NCBI WGS metagenome assembly WNFT01 (sample SAMN13153359, study PRJNA577476) | soil metagenome | isolation source: 80 cm saprolite under Madrone tree | place: USA:California | collected 2016-06-14 | reverse complement strand
GATCACCGCGTTGCGGCCCTTGGGGCCGAGGGTGATCTTTACTGCGTCGGCGAGGGCATTCACGCCGCGCAAAATCGCCTGGCGGGAATTCTCACCTGTTACAATCTGCTTCGCCATACTGGTCATTCCTCCTGATATTTTCTTTGCGCACTGACAAATTCTATTTGAGAACCGCGCCGGTCTGAAGACCGGCCACTACATCCGGAACAGAGCTATTTGCGGGCCGCTTTCGCTGCGCCGCTCAGCTTCGCCAGAATCTCTTTTCTTTTGCGGAGTCAGGGATGATGATGCCACCCTTGACGGTTTCCTTCTCTTCAATGCGCTTCACGATGACACGGTCGTGGAGCGGGGTCAGTTGCACTGCCATCTTGAAAAACCTCCATAGGTGAACTTGCGGTTTATAGTGCGGCTGCAAGGCAAAGGGGAATTAGCACTCCTCGCAACCGACTGCTAATATAGCAGAAACCTCCGCCATGTCAAGGATTTAGCTGACTATTCGGGTGATCTCTTGTGGATTTCAGGTCGAGTTAAGTCATTTAATTACAGTAGTTTAGATGGTGCAAGAAAAATATGGCACTTGGAGATTGTTCTGCAAGTCTGCCAGCAGTAGAATCCGGCACAATGGAGTTCCATGGGGTCACTGCTCTACGTTCGGTTGATTGGCTACACGGCGGGCACACTGCTGCAGCTTTTTTGGATGGTAGTGATTCTCGGCTACCGGCGCCAGCGGAATTTTGAGCGCGTGTTCTTTTTTCTGTGTCTGGCGTTGTTCTTTTTTTATGGAGGATCACTACTCGCGCTGAATGCGCAGATTCACTACCCTATTCCGCCGCCCGCGCTACAAGCGTTTGCCGGGGCGCTGCTGTACATCGGGCTATGTACGCTGCCGCCGATTCTGATCCATTTACATCTGGAGTACGCCGCTACGCGCGGGTTGCTGAAGAAATCAGATAAGAAACCCCTGATCTTGCTGGCAGCGAACGCGCCTATCGTGTTTTTTGGGCTGCGCGTCTATCCCTTGCTGGCCAACAATTCCGGATTGGATCTCCTGGCGCCCGGCAGGGCTCTGGGCTTCGCCTATGGCGTGTGGTTAGCCGTAGCATTTCTGATTTGCTTCTGGTGGCAAGGCCGATTCTCGGCGGCGGCGCCGGACGCGCCTCAACGGACATTCCACAAACAGCTCGCGAGATTCTTTCTTGCCATCGGCGTGCTAGTCCTGCTGCTGCATGCCGCACCTGGAGGCCTGAGCCTTGCCGGGGCGGAAAAATTAAGCATGGCACTGGCACTCCTCGCCATGATCCCTTTCGCGGCGATGATGTGGATGGTGCTGAAGTTCAATTTTCTGAATATCGGGCGACAGAAGAATCTCGTTTATGCGGTGTCCATTACCTTTTTGGCCTTGCTTTACCTGAGCCTGGTGCGCAGGGTCGGAACGTGGCTTGAACCTGTGCTGCCGCCCGAAGCCACTGCCGCGGTTCTGTTGTTTGTCCTGGTTGTTTTCATCGAACCTATCCAGCGGATTTTCGGAAGGAGGCTCCAGGCGACCGTTCAGCATGAGATGGACAGGGTGCAGCGGTTGACGAAAGAAATTCAGGAACAAGCGCGCCAAGGCGACCTGGCGCAGCTTGAGAAATTCATCGAGCGGCGAGTGAAGGAACAGTTTGAGCTTCGCGAAGTGCGACTGCAATTGAACCAAATGGGAAGCTCACGGGCGGACGAGACCACTTCCGGCGAACCACGGGCCGTACTGGCTTTCGATCCGAGGGAATTCCCGCTTGTTCAAGGGAATCGCGGCCAAGGTGTCCTTCGCGTGGAACCTCATGGAGCGGCGATCTCCGGCGACACGCGAGCGGCGGTGGAGTTTTTGTGCGAGCAGTTGCCTGGGGCGCTGGATTTGTGCCGGCTGATCGAGGAGAAGCTGCGGTTGGAAAGGGAATTGGCGGAGCGCGAGCGGCTGGCGCTGGTCGGGCAAATGGCGGCCAGCATTTCGCATAACTTGAAGAATCCGCTGGGGTCGATGAAGACCATTTTACAAGTGCAATTGGAGAATCCGGAGTTGCCGGAATCGATTCGCGGCGAAACGAAGATGGTGCTGGAAGAGATCGGGCGGCTTTCGACGAAGCTAAATCAGTTGCTGCAGTTCAGCCGGCCCGCGGTGCGAGGAGGCAGCGCCATTGGCAGCTGCGACGCTAAGGCAGCCGTGGAAGAGGTGGCTGGAGTGCTGTCGCACGAAGCGGAGCGGCGAGGCGTGAAGATGCAAATCAAAGGTTCTGGCGCAAGCGCGATGGTGGCCGCCAGCGCGGAAGCGGTGAACGACATTGTGTCCAACCTGGTGGTAAATGCGTTGGAGGCCACGGCGCGCGGAGGGCACGTCATCGTTTGTGCTGCCTCCCACGATGGAGTTTGCACGCTCGCCGTCGAAGACGATGGGCCGGGGATTCCGGCAGCGCTGCGCGAAAAGATTCTCCAGCCATTTTTTACGACCAAGTCGCAAGGAACTGGATTGGGTCTGGCGATTGTGGCGCGGCGCGTGGCTGAGTTTGGCGGCAAGTTGGATTGGGAAAGTCCCACGAGGAGCGGACACGGAACCAGATTTTACGTGACGTTGCCAGCGGAGGAAGGAAGTAAGGAATCGAAACCATGAAGACGATTCTGATCGTAGATGACGAGCCCGCGGCAAGATACGGGCTGCGGAAGGCCCTAGAGGCGAAGTATCGAATCGCGGAGGCGGACTCGGCCGAAGCGGCGCGAGAAGCGCTGCCTCGCGAACAAGCGGACCTGGTGCTACTGGACGTGGTTCTGCCGGGACAGGATGGACTGTCGTTTCTGCGCTGGATGCGCGAGCAGGGAAGCGAAGTGCCAGTGCTAATGGTTTCGGCGCTGGACACGGCGAAAACCGCTGTTGAAGCGTTGCAACTTGGCGCGGCGGACTACTTGGTGAAAGGATTCGAGTTGGAGGAACTGCGCCAGCGCGTGGCAAATTTGCTGAAATTGGTGACCCTGGAAAAAGAGAATGATGCGCTGCGGCGGCGGTTGACCACCGAAGGGCAATTCGGGCAGATGATCGGGCGCTCGGCGGAGATGCGGCGGGCGTTCGAAATGGCGGATCGCGTCGCGGCGACAGATTCGACCGTGCTGATTCTGGGAGAGAGCGGAACAGGAAAGGATTTGCTGGCGCGGGAGATTCACGCGCGCTCGCCGCGTAACGGCAAAGTGTACGTCGCGGTGAATTGCGCGGCGCTGCCGGAAACGCTCATCGAGTCGGAACTGTTTGGCTATGAGCGAGGCGCGTTTACGGGCGCGGCGCAACAGAAAAAAGGGAAATTCGAACTGGCTTCGGGCGGCACGATTTTCCTGGATGAAATTGGAGACATGAATCCAGTGACGCAGGCCAAAGTCTTGCGCGTGCTGGAAAATCGCACTATCGAGCGGCTTGGCGGGACGCAGTCGATTCCCGTGGATGTGCGGGTGATCAGCGCGACCCACCGCAATTTGCAGGCGGAGATTCGGGCGGGAAAGTTTCGCGAGGATTTGTTCTACCGGCTCCGCGTGGTGACCATTGAGCTGCCGCCATTGCGCGCGCACAAGGAAGACATTGCTCTGCTGGCAGGAAGTTTTTTGCAGTTGCACGGAGCGAGGCTGGGGCGCAACGCGCGGCTGAAGCGGGAAGCGATGGCAGCGGTCGAGAAATACGATTGGCCAGGCAACGTGCGCGAATTGAAGAACGCGCTGGAGCGGAGCGTGGTGCTTTCCCACGGTGACGAGATCGGCGTTGAGGACTTGCCCGGCGAAGTGGTGCACGGTGAGGCCATCTCGCGCAAACACAGCGGCGAGGAGCTGGACAATGGTATTGGCGAACGGGATTTTCGCGAGGCCAAGCGAAAATTCGAGGTGGCCTACCTGACAAAACAACTGGCGAGCCACCGATGGAATGTTTCGCGAACGGCGGCGACCATCGGTTTGCACCGGCAAAGCTTGCAGGAGAAGTTGCGCGAGCTTGGCATTCGGCGGCCAGGGCGCGAGCCTCTTGAAGAGGAATAAGATTTAACGCACAGAAGACAGAGAGCGGAAAAGAGAATGAAACAGAGAGTCAAAGGATGACAGGCATGAAAAGCGAGGTGAAAGTCGCCGGTTACATTTTGGCGGGGGGCGGGAGCACGCGATTTGGCCGAGACAAGGCGCTTGTGGAAGTTGGCGGGACGCCGATGCTGGGGCGCATGATCGAACTTCTGCGGGGCGTCACAAAGCAAGTGAAATTAGTGGCCATGCCGGGCAAGTATTCCATATTCGGAGTAGAGACTATGGAGGACCGGTGGCCCGGCCAAGGGCCGCTCGGCGGAATCATTACCGCGCTTGAAGATGCCGCGAAGAGTCCTGCGCATAGTGAATGGAATTTGATCGTGAGCTGCGACATGCCGTTCCTGACGGGCGAATGGCTGGCTTTTGTTTGCGAACGCGCAACAAAAAGCAAAGCGCAGGTCGTCCTTCCTTACTCGGCGTCCGGGCCCGAACCGCTCTGCGCTTGCTGGCAAACGGCTGCCGCGTCGCAGCTGCGTTCCGGATTCGAACGCGGCGTGCGCAAGGTAACTGAGGGGATCGCACTGCTTCGCGCGGAAGTTCTTGACGAGGCAGATTGGAAACGATTTGATAGCGAAGGGCGATTATTCTGGAACATGAACACGGCGGCGGATTACGCCGAAGCGATGCGGATTCTGGAAGCGGAGCGAAAGTGAACGAAGAGCCAGCGGTTAATTACTTCGAGTTTCGCGACGTACGCAAGAGCTTCGACGATCGCTTGGTGCTCGATCATGTCAGCTTCAGCGTGAAGCGCGGGGAGACTTGCGTGATCATGGGGCGCAGCGGCGTAGGCAAGTCTGTTTCCCTGAAACACATCATGGGTTTCCTCAAAGCGGATTCGGGAAGGATTTTCATCGATGGACAAGACGTCACCGATTTCAAGGAAGAGGACTTTGAAGAAGTGCGGCGAAAAGTGACGATGGTTTTTCAGTCCGGCGCGCTATTCGATTCGCTCACGGTTGGAGAGAACATTGCCTTCCCGCTCGATGGGCAGCCGGGCTTGAGCGCCGAAGACATCGACGAGTACGTCAGGAAAATTGCACACATGGTGGAGGTTGAGAACGTCATGGACAAATTGCCGAGTGAACTTTCCACCGGCATGAAGCGCGCAGTGGCCATCGGGCGCGCTCTGGCGCAGAATCCCGAGGCGATCCTGTTCGATGAGCCGACGACGATGGTGGACCCCATCATGGCGGGGCACATGGGCGAATTGATTTTGCGGCTTAAAAAGGCATTTCAAAAGACATCGATCGTTGTGACTCATGACACGCATTTGGCGAAGAAGCTCGCGGACATAGTCGTCTTTCTCCAAGAAGGCCGTGTAACGCTGTTCGGGCCCTGGGACGAATTTGAGAATTCCAGTGATCCCTTCATCAGAAACTTCCGCCTGCAGGATGAATTGATTCCCGCCCTGGACGTAACTCTGTGAGCCAAGCAGCAAACGGCTCTCCCGATCCAAACAAACAACTACGCAAGGAAATGGTCTTCTGGGACGTGCTGTTGTTCAACATCGTGACGGTACTGGGCCCGCGATGGGTGGCGGCCGCGGCGCACAACGGCACTTCGCCGATCACTGGGTGCTGGCGGCGCTGCTGTTTTTCGTGCCTTCGGCAATGGTAATCAATGAATTGTCGTCACGCTTTCGGTGCAAGCGATTGCTTCGTGCGCGATTCTGCTGATCGGTCAGATCAATGAGACGACGCGCGGCGCGTATCAATTTCTTATGGATGCGACCATCATTCTTTACTGCATTCCATTCATCTATATGTTCGCGGCGGCAATCAAGTTGTATTCGCGGCCGGACCGGCGCGCAAACAAAGATGCCGTGCTCCTCCCGGGAGACAGAGCGGGCGTGTGGATCATCTCCGGAACGGGCTTGGCGATCGTCCTGCTTGGCATTCTCGTTTCGTTGGTGCCGCCGGGTGATTCTTCAGACAAGGTCGGATTTGAATTGAAGCTGGTCGGCGGAACCGTGGCCGCGATTATTCTGGGATTGACTCTGTAATGGCGCGGGGCGCGCGCGAAAGCCCGCGAAGCACTTTGCGCTTTCTAACGGATTTGGAGAACAAATGTTCTCTCTTCTCGGGCAGTGACTTGCTAAAATTGGGCTGAATTATGGAGGCCGCTATGCGTATTCTTTTCTCTCGGATATGCCTGTTGTTTGTAGTCATCGCGGGAATCTACATGGCCCCGAGGTTGAACGCGGGCGGAGGCAAGTCCACACTGCGCGGCTGGCTATCGGACGAAGGTTGTGCGGGCGGGCGCGCATCCTCCGGCACTTACACTGGCACAAATCCGGATTGCGCGAAGAAGTGCGTCCGCGATGGCAAAAAGATCGTCCTGGTTGATCCGGCACATAAGCGGCTGATAACGATTGCGAACCAGGACGCTGCCAGAGAGCAAGTTGGCGACTACGTTGAAATCAAAGGTGAGTTGGACGAACAAGCCGGGTCCCTGCGCATAGATTCACTCAAGCTGCTGGAAAAGGGCCGCGCGATGTGCGATGTTCCGGCCAAGAAGAAAACCTGATCCTGAACGACGTTTTTCAGAAGCCTTCCTCGGCCAGCCGCGCGACAGTCAGCCGGGAATCGCCCTGCGCTGCGATATTGCGCTGCTGCAGATAACGCTCGACGTACTTTCCAAGTACATCGCCTTCGAGGTTGACTGCGTCGCCGGGTTTGCGGTCGCGGATGTTGGTGTGTTGATACGTGTAGGGAATGACGGCGACTTCGGCGACGTTGTCGTGCCAGCTCGCGACGGTGAGGCTGATCCCATCAATGGTGATCGAACCTTTTGGCACAACGTAGCGCGCAAATTCCTCCGGAGCCTCCACCCCAAACCACCAGTTTTCTCCTTCAGGAGTGAGGTGCGTCACGCGGCCGATGGTGTCCACGTGGCCGAGGACAAAGTGTCCGCCGAATTCCTTGCCCGCGGTCAGCGGCTGCTCAAGATTGACGTGCGCGCCTTTTTTCAGCTCGCCGTCCTTTGCGCCGAACGAAGTTTTGCGAATCGTTTCGCCGGATAAATCCGCGGAGAGCCGGCCGTTGCGCAGATCAACGATGGTCAGGCAGCAGCCGTTTACGGCGATACTGTTCGAAACGGCGAGTGATGGCGCGACGGACGGCGCGTGAATGGTGATGCGCCCGCCGTCCTCATTCAGGAGGAGCGCTTCGATCATGCCGGTGTGTTCGATGATTCCTGTGAACATGGTGATTGCGGTCGCCCTGAAATTCGAGTGTACCGCATTTCGCGCCCAAGGCAGAAAGCACTAGACTAGTGCGGCATCGGATGAGCCGAGATAACGCCGAGGTTTCATGATGAAGGCAGGTGTGCTGAGCACTCCGGCTGCCATTGCAACGAACCCACTGGAATTCGCGGAAGTTCCGACGCCGCAGGCGAAGGACGGGGAAGTGCTCGTGCGTGTGCGCGCTTGCGGCGTGTGCAGAACCGATTTGCACGTGATTGAAGGAGAATTGCCGCCTCGCAAGTCGCCCGTGATCCCCGGCCATCAGGTTGTCGGCGTCATTGAGAAGCGGGGCGAGCGTGCGCAACGATTCGCGGTCGGAGCGCGTGTTGGAATCGCCTGGCTGCATCGAACGGACGGGACTTGCGAATATTGCCGCGCCGGCGCCGAGAATCTCTGCGACAACCCGGCGTTCACGGGCTACAGCGTGGACGGTGGCTATGCGGAATTCATTGTCGCGCCCGAAGATTTCGTCTACGCGATTCCTGAAAGCTTTCCCGATGAACAAGCCGCGCCGCTGCTTTGCGCCGGAATCATCGGGTTCCGGTCCCTGCGGCTCTCGGGCGTAAAACGCGGTTCGCGATTGGGCTTTTACGGCTTCGGCGCGGCGGCACACGTGGCGATTCAAGTGGCACGGCACTGGGGAGTCGACGTTTACGCATCCACGCGGGACGCGCGTCATCAGAAACTGGCGATGGAGCTGGGCGCAGCCTGGACCGGTGGAACGTTCGATGAACCACCAAAGAAACTCGACGCCGCAATTGTCTTTGCGCCGGCAGGCGAGATTGTTCCCGCTGCGCTAAAAGCCCTCAAGAAAGGCGGCGCGCTCATTCTTGGTGGGATTCATATGAGCCCGATCCCGTCGTTCAGCTACGATCTGCTGTATCAGGAGCGTGTGATCCGCAGCGTGGCGAACAATACGCGGAAGGACGGGGAAGATTTCTTGCGCGTAGCGGCTGAGATTCCGATTCGAACGCGCGTCCAGATTTTTCCATTGCACGAAGCGAACCGTGCACTCAATGCCCTGAAGAACGATGCCATTCCAGGTGCTGCTGTCCTTCGCGTTGGCGAGTAGGCCTCTCTATTTCTTAAAAACGTCTTGCAGATATGCTTCGATGGCGATGTCCGGGCCGAACTGTTGCGTATGAATGTTGCGCAGCGGAGGAAGATCTAGCCTCGGGGCTAGGGCAAAAGGGACGCGATTTTCGCCGGCGATCTTCGGCGCGTAGAAGAGAAAAAGCTTGTGAACGATGCCTGCAGAGAGCGCCGCACCGTTGAGCGCCGGGCCTGCTTCCAAGAGCACGCTCAAGATTTCTCGGCGGCCCAGTTCCGCCAGCGCTGAAGGCAGATCGATGCGGCCATTTTTTGTTTCTGTGCGGATCAGTTCGACGCCCGCGTCCTGTAGCTTGCGCGCCTTCAGGGAATTCACGGGAACAGTGGTGAAGACGTGGAGATCGTCGTCCGATGTTCTTACGATGCGCGATTTTGGCGAAAGCCGCAGCTTCGAATCGAGAACTACGCGGAGAAGACGCTTGCGGCGCGGGAGGCCGCTGCGATCGGTAAGCAGTGGATCATCGGCGAGAATCGTGCCGATCCCGGTCAGCAGCGCATCCGAAGCGTGGCGCATGCGATGGACCTCAGCCCGCGATTCTTCCGACGTAATCCACGCATCATTGCCGCGTTTACCAAGCCCTTTGCCAGACTTCTTTTGGGATTGCGGTAACGCGAGCTGGCCGTCGAGCGTCATTGCGGATTTCAATATGAGGAATGGTTTCTTTGTGCGAATCCAGCATCCGAAAGCTTCATTCAGACGGGGCGCCTCCTCTTCGCAGACGCCAGTGAAGACTTCGATGCCCGCTGCGCGCAGGCGCTCGAATCCGCGGCCGGAATTGACGGGATTCGGATCATCCATCGCCGCAACGACACGGTGAACCCCCGCGGCGATGATGGCCTCCGTGCAGGGCCCGGTGCGGCCGGTTTGATTGCACGGTTCGAGCGTGACGTAAAGCGTCGCGCCGCGCGCCTTCTCGCCGGCCGTTTTCAGTGCGACGATTTCTGCGTGGTCACGCCATTCGTACTGATGAAAACCTTCGCCGACAATCTGTCCTTCGCGCACGATCACGCAACCCACCATCGGATTCGGGCTAGCGAGGCCGATGCCTTTGCGGGCCAGCGCCAGCGCGTGTTGCATGAAGCGAATGTCGTGTGCGTCCACGATTTAATCGAAAAGAGAATTTGCGTAGGTTTCGGCGTCGAAGGGAACCATGTCGTTGATCTGCTCGCCGGTGCCGACGAAGCGGATCGGCAGACCCAGTTCGCGCGAGATCGCGACGACGATGCCGCCCTTGGCCGTGCCATCAAGCTTCGTGAGAATGATGCCGGTGACGCCAACGGTGGAAGTGAATTCGCGCGCCTGCGCAAGCCCGTTCTGCCCCGTGGTGGCGTCGAGAACCAATAAAACATCGTGCGGCGCGCCGGGGATGACTTTCGCGGCGGTGCGCTTCATCTTTTCGAGTTCTGCCATCAGATTCGATTTCGTATGCAAGCGTCCGGCGGTATCCACGATGACGACATCGGACGAGCGCGCTTTGGCGGCGGCGACGGCGTCGTAAACAACCGCAGCAGGGTCGGCGCCGGATTTCTGCTTGATGACCTCGATGCCGTTGCGCTGCGCCCAGATTTCCAGCTGCTCGACCGCGGCGGCGCGAAACGTGTCCGCAGCGCAGAGCACCACACTGCGGCCTTCCTGGCGCAGGCGGTTCGCGAGCTTTCCGATGCTGGTGGTCTTGCCCGCGCCGTTGACGCCAACGATGAAAATCACGCGCGTGCCACGCCCATTTTGTGAGGCGGAAATGCCGTTCCCTGCCGCCACATCCGGCGGGACGGGCGTGTTCAGGATTCGAATGATGTGCGACTTGATCTCGCGTTTGAGCTGCGCGGCATCGGCAAGCGCGTTGCGGTCCATTTTCTCGCGCACCGCATCCAGAATCTCGCGCGTTGGCTTCACGCCCAGGTCAGCGGAGAGTAGCGCCGTCTCCAGATCCTTCAGGATCGCAGGATCGATCTTCCGCTCGCCGAGAAAAATCGTATCAACGGTCTCGGACAGCGCCGCCTTGGTCTTGCTGACGGAATTCTTCAGCCGCTCAAGAAGCGTTGGCTCCGGTTCATTCTTGCCAAAAAGTGAAATCATAAGGCTGTGCGCAGGACGCTTGCTGCAACCTGAAATTGTAGCAGAAGGACCTGGCGCGAGCTGGAGGCGTTGGGCGGCGCTGGCCTATCGGGACGACTGTTCGGTGAGAAAGCTGACTTTTTCTATCCCCGCCAGCCGGATCTGATCCAGAACCGCAATGGTTTCGCCGTACTTGGCGCGCGCGTCCATGTCCAGGTAAATTCTGTTCTCTGCGCCGTTCCGCAGTCCCTGACGAATCTCTTCTGGCAAGTCCTGGAGAATGACGCGATCGTCGCGGAAGTAAATCTGACCGTCACGCCCTACGGTGATCTGCATGGCGTCTTCTCTCAGAGCCCTGGGCATGGAGGTACAGTGGTAGGCGTGGGGCCGGTCCACAGGCATCGAACGGTGAGTGTGCGTTGTTGCAGGCAGGAATAGGAAGAGCAGTGCAAGCATGATACTCACAAACCCCCACATATCGATCCTGCAAAGAAGCTCACTTTTTCTTCTCAAAGCTGCTAGCTTGAATGGGGGTCGTGTGGATGGCATTTGGGAATCTCGCTGCCTCGCGATCCGACTGTTCGCTATAAGGTTAAACGTGCACTTCAACGGCGCTGAGGCGGAGCTTGCCGGCGTTGACGGCCGACTCGAGAGCGGTCACTACGATCGCATCAAATTTTGAACCAGTCAGCGCGCGAATGCGGTCCATGGCATAGTCGAGTTCCATGGCCGTCTGATACGGGCGGTTGGTGGTCATGGCATCGAGAGTATCGGCCACGCCGATGATCCGCGCCATCAAGGGAATTTGCTGGCCTTGCAGACCGTACGGGTAGCCGCGGCCGTCCATGTGCTCGTGGTGTAGCTCAATGCCCGGAAGCATTTCCTTCAACTGCGAAACCGGGCGCATGATGTTCGCGCCTTTCACGGTGTGCTGTTTCATCAATCCAAATTCTTCCGGCGTCAGTGCTCCTGGCTTTTTCAGCACGCGGTCTTCGACGCCAATTTTTCCCACGTCGTGCAGCAGCGCGGAGATGCGCAGCTTGTCCAGTTCTTCCGTGGACAGCCCGAGTTCCTGCCCAATCAGCCCTGAATACTTCGCCACGCGGCCAGAGTGACCGCGCGTGTAAGGATCCTTTTCGTCGATGGCCGCCGCAAGCATTCGAATCGAGCCGATAAACAGCTCGCGGTTCTCTTCGGCCGCTTCCTTCAGCCGCTCGATGTACTCCTCGATGTCGCCGGCCATCTTGTTGAAGTTTTCAGCCAGCTCGCTGATTTCCGAGGCCCCGCGTACCGGAGAGCGCTGGTGAAATTCGCCGCGGCTGATCGCGCGTGTGGAAGCTGCCAAACCGCGGATCGGTCCGCTGATGCCCACCGCGAAGAAATACCCCACGAGAATCGCGGCTAGGATGACCACGCTGACGAACGCCAGCGCCTGCCGGTTCAACTCGGTTACGCCGGTGTCGCTCTGCGCCTGATCGAGCCGCCGCTGCGCAATCACCGTCCAATTCAATTCCGGAATCGTGCTATACGTCCCGATCATTTCGACTTTGTGTTTCTTGATCACTTCGGCGTAACGAACCGTTTCTGTATTGCGAAGCTCCTGCGGCAGCGCTTTCACTTGCGTCACCAGGGAATTGCTGCTCACATCCGCGCCAGGGACAAAATTTTTCGTGTCCTGGTGCGCCACCAGGCGGCCGTGATGGTCCACCAGAAAAACGGTGCGTTCCCGCACGCCGGCTTCCTGCAGGCGGTGCAAGATAGGTTCCAGGGAGACTACCGCAGCCAGCATGCCGGTGAAATTTTCGTTCACGTCTTTCAAGGGCACAGCCACCACAAAGCCTGGCCGGTTTCCTGGCGCAAGTGCCAGAGGATCGCTACGGAACTTGACTACCTGCAGTTGCTGCGATTGCAGGCAGGTAACGAAAGCCCTGTTCAGCGCTTTTGCCACGAAGGGGTCCTGCTCGGCCCGGAAATTTCCCTGCGATGCGCTTGTTCCTTTTCCGGATTTGCCGACGGCCGTTAGATAAATGAACGTACTGCGATTGGTCTCGACAAAATTCTCTAGCAGGCGCGTGACTTTAGGTTCTGCCGCGGTGTCTTCCACGTTGTCAATGAGTCCGGTCAGCGCCAGAATCTGGCGCTCGCTGAGGAGCTGCTGCGTCAAATTGGATTCGAATTGCTGAATATCCTGCGCCAGCGACCTGGTCAAATCCGTCTGCTGGACGCGCTCGGTGTCCACCAGCTTGTCCTGGCTGAGCTGCAACACCTGGCGATGGTAGAGGCCAATAGGCAGTGCGCTGACCAGCAATAGCGCTCCCAGAACGAGCCAAAGAATGCGCACGCGTCCGGAGCGCACACGTTCCCAATGGGCTTTGAAGGCCGGGTTCATCTCGATTATTCATTCTAGAAGAACCGGACGGGCTTAGGCGGTCGGCTCGCGCCGGACGACGCGCATGTGCAACTGGGACTTTAGTACTAGAAGCGCATCTGTGGACAAATGGAGGCCCCCCGCTACTCCCGCTTTAGAGGCCGTTCCATGATGTCCCGAATGGCATCTTTTGGGGACTTGCCCGCATGCAGGATGGCTTCAACCTGTTCGGTGATCGGCATTTCGATCTGGTGTTCGCGGGCCAGCGCCAGCAGGGGCGCGGTCGTGTGCACACCCTCGGCGACCATGCGCATATTGCAGAGGATTTCGCCAAGCGTCCGTCCTTTACCAAGCTCGATACCCACAAAGCGATTGCGGCTCAGCGAGCCGGTGCAGGTGAGAACCAAATCGCCCAGCCCCGCCAGACCGCTGAGCGTCTCCGCCCGTGCTCCCAGAACCATGGCTAAGCGTGCCATCTCCGCGAGGCCACGCGTAATCAGGGCCGCAAGAGCGTTCGAACCAAGCCCAAGTCCCTGACACGCGCCGGCAGCAATGGCCATGACATTTTTCATAGCGCCGGCCAGCTCCACGCCCAGAACGTCGTCGTTGGTATAGAGCCGGAAGTTTGGGCCTGCAAACTCTTCCTGCAGCTCCACGGCAAGCGCGGCGTCCCGCGAGGCCAGAACAACGGCCGTGGGTTCGCCGCGAGCGGCCTCCGCAGCGAATGACGGTCCGGAAATCACCGCGATGCGCGGCTCAAATCTCGGCGAGACGACCTGCTCGATCACTTCGCTCATCCGCAAGTGCGTCCCCGGCTCAAGCCCTTTAGTGGCGCTGACGAAACTTGCTCCGCCAGCGGCAAAGGGAAGAGCGGAAGTGTAGGCTGTACGAGCATGAGCGGAAGGCATCGCACCGAGAATGATCTGCGCCCCTGAAAGCGCAGCTTCCAACCGAGAATGAACGCGAACGCTCTCAGGCAGTTTCGAGTCGGGAAGATACGCTTTATTTTCCCGATCGGCACGGATCGCTTCAGCAAGAGCTGCGTTGCGTACCCAAAGCGAGACTTCCTGCGGCTTGCGGCTCCGCGAGAGCACAATCGCCAGCGCTGTCCCCCAGCTCCCCGCGCCCAGAATGGCGATTTTCGTCATTCCGCTTCTTTCTTTTTGCCAAAGGAAAAACGCGGCTCGGTGCCTTCCACGAGACGCTGAAGGTTCCCATCATGCTTGTAAATCACGAGCAGCGCGATGGCCAGCGTCCCCGCGTCGACGATGATCGGCGGCGCATGGCGCGGCGCCCACAGAAAATAGATGAGCAGCGGCATCGCGGCCGCCGCCGCGACGGAGCCCAGCGAAACATAGCGCCAATAGGCCACGCACAGCAGGAAGAGCAGCAGAGCAGCAACCGCTGCAAGCGGGCACAGAGCAAGAAACACGCCCAGAGCGGGGGCCACTCCCTTGCCACCTTTGAACTTCAGCCACACTGGAAAGCAATGTCCAAGCAGCACTGCGAAAGCGGCTATCATCATCCACGTCGCGCTTCCCTCGGTGAACCGGCCTGCAAGCCACACGGCTGCCGCGCCCTTTGCGGTATCGAACACCAGCGTAAGAACTCCCGCCAGCGGGCCTGCGACGCGCGCCACATTGGTTGCGCCGATGTTGCCGCTGCCAGCTTTACGCACGTCTGCGCCGCCAAATAGTTTTGCGAGCAGCAGTCCAAACGGAATCGAGCCAAGCAGATACGCGGCGAAAGGGATCAAATTGATGGTGGTCGAAAACTCTGGCATGCGCTGCTATGCCTCCGACGCTGAGAACGGAAAAGTTTCGACCGTAGTGTACTCCGCACCGGATGGTTTTAGCTTGCTTTCGATCAGGTGAAATTTGCCAGTGAGCAGCGAACCAAATTCGCGCGCTGCATTTTCCTGGATGGCCGCGCGAAGTTTTTCCGGCAGCCGCGGAGGCCCGAACCTCGCGAGCGTCAGATGCGGGGAAAAGGGGTGCCGCTCACGCGGGATGCCCAGTTTTTCCGTGACCCCGTCGACATCGGCCGCCAGTGTCTTCAGGTTCGATGAAGCTTCAATGCCCGCCCAGAAAACGCGAGGATGTTTTTCGTTAGGAAAGAAGCCAAGTCCACGAAAATCAAGCGTGACGGGCTGCTCAGAGCGCACGCTTGCAAGTGCCACGCGAACGCCTGCAAGTTTTGTTTCCGGCACTTCACCGATAAATTTGAGTGTCACGTGCAGATTTTCCGGGCGTACCCAGCGGATTTGTGGCGAGACCGCGCGAAGGGTTTGCACCAAGCTCGCGAGGCTTTCCCGCACGGTGGCCGGAGCCTCCAGCGCGACAAATAGCCGCATGGAACGTCAGGCCCTTTTGGCGACGCGCGATGGCGGCTCTCCGCCGTACAGAAAATGAATGCGCACCAGGTCGAGCGCCAGTTGCGAAGCATGCCAGCGAATCGCTTCGCGATCGCCCGGAAAGACCACGCCGTGTTCTTTGACGCCACCCGCATGCGACAGCGCGATGTGCACTGTGCCCACAGGTTTTTCCTCGCTGCCGCCGCCCGGACCTGCAATTCCGGTGATGCCCACGCCCAGCGTGCTGCCCACCTGCCGTCGAATGCCTTCCGCCAGCGCGATGGCCACTTCGCTGCTCACGGCGCCTTTTGTCTGGATCAATTCCGCCGGCACGTCCGCCCACGCCGTCTTCAGCTCATTGCTGTAGCTCACTACGCCGCCCAGAAAATACGAGGAGCTGCCCGCAATGCTCGTAAGCCGTTGCGCAAGCAATCCTCCCGTGCAGCTTTCGGCGGCGGAGATGGTGGAATTGTTTCGCGTCAACAGGCTCGCTACCACCTCTTCCATCGAAGAACCGTCTTGAGAAAAAATGCGGTCGGCCAGTGCGATCTCGAATCCTTGCGCGATTTCGTCCAGCGTTTTTTGCGCGTGCGCTGCGTCGTCGGTCCACATCCGCAAATGAATTTGAATCTCGCCCGGCGCGGCCAGGATCGTGGTGTTCACGTCCGAGTAGCGCGTGTAAATTGGCCGGATGCGCTGCTCTACGCCCGATTCACCCAAGCCTGCCACGCGCAATTCGCGATGAAACATGCGAATGTTCGAGCTGAGCCGCAGCAGCCGCGGCAAAACCTGTTCCTGGTACATGGGCTTCAGTTCACGCGGCGGGCCGGGCAGCAACGCGATGAAATGCGCTGAGTCTTCGAGCCACAGCCCGGGCGCCGAGCCGCGTGGATTCTCGAGCACCTGCGCGCCTTCCGGCACCATGGCCTGCCGCACGTTCACAGCGGGCATCTCCCGGCCCAGTTGCCGGAAGCGCCCTTCGATGTAGCGGAGGATTTCGTTGTTGAGGTTCAGCTTGCGGCACAGAAGGTCCGCAACGGTCTCGCGCGTCAAGTCATCTTCCGTTGGACCCAGCCCGCCCGACGCGATGATCAGCTCGACGCGTTCGAGGGCTTCCTTGAAGGCCGCGCTCAAAGTATCGCGATTGTCCCCGACAATCGATTTGCGCACCACCTCGATGCCGAGTTTGTTCAGCTCTTCGGTCAGAAAGAGCGAGTTGGTGTCCACGCGGTCCGGAGTCAGCAGTTCCGAACCAACCGCGATGATTTCCGCTTTCATTTCAAGGAAGTCTCGCGAATCCCGGGATTTTCTTCCGTTCTTCCGCAGCCATCACCAAGCGCGAGAATTCCTCGAAGTTTCCATTCAGGAACGCGGTCGCCAAGTTCTCCAGGTCGTACGCAAGCCCTTTGAAAGCATCAAGAGGATCCTCCGAAAAACCCGGATATTTATTCCCGCCGTTTGTGCCCAGTAGCGCGTGCATGTAGGACTCGTGGTCGAGGGAAGCCCGTCCGAAGCGATAGGTAACCAATCCCAACGAAAAGCGGAAATGAATCTCGAGATTCCGGCTTCCGTTCACGTACGTCCCACCCGAGCAAGGGCCTCCGCTACTTCGTCCGGCTGGCCCCTCCTTGAAGAAAAAGCCATGCTGACGCATCACTGGATCAAGTGTGTTGCGTCCCTCTCGCAGAATGTCGACAGGTTCCATCTTCGTGTTTCAACCTACGAGCGGCAAGCCGCGGACATCCCAATCGAGCGTAAAAAGCGCTCCCGAGGGAGGGTTAGACTCAGAGGTGGCCACAATCGCGCGGCCCGAAGGCTGCAGCGCCATGCCGACGATGCCGGAGCCGCTCAGCACCACTTCGGCCTGAGCCTGCGGTGTAATCCGCACAATGCCGCGCCGCCCTCCATAGGAAGCCGCCACATAAAGATTACCTTCGCGGTCCACAGCGATCCCCTGCGGCCGCCCGAGCCCACGAAAAAAAACGCTCACTTCGCCGCCTTGCGTGATTTTGTGGATGCGGTCGAAGCTGGAGGTCGTCGGCGCCGAGACGTAGAGATCCCCGCTGGGATGAAAGGCCAGGTGATATGCGGCGACGGAAGGCTCCAGCGTGGCAAAAACAAAAATCTCGCGGCTCGGGCTGATCTTGAAAACCGTGCCGCTGCGGTCGCCGACGTACAGATTCTCGTTGTGATCGAACGCGATGCCCGTGGCGATGCCCATGCCTTCGACCCACTGCTCGGCGCGGCCATCCGGCGTGATCCGGTGAATTGTGCCATCGTGGCGGCAGGAGACAAACAGATTGCCCACGCGGTCCAGTGCCAGGCCGCTGGGATTCATCAGCGACGTGATGAACGGCTTCACGCTATAGTTCGCGGTGATTTTGTAAAGCGAAACGGGAACGCGCTGGCCTCGCGGGCCGGAAAACGTTACATAAATGTTGCCGTCCGAATCCACGGCGGGA
>WNFT01000879.1_pt1 | contig 17677 bp, 12 predicted proteins | sample 5400191 | NCBI WGS metagenome assembly WNFT01 (sample SAMN13153359, study PRJNA577476) | soil metagenome | isolation source: 80 cm saprolite under Madrone tree | place: USA:California | collected 2016-06-14 | reverse complement strand
GCACGACCCCACCAGGCGCTTACCCCGGAGTCGTGCTGCCCATGTCGCTCCAGCTCCAAAGAGCCCGACGAGAGTGACCAGCGCGCCTCCGCGAATCACGTGAGGATGTCGCGCCTCGTAGGATGTTACCGGAAGATGGTAGGCCTCGGTATCGCAAACCTCGCGAGCGTAGTCGTAGACGTGGCCCGCATCCAAGCAGGAATCGATCCGCAGGAAATCGCGGCCCCAATGTGCACCCACGCCCAGAACTCCAAGGCCCGCCAGAATCAGCCAGAGACGGGGATCTTGCGCCGGCCTCGTCACACTTATTGTTCGGCGGCCTTTGCCCACCCTCTCAGCAACCCGTCTCGGCCCAGCCACCCGCTGTTTCCCACACACCATTCTCATTCTTCCGCAAGGAGAACGATGTTGAAATGTGCGATAACACCACTGGCCGCCACCCGTCGAACTTCAGGACGCGACTGAAGTTGTTCGGCCAGATGCGCGCCTCTCTCGCGTCCGCGCGGTCAGCTTCGTCCCGCACCTCGAGCCAAAGCGTGGCAACCTCACACTGAAGCGCCTTGCGATCCGAGATTGGAATGTGAGTGCGGTATTCCAGGGACCAAGCACTCTGGCGCCCTTCCACCATGCCCACCGAGAGCACCTGAATGTCTCGGCCGGATGGAAGCCGTCGCAGCGTCGTGGCTGGATCCGCCGGGCCGCATGCTGTGGTTGCTACCACGACGACGGTCAGGAGCGGCAGCGTTACACGACGCGTAGCCCTCTGCATCCCACTCATTCCGATTCGGGCGATCTCCCATTTGGTCTGCCGAACACTCCGCATGAGCTGCGACCCGACGGTTTCGAGGCCGGCGCCCTCAGGTTCATCCCCTTGTTCGGCGGCTCGCCCTTCCTCAGGACTACCCGAAAAAGCGTTCGCCCGATTGACGCGACCAGCCAAGGCTCCTGACCGAGGCCACGGGGGCGACCGCGCGCACGCTCTTGACGGGGCGGACCGAGCGCACGCTCTTGACGGGCTTGACGGACCGCACGGGTCTCATTGGGCCGCCGCGAGCTCGCTCAGTGAAGAACACCGCCAGACCACCGTGGTCCCAAACCCATCCGTTGACGAACACGCCGATGTGGCCACCGTCGTATCCGTAGACGTTCCGACCCCGGATATACCCTGCCGCTCTGCCTGAGAAGAGATAGATGTGCTCTTCATCCTGAGAGTAGGCTACCGCCGTGCCCGCTTGGTCGTAGAACGTCAGCGCCATCTTCCTTCCCCTTTGTGTCCGCCGCGTTCACCTGCGAGCGGCGTCCAGCTGGACAGCGCCGGTCGTCAGGTGCGACGCGCTGTTAGCCCGCGCTTCATTGGCGCCCACCGCCGGGCGACGGCGAACAGAGCCATCTCGACGTCCGCAGCGTACCACCGGCCTTCGGGCCTGTTCATCGGGTTCGGTGTGCGACGTTCTTCGAGCCGGCCCGCCAGGCCACAGCACAGTGCCGAGTAATGGGCCAACCCTGCCGCGGACTGCTGGAGCCCGGTCGCAGCAGCCATCTTGGTGTCCATGATGGCGCACACCCGCGGTGCGAGGAACCGGAGGTGCTTTGACGCGAAGGAGACGCCAAGCCCATGCAGACGCAACAGTCGCCGGATGGCCACGTCTACACCCGCTCCAACATCGGCGGCCGCACCGCGGAACGCATCAACAAGTTCCCACGGCTGGTTGCGGCCAAGAACTCGGCCGCCGATGCCCGCATAGCCGCCCCATTTGCAGACGGCGCGGACGAAGGTCGCCACATCTGCTTGCCGAAATCCGTGAGCCACGAGCCTCAGCGCGACCGTCTCAGTGTCAAGGGTAGATGGTACGTGCGCAATGTGGCTCCGCACGTAGGCCGGGAACGCGCCGAACTCGATGTGCGTGCCGGCCACCCTGGCGCCGTTCTGGTCAGACTCGATCACTGTTGCCTCGTCGGGCTAACACTGACGATAAGCTGCGAGCGCCAGGGCGCCCCTGCGCCCGCTGTCCGAGTGCGCCACCACCAGTCCGCCAGGAAGACGCGCACTCGGGCAGGCGCTTGTCAGCTTGATCTCCGCCTTGTTCGGCGGCTCCTACTCCACACGTATCTTCCCGTCCTGCACCCCCTTCGTGAACTCGCTCACCCGATACGTTGAGAGAGCGAGCTGATACCCCAGTACGACGAAGACGAGAGTCCGCAGGATGACGTAGAACGACACACCCTCCCTTAGACCCCAGAAGCCCCGGTAGATGGCGAGGTAGAACGCGAATGCGTGCGTTAGGAAACCGCCGAACGATCCGAGTGCGAACAGACCCCAGGGTACTCCTTTGGTCCACAGCTTCGGGGACGCTCCGAGCGCTGGAAAGACGCACCCGAAGAGCCCGAAACCTGCGATGACCGCGCCCAGTAACAACCACCCGTGTCCGTGTTGGTTCCCCACACGGACGAGTTGCACCGCGGCGACAAGAGCCACGGCCATGCAGGCGAGTTCACCCTTGGCGACCATTCGCGACAGCAGATGCGTCGCATCAGTAACGGCAAGCACCGCCGGGTCGCGGTTACCGCTTGCTTCTGGCTCTGGCGTGGTCATGATCACGCTCCGCCGCCACTCACCGTCGCTTCCCTCAGGTCCGCCGAACACCGGCGCTAAGCTGCGAGCGCGGCTCCGAATGACCATGCCGCGTCGAGGTTCACGCCTTGTTAGGTGCCGCGCCACACTTACGCATCGAGGTCCGCCTGTGGGCCAACCAAGCTCCCGCGGAGCGCAGCCTTCGCCTGCTGCAGTTCGCCGCCCGACCAGCCCGCCTTCTTGAAGTACGCATTTACTACACGATCCAGGATTGCGTGAGCAGCTCGAAGTGTGTCAGCGATCCCGCGCAGTTCCGCGATGCAGGACGCCCTGCCAGAGGGCGAGTACATGAGCTCGGCGTTCTTGAGAAAGAAACGATGCACGAGATAGTTGCGCCTCTCGAGCCCGAGGAGGAGAACCTGATGGTCCGATTCCTCGAGGCCCACTTCACGCCCAATTTGTTCTAGGAGTGGCCCAAAGGGACGCCGCGCCAGGTCAGAGTCGAGTGCCTCCATGTGGTCGTCCGTGAGGTCAGGCGACTGAACGCGCGCTGATAGCTTCAGCAGGCTGATTGCTAACGACTCAAGGTTCTGCCCCAAGGAGGCGGCGATGCCGTACCTCACATACACCTCGGACAGTTCCTCCTCTGCCCGGTCAGTCACCTTTCCTCCTCGAGTTGGCACCTATAATAACAGCGGAGACAAGCTGCGAAGCTCCGAAGTTTACCGGGCTTCGTCATTGTTGGGCCGCGCCGCCGCTCACTCCAGCTTGCCCTGCACGATTGCGTACTCGACCTGTAGGGGCGCATCGAGCACCCGCCAGCCGAGCAGCTCGGCCTCAATGGCGTCAACATACTGCCAAGACTCAGCCCTGGGTGCGATGTGCTGTTCGTGAGCGATACGGTTCCGCTGCGCGTGACCGGCCTCGATGACGCCGAAGTTCTTCCACGGGATCTTGGGCTTGCACGCCTTCAGCAGTTTCTGCAGGCTTGGACCCGTTGTCGGGATCTGCTGCTCGTCCTGAATGATGCGAAGGCAGTCTTCAAGGACGGCATAGGCGAAGATCAACACCAGGCTATGGGCGGCGTCTCCGAACGTCCAGGATTGCAGGCCATCCATGCCCCCTGCAAGGTTGGCCTTAACCATAGCCTGGAACCGACGGACGCTGTGCCAACCGGCCTGGGTCTGCTTCAGGCTATCGGGATCTCTGATCACTGAGCGTCCCCCCTCCACGCCACGTCGACCCAACACCCAGATCAGCGGCGACGCTCCATCTGATCGGGCGCCGCCCGCTGCACTGGTTGTTCTGCGGCTCCCCCTTGAGACGCTAAAGGATACACCGGAGACGGACCGCCTCGTCCGCCTCTGGAGTCGGGCCACGCTTGACGATGCCGTTCCAGCAGGGCCAGCCATTCCGCTCCCTTGGTCGCCTCGGGAAGATCCTCAAGATGGAAGGCTGCCAGCGAGGCAGCTATCCAGACGAGGTTCCTGCTATCCGCAAGTTGCTGGGCCCGTTTGTATGCCACCATCAGCCAGTACTCACGTTCCTCGGGACTGTCGACGCAGTCGGCGCGGGTGGCCAGCAGCCTGGGAAGAGGACCGTACTTCTCTTGAAGCTCGTCGAGGAACTCCCGAAGGCGCAGGGCCACGGACCTACTCGCCGCCACCTCGCCCTCGCCAGACGCGTTGACGACCTTGAACGCGCGCTCGTGGACGCGGTCCCAGTCCTCACAGATGGGGGACCGCGGCGGACATCGCTAAGCGGCTCGCGTGCCGGCCAGGGCCGCGCCGCCGGCGACGGGCACGACGGAGAGCCTGCGGCACGCCCCTGGCACGCGGCCCGCTCGCGGGATAGCCAGGCCATCGGTCCACCTCGTGCCCCGCGGGCTCCCCTGATGTGCGAGGAGCCCACGGGGCGGGGCCGTGGTTGGAGCTCTTCTCATTTCTGAGAATGGTCCTTCTCGTTCTTGAGAACCGGCCGCCGGATGCCTTCTTCCCAGTCCCCGCGTAGAGCGAGGCCGTAGACCCTGCTGGAGAGGTCGCCCGGTAATACAGAGGCCCCGCCGCTGGACGCCCTGAAACAACCCCTGGGGAGTCGCTCGGCCCTACTGGCCTCGCTCCCACGCGGCACAGATCCCCTCCGGACGGGGGATCTTGGACCTGGCCTGACCGGCCAGTCGGCGACGCTGGGAGCGTCATGCTACGCGCTTCACCACCGCTGAGCGCCTCCCAGGCGAGCCACTACTACAGAAGCGAATTCTCGCGCGGGGACTACTACACCGAGCGCGAGAGCGAGGGCATCGTGGCCTCGCGCTGGCACGGGCGCGGGGCCGAGGAGCTTGGCCTTTCCGGGCGTGTGAAGGCGGACCACTTCGCGCGCCTCCTGGAAGGAGAGGACGCCTCGGGCCAGAAGGTCCTGGTGGCGCACCGCGAGGGCCTCGACGAGCGACGGGCAGGCTGGGATGTGACCGTCTCCCCCCACAAGAGCGTGAGCCTTCAGGCGCTCGTGGGCGGGGACAGCCGGCTCCTCGAGGCTCACGATCGCGCCGTGGAGGAGGCCCTCTCGGAGCTGGAGCGCCACGCCCAGGCGTGGGTCCACGGCGGGCGCGAGGTGGAGACCACGGGGAACGTCGTGGCGGCGAGCTTCCGTCACGAGACGAGCCGGGCTCTCGATCCGCAGCTTCACTCCCACTGCGTCATCCTGAACATGACCCGACGTTCGGACGGCGAGTGGCGGGCGGTGAACGCGCGGGGGATCTTCCGTGCCCAGCGCCTCGCGCGGGAGATCTACGAGGCTGAGCTCGGGAAGGAGCTGCAGTCTCTCGGCTACGAGGTGAAGACCTACCGCGACGGCCGCTCCGGCCGTGACCGTGCCGTCGGGATTGCCGGCTTCGAGCCCGAGCACCTGAAGCACTTCTCCAAGCGCTCGCGAGAGATCGAGAAGGCGCTCCAGGCCCAAGGACTCAAGAGCCGCCTTCACGGCTCGCGGGTCACCGTGGCGACGCGCGCGGCGAAGGAGAAGGGCATCGACCGCGAAGCGCTCCTCTGGAACTGGCGGACCACCGCACGGGAGATGGGCCTTCGGTTCCCGACGTGGGAGAAGGAGCGCCTCGTGGCACCAGGGCGGCTCAGTCCGGAGCGGGAACTGCAGCTTTCGGCGCGGGTAGCGGTGAACGGCGCCGTGGCGCACCTGAGCGAGCGCCGGGCCGTGTTCTCCCTGGCTGATCTGGAGCGGGAGGCGCTCTCCCGGGGTCGTGACCGCGGCGTCAGGATTGACGACGTAAGGAAAGACATCTTCGGCCGTGACGACCTGGTGGTGGCCGACCGCTCCGACGCGGTGCTGGCCCGGGTGACGACACAGCAGGCGATCGAGGACGAACGCGCGCTCCTTCGGGCGGTGGAGCGGGGCCGTGGCCGCGGGCCCACTCTTCCGGCGCCCGAGCGAGTACGCGGTCTCGGTGAGGACCAGCTAGGCGTGGTTCGCCACATCCTGGCCTCTCCGGATCGTCTGGTCGCGGTGGAGGGCAAGGCAGGCACGGGCAAGACCAGGGCGCTGGCTTGCGTGCGTGAGCGCGCCGTTGAGGCTGGCTGGACCGTGCGCGGCTTTGCGCCCACCACGACGGCTGCAGCCGTGCTCAAGGAGGGAGGGATCGACAGCACGACCGTGGCCGCGGCGTTCCAGACCCTCCCTCTCAGGAGCCAGACGCTGGAGCTCTGGATCGTGGACGAGGCGGGCCTCTTGTCGACGCGCCAGGCGAGGGAGCTGCTCGACCGGGCCGAGAAGCTGGGGGCCAAGGTCGTGCTCGTCGGCGACCGACAGCAGCACCGCGCGGTGGAGGCAGGCTCGCCCTTTACCCTCCTGATCGAGCGCGGCGGCATTGCGACCAAGACGCTGGACGTGATCCGCCGGCAACGGGAAGAGGGGCTGCGCGAGACGGTCTTGGCCGCGTCCGAAGCGGGCGGCGTGGGGCGCGCGATCCGGCTGCTCGAGCAGAGCGGGCGTGTAGTCGAGATCCCGGATGCTCGCGTGCGACACGAGGCGATCGCGCGTGATTTCGTCGGCGATGGCGCCCGCGGCGTGGTGATCGCGCCGAGCAACGCCGAGAGACAGGACTTGAACCGCCGAATCCGGGAGGCCCTCATCGAAGCGGGCCGGGTCGAGAAGCAGAGCATCAAGGCCCAGGTGGCCGTGAGGCTGGACCTGACCGCCGAACAGCGAGCTCGTGTGTCGAGCTACAGCGTCGGGGACGTTCTGCGCTTTGTCCGCCGAGGGAACGGCATCGATGCCGGGGATCGTGCGCGCGTGGTCAGCATCGACGAGAAGCGGAACCGCCTCCGGCTTGAGCTCGAGAGTAGCCGCCTCGTCCCCGTCATCAACCCCCGGAACCGCCGCGCCTTCGAGGTGGAGAGGCTGGAGCAGCGTCGGTTCGCCGTGGGCGACCGCATCCAGTTCCGTCAGCGGGATCGAGCTCTCGACGTGGCCAACGGGACCATAGGGACGATCAAGAGGCTGGACCTCGGGCGCGGTCTGGCCACGGTCGACGTCGCCGGCAGGAGCGTCCGGCTCGACCTGAAGGAGCCGCGGGCGCTCGACCACGCGTATGCCGTGACGAGCCATCGGAGCCAGGGGCTCTCGCGGGAGCGGGTCTACCTCACGGTGGACACGTCCCACTCCGAGGACCTGGTCAACCGGCGTCAGTTCTACGTGAGCGTCTCCCGAGCCGTGGAGGACGTGAGGGTGTACACGGACGATCGTTCGGCCCTAGCGCGGGCCGTGTCGCGCGAGCAGGGGCGAGAGAACGCGCTTTCGGTCTTGGACCGGGCACCGGCCAGGGAGACGAGGGCCACGGTGCGGCGACGGGAAACGGCGGTTGACCTGGTGAGGTGCAGTGATGAGCACAGTGAGCGAGAACGCGCAGACGGTCGCGCTCCTGGAGGCGACCGCCGAGACAAGGACGCTGATCGAGGATCTGACGCGCCTCAGCGAGGACCTGAAGCTGAGGCAGGAGCGGCTCGGGGAGCTCCTGGCCCCGAGCGAGGCCGCGTTGCGGGCCCGGACCGAGTACCTGGACAAGGTCATGCGGGAGCAACTGGGCGGGGCCGAGCAGCGGGTGTTGAGGCTGGGCGAGGAGAGCGAGCGGATCGCCCGATCCTTGAACGACCAGGTGGTGCAGACGCTGGCTCGCCTGGCCGAGGCGGACGCTCGGCGCTGGAGCGGGAGGGAGCGTCGCGAGCGGTGGCGGGTGGCCCTGGGACTCCTGGTGACGCTGTTCGGGGGCTTCCTTGCGGGCCAGGTGGCCAGCTGGCGCTCTGGCGGGACGGTGAACGAGAAACCCCGCTCGGTGGAGCAGAGGACCGGCACCACGAAGGGCACGCCGACCGCACCCCGCCGGCCCGCCAGCTCGGGCACGAGGCCGAGCGCCGCACCCGCCCGCTGAGCGTGGAAGAGATCGGCCGGTCGGCGGACCTCCAGCGCCGCTACGCGGCCGAGTATGCCTCGATGCTGCGTGTGGTGTCGGACCGCGAGATGGCGAGGGAGGCCGCGCGTGTGAATTTGAGCGCGCTCCTCCTGGGCCAACCGCGGATCGTGCCCTCCGAAGGCCGCGTCAGCGCGGGGCCGCTCAGGAACGCCCTCACCCGCGGCGGGGAGGACCTCGGCGTGATGCGCCGCGCTGTCTCACGCCTGCTCGAGCGTACGTCGCCGGCCATCGGACGGCTGCGAGTCCCCGGCGGCCGGGGGCTGGACCGCGAACGCTGAGCGCCCTGACGCGGAGGGGCGCGAACGTCCCTGCATTACGGGCTCCGGACGGCGGGGGCGGGTTCCCGCGCCCCGACCGCGCCACGAACCAGGCCAAGGTTTCTGCTCGGTCTGTCGCCAGTCCCTTGCACTGGGGGCGCCAACAGACCGAAACGTGGAACCCACATGGGACGATCACTGCGAGAACCCCGTGGCACCCGAAGGGCGCGGGTCGAGGTGGCGATACAGGATGTCGGGGCACCCTGCGCGCTCTCGCGGCCTTCGGCGAAGTCGGCCCGCATGGCTTCCACGCGGGTCGCTCACGCCATAGCAAGACTTGCCGACCCTGGCCATTACGGGCCAGGTGGGACCGTCCGCGCCACGAACGGCAGCAGGCCCAGGTTCTCGAGTAGCCACCACGAGGGTTCGGCGATCGTTCAGCGTCCGGTGGCACCAAAGGTCTGGCTTTCCTGGATGCGCACTCTGACCTCGAGGCCATTGCGGTCCGCCGGCTGGTAGCGCCAATGCCGCACCGCGTCCAGCAGGGCCTGGTCGAGGACCTCCCCGGCCGACTCGACCACCCGAGCGTCGACCACCTCGCCGGTCTCGGTCACGGTCAGCTCCACGGTGACCTTTCCCCTGAGACGGAGCCTCCGAGCGGCATCGGGGGATGGTGCCGGATCGCCGGAGATCTTCCGCGGGGCCGTGACCCCGCGGCCCAGCTCGACGAGGTCGCCGCGCTGGACCCAGCCGCCGGTCCGCAGGGCCTCCTTTCGCGCCGCCGGGTCGTCGACCCGCTCGAGGTGGGCCGTGACCTGAACCGTCTCGCCCAGGGAGGCGTTCACCTTCCGCACCCAGGGGCGGAAGCCCGCGCTCTCCACGCGAAGGTCGTGTCCCCCCGGCGCCAGGGGCAGCGCGACCACGGGCGTGGCCCCGATGTCCCGGCCGTCGAGCTTGACCGAGGCCCGCGAGGGCTCCGACTCGAGCCGCAGCGTCCCCGTCGCGGGCTGCAGGGTGAAGCGAAGCGGGATGGGAGGGGCCTCGCCCGGGACCTCGAGGCTCAGCTCCGCGGGGACGAAGCCCTCCCGAGTCACCTTCACGTGGTGGAGGCCGCGGGGGACAGGCGTGATGAAGAGCGGCGCGTTCCCCACCCCGACGCCGTCGACGAATACGGTCGCGTCGGTCGGGAGGGTGGCGATCTCGAGCCCCGGGGGGGCAGGCAGCGCGGTCACTTTGTCCCGCGAGCGAAGGGCGACCGCGGCTGCCGCCAGCGCCACCACCGCGGCCACCACCGCGGCGAGCACAAATGGGCGACCGAGCGAGCGGCTTGCGAAGAATGGAGAGGGCTGGTTGAGGTCGACGGTCTCGGCGGGCTCTACCCGAGGGGCGGAGACGGCGCCTCCGGCTACCACCGTTTCCGCCAACGCCACGGGCGCGCTCAGGTCGAGGGCGGCCACGAAGGCCCCCGCGCTGGGAAAGCGCGCCGTGGGGTCCTTCGCCAGGGCCCGACGGAAGACGGCGTCGAAGGGAGGGGGAAGCTCCGGGTTCCAGCTCGAGGGAGGCGGGGGATCCGTGTTGACCACGCTGTAGAAAATCGGCGTGATGTCGTCGCCCTCGAACGGCTTCCGACCCGTCAGCGCCTCGTAAGCCACGACGGCGAGCGAGAACACGTCGGTCGCCACGGTGGCCTCGCCCTTTGTGATCTGCTCCGGCGCCATATAGGCGGGGGAGCCGAACACCTGCCCGCTGGCGGTGATGACCGCGCTCGTGAGATGGGCGACGCCGAAGTCCATCACCTTGGGCCGCTGGTCGGTGAGGACGAAGAGGTTGGCGGGCTTGATGTCGCGATGGATCGTCCCAGTGGAGTGGGCATAGTCCATGGCCGCGGCCACGGGACCCAGGACCCGAAGGGCCTCGCCCACGGCGAGGCTTCCTCGTTCGCGCAGGATAGCCTGCAAGGTGGCCCCTTCGAGAAGCTCCATGGCGAAGTAATCCTCGCCCACGTCGAAGATGGTGACGATGTTGGGGTGGACCAGGCGTGCCGCGGCCTGGGCCTCCCGCCGAAAGCGCAGGAGGTACTCCTCGGCCTCGGGGCCACAGACGTGCTCGGGCCTCAGGGTCTTGACGGCCACGATGCGTCGGGCCATGGGGTCGAAGGCCCTGTAGACGAGTCCCATGGAGCCCTCGCCGACGACCCCCATCACTTCGTAACGGCCGAAGGTGCGCTCCGGAGGAACCGCGGCCAGGGTCGCGTGGAGCCGGTCGCGGACGTTTCCTTCGAAGCTCAGGAACCGGATCCCGGTGCGCCCCCGGGTCTCGTGCGACGCCGGCACGACCGATCCGACGGCTTTCGCCTCTCCCTCGCCATCCGGCAGCGTGAAGCGCAGGTCCAAGATGGTCCCCGGGGTCAGCGACGCCTTCGTTTCTAGCAGCATGCCTCCGAGGCTGATGTCGCGCGCCACGGCCAGGATAGGCTCACCGGCCCCGTCGTCGCTCCGAGGAACCGCGCGCACGGGGAGCCGCGTTCGCAGGCGGCGCGACACGATGAGGAGCTCCCGGAGGCGCGTGTTCCAGAGCGGCGGATCCACGGGCCCCGTGAGCACGAGGTTGGCTCCCGCCAGTCGGAGCTCCTCCTCGGGGAGGTCGGTCTGCCGGGACACCACGACGATCGACGAGCGTCGAGTCCCCGCGTTCTCGCGGAGCCGGCGCAGCAACGAAAGAGTTGCGGGACCGTCGGCGCCGTCCATGACCACGACGCTGGGGACGAAGGAGCGGGCCACATCGAGGGCCCCGCTCGGCGTAGAAACCAGGGCGCGCTCCATTCCGTCCGCCCAAAGGATCGTGCGTTCGAGATCCGTGCTGAGGTCCGCGGAGCCGACGATCAGGACTTTGGGCATCCAACCTCGCCTTGATCAACCTGGCAACGGCCCTGGTTGATCAGGAGGAACTCAAATGGAGCTTGACGATGATCTTACCACGGCGCGGACGGCCGGCGATTCCTACCTCAGAATGGTTCTCGCGATTGGCCGCCGAGCCCCTTCCGCTCCGCGGCCCTCACCGTGGATTTACGTCCGGCCGGGTCCTTTATTTCGTGCTCCGTTTGTCTGCACCTTGCCTGTTAGATGCAGATCACCTCACCGACTCGCCGAGGGCACTTCGATTCCGTGCCGCGGGTCCAGCGCTGCGCCCGACTCCGTCCGCCCAGAGGAGCCTCGATAGGTCTACTCCTTGTGGCCGCAGGCAACTAAAGCGTTAATAACCAGTCTGTTAGGCCTGTGATCCGGCGCACTACGGAGTGCAGGCTGAAGGAGCCATTGTAATGAGTTGCTTCTGGGGCTCCTGCTCGCTGATGTGCGCGGCAAGAAGTTCGCTGCGGCCCGAGCCCTTGGAGCTACTGAGGGTCGTCCCTCCCGCCGCACCGGGGGGGGTCTCTAGGGTGTCGCAAGGGGGCTTTGGTGGGCAATCCTCTCCCTCCGGGCCGAACTCCTCCTCCTCGCGAACGGTCACTGCGCCGCCTATCCACGCTTGGAACGGTGGCTGTCCTCGCGACCGTCTACTTCGTCGCCGCCAAGCTGGGGCTAAAGCTCGCTTTCCTCCATGTGAGCGCCACACCAGTGTGGCCGCCCACGGGCATCACGCTCGCCGCCTTCCTCGTTCTGGGCCTTCGTGTTTGGCCTGTAGTCCTGGCCGCCGCCTTTCTGGTGAACCTGACCACTGCGGGCTCAGCCTTCACCTCGCTGGGCATCGCAACCGGGAACACGCTCGAAGGGGTGGTGGGTGCGTGGCTTGTCCGCCGGTTGGCAGGGGGACGGCAAGCGTTCGAGAGGCCACAGGACGTCTTCAAGTTCGCCGCTCTGGCGGGCCTGGCGAGCACGACCGTGAGCGCCACCTTTGGGGTCACGAGCCTATCCCTGGGGGGATATGCTCCCTGGGCCAACTACAGGTCCATCTGGCTTACCTGGTGGCTCGGGGATATGGGGGGCGATCTGGTCGTGGCGCCCTTGTTGCTGCTCTGGGGCATGAAAGCGCGTCTGCGCTGGGATCGTGTGCGGGCCCTCGAGGCCGTCCTGCTGCTGGCCTCCTCGGTCCTCGCAGGCCTCGTCATCTTCGCCGACCTGCTCCCCTCTGGGATGAGGAACTACCCCGTGGATTTCATCTCGCTCCCCCTGCTCCTCTGGGCAGCGTTCCGCTTTGAACAGCGCGAGGTGGCCACGGTCATGGCGGTTCTGTCGGGGATCGCGATCTGGGGCGCCCTCCGAGGTTTCGGTCCCTTCGTAAGGGAGTCGCCCAACGAGACGCTCCTGCTGTTGCAGGCCTTCATGAGCGTCACGGGAGTCACAACTCTAGCCGTGGCCGCCGGCGTCTCGGAGCGGAAGCGAGCGGAGGAGGCCCTTCGTTCCTCGGAGCAGCGTTACCGCCTGCTCTTCGAGAGGAATCTCGCCGGCGTCTACCGGGCCACGCTCGATGGTCGCCTGCTCGAGTGTAACGAGGCCTTCGCCGGCATCCTGGGCTATTCCTCGCGCGATGAGGTCCTCGGTCACTCGGCGTGGGACCTCTTTTTCAACAAGGAGGATCGTGAAGCCTCCCTGGCTCGACTCAGGGAGAAGGGCTCTCTCACGAACTTCGAGGTGCGCATCCGCCGCAGGGACGGCACCAGCGCGTGGGCCCTCGAAAACGAGACGCTAGTTCCTGGAAAGGACGGGGCGGACCTCGTCGAGGGTACCCTCGTCGACATCACCGAACGCAAGCTGGCCGAGGAGCGGATAGAGTTCCGCGCGTACCATGACTCACTAACGGGGCTTCCTAACCGGATGTCTCTTAAGGATCGCCTGCACTTGGCCCTCGCCCAGGCCCGCCGGAGCGGCCGGGGCTTCGCCGTGGTGTGGCTGGACCTGGACGACTTCAAGAAGATCAACGACACCCTCGGCCACGTGGTTGGCGACCGCATCCTGCAGGAGGTGGCCGTGAGGCTGAGAGACTGTGTGCGTGAGGAGGACGCGGTAGCGCGTCTGGGTGGAGACGAGTTTCTTCTCCTTCTTGTCAGCGTCCGGCACAAGGAGCAGGCGGCCCGAGTCGCGAAGAAGATCCTAGGCCGCATGGGCGAGCCCTTCCGTGTGGACGGGCATGAGTTGCACGTCACCACGAGCGCTGGGATCGCCCTCTATCCCCAGGACGGCAAAGATGCCGGGACCCTCCTCAAGAATGCCGACGGCGCCATGTACCGGGCCAAGGAGCTGGGGAGGAACGCCTATCAACTCTATGATCCAGCTGCGCAGCGCCATACTCTGGAGCGTTTGGACCTTCACAACCGGCTGCGCGTCGGCCTCGAGCACGAGGAGATGGCGCTGTTTTACCAGCCCCAGGTGGAGCTCACCACGGGGCGAGTTGTTGCGGCCGAGGCCCTTCTGCGCTGGCTTCACCCCGAGAAGGGGCTCCTTCTTCCCGGGGCGTTCCTACCGTCTGCCGAAGAGACGGGCCTGATCGTCCCCCTAGGCGAATGGGTACTGCGCAAGGCATGCAGCGACGCCAAGGCATGGCAGAAACGGGGCCTCCCACCGGTGCGGATCTCCGTCAACCTCTCGCTCCGACAGGTCCAAGAGTCCAGTCTCAGAAAGACCCTCGAGGGGGTCCTCGATGAGACTGGGCTAGCGCGGCGCCGTCTGGAGCTAGAGATTAGCGAGAGAACAGTGAGGCAGAACTTCGACGTCACGGTCCCCCTGCTCCGCGACCTGGCGGGCCTGGGGATCGGAATCTCCATCGACGATTTCGGCGCCGGCCTTTCCCTGCCGGGCCACCTTAAGGCGCTCCCTATTCGGCGCCTAAAGATAGACAGCTCTCTTGTCACGGGCATCGGACGGGAGCCCCGCGATACGGACACTGTCAGGCAGATCATCCAGATCGCCCACAGCCTTGGTCACCGGGTGGTCGCGGAAGGCGTAGAGACCCAAATTCAGCTGGACGCCCTCGGGGAGTTGGAGTGTGACGAGATTCAAGGTTGGGTGTTCAGCGAAGCACTCCCTGAGGAAGCCTTCGGGAGGTTGCTTGCGACATCGAGCACCCTCCACTGGACACACTGACGCGACCCACCCGCTGATCGGAATGCGTTCCATTGGGTCGTTACGTGGGGTGATCGCCCGCCGCGGGCGCATGCTCTCCCGCCCTCCGTGCCAACATTGCTGAGACACCTTACCCCCAGGGAAATTAGAGTGCAGGGCGGGGAGGTGAAGGCCCTTGGAAGCAGCGCGTAGTAAGGAAGAGGGAATGGCGACTGTGGGAGATCCGGAGCGGAGGGGTGCCGAGCGAAGCGAGGCGCCCCGTAGCGGAGGGTCTCCAATAGTCGAACGCGCGATCTCGCCCACGCTGTGGGCCCACCGCTTGATCCCGAGGTGACAGCTCGGCAAGCGCGGCGTCGCTTCACGACCACATACAAGCTGGAAATCCTCCGCAAGGCGGATGCCTGCACGCAAACCGGGGTCAGGAGGGCGAGCTTCTGAGGAAGGAGGGGCTCTACTCCTCGCATCTGGTGACCTGGCGCCGATCCCGACCGCTGGTCCTGACCTCGAGGCCATTGAGGTCCGCCGGCTGGTAGCGCCAATGCCGCACCGCGTCGAGCAGGGCCTGGTCGAGGATCTCGCCCGCCGACTCGACACGCGAGGGTCGACCACCTCGCCGGTCTCGGTCACGGTCAGCTCCACAGTGACTTTTCCCTTGAGACGGAGCTTCCGAGCCGCATCGGGGGACGGTGCCGGATCGCCGGAGATCTTCCGCGGGGCCGTGACCCCGGGGCCCAGCTCGACGAGGTCGCCGCGCTGGACCCAGCCGCCGGTCCGCAAGGCCTCCTTCCGCGCCTTCGGGTCGTCGACCCGCTCGAGGTGAGCCGTGAGCTGAACCGTCTCGCCTAGGGAGGCATTCACCTTCCGCACCCAGGGGCGGAAGCCCGCGCTCTCCACGCAAAGGTCGTGTGCCCCCGGCGCCACGGCCGGCGCTGATCAACCGAAATTCGTCCCCTTTCGCCCCACGAGCCCGTGTCCTTCGTCACCACTGGCACGGGGCGTGATCCCGCGCACACGCCTTCCGGGGATGAGCGCCCTAGGTTCTGGCTTGGACGAGACGCCGCTCGATCCCACCTCCTGACTCAGAGCAAACCCGGGGCAACCCGGGGACGCAGAGCCGCGGGGCCCTCGGCCTGAAGGCCGTGGGGCCAGCCGGGCCGCCAGGAGCCGACGCTGCGCCACAGGCCTCGACCGAGGCCGTCCTGAGCGCAGCCGAGAGGAGGTGCCCGATGAAAGCCAGCGCTTCACGACGCATCGGCTCTCGCCGAACGGCTCGGGCCGAATCTTCCCGCAAGGGCCGCGCGGCCGCGGTGCCCGGTGCTCGCACAGACGGGGCCCGGCGCGAGGAGCAGGCGCGGCTGCGGATGCTCACGGAGCAGATGCCCGCCGTCATCTGGTCCACGGACCTCGACTTCCGGGTCACGTCTTCGCTCGGGGCCGGGCTCGGGGGCATGAACCGGCGACCCGACGAAGCGGTGGGCCGAACCCTACTCGAGTACCTGGACACCAAGGATCCCGGTTTCCCGCCCGTCGCCGCCCATCACCGGGCCCTCCAGGGCGAATCGGTGAACTACGACCTGGAGTGGGGAGGCCGCACGTTCCAGGCGCACGTGGAGCCGCTGCGGGACGGCAAGGGCTCCATCGCCGGCACCATCGGGGTCGCCCTCGACATCACCGAGCGCAAGCAGGCGGAAGGGCGCCTTCTCCATGCCGTCCTCCACGACGCGCTCACCGGCCTGCCGAACCGCGCGCTCTTCCTGGACCGGCTGGGCCACGCGCTCGACCGCACGCGGCGCAAGGGAAAGCTGTTCGGCGCCCTCCTCCTCGACCTGGATCGCTTCAAGCACGTCAACGACGGCCTGGGTCACCTGGCGGGCGACCGGCTGTTGGTGGCGGTGGCCCAGAGGCTGAGGGCGTGCGTTCGGCCGGAGGACAGCGTCGCCCGCTTCGGGGGCGACGAGTTCACGGTCCTCCTCGAGGATATCGAACACGCGGGCCATGCGATCCGCGTTGCGGAGCGGATCCACTACGACCTGTCCCCACCGTTCGACGTCGACGGTCACGAGGTCGTGATCGGCGCGAGCGTCGGCATCGCGGTCAGCGCTCCGAGCTACCACCGACCCGAGGAAATCCTCCGGGACGCCGACACCGCCATGTACCGCGCCAAGGCCCGGGGGGGCGGGTGCTACCAGGTGTTCGACGAGGCCATGCACGAGCGGGCGGTCTCGCTCCTCGGTCTCGAGATGGAGCTGCGGCGGGCTGTGGAACGTCAGGAGCTCCGCGTCCATTACCAGCCCATCGTCTCCCTGGCCGACGACCGGATCGCCGGCTTCGAAGGCCTCGTGCGCTGGCAGCACCCGCGGCGGGGCCTCGTCCTGCCCGCCGAGTTCCTCCCTCTGGCGGAGGAGACGGGCCTCATCCTTCCCATCGGACGATGGGTCTTCGGCGAGGGGTGCCGTCAGATGCAGGCCTGGCAGGCGGAGTCGCGGGCGGAGCTTCCCTGGTTCCTCAGCCTGAACCTGTCCGGCAAGGAACTCCTGCAGCCGAACCTGGTCGAGGATCTGGGCCGCATACTCCGCCCGGTCGGTGCGCTCTCCCGGCGGATCAAGGTCGAGGTCACGGAGGACGTTCTCATGGAGAACGAGCAGTCCGCGGGGGACACCCTGTCGCGCCTGCGGGACCTGGACCTGGGGGTGAGCATCGACGACTTCGGGACCGGCCACTCCTCGCTGAGCCACCTGAACCGGCTCCCCGTGGACACCCTCAAGATCGACCAGTCCTTCGTCGGCAACATGTGCGATCGCCGGGGCAACCTGGAGATCGTCCGCACCATCGTGGCCCTCGCCCACAACCTGAGCATGGACGTGGTCGCGGAGGGCGTGGAGACGGCGGAGCAGCTCGCGGAGCTGCGGACCATGGGCTGCGATTACGGCCAGGGGTACCTGTTCTCGCGGCCCGTGGAAGCCCGGGACGCGCGAACCCTGATGGAGCGATAGGTTGCGACCGCGTCTCAGACGGCGGGGAGGAGCTCCTCGATGCGCTGCTGGAGCTCCTCGACCACCGCCCCGTCGGCGGGGAAGGCCCGGGCGTCGTCGTCGAACGGGGTCCCGGCCAGGATGGTCGCCGCGTGGTCGGCGAGGGCTTCGAGGATCTCGAGGTCCAACTGGGTGAAGCTCGGACCGATCTTGCTACTGTCCACGTAGATCAGCCCCAGGATCCTCCCCTCCTGGCGGAGGGGGACGCAGGCCAGGGACGCGATGCCGAGGGCGGCCACGCTGGGGCGCTTCCCGAGGCGGGGGTCGGCGCGGACGTCGGC
>WNFT01005734.1_pt1 | contig 17689 bp, 11 predicted proteins | sample 5400191 | NCBI WGS metagenome assembly WNFT01 (sample SAMN13153359, study PRJNA577476) | soil metagenome | isolation source: 80 cm saprolite under Madrone tree | place: USA:California | collected 2016-06-14 | reverse complement strand
CTGGGTCGAGCTGCGTGGCCTTTTCCAGGGCACTTTGTGCCTCCGCCCAATTGTGCCGACGGAGGTACAGCACCCCTTGCACGAACAGGACGTCCGGGTGTCCGGGAGCGAGCTTTATGACTTCGCCTACATATTTCTCGGCTTCAGCGAGTTTGTTGTCGTTTATGGCTTGCAGCCCTTTGTCGAAGGCTTCCTTGGCTTTGGGAGCAAGGAGTGGCTTGCCGGGGACTCCAACGGTATCGTTCGCGGACGACTGCAGGTAAACGTCAACCTCGGTCTTCAGGGCTACGTTCAGCGTTAAGTCCTTTTGTCCGGCCTTGTATCCGGTCGCTTCTGCAATGAGGCCAAAATTGCCCAGCGTTCGCGGGACGAAGAACGCGCGCCCGTGTGAGGCTGCTTTCTGGTCCACGAGGATTCCGTCATGGTAAAGCTTTACAGTTGCGGGCGCGGAGATAGGTTCTCCGGAGCTGTCGCGAACAGTTACGGATAGTTCCGCCCGATCGCCGCGGTGCATAGTGTCCTCACTGCCGCTGTCCTGAGAGAAAGCGGGAATAGGCGAAACCAGGAGACAAACCAGTATGGGTTTTAGATAGTGCAGAATCCGGAGCAGCGCGTGTTGCTTTGACTGACGCATACTGGCATTCGAAGAGGGCTCGGCCAGTGTATCGCTCTTTGGCCGCGCGTGCAGGTCTCTGAAGCGAGCTCCTCCGCGGCTGTAAAACGAGCGGCCCAGCGATGCTGGGCCGGAATCAGGAAGTTAGAAGTATAGCTTCAACCCGAGTTGCATGATGCGCGGGTCGAAGGCTGAGGTGAACTGACCGAAGTTAGTGGTAGTAATTCTAGCGAATGTCTTTTTGTCAAATGATACATCTTTGGCGACTTGGTTGAATTGGGTGTGATTCCACGTGTTGAAGGTTTCCACGCGGAATTCCAGCCTGCTGCCGCGAGTTTCGCTGAAGACGAAACTCTTGAACAGCGAGAGGTTCCAGTTGTCGCGGCCCGGACCGCGCACTGCGTTGTGACCCAGATTGCCGAAGGCACCCACCGCCGGATCAACGAACACTGTCGGATCGAGGTACTGGATGACATGGTCCCCGGCCCCGACCGTGCTGGGATAGGAGATCTTGCCGACCAGGTTGGGACGGTTGGTCGCGTTGGGCAAGCCGTTGCCACCCTGGCCGCCGGTGAGACCGATGTTGATCGGTATACCTGACTCCATGGTGACGATACCGGAGACTTGCCAACCGCCAAGCGTCGTCTTCAGGAGCCTGCTCTGATTCCCGCGCAAGAGCGGGATGTCGTAAATGAAGTTGACTATGGCGACGTGCGTGCGGTCATAGCCGCCCGGGCCGACGTCATACCTCCAGCCCAGGTAGGGGTTCGAAGTGTTTTGCAAATCTTGGCCGCCGTTGCTGCCGGTGCCCGGGTCGATTGTCTTTGAATACGTATAGAAGGCGCGCAGATAGAGATCGCGACCGACTTGCGAGTTTACGTCGAACTGCAACCCGTGGTAATGGGAGTTGGCTTCATTGGTCGAAAGACGGATGGAACGGAAGCCGGGGAACGGGAGGCCGGGCGCCGTATTATATTGACCGCCGTTAATGATTCCCGGCAACGCGCTCTGAAGTGGGAGATTGTATTCGGTGCGGTCGCTCTGGAAGCGATTGGTATTGCCGACATAGGCGACGGACACCACAGTCTTAGTGCTGAGGGAGTGCTGTACGCCAAGGCTCCACTGGTAACTGGAAGGCAGTTTGTACGCTTTCCTGTTCAAACCGGTGATGCTGGCCGGGTTGATCGGCAAAGCAGCGGCTGCGCCCGTTTTCAAGGAGAGCCTGGGATTATCCATTTCGACTGGCCCGGAAGTACTGACCTGCAAGCTGAACGGAATGTTCGGGCCGGCGTCGTACATGTCGTTACCCTGAATGCGCTCGTACATGATGCCGCCACCGCCGCGAACAACGGTCTTGCCACTGCCGGTGACGTCATAAGCGAACCCGATACGCGGACCGAACGCAGCCCAGTGATTGTCTACCAAGCCCTTTGGTACGCCGTTCTGGCCGGGAATACCAATTCCGTTCAGATAGAGCGGAACGCCGGCGAGAATCGGGTTAGGACTGAAGCCCAAACCTGGGCTAGCGGCTGTGCAGCCAGGGTCGGTAGGCCCGCTGCAGATGGTACCGCTGGAGTTGAAGGTCGCCGCCTTTGCCGGATCGTAGAGATTGGAGTAGAAGTTACCCATACGGTTGTTGGCTTCGTAAGTGTGTGGAACGCCGTCCCAGCGCAGGCCGAGGTTGAGGGTCAGACGGCGATTTACGCGCCAGTTGTCTTGAACGTACGAGGCCCACGATACGTTGTTCCACAAGCCGTGGTCCTGCACGGCAAGTTCCTGGTACGACTTGGCATCTCCGAGGAGGAGGTCAGCAAAGTCGTTGCCGGTAAAGGTCCCGTCAAAGTTGAACCCGCCTTGCGTCTGACCGAACAGATCCTGAACCTTCTTGTAGATCGCCCAACTAAAACCAAACTTGAGTTGGTGGGCTCCCTTGGTCCAAGAGAGATCGTCGCGGATCTGGTAGTCGTCGGCTTTGTTTCTCCACGGCCAACTGGAAATCTCGAACTGCGTGCCGGTGGAGCCCTTCAGATCAATATTGGGTATGCGACTCAGGTTGTTTGGCCCTGTGAATAGCCGCGAATTTGCAGAGTTATAGCCACTGGGAAGCGCCAAGCTCTTCAAACTCGCGCCCGGAATCGGAATGATATTGATGCGGTTGCCATTGTAGTTGAACGCGACCTCATTGAGGAGAGTCGGGCTGATCGAATACGTCGTGTGGATGACGCCGCTGTAGGACGGATTGCCGAAGGTGTCGCCGACGGTCGGAACGTTTGCACCGCTCCACTGGCTGATCGCGTAGCCCTGCGTGACCTGCTCAGCGACGAAGTGGCCGAATACGGAGAACTTGCTGGTGAAGTTGTGATCGATGCGGACGACCTCTTCCTTCAGGTTCGTGGGAGTGCTAACGCTGCCGAAAAACTTATTTCCGATCGTTGGCGCCGGGAAGATGCCTGCGGTCACCAACGCGGTAGCGTTCGGATCGATCATGCACGCTGGAATGGTGTTGTTCGGGAAGGCTTGCCCTTGCACGATGCCGGCGGGCAGGCCACCAGGACCAGGACCATTGCAGTTCTTGGCAAGGACCGAGGCTTTCACCTGCGTATCCGACGGTACTGTGATGGTCGTAGCGCCGAAATTACCGCCGTAGGTGGCGGGATCAGGCACTTGTTGTCCATTGTTGGTATTCCCTTCGATCAACCTGCGCCATTCCATGTTGTAGAAGAAGAAGGTTCTCTTCTTGTCGGGGTTATACAACTTGCCGAACGTCACCGGGCCGCCGACGTTGAAGCCGAAGACGTTTAGTCTCAGTTTGGCAATCTTTTTGGGGGCCGGGTTGAAGAAGCCACGGGCATCAAGAGCGTCGTTGCGGTTGAACTCCCAGGCCGAAGCGTGCAGGGTGTTGGTGCCGGACTTGAGCACCATGGTCATCGTCGCGGCCGAGGAAAGCCCGTAGTCGGCGCTGTAATTCGATGTCAGCGCGCGGAACTCGGCGATGGCGTCCGTGGATGGCGCGATGCTCATGCCGCCCGCGCCACCGCGGTCATCATCTTCACCGCCGTCCAACAAATAAATGTTGTGGTTCTGACGCATGCCATTAAATTCCACGTTGGAGTTCCCGCCGACCGGCGTGTTCACGAAGCCCGTGATCTGGCTCGATGCGCCAGGCGTCAGTTGAGCAAGCTGGTAAATGCTGCGCCCGTTCACGGCGAGTTGCGAGACCTGCTGGTCGGTGATGACATTGCTGAGCTCACCGGAATCGGTTTGCACCTGCACGGCATTGGCTTCCACAGTTATGGTCTCGCTGGCCCCGCCCATAGACATCTGATAATCCAAGCGAGTACGATCGCCAACCTGCAGGACGACGCCCCTTTGCTCCGCAGCCTTGAATCCCGAGGCTTCCACCTTGACGTTGTAGTGTCCAATAGGAAGGTCGGGGGCCACATATTGGCCGTCAGTATTGCTAGTGAGGTGGTAAACCTTACCGGTTTCGTTGTGAGTGATGGTAACAGTTGCATTGGCAACAGCGGCTCCGCTCGGGTCTGTAATAGTCCCGACGACGGTCGCATTTTGACCAAATGCTTGGCTTGACAGAGTAAGGACGAGCACGCAAAGAAGTAATGCATATGATAGCCGGAACCGATTTACAGCAAAGGTAGCCACGCGAGAGGATACGGAAATAAGGAATTCCATCATTCGCCTCCACACCCTTTTTCAATGACAAGTAATCACGATTACCGCAGGACGCAAACCCCTGAACCACAACAAGGACGGAAATACCTGTACCACTGGCGGAGAGATATAGCCCGGCTCGGAGGGCCTTGTCAAGCAAAAATATTGATGTTCTGTAGAAAAATAATGTTATTCTACGCCGCACTTAGAGGACCCGCTTCCGCGGTTGTTTGGCACCGGTTGCTTGATCGCGTCATTATCAGCGGTGAAATCTTGGGATGCTCGGAGACTACGGAAGCCTGCATGACGTTGATTCGCCGGAAATAGGGCAGACCGGGCCGCGTAGTTTAGAATAGAGAACGCAGTGGTGCACGAAGTTACGTCGAGGCGCTGCCAATGAAGACTCCGAGCACGGTGAAGCCGGGAGTCCGTAAACCGGAACGAGTCACCCTGAAGACGATTGCGGAGCATCTGCAACTGACTCCCGGAACGGTGTCCGCGGCGTTGAATAATTCGGCGGCGGCGCGCTCCATCCCTGAACACACGAAGCAGCGGATTCTGACGGCGGCGCGCGAGCTGAATTACCGCCCGAATTTTTTCGCGCGCTCCCTGCGCCTGCAACGAACATATACCATTGGCGTTATCGCAGAGGAGATAGGCGACGCGTACGGCTCGATGATCATCAGTGGAATCGAGCAGCATCTGCGGCAGAATAATTTCTTATTCCTGACCGTGATTCATCGGCACGACAAGAAACTATTGCAAACCTATTCGCAGATGCTGCAATCGCGGGGTGTGGAGGGCTTCATTACGGTGGATACCTCCATCACGGAACAGCCTGCGCTGCCAACCGTGGCGGTTGCGGGCCATCAGCGGGTGGCTGGCGTAACGAACATCGTGCTGGACCACAAGCGCGCGGCGAGGATGGCTTTGCAGCACTTGCAAAATCTCGGCCACGAAGAGATCGCGTTCCTGAAGGGTCAACCCTTCAGTTCGGATTCCAATGTGCGTTGGGATGCGATTGTGGAAGTGGCGGAAGAGCTTGGCGTGCGCATTCGTCCGGAGCTGACCGTGCAAATCGAGGGCACAGATTCGACGCCGGCGATCGGTTACCCGATAGGCAAGCAACTACTGGAGCGGGGGCGGCCGTTCACCGCAGTATTCGCATATAACGATATTTCCGCGATTGGAGCAATTTGGGCGTTCCGCGAAGCGGGTTTGCGAATCCCGGAGGACGTGTCGGTGGTGGGATTTGACGACATTCCAGGGGCGGCATTTGCGAACCCGGCTCTGACCACGGTGCGGCAGCCGTTATTGAGGATGGGGCAGATTGCGGCGCAAACGGTGATCGAACGCATCGAGAAGCGCGGAAGCTACGAACCCGAAATCGCGATCGAGCCTGAGTTTGTGGTGAGAGATTCTTCGGGGCCGGCGCCCGCGCGGCGCGTACCGGCGGCAGTGGCGGAGGAGCGGGCGAGAGTTTCAGGTTGAGTTGGAGGAAGCGAGTAAGATTTATACGTTTTAGTACTAAGCTTTCTCTTTCGACAAAGCTCTATCTATCCTATTTACAATAATTTCCAGTTTGTCCGAGATACCTACGGTTGGTCGGACACCTGCATATTACTAATTCAACGGGCCAAATCTTAAGAGGGGGCTTCCTATGCATGCAAGACATTCGAGAATGCGAAAAACAGGAGTGTTTCTGGCGTTGCTGGGCGCCATGGCGCTGCCAGTCGCGGCTCGGAATAACGAGATACTGGGAGAGGTTCGCTTCGCGCCGGAGAACGGAGCGGCGAAGACGGCAGGTGTGTGGGTGGATGGAAAGTATGTGGGATACGTGAAGGAATTGAAGGGGTCGAAGAAGCTGCTGCTGCTACCCGGAGAGCACCAGATATCCGTGCGCGAGGCGGGTTACGAGTCCGTGGAGCAGACGATCAGCGTCGAACCACATGTGGCGCAGACCTTGCGCATTTCACTGGCGAAGGACCCCCGGGCGCAATTCCCTACAGTGAGCGCGGAGGTCAAGCTCGCGATTGATCCGGAGCGGGCGGCGGTTTTCGTGGACGACCAGTTTGCGGGACACGCGCACGAATTTGGAGGAGCGGGCCGGGCAATGCTGCTCAGCCCAGGCAAGCACCACATCAAGATCACCTTGCCGGGATACCAGTCGTTCGACACGGAAATCGAAGTGCGAGCGAATCAAAAGTATGACATCAAGACACAACTGCCGAAGGGGCACGAAGGCGACTAAGAGCTGCAGGCCACCTGTTGCAACGGGAGCAACGTTGCTCGTGCGCGCGCACGGAAGCCGTGCGTCGAGGTGGTAAATGCCCGCCACAAAACTAGCGTTTCGTTCAAGACCTACACTGGCTTCGGCCACTCCAAGTTTCATCGACGGATGCGAGGCAGAAGAGCTGGAGCAAGCGATTTACGGAAAAATCCGTGAACGAGCATATCTCCTGTTCGAGCAATCGGGGCGCGAGCCCGGGAATGAGGACGCCAACTGGTTGCGCGCGGAATCGGAGATTCTGCGCTCCGGCGGAGAGGTTCGCGTGTCTGGAAGTTGGGTAACGCTCAACGTTTCCATTCCAGACGCTTCCGAGCAGGGCCTGCAAATTGCTGTTCGGCCAACGCGTGTGCTCGTGCGTGCGAGGGAAGCAAGCAATGGAGAGGATTCCTTGGAGCGAGCAAAACAGGCTGAGCGAGAAATCTTCCTCGCCGCTAATCTTGCAGTGGAAGTGGATCCGCAGTCGGCTGCCGCTTCCTTTAGAGATCACAATCTCCACCTGATGGTTAAGAAGCGCGGACCAGATAAGTAGAACGGCAGCTTAGGAACCGCACCGAAACAGTTCACAGTGGCTGGGGTTCCTCGTATTTCTGCTTTTTCTTGTCGCTTAGGTTTCGCTCCAGAAAGTCGCGAGCCAATTCCCTGCCGCCCAAACCAAAGGCGATCGCCAGCCCGAGCATCAAAGCCCCGAACACGATGGAGAACGCCGCAAGCACCGTTTGCCGCGCCACGCCGACCTGTTCCAGCGCCATGGAAACGGCCAAAGCCCAAATGACGAATCGGATGGACCAGCTCAGCAACTTCGGAGAGGCGTAGCCGGCATTCACCGCGGCGAGAAGTGCCGCGCGCGATAGGAAATTAGCGGTCACAAGCCCTACGAACAGAATCAAAATGGCTATGAATATCGCCGGCAGCAGCAAAAACAATCTCGAGATCTGTTCCTGAAGGCCCGCGACTCCCAGGACGCTGACCCCGATCAAGATAAAGCCTGACCACGTCACCCAAAACAGCGAGCGGCTCAGTAGTTCGGTCATGGAAGGAAGCGCTGCCATGCGCAGAAAGCGCGAAGCCCCGGCCTCTTCCGACAACCGGTCGAGCCTGGTGACATGCAGTACCGCGCGCAAAATGGCCTTCAACACGTACGCGACGAGCAAGCCAACGATGACAATCACCAGCATGACCAACAGTCGCGGCAAAAACTCGGCAAACATGCGCACAAGATTGGTGTAGGCCTGGCTGAGTCCCTGGATAATTACTTCCTTCATGGCTGCACCTCAACGTTTCACTGTCCATCTTTCGACTAAGTATGGTTTTTGGCGTTCGAATTCCTGGCAGAGCGCCTCCGACTGCGCTTCCATCACTTCCACTGAAGCGTTGGCGTATTCAAGCAGAAAGGAATAGAGCCGGCCGCGATACAGCGGCACCAAGGCCTGCACGAGATGGTCGCGATTGAGCACCGCATGATGATAGGACGCCGCGAACTCGTAGACAGTCTTCACCCACAGTTCTGCCGCAAAATGAAACTCGGATCGGTCGCTCAAGGCAATGGCCTTGATCTGCGCGTGTGTGTCCTGCGCAAGAATGGACGCGAGGATCGGCTCCAATTCACTGACGCCGCTGCGAAATAGCTCGAAGATCTTCTCCTGGCTCGGCGGGATGCCGTCCAGCGATAACTCGTGGTCGGGACCAAACGTAGGGACCGGTTGCGAATTCGAGCGGCTCAGCCACTGCGCTTGATTTGTTTCCATGCACCAAAGAAAGTTGCCAACGGTTTGACGAATGATTTCAACGATGTCCGTTCCCATTGCAGGGGCGATTCTGGGTCCCAAAAAAGACTGGCCGCACTTCAGCCCTGCACCCATCGCCGTGATGGCCATCCAAGCTTCGGGACGTGCGCGAACCGCTTCTTCGCGCCATGCATCTTTCTCTAAACACTGGCTCACCAACCGGCCGGAGAATCCACATTCCTCGCAGTAAATCTCGCGGATGCGCTGGCCGAAAATAGCACGGCTCATGGGATAGAGGAGATCGCGGGCCAGCAAACCCTGAAACCTGCTGCGCGCATAAAGAGGAGCAACAAAATCCAAGCTTTCGCGGTAGACCGGCCGCAGCAAGTTCACCACCCAGGGCGGCGTCAAATTAGTTGTGGTGGGTGAAATAACGGCGCACGCCTTGGCGCGCAGCAGATCGGCGGCGGCGACAATGTTGCGCAACGCCAAGCCGTGCGACGGCGCCTTGCCATACTCGCAGGAAATGCGGTGGATCGTGCGTAACGACGTCAGACCTCTATGGCCGGCGTCACTTCGCTCAGCGCTCTGCATAAACAGCTGTCGAGTCTCGTCGGCGGACCCACCGTCTACGTTCAGGATGACCGCTCGTTCGCGAACGAAATTATGACGAAGGCCCTCTTCGATGCTGCACAGCGTCTGCCCGAGTGTCGACGCGTTATTGTGGGTCGGTACACCCACGAGCAGATCGACCTCGCCGACGCTCATCAGCTGGCGAAGAAAATCGTCAGCGAGAAAACTTTCTTCAGCCAATTGTTCGGCGCTCCTTGGTATGCGACGGTTAACGCGCGATCCGGACAAATCCGGGGGGCTCAATGCATAAAATCAAATTCGACGCAGACGAAACCAGTAAAACTGGTAGGGACCCAAAGTCAGCAGGTACGGCAGGTCCCCAATGCGGGGAAACAGGTTTCTGCCAAACATCTCGATCGGAATGCGCTTCTTGTACGCCTGCAGATTGAGCTCCACAGCTTGCGCTGAGCTGGAAAGATTGTTCACCACCAGCACTTTCTCTTCCCCCAGGCAGCGCACGTAGGCGAGCACGCGGTGGTTCGAAGGATTCAGGAACTCAATCGAGCCGCGGCTGAACACACGGAAGGCATTCCGCGTCTGAATCACTGATTTCATCCACGACAGCAGTGAATGCGCCGACCGCGTCTGCGAGTCCACGTTGATTGCCTGGTATCCGTAAACGGGATTTGAAATCAACGGCGAATAAAGCCGTTCCGGGTCCGCTGAAGAAAAACCGGCATTCCACCCGCCATTCCACTGCATCGGCGTGCGCACGCCGTTTCGATCGCCTAGATAAACGTTGTCGCCCATGCCGATTTCGTCGCCGTAATAAATGATCGGAGTTCCGGGCATGGAGAGGAGCAGGCCGGTCAAGAGCTCGACGCGCCGGCGATCGTTCTCCATCATGGGCGCGAGGCGGCGGCGAATGCCCAGATTGATGCGCATGGCCTTGTCCACCGCGTATTCGTCGTACATATAGTCGCGCTCGATATCGGTGACCGTCTCGAGCGTCAATTCGTCGTGGTTGCGCAAAAAGATGCACCACTGGCAAGTGTCTGGAATTTGCGGGGTCTGCTCGAGAATCTCGATGATCGGCTTGCGGTCTTCCAGTTTCACGGCCAAGAATATCCGCGGCATCAGCGGAAAGTGGAACGCCATGTGAAACTCGTCGCCATTTCCGAAATAGGCTCGAACATCAGCCGGCCGTTGATTGGCCTCCGCCAGCAACATCTTGCCCGGAAACGCAAAGTCGATGCGCCTGCGAAAATCGCGAATAATCTCGTGAGTCTCCGGCAAGTTTTCGCAGGAAGTGCCGTCGCGCTCGATCAGATAAGGGACCGCGTCCAGACGAAAACCGTCGACACCGATGTCGAGCCAGAACTTCATCACTTCCCATATCGCTTCGCAAACGGCGGGATTGTCGTAATTCAGGTCCGGCTGATGGCTGAAGAAGCGGTGCCAATAATACGATTTGGAAATTGGATCCCACGCCCAGTTGGACATCTCCGTGTCGACGAAAATAATCCGGACGCCGTGATACCGAGAGTCCGTGTCGCTCCAAACATACCAATCTCGCTTGGGGTTCTCGCGGGAGCGCCTGGCTTCTTGAAACCACGGATGCTGATCGGAGGTGTGATTTACCACCATCTCGGTAATCACGCGAATGCGCCGGTTGTGCGCCGCGGCAAGAAAATCCTTGAAGTCCTGCAGCGATCCGTAAGCGGGGTGAACCGATGTGTAGTCGGCAATGTCGTAGCCGTCGTCACGCAGCGGCGAAGGGAAGAAAGGCAACAGCCAGATGGCATTGATGCCAAGCTCCTGGAGGTAGTCGAGCTTGCTCGTCAAGCCGCGAAAATCACCGACGCCGTCGCCGTTGCTGTCGCAGAACGTGCGCACATGAAGCTGATAGATAACCGCGTCCTTGTACCAGAGGTTTTCGTCCTGCGAGAGCAACACGGAGCTTTCTTGCTGGTGTTTTGAGACGATTGGCGCTGGAGTTACTGAATCCTGCAAAGGGTCAACCTATCGGGTGAACAGCGAAAATATGCGCCGGGAGAATCCAGGCCGCGCTCGCGGGCGGGATTCGAGAGCCGGGGCTTAGGCCCGTTCTCGATTATACATAGGACAGGCGTCCAGGCTTCACACGGTTCGACCGCAGGCTTGCCACACAGGCACCAATGCCAAAGCAGCGTCTATTCGCCATAAGGCACCCAGATATTTTTCACCTGTGTGGCATGGTGGAGAAACCATCGGCCTTCGCCCTGCTCCCTATTGAACCAATCGATGGCCCGGCCTTCATTGCTGAAGACTTGCTTCAAATTCCCCACCGACAGCAACTTTGCCGCCGCACCGCTGGCTTCGCCTACGAACGACCAGATTGCGTCGATGTCATCATGTTCCGCCAGCACTTTCATCAACTCATCGCTACGCCCGGAAACCATGTTGATGACGCCGCCGGGTATATCGCTCGTTTCAAAGACTTGATACAAGTCGCCGATGATGAGCGGATAGGTTTCCGATGGAATCGCAATGACCATGGCACATCCGCGGGACAGACAATCCCCACGGTGCCGACCGGCTCATGCATCGCCAGGGCAATATTGCGGAATGGCGGATTGTGAACCGCGCCGTCATATTTGTCCGCCCAAGCTGCATAAGAAAAAATACGCTCGATGCCTTGCCGGACTTCCGCGCCTGCTTGCTCCTTGCCGACGACAGCGGCGAGACGGCCCGCGATTTCCTCAGCGCGCTGCGACAGATTCTCGGCGATGTAGTACAAAACTTGCGCGCGATTGTGCGCTGTGGTCCTGGCCCAGCCATCCGCTTTGCGCGCCGCCTCCACCGCGTTGCGAATATCCTTGCGATTGCCGAGCGGAGCCTCGCCTAGCAGCCGGCCATCGGCGGCGCGCACCTCGACACTGTAGCCGGAGTCCGGCCGTGCCTGCTTTCCGCCAATGTACAATTTCACCGTGCGATCGATCGGCGGCGCCGCGGAATCGATTTCCTGCTCCGGCGGCTGATCCATCGCCGCCGGCTTTGTCTCCAACCTTGGGGCGTGCTTGAACCATTCCGGCTCGAGATATTCAAACAGACCTTCGCGGCCGCCTTCGCGCCCATACCCGCTTTCCTTGTAGCCGCCAAATCCGGAAGCCGCGTCGAAGAGGTTTGTGCTGTTCACCCACACCACGCCGGCTTTCAATTGCGCGGCAACGTGCAGCGGTACGTTGATGCTCTCGCTCCACACGCTGGCCGCCAGCCCGTAGACCGTATTGTTCGCCAGCTCCACCGCTTCGCGCGGCGTTCGGAAGGTCATGGCCGCCAGTACGGGCCCGAAAATCTCCTGCTGCGCCTGCCAGCACGTCGCGCCTTCCGCAACACCCTGGTCCACCAGCCGCTGAATGCGCTCCAGTTGCACGCGCGCCACGATGGCCCCGATATCGATCGCCTTGTCGAGCGGCGGCCCGACGCGCAGCAAGCTCATACGTTCGCGGACCTTGCCGATCAGCGTCTCTGCCACACTTTCCTGCATCAGCAAGCGCGAACCGGCGCAGCATACTTGCCCCTGGTTCAGCCAAATTCCATCCACCAACCCTTCCACCGCGCTGTCCAGGTCCGCATCCTCAAAAATAATGAAAGGAGACTTACCTCCGAGCTCGAGCGAAATCTTCTTGTGACTCTGCGCGGTAGCTTTGCGGATCGCGCGCCCGACTTCCGTCGATCCCGTGAACGCAATCTTGTCCACGTCCGGATGCTTCACCAGCGCCTCGCCGGTGGAACCGTCTCCGGTGACGATGTTCACCACGCCGGCGGGTAATCCCACTTCCTGGCAAATCTCCGCAAACGCGAGCGCCGTCAGCGGCGTAAACTCCGCCGGCTTGAGCACGACCGTGTTCCCGGTGGCCAGTGCCGGAGCAATCTTCCACGCCAACATCAGCAGCGGAAAATTCCACGGAATGATTTGCCCCACCACACCGCACGCGACGTAGCCAGGAAATTCCTGCGGAAGCAATTGCGCCCATCCGGCATGGTGGTAAAAGTGGCGCGCAACCAATGGAATATCCAGGTCGCGGCTCTCGCGAATCGGTTTGCCGTTGTCCATCGTCTCCAGGACCGCCAGCCGCCGCGAATGTTTTTGCACTTGCCGAGCCAAAGCGTACAGATAGCGAGCCCGCGCGTGCGGTGTAAGCGACTGCCATTCCGCAAGCGCCCCGCGCGCCGCTTTCACCGCCGCATCGATGTCCGCCGCCGAACCTTGCGCAACCGCCGCCAGGCGTTCGCCCGTCGAAGGGTCGAGCGTGTCGAAATAAACGCCCTCAGCAGGCGGCCGAAACGAGCCGCCGATGAAGTGGCCCAGCTTGCGCCCGTGCTGGTCCAGCCACACCAGCGCTTCGCGCGGATCCTCCGGCGCCGGACCGTATTCCATCGAAAGAAATTTTTCGGCGACACTCATGCTTTGCTGTCAGTTCCCCAGAGCAGCTTGCCCGCAGTGAAATCCGTTACGCAATCCCTTACGCGATCGGATGCCGGTACTCCGCCGAATACCTGCCCGTCGCGTGAAATTCCAACTGGCGCTCGATGTCGGCCAGCATCGAGCTAGCGCCCAAACGGAAAAGCCTGGCGTTGAGCCACGAAGCGCCCAGTTCTTCCTTCATCAAAGCCAGCCACTCGATCGACTGCTTCGCCGTACGAATTCCGCCCGCCGCCTTAAATCCCACGGCCATTCCGGTCTGCTGCGCGTATTCGCGAATCGCCCGCGTCATCACCAGGCCGACAGGAAGCGTCGCATTGACCGCCTCTTTTCCCGTCGACGTCTTAATGAAGTCCGCGCCTGCCATCATCGCCACTATGCTCGCGCGCGCCGCGTTGCGCAGGGTCAGCAAATCGCCCGTCCCCAGGATCACCTTCATGTGCGCGTTCCCGCAACCCGCCTTGAACGTGGCGATCTCGTCAAACAACGCCTGCCACCGCCCGCCGAAAACGTGCGCCCGCGTGATGACCACATCAATTTCGTGCGCTCCTGCTTCCACGGAGCGCCGAATCTCCGCCACCCGTTCATCCAGTGGAGATAATCCCGCGGGAAATCCCGTCGAAACCGCTGCCACCTTTATGCCGCTTCCCTCCAGTGCGCGAAGCGCCGTCTCCACAAACGAGTGATACACGCAAATCGCCGCCACGCGAATGTTGAGCGACTCGATCCCGAGCAGCTTTACGAGGTCCTGCCGAATCGGTTGCCGCCCCTTTGCGCACAAACGCCGGACGCGTTCGTCGGTGTCGTCGCCGGACAACGTAGTCAGATCCGTACAAGAAATAGCGCGTAGCAGCCACGCCACCTGCCAATCTTTTTTTACCGTGCGCCGAGTCACCAGGGTCTGCGCGCGTCTCTCCACCGCGCTGGTATTGACGCGAATATTCTCGATCCAATCCAGATTTAGAGGAATGCCTCGATTTGGCTGCAATTCGCGTTCCGCCAACTTAGCCAGCGCCTCTTTGTCGGCAGACAAACGCAAGTCGGCCGCGCCTGCGGACAGGTTCGCCGCACCGCGAAGCATCGGATCCTTTGTCACCGCCATGACTTCTTCCCTAATTCCGCTGCGATACAGGACCTCCGCAGCTCATCAAATCTTCAGATTTAGCAATTGTACGTCACTTCCCAGCTGCCATGAACTCTAAGACCGAGCGGCGGGCGCATCGCCCACAGGGGCCGACTTTCCAGGTCCATTCTTATAACTAATCGTCCGCAGCGTCGGATACAACTTTTGATACTCCTCGTACCTGCGATTCATCAACTCCACATTCTTCGTGATCGGTTCCACCCGCTTCGCTACATGCACGGCCGTTTCGCACGCCGCCTCCACCGACTGCCACGCTCCCGCTCCCACACCGGCCAGCAGCGCCGCGCCGTACGCTGCTCCCTCCTCGGCAGCGACAAGGTCCACCGGTGTCCCGTAAATATCCGCCTGTATCTGCTGCCACAAGGAGCCGCGCGCTCCACCACCACCAAGCCGGATCGATTTCACAGGCACACTCAGTTCGCGAAAAATCGTAAAGGTGTCGCGCAAGCTGAACGCCACGCCCTCTAGAATCGCGCGTATCACATGCGCGCGTGTGTGCTGCGCGGTCAGCCCAACCAATGCCCCGCGCGCGTTGGGATCAAGATGCGGCGTGCGCTCCCCCATCAAGTACGGCGCCCAAAGCAAACCGTCCGCGCCAGCAGGCGCTTGCACGGCCTCCTTCATCAAAGCATCGTAAGAAGCGCCGCCGCCAAACTGGTCGCGAAACCATCGCAAAGACAACCCCGCCCCCTGCGTCACACCCATCACATGCCAGCGCCCAGGAATCGCGTGACAAAACGTGTGAATCCTTCCCCTTGGCTCAACCACGGGACTACTGGTCGCCGCGAACACCACGCCCGAAGTTCCAATCGTCGCGCTGACATTCCCCGGCTCAACAATTCCCATCCCGACCGCGCCCGCCGCCTGATCCCCCGCGCCCGCAACCACCGGCGTGCCCTCCCGCAGCCGACTGGGCGCTGCGCCCTCCTTTGACACGTGCCCGCTCACTTCCGGCGACTCGAAAACCTCCGGCAAAATCTCCGGACTCAAATCCGACGCTTTCAACATCTCCGCAGACCAGCGCCGGTTCACGACATCAAACAACAGCGTCCCGGAAGCGTCCGCCACGTCGGTAGCCCGCGCCCCCGTCAACTTGAACCGCACATAATCCTTGGGCAGCATGAGCGAGCGCACGCGCGACCAAATCCGCGGCTCATGCGCGCGCACCCACCAAATCTTCGGCAGCGTGAAGCCAGTCAGCGCCGGATTCGCGACCAACTCAATTAACCGTTTGGCGCCAACCCGTTCTGTGATCGCCCGACACTCCTCCTCCGTCCGCTGGTCGCACCAAATCAGCGCCGGCCGCAATACTTCCCCCGCCGCATCCAGCAGCACCAAGCCGTGCATCTGCCCGCTGAGCCCGACGGCCAGAACCTCAGCTCCGGTTGCGCCCGCCTCGGTCAAACATTCCGCGACAGCGACGCAAGTCGCTCGCCACCAATCGCGCGGATCCTGCTCCGCCCAACCCAATTCCGGGGACGCCATCTCCGCGTGCTCCGCCGTAGCCGCGCCCAGCACGCGCCCTGCTTCGTCAAGCAGCACGGCTCGCGTTCCACCGGTCCCGACGTCAATTCCCAAAAGTTTAGTCGCCATTCTTCGCCGTCTTCCCTCATCTAATGAACTTGGCCGCGCGATTCTAGTCCTCTTGGACAGCAAAACCAACCTGCCTATCCGCCGAAAGCGGGAGATTCTGGAATCGTTATATAATTGGATCTTCGCAAATGAGCACTGCAGCGCCACAATCTGCGACAACTGGGCTCGAGTGGGCTCACCCGCTCGTGCAGGAATGGTTCGTCCGCCGCTTCGGTACCCCCACCGAGCCGCAATCACAGGGCTGGCCGCATATCCTCGCCGGCAAGACCACGCTAATCTCCGCCCCCACCGGCTCCGGCAAGACCCTCGCCGCATTTCTGATCTGCATCGACTCACTGGTTCGCAAAGCCCTGTCCGGAGATTTGACCGACGGCACCGAAGTACTCTACGTCTCCCCTCTCAAAGCCCTGAGCAACGACATTCAGAAAAACCTCGAGACCCCGCTCGGCGAAATCCTGCAACTCGCGGGAGAGCGCGGCCTGCTCATGCCGGAAATCCGCACTGCGGTACGCACCGGCGACACCCTCGCCCACGAGCGCCGCGCCATGCTCGCCCGCCCCCCGCACATCCTGGTCACCACTCCAGAGTCGCTCTACATCCTTCTCACTGCGGCGAAGAGCCGCGAGATCCTCAAGTCCGTCGAAACCGTCATCGTCGATGAAATTCACGCGGTAGCCGACGACAAGCGCGGTGCGCACCTCGCTCTTTCCCTCGAGCGGATGAACCAGCTCACCGGCAAGCGCCTCACCCGCATCGGCCTATCGGCTACGCAAAAGCCTATCGAGACCATCGCGCATTTCCTGACCGGGTCCGACAGCAACGATCCCGCCATTGTCCAGATCGGCCATCGCCGCCAAATGGATATCGCCGTCGAAGTACCGTCCAGCGAACTCGGCCCCATAGCCTCCAACGAAATGTGGGGCGAAATCTACGATCGCCTTGCGCAGCTCGCCAATCAGCATTCCTCCACACTCATCTTCGTCAATACCCGCCGCCTGGCCGAGCGCGTTGCCCACAATCTCGCCGAACGCCTCGGACGTGATGCCGTGGCCGCGCACCACGGGAGTCTCTCGCGCAAGCTGCGCTTCGCCGCGGAACGCAAACTCAAAGCCGGAGAAATCCGCGCTCTCGTCGCCACCGCCTCTCTCGAACTTGGAATCGATATAGGGAGTGTCAACCTCGTCTGCCAAATCGGCTCGCCGCGTTCCATCTCCGTAGGTCTCCAGCGCATCGGCCGCGCAGGCCACTGGCGCGGAGCAATCCCGAAAGGCCGCTTCTTCGCCACGACGCGCGACGATCTCATCGAAAACGCCGCGCTCATTCGCGCTATCCGCCGGGGCGACCTGGACCGCATCGCCATTCCGGATTCTCCGATGGACATCCTCGCCCAGCAAATGGTGGCCATGTGCGCCGCGGAAGACTGGACCGAAGACGCTCTCTTCCAATCCGTCCGCCGCGCCTATCCGTACCGCAATCTTGAGCGGAAAAGTTTCGACGAAATTGTCGAGATGCTCTCCGAAGGCATCGCCAGCCAGCGCGGCCGCTACGCCGCCTACCTGCATCGCGATCGCGTGAATCACGTTCTGCGCGGGCGCCGTGGCGCGCGGCTCGCCGC
>WNFT01010520.1_pt1 | contig 17690 bp, 14 predicted proteins | sample 5400191 | NCBI WGS metagenome assembly WNFT01 (sample SAMN13153359, study PRJNA577476) | soil metagenome | isolation source: 80 cm saprolite under Madrone tree | place: USA:California | collected 2016-06-14 | reverse complement strand
TTGTATTGCTCTGCCGTTCTGAGTGCCATCCTGCTCACCTGCCGATCATGTTTCTGGTTGCGCACGATGCGGGCGCAATCGCAGTTACGGACGCGCCCCGCGTATAGCCGTAATCGGGGAGCGACACGCCAATATAGAAGGCCGCGTCGGGCGCTGTCCAATCATCGCCCGCTTCGAAAATAAGGCGCCGGGATGTTGAATCGGGCCTTCATTATCTATGGCTGTCGGGTGACTTACGTGAAATAGATCGCGCTGGAATTCTACGGGAGGGCGTCGAGCGAGATGGCCAGTCCGAAAATGTTCGACCTGAGCGGGCGGGTCGCGGTGGTGACCGGCGGCAACGGCGGAATCGGGCGCGGAATCGCGCTTGGACTCGCCGAGGCGGGTGCGGCGGTCGCCGTACTCGCGCGCAACGAGGGGAAGAATCGCGCCGTGCTGGACGAACTGCGGGCTCATCGCGTTCCCGCGATTGCGGTCAAGGTTGACGTTACCCAGCGCGCGCAACTGAAGCCCGCGATCGAGGAAGTCGAGCGCACACTCGGGCCGGTCGATATTCTCGTCAACAACGCCGGAATCGCATTGCCGGGAGGCGTGCTCAAGGCCGAACCCGAAATGTGGGACCGCGTAATCGAAACCAATCTCACCGCGTCGTTTCTGCTCGCGAAGTATGCGGCGCAATCGATGGCGGCGCGCGGGGCGGGCAAGATAATCAATATCGGAAGCGAGTACTCGCGCTTCGGCAATCAGATCGCGCCGTCGTACGCCGCGAGCAAAGGCGGACTGATTCAGCTCACGAAGTCGATGGCAATCGAACTCGCGCCGCATAATGTGCAAGTGAATGCGATCGTCCCGGGATGGATCGAAAGCGATATGACCGCGCCGATCAAATCGCGGCCGTTTTACAATGAAATCCTGATGCGCACGCCGGCCGGGCGCTTCGGTACGCCCGAGGAATGTGCTGGAACGGCGATTTTCCTGGCCTCGCATGCGTCGGACTTCGTTACCGGCGCGACGATTTTCGTCGACGGCGGTTACGCGATTCGTTGACGCAGAGATAGTGTGGAGGCCGCGCATCCTGTGATGGCAGCGAGACGCGAAATGATGATCGCGAAGGTTAACGGATGCGGCGCAATGCCGTATCATCCCGCATCATGAAGGCGCGCAGTAGCAAATCGCGCTCGCAGCAGCGCCAGAGCGCTACGCCGTCACGGCCGCGGCCGCGGGCCAGTATTACTGCGAGCAACGAGCTGACGCTACCTGAGCTGAGGCCGCTCAGGATCCTGGTCGCTGGCGAAGTTATCCTCGACCGCTACGTCTGGGGCGAAGTCGAACGCATCTCGCCGGAGGCGCCGATTCCGATCCTGCGGGCGCAACGGCGCGAAGAGAAGCCCGGCAATTCGGGCTTTGTGATGGCGAACCTGCGCGCGCTCGGCGTACGTCCCTACGCATTCAGCGTGGTCGGCAACGATCGCAACGGACGGCTCTTGCGCGAGATGTTTCGCGACCTCGGAATCGGCACGCGTTCGCTCCTCGTCGATCCCGATCGGCCGACAATCATGAAGGAGCGGATTCTCGGTTCAGTGCAATCGGCGACTCGCGCGACGCAGCAACTGCTGCGCGTCGATGAGGAGGACGCGCATCCGCTGTCGCCGGTACGCGAGCGGAATCTCAGGGCCCGGCTCAAAGACGAACTGATACGCGCCGACGGTGTGGTGGTCTCGGATATCAATAAAGGGTTGCTCACACCGGGCCTGCTGCGCGCGCTTATCGACGGCGCCAATCGCCGTGGAATACCGATTATCATCGACCCGCGCCTGAGCGACGACTTCTCGATTTACCGCGGCGCGACGGCGCTCACGCCGAATCGCTATGAGACCGAGCTGGCCACGGGAATGCGTTTGACGGACCGCGGCGCATGGCGCGCAGCCGCCGAGAAACTCGTGCAGGATCTCAGCCTGAAGGCGTGCCTGATAACGCTCGACCGCGATGGTATGTATCTCGCGGAGCGCGGCGGCGCCGATACGTATATCCCGACGACGCCGCGCGAGGTGTATGACGTGACCGCGGCGGGCGACGTCGTGCTGGCTTTCTTTGGGTTGCTCGCCGCGGCGGGCTTGAGTTTTTCGTCAGCGGCCGCGGTCGCGAATCTCGCGGCCGGAATCGAAGTGGGACGGCTCGGCGCGGAAATAATCACGCGTGAAGATTTGGCCCGGGCACTACAGCCGGTCCATAACGGCTACGAGCGCAAGATCCTCTCCGAGCGCGAATTGAAAACCGCGCTCGAACGCGACCGCCGTGCGGGCCGGGGTATCGTTTTCACCAACGGCTGCTTCGATCTTCTCCACGCGGGCCATCTGCAGATTTTGAGCTTCGCGCGTGCGCAAGGTGAAGTGCTGGTCGTGGGACTCAACAGCGATCGCAGCGTCCGCGAGATAAAGGGTGCGGATCGGCCGCTGTATCACGCGGTCGATCGCGCGCGGATGCTCGCGGCACTCGAGATGGTCAATTACGTGGTGGTGTTCGACGACACGCGAGCCGAGCGGATAATCCGCGAGGTAAGGCCGGACGTGCTGGTCAAGGGCGAGGATTGGCGCGGACAGCGGGTCGATGGCCAATCGTTCGTGGAGGCCCACGGCGGACGTGTTGTGCTGGCACCGCTACTGACGGGGCATAGCACGAGCGCGACGATCGCGCGGATGCGGGGCAGCAGCGGGAGCGGCGGCGAAGCCGCCGCTCCCGCTGCTGCGGTGCGGCGTACGCGTGCAGCAAAGGCAGGGGCGGGCGGCGCGTAACGCGCCGCCCGCCCCTGCTGCGGTGGGGTGCCCGAAGGGCTGTGTGGTGGGGCTGTGGCGGATACGGTCAGGGCGGGCGCGTCGCGCCCGCCCTGACCGTATCCGCGGGCCGGGACATACCGGGACATACCGGGACATACCGGGACATACCGGGACATACCGGGACATACCGGGACATACCGGGACATACCGGGACAGGTTCTGCGCCAGCAGAACCTGTCCCGCTGCCGCGAGCGCCACTGCGCGCCGCAGGCGCGCAGTGGCGCGGTTACGCGCGGCGGCGAGCAGTCAGCCGTCGCCGCGCATAGCCAACAAAGCGTTGCAACTCCGGGATGCCTATCCAATGCGCCAGCCCCAGGTAGACCGCGCCGTACGCAGGGATGACGGCGAGCGCCGTGAGACGTGGGCCGGCGTGCAGCGAGTATTTCACAGCAACCGCCGCGACCGACGCGGCCAGCGCCATCATCCATAGGCGCGCAAGATATCCGCGGTGTAGCCCGGTCCATCCGAGGCGCTGGTTGAGGCTCCATCGCAAGAGCGAGAATTCGACCCATGCCGCGAGGCCGGCCGAGACGGTGAGTCCGACGACACCCCATCGCTGCGCGATTCCGAGTATCGGCGGCAGCGGTATCGCGCAGAAATAGCCGAGGAGTAGCGTGAGCGCCACGCGAATCATCGCGAACTTCAACGGCGTCCGCGTATCGGATAGCGCGTAGAAGGTTGCATTGTAGAGCCGGCCCATCGTAGCCGCGAGCATGCCCGTGGCAGAGCCGGCGAGCACGGCCCATACGTAAATGGCGTCGCGATGAGTAAACTCGCCCGACTGAAAAAGCATCGCGGTGATGACGTCGCCGATAAAGAGAAATGCCGCCGCTGATGGCACGACGAGAAAAGAAATCTGCCGCAGCCCGGCGTTGAGGCGTGCGCGAAGGGTTTCGGCGACTTGCGCCTGTCCGCCTGCCGTCGCGCGCGACATCGTGGGAAGCTCGGCCGCCGCGACCGACATCCCGAACAGGCTGATCGGGAGCAGATAAAGAATTTGCGCATAGTTGATCGCTGCGACCGCGCCGGTAGGCAGAAGACTAGCGAGCAGATTGTCGACGTAGCCGCTGAGTTGTCCAACGCCGCGGCTTGCAATCACCGGCATCAGATTCCTGGATACAGTGTTGAGCGCCACGCGTACTCGGTCGAAGTTGAGTCGCATGCGGTCAAGCAACGGCAGCATCTGAGGCAATTGCACGAGGATCTGAAGGACTGCGCCCACAACGGAACCCCATGCAAGGTTGACGGCCATGTGCTCCTGGGTGTTGTGCGGACCATACAGGACCAGCGTCACGATCATCGCGACGTTCCACGCCACAGGTGCGGTATACGAGGCGAAAAATCGATGGTGGCTGTTGAGCACGCCGAGGCACCATGCGGACATGACAAGCAATCCCGCGCCCGGAAAGAGGATCTGGACGAGCGTGACCGTGAGTGATCGTTTGTCGCCATGAAACCCCGGCGCGATCGCATCGATGAGCCATGGCGCGGCAACAACGCCGACGACGACAAGGATTGAAACGGCGAGCGCGAGCATCGCGCCGACAGCCCATGCGAGCAAGTCGGCGGTCTCCTCGTCGCCCTCACTCAGCAGGCGGCTGTAGACCGGAATGAACGAAGCGGAAAGCACACCTTCGCCGAACAGGTTCTGCAGGATGTTCGGGATTCGGAAGCCAGCCTTGAAGACGTCGGCCGCTTCCGAATTGCCAAGGTAATGGGCGAAGATGCTTTCGCGGACGAGTCCTGCGATTCGGCTGAGCAGAATTCCGGCGGCGACCAATCCCGCGAGGTTCGAGCCGGCGGCCGGCGCGCGCCCGGAATCCTCCTGGGATAGCCGGTCCGCGGCTGCCGTGCTCTCCGGCGGGTCTTCGGGTTGACGATGGGTTGCGACGGTGGAAAGACCTCTCTACAAAATAGTCGCGCCCAAGTATAGCTGTCCGCAGACGCGTGTTACAGACGACTGCGAAAGCTCAAACGTCGACCAGCGAAGGGCGGACGCCTTCAGCATCAACGTGGCGCGCCGAGCGTATGTAAAATAGGATGATCCCATGCGGTGGACGCCGCGTGCGCGGATCTCGTGAGCCTAACCGAACCTAACCGAAGGATGGCGTGAGCTTTTCGCTTTACATCCATATCCCGTGGTGCCAGTCGAAGTGCCCATACTGCGACTTCAATTCCCACGCCGCTTCGACGTGGCCCGAGGCGGAGTACACGCGGGGGCTGATCATCGAGATGACGCGCCGCGCGCATGATTCGGCATGGGCGGACGACCGCGTCAAGACGATTTTTTTTGGTGGTGGAACACCGTCGCTCTTCGAGCCGCGCTCGATCGCTCACGTGATCGACGCGGCGGACCGGGTCTTTGGCGTGGAGAGCGACTAAATCGCCTGAGTTTCGGCGCGCAATCGTTCAAGCCGGCTATTCTCAAATTCCTCGGGCGGATTCATAGTGCGGAACAAACGCGCGAAGCGGCCAGGATAGCGCATCGGGCGGGCTTCGAACGGCTGAACCTCGATCTCATCTTCGCCGTCCCCGGCCAAACGCTCGACGACGTGCGGAGCGATATCGCGGAGGCCGTCGCGCTCGGCCCCGATCATATCTCGGCATACAACCTGACGTTCGAAGAAGGCACCGTCTTCTTCACCGAGATGAAACGCGGACGAATAACTCCGCTCGAATCCGACGAGCAAGCCGCGATGTTCGCGGCGGTTCGCGAGGAACTGCCACGGCGCGGATACGAGATGTACGAAATTTCAAACTACGCTCCGCGCGGCCATGAGGCGCGGCATAACCTCACGTACTGGCGCGGGGAAAGCTACCTCGGGCTCGGCGCGGGGGCGCATAGCTTCGAGCGCAAGGGCGCCGGCGGCCGGCGATGGTGGAATGAGCGGAGTCCCGCTCGCTACGTCGAACGCGCACTCGAGACGAGCCTGGCCGAGGCGGGAGACGAGACGGTCGACAAGGGCACGGCCGAGGGCGAGTTCGTGTTTCTGAATCTCAGACTCATTGACGGATTCAGGCTCGACGATTTCGAGCGCCGGTTCGGTGAAGGTTTCGAGAACGTCTTCGGCGGGCGCGCGGCGCGCCTGTTCGAGGGCGGTCTTTTAGTCCGTGACGGGGGACGAATCCGGCTGAGCGATCGTGGGCTCGAGCTTGCCGATTCCGTCTTCGCCGAATTCGTCTAGCAGACTCTTCAATAGTGTCAGTGCGTATGCTCGAGTGCGTGCTCGATCAGGATCAGGCGGTCGTTTCCGAAGAACATGTCGCCGTCGACAAAAATCGAGGGCGAGCCGAAGCCACCACGGTCGATCAGTTCTTGCGTGTTGGCGCGCAGTTCCTCCTTATACTCGGGCGCCGCGATCTTGGTGAAATATTCCTTCTCGTCGAGGCCGACGGCGCGCACGATATCGCGCAGGACATCGTCCTTGCTGATGTCGTGGTCCTCGCCCCAATAACTCTCGAAGACGCGGCGGGAGTAGGGCGAAATCTTGCCGTGCTCGCGCGCGACGAACGCGCCGCGCATCGCCTTGACCGAGTTGACGGGGAACACCGTCGGATGGCCGATCTTGATGCCGTACAGATGGGCCCAGTCCTGCAGGTCCTTCTGATAGTAGCGCGCCTTGGGCTTCACCGGGTTGCCGCGCATCTCGTAGACGGAAGGGTTGACGGCGTTGAAGACGCCGCCGACGAGGATCGGCTTCCATACGAGGTCGGCGCCATGGCGGCGCGCGACGTCTTCGATTTTGGTGAAAGCCAGGTAGGTCCACGGACTCGAGCAGTCGTAGAAAAATTCGAGTTTCTTAGCCATCGAAGGCGCTCCCGATGAGTTGGCGGAATCAGATAAATCCCGGTTCAAATTAGCACAGGCGGATGAGCGCGCAAGCGCGACCCTTTTCAGGTGGGGGCGCAATAACTCCGGGTGTGGGAGAATGCCGTATCTAAGCTTGAAGCGAAAATAAAAACTCATGAAAGCATCGCTTGCGGGGCGGGAATTTGCATCGCCGGCTGGGCCCTCACCCGCGCGTCACGGCGGTTGCAAAAAGATCGCAACCGCCGCGCCGCTTGCCCTCTCCCGCAACTGAGCGGGCGAGGGATCTGAAGAGAGCTCTCACAAAACAAGGACAGCCGCTATATCCTCGAGCGAGGAATCTGAAGACAGCCCTCAAACCAGGGACCGCCGCTATATCTTGGGGCGAGGATCTTCAGACAGCCCTCGAGCAGGGACACCAAACTATATTTTCGCTTCGGGGCTAAACGCTTCGTCCGCCGTGAGCGGGAAAATTATTGCTGGCTTTGGGGGCCCGCCTGATCGACGGGTTGGCCAGGCGCAACAGGAGTATTTGCAAGCTCGACGCTGAGGTCTACCGTCATGACTTGATTCGTACCGTGGCTGCGATACACACCTTTGAGCGGGGGCACGTCCGCGTAGTCACGTCCAACGGCGATGCGAATATGGCGCTCGTCTGTGCGGCATCGATGGGTCGGGTCGAATCCCGTCCAACCCGCATCTGGCAGCCAGGCTTCAAGCCACGCGTGACTTGCCTGGTGTGCCGTCGTTGCCGCGTGGCGAGATGCTATCGGTGGAGCAAGGTAGCCTGAGATATAACGGGCGGGAACGCCTGCCAATCGCAGCAGTCCGATAGTCAAATGAGCAAAATCCTGGCAGACGCCACCGCCGGACTTGAGTATATCATCGAGACTGGAATGAACATTGGTTGTGGCGCTTTCATACTCAAACTGATCGCGCACGTAGGCTACTATTCGGGTTACGTAGGCGCCAACGTCCTCGGTTCCCGCAGGATGCGTCATCCAGAAAAACTTATGAAGGCGATCGCTGAAGGGAATATACCGGCTCGAGTTCAAAAACTCATAATACTCTTTCCTGCGGCGTTCATCATCGCGAAGAAAATGAACGAATGGAACTTCGAGTTGAGTCTCAGGGATGATGGGATCGCGTTCGACCAGTGATTGCGCGGTGATAGTCAGCGACTGATGCGGCGCACTCACGCAGAGCGCGTGGCCGTGGTTGCCAAAAAAGTCATCGAAGGAAATTATCGAGCCCGGCTGGTCGATAGTCAGTTCGGAGGCGAGACAGCGTTGACCGAAACCATCGAGCGGCGTCATTCTGAGTTCGTTGTGCGAATCATAGGACGCCTGCTCATAGTCGAACCGCGTCTTATGCTTTATACGGAACTGCATCGACGGCGGGTTCACTCGTACGACATATACATGTTGAATATCTGGTCGGCCACATTCGCGCATTCTCGCTGCGTCGCGACCACGAATTCGTGCAGACCGTGCGCGATAGTATCGCGCGCGCAACCCTTGCGCAGAACGGAAAGCAGATGTTCGGCGGGTTGAGATTCCGCAACCGGGTCGTTCCCGCTTTCAGACGCGATTCGAATGAGAGCCGCCGCGAGCGTTTCGATGCACGCGCGCATCGAGCGCGGAAACGCAGGATCGAAGACAAGGAATTCAACCACGCGATTCACCCGGATCGAGTTGCCATAGGTGTTGCGAAACGCCTCGAGCGCCGAGGCGCTTCTGAGTAATGCCGCCCATTGGCGGATATCGGCGGGACCGCCGACGTCCTCGAGGTGCGGCATCAGGTAGTGATACTTGACATCGAGCAAGCGGGAAACGTTATCTATTCGCTCGATCATCGTACCCATTTCCACCAGGTCATAAACCAGATCACGTGGCAGTGTGTTGGAGACGATCCCTGTGATTGCGAAGAAACGGTCTTTGAGGTCGTTGAAGAAGGGCGACACGCCACACAAACCGAGTGACGCCGGCGACCAATCGCGGACTTCCAGATAGAGGCGGTTGACCGCAAGCCAAAGCTCGGAGGAGACCAGGTAACGCAGCGGGCTCAAATTGGTGCGCACAGATTCGAGGCAACTGCGGATCGAGGAGTGGTTCCTGCGGTCGAAGGTGAAGAAATCGATGACCGAGGCTTCGTCGGCGCGGCTGTGAAGTGCGAAGAACGCATCGTGCTCGCCGGTGATGTTGACCAACGGCTCCCACGGGTCGGCGTCTCTGGGCGGAACCTCGAGCAGGAGATGATAATTTACGTCCACGAGGCGCGCGCGCCACTGTGCGCGTTCCAAATAGCGCGACGCCCAGAACAGGGAGGCTGCAATACGCCGCAAGACTAATCTTCGAGTACCCAAGTATCCTTGCTGCCCCCTCCCTGCGAAGAGTTCACGATCAGAGAACCTTCGCGCAGCGCGACGCGGGTCAGCCCGCCATCAAGAACGCGCGGCTTTTCGCCCAGCAGCACGAACGGCCGCAAATCGACATGCCGCGGGGTCAATGATGCGCCGTTGCCGCTGCTCGCCAGTGTGGGATGCACGGAAAGCTGGATGACGGGCTGGGCGATGAATGCGGCCGGGTCCAGCTCGATGCGCCGCCGCGTTATCGCCAATTCCTCGCCGGTAGCCTTGGGCCCGATCACAACTCCGTAGCCGCCCGACGCTCCGGTGGGTTTGATCACATAACGGTCGAGATCGCGCAACACCGTCTCTCTCACATCCGGCTCGCGCAACAGATAGGTATCGACAATCGGCAGAACCGGTTCCTCGCCCAGATAGTAGCGAATCATTGCCGGTGTGTAGGCGAAAACCGCCTTGTCGTCGGCGACTCCGGTGCCGATCGCGTTGGCCAGCGCCGCGTTGCCGGCACGCAGGACGGCAGTCAGGCCGGCGACGCCCAGCAGGGAATCGGGACGGAAAACGACCGAATCGAGGAAGTCATCATCGATGCGGCGATACAAGACGTCGACGCGGCGAAGACCATGAACCGTCTTCATGAACAGCTTGTGATCGACGCATACGAGGTCGCGTCCCTCGACGAGTTCGACGCCCATCTGTTGCGACAGGAATACATGTTCGAAAAAGGCGGAGTTGAAAGGGCCGGGCGTCAGCAGCGCGATAGTCGGATTCGAGACGCCACGGGGCGACAGTTCCTGGAGGCTGGCGAGCAGGTCGGCCGGGTAGTTTTCCACGCTGCGCACATGCAGGGCGCGAATCAGTTCCGGCAGGAGCCGCGTCATGATCCTGCGGTTTTCGAGTACGTAGGACACGCCCGAGGGCGTGCGCACGTTGTCCTCGAGCACGTAGAAGCGCCCGTCGGCGCCCCGCACCAGGTCGATTCCGGCAACCGTGATGTAGACCCCGCAGGGCGATTTGATGCCGGCCGCGGCATGCCGGAATTGCTGACAACCGAGCACGAGGTCGCGCGGGATGGCCTCGTCCTTGAGAATGCAGCCTTCGTTGTAAACATCGGCGACGAACGCATTCAGAGCGCGCGAACGCTGCACCAGCCCGGCTTCGATCTCCGCCCATGTTTGCGCGGGGATAATTCGCGGCACCGGGTCGAAGGGAAATATGCGTTCTTCTCCGTCTTCATTGCCGTAGACGTTGAAGGTCACGCCCATCGTCTGGAACATTCGATGAGCGCGTTCGCCGAGTTCAGCCAGCCGCTTGGACTCCATCGCGAGCAGGTAGCTGGCCACGCGAACGCATTCGGGCCGCGGATGGCCTTGGGCGTCGAACATCTCGTTCATCGGCTGCCCGCCGGCGGGGAATGCCTCAAGACTGGGCAGCGGACTGCCTGCGCGCTGTGCATTCATTGCGCTTAACCCTGCATGCGGCATCGTGTTTCGAGCGTGCTTTGATCGCAGCGGCCGCCTGAGCAAGCGCTGTGCCTTGCGGTCGCGGAGAATGGTTGGATATTGAGGGCGCCATCTCGACCCGCGCGGGTTTCTCCTGTAAAGCGAATGCAACACGATGGTTGCAGCGCTCGAGTTGTGGAGTTCAGTCAAGACCCCGCGACCGCCGCTCAAGTGGGCGGGTGGAAAGCGCTGGCTCGTTCCGCATTTGATGCGCCTTTGGATGCCGCATCGAGCACGCAGGCTGGTCGAGCCGTTATGCGGAGGACTCGCAGTCGCACTCGGGCTTATGCCGGCGCGGGCGCTTTTGAATGACATCAGTCCGCATACGACCAATTTCTACCGCCATTTGAAGCGGGGGCTGCGCGTAACGATCCCGATGCGTAACGAGAGCGAGCTATACTACGCGCATCGCGAGCGGTTCAACGCGCTTATCAGGGCGGGCGCGTCCGCGAGCGAGGAAGCGGCGGCGCTCTTTTACTATTTGAACCGCACAGGCTACAACGGGCTTTGCCGCTTCAACAGCAAGGGGGAGTTCAACGTCCCGTTCGGGCGTTACCAGCGAATCAATTACACGACTGACTTCAGCGCCTATCGCGGCGTGTTCGCCGACTGGGAGCTCAGTACGGGCGACTTCGAGAGCCTCGTGATTAGCGAGGGCGATTTCATCTATGCCGACCCGCCGTACGACGTCGAGTTCACGCAGTATTCGAAGGAGCAATTTGGATGGGCGCAGCAAGTGCGGCTCGCCGAGTGGCTCGCGGCGCATCGCGGGCCGGTAGCTGTATCAAACCAGGCGACGGAGCGGATAGTGCGGCTCTATGATGGCTTGGGCTTCGAGGTGGAGCGCGTGACCGCGCCGCGGAGGATTAGCTGCACGGGAGATCGAACGCCTGCGGCGGAAATACTGGCTTTGAAGGGTGTCTAATTTATTTCTGTTCCGTCGGTGACGGATCCGCGGCACGATCGCGTCGCTTAGCGGCATCGGCGGATTGCGCTTTTGTTGGCGTCTGCGGAGCGCCGATCACCTGAACCAAATCGGCGCGGACGTTGCCGATATAAGCCGCCGACTCGATCCGCACGGGCAGATGACGCCCGTCGTCGGTGACCCAAATAGTCGTTGCGCGCGCCTGTTTGCGAAATTCTCCCTGGCTGAGCCATAGCACCGACGGCTCGATACGCAGTGTGTCGAAAGTGCCAAGCGGCGTCGTGATACGCTCGCGGCCCGTGACCGGGAACGAGAAGACGTAGCGATTGCCGCCGCTGAAAACGTCGAAGGTGAGCGTCTGGCCGACCTTGAGCGGTTGCGACAACGCCATCATTGCGCCTGAGAACGGTCCGAACGGGTCTCCCTCGCTGAAGCGGCGGACCCACACCCGGCCCTTGCGATTATGCCTGGTGGCAGTGACGAGGTGATCCTCGTGGTCGAAGCTGACGCGCCATTCGTCGATGCGCTTGTTCTCGTGCTGAAGGATGTACATGTCGTTGGGCTGGAGCGAGCCGTCGGTGAAGTCCTCGCGGATGTAATCGCGCATCCGGTAGAGGACGTCGACGAGCTTTCCGCTGTTAATCCACATCTCGCCCACCCACTTTCGTGGGTCCTTGCGATCACGATGGATTGTGACGCGGCTCTCAGCCGCGGGGAGCTTCATCCACGAGCCCCGGTACACGAGCGTTTCGCCGTCGTGAAATGGAAGCGGCCCAGCCTTGTATGACGGGATATCGAGATTTGCCGGAAGCGGAACAGGAGCAGGTGTGTGCATCGCGTGCGGCTGCGTGCGATGTGTTGGGGATGCGCCCGCAGTTGGTTCGGAGGGCGCCGCGGAAGTGCGTCCTGGGGTTATTATGAGGGCGATTAGCAGGCAGAGTACGGTTGTTGCTCGATCCCATCCCGGGCTGCATCGTGCGCCAAATCGAGCGGGATAAGCGTGCCGCGCCGGCGTGTTGCGTTTGTCTAAAATCACCATACACTATACAAAATTCTGCCGAATTGCGGAGGTCCATGGAATGTCCAGGATCGGTTCGGTTATGACCGTTGTCGTCCTGGCGGGTGTGCTGATTTTACCGGCGCACGCGTTTGCGCAGTACGGCGGTTACGGCGGTGGTCTGAACGGGCCACGCGTGAACGGTCAGGCGTTCAGCGCATTGGAGCAGGCGGGGCCCGGCAGCCTTAATAATCATGCGACCGGAGAGGATGCCCTCAAGGATGGCAAGCGGAAGCTCGTGGACGCTGACCCACGGGTGCGAGTCGAAGGCCTCGAGAAGCTGCGGTACGTCGAGAGCGCCGACGTAACCGAATTGCTCTTCCGCGGTCTTAACGACGGCGATGTTCGCGTGCGGATAAAGGCTATCGACCTGCTCGGGGCGCGTCAGGTCACCGACGCGGTGCCGTTGATGACGCAGGCGCTGTTCCTGCGCGAAACACCGGCAGTCGAGAGGCTCCACCTGGTGGCGGCGCTGGGCCGCGTCGGCGATTCGCGCGGAACGCTGGCGGTACTCGATTACCTCAAGCAGACGGACGACGTCCCAAGCCGCGGAACCGCGGTTTTCGCTCTCGGGGAAATTGGCGATCCGCGCGCCAATGATCTGCTGATCCAAATCGTCGGCAATGAGCCGAGTCCTAAGGTGCGCAAGTTGGCTCGTGAGGCGCTCGAGAAGATCGATGGCGAACTTCCGAGCCATCGCGAATTCGAACTCGCAGTTAAAAAGGAACAGCAGCAGGAGATTCCGACTGATCAGAAGCTTGCAAAGATGCGTGAAATCGACAAGGAGAATAGGAAAGAGGAGGGGTATTAGCACTGGTTATCGCGGGAAGAGGAGGGGTATTAGCACCGGTTATCGCGTCCCGCGACGAGGCGTGGCATTTCCGGGCACGCTGCGTTCCGCGCGGCGGACCCCCATTGCAGGGGGGGCGCGACGGTAGGTCGCGTCCCGCAGGCTCGGCGGGAGCACGCGCTCGCTCATGCTTTGATGAGCGAGCGCGTGCTCCCGGTCGCCGGCGGCCGATTCGGGAAGACGCAGTCAACCTGCGCGGCGTTGAGCCCCATATGAGTTCGCAGCACGTCACCGACCGCCTCACGAAAGTCGGTGGTCACCGCGAGGTCGCGCTCCTGATATAGCTCGGCCGTCGAAAGTCCCGGCCAGCGTCCGTAGACTCTGCCGCCACGAACCGGCCCTCCCATCACCCACATGACGTTGCCATGGCCGTGGTCGGTGCCGGCGTTGCCGTTCTCATGCACGGTGCGTCCGAACTCCGAGATTACGAGCACAACGGTGTCCGAATACGCGGGACCAAGTTGCTTGGCGAAGCTCGCGAGCCCATCGCCGAGCGCATTCAGATGATTCGACAACTGTCCTTTGACTGAACCTTCGGCGACGTGCGTGTCCCATCCGCCGAGCGCGGCGAATACGAGCCTGATGGTCGAGTCGCGTGAGATCAGATGCGCCAGACGCGTCGCATCGTCAGAGAAGCCGACAGGCGAAGGTGCGCCGGCGTCTGCGACTTGCATATCCTGCTCGAGCTCCGTGATGAGCTTCTTACGCGCGAAGCGGCCGTTCTGGTAGGCACGGCTTATCGCGTCGCGGCCGTTGTAGAGGCGGTCGAAGGCCTCCTCGATTTTGGGATTATCGAGCGGCATCGGACGTGCGGCGGCGCGTCCGAGCGGGATGTTTGCGATCGGCATGCGCCCCGACAAAATTCGCGGCACGGTGGGGCCAAGGCTGACCGCCTCGGTCGGCGCATGCTCACCCGGCAATTGCGCGAGCACGCGATCCATCCATCCGTCGGACGTCGCTTTCACGCCGGGTGTGCCGCTCTCCATGTAGTCCTGGGCATCGAAATGCGAGCGCGTTGGATCAGGCGAACCGCACGCATGAATGAACGCCAGTGTGCCGTCATGCCACAGTGGCATGACGGAATTTAGCGCCGGATGGAGCCCGAAATGACCGTCGAGGTTGAGCACGGCGCCATCGCCGCCGCGACGCGGAATCGCAATCGTCGGACGCGCGTCGTAGTAGTTCGCATCGCCGTGAGGAATGACCACGTTCAGGCCGTCGACGGCGCCACGCAGGAAGACTACGACGAGGCGTTTGCGGCCGGGGCTTCCGCCGGGAGCACGCGCGGCCCATGAGTACGGGCTCAGTAGGAAAATTCCCGAGGCGGAGAGAAGCGTGGCACGCCGGATGAACTCCCGCCGGCCAACCGGCTTGACGCCGAGTTCGTTAAAGGGCTCGCATTCGTCGCATTTTGCGTCCATCGCTTCAACCCTCGCGCAACGGAGTACTAGCCAGCGGTCTATCTGTGTGGCGTGCACGCGAGCGGGCGACGAGTTCCCAAATCTCCTGCCGCACGTCCGTCGGGTCGATAGCGGCGCGTGAAAGTTTCCAAGGAAATGCGAAGAATCCGGGGTGCGCGCCGGTAAGCAGAGAAGTCACCGGGGTGAAAGACTCACTGACTACTTTTTGCAGGCGTTTCATTAAACCAACCTTAACCGCGAGCTACTCGGGGCTATCGCGGACTATTCGGGACAGCCGCCGACTACCTCATCATGAATTCGGGGCTGCCCAGGATTAGCGGAGAGCGAAGTTGCGGCGGGGCCGCCTCGATCGCCTCCGCTGTGCGCCGCGAGAATACGCCGCCGAGTGTGACCGCCAGTTTGGCTGGATCTGGCGGCGCCATCGCGCCGCCGAATGTTCGCGTATCTTTCATGGCGACGCGCGTCATCGCACCCTTTCCGCCCATCGGCTGCTCGTCGCCGAAATCAACCGGCCGTTCGAGTGGCAACCGTCCGGCTCCCAGAGCCGTCGCGAAGCTAAGCCGCATCATCATGCCGTCCGGATTGAGCCACGCTTCTGCGGTGTTCTTGTAGCCGTCGGGCGTCTGGCATCCGTAAAGCGGCATCCCAAGCTGCGCCATCAGGCCCGCGAGCGGCCGTACGTTGAGCACTTCGCCACCGGTCGCGCGTGCCGCCGAGATCGCATACTCGTAGGGCGTCTTGAACTTGGCTGCGTAGTAGCGCCGCTCCCAGAATTCGGAGCTCCGGAACATGGTCTCGAGCACATCGCGAATATTGCCGTCGGTCGCGAGGTAGCGATTCGCCATCCGCGCGACCAGCGGCCTGGGCGGATCGTCGGCGACGAAGTATTGCGCGAGCTGGAAACCAAGATGGTTGGCAGTGGCGGGACTGCGCGCGAGCATATCGAGCGCCAGCTCGCCCTCGGCGATTCCCGCGCCCTTGATGTCGTGGCCGAGCAAGGTCTTTTCCGCGAAGTCGTGACGGCTCGCGTCGAACAAAAAGCCGTATGGCGTCACGGCCATCGCGATCTGCGCCGGTGGCTGCTGCAGTCGGTATCGACGCCGGAAAAAGCCGAAGGGTCCGAGGCCGCCGCCAGAGCCGCGAGGCCGCATCATCAACCGCTGCTGCATCATCAACTGCTGGGGGCGTACGATTCCCCATCCCGTGAGAATATGGGCGAGCGCGATCACGTCCTGCTGCGTGTAACCGCCATTGACGCCGAGCGTGTGAAGTTCCATCAACTCGCGCGCGTAGTTTTCGTTGATGCCCTCGAACTTGCCGTGCTTTCCCGGCGCGTCGGGCGCGGTGTTCTGCCAATTGTCGAGGTAGAAGAGCATCGCTGGATGCTTCGCGGTGGCGCCAAGCAGGTCGCGGAAGCGGCCCATCGTATGCGGCCGGATCGCCTCTTCCTCGTATGCGCCGGTCCACAGATGGCAAAGCCCCTTGGCGGCAAAGACGTTGAAGTGGTTGAACCAGAACGCCGCCATCACTTCCTGCAACTGGCGTGGGCCGTAAATCGCGCGCAGTATGCGCGCCTGGGCCGCTTCGTACATGATGATGCTGGCCTGCTTGCGCGCGGCCTTGCGAGCGTCCTGATCGGTCTTTTCGATCTTTTGAACGGGCATCTGGAACTGCTTGAAAAGCTCGATCGGCGTCATCCGCAGCGTCTGCAACGAGGCAATTCGATTGACGACTGCGGATGGCTCCGGGATCGATTCGGGGTGAAGCTGTTCGTGAACATAGCGCTCGGGACCTATCGCCTTGACGCGTTCGACGTCGCCAGGACGGGGACCGAAGCCGAGCCGGTTCAACACGTGAAGCGGGCGTTGTTCCGCAGGCATATCGCTCGCTTCCAGCATGGCCGCCCCATCATACGGTTCAATTACAGATAGTTACGATTCAATGCAGACTGTAATAAGAGGCGAACGGCCGCCGGCAAAATGCGTGACGGCCGTGCGAGGGCTCCTCAGCGATCGTTGCCGTAAACGTAACGGCCATGCTCAATCCGGCTTTCGCCGCGCTCATGATGCTCAACCCGGTTTTCGCCGCGCTCATAGCGACCTTCGCGATGCATGAAGGCGTATGGATGCTTCGAAAAGGCCGCTGCGACGTGCGGATGATGATGCAGATATTCCTGGAGTTCCGGGTGCTTGCTCAGGTAACCCGGATCATTAATCAACGACGGATTATGGCGCAGCGCCTCCGATACTTCGGGATGCCTATCGAGGTAGTTGTCGAAATGCTGGACGTACGGATGGTCTTCGCCGTATTCGGTGGTTGGTGCGGGGTCGTTCGGATGCGAGCTCTGTGCAAAAGCTGAGGTGACCAGCGCTCCGGTGAGCAGGGCCGCCGAGACGAACGTCATAATGCGCTTCATAGTTCGGGTTTCCTCCTGCTGAATAGTACGCAACGTCCGCTGCACGGTTTCACTCGTGGACTCTTTTGCTCGCTCAGCTCCGCTGGTCGGTTCATCGCATGTCATGGTCTCTCATTGCGCTAAGCTCAAAGCGGGCGTGGGTGAAGAAAATTTCTCGCACCTTTGACGCATACCACGCTAAAACTGTTTACCGTGGTAAAGAGAGCGTTGCGTTACTGAACGAGAGGCTGGTGGTAAGGGATTCTTCACTCCGGCAGCCTCCGTTCAGAATGACGAAAAGGCTGGCGCTCTTTGCCCGTCATTCTGAGCGACAGCGAAGAATCTCTTTCCACCGATGCTCGCCAGGGCGGATATGCAAAGGTCTCCCGGTAAAAGACTAATGCTCCGAGATTGGTTCGAGCGCCGGCTTTAAATTTAAAAGGGAGAGCGTCGCTGTGACGGGGGTTAGCGCGGGGCGCGGCCCCACGCCTCGATCAGGCTTTCGAACGCGCGCCTCAATTCGGGATCCTTGA
>WNFT01001997.1_pt1 | contig 17692 bp, 18 predicted proteins | sample 5400191 | NCBI WGS metagenome assembly WNFT01 (sample SAMN13153359, study PRJNA577476) | soil metagenome | isolation source: 80 cm saprolite under Madrone tree | place: USA:California | collected 2016-06-14 | reverse complement strand
AAACTGTTCTCGAAGGAGAGTACATGAGCACCAAAGCACCGACCGCAACCGACCAGACCGCGACAACGCCCCGCGAGCGAGCTCCGAAACCCGTCGCCGCCGGGACGAGGATCGGTCACGTCCACCTCAAGACGGCCGACATCCAGCGCGTATACGACTTCTACGTCGGCATCCTCGGTTTCGACGTGATCTTCCGGATGCCGGAAGCCCTCTTCTTGTCGGCCGGCGGCTATCACCACCACCTCGGCTTCAACACCTGGGAGTCAAAGGGCGGCTCTCCCCCACCCCCCGGAACCACGGGCTTGTATCACGTCGCGATCCTTTATTGGCCCCTTGACGGCGTCAACGACCACGGCACGCACGAGGCGCTGTACCTGCGCGACCCCGATGGCAACGGCCTGGAGCTGGCTTGGGACCGGCCTGAAGCCGAATGGCCGAGGGACAAAGAAGGCCACCTCAGCTTCGTCGGCACGAGGCTGGACCTGGACGGGCTGCTAAAAGAAGGCTTGGACGCCGCACCCGAGCCCGAGTAAGCGGCCTGAGCGCTACTTGGCTCCCGAGACGCCTCCATCGACGATGAGGCCGGAAGCCATGACGAACTTCGACTCGTCGGAAGCCAGGTAAAGGGCGGCTGAAGCAACGTCCTCCGGCCGCCCGAGCTCAGTTGTCAATTGGCGCTTCCGGATCGAGGCGAAACCCTCCTCAGGATCCTTGTAAGACTCCTTGAGGTATCGCTCGACGAAGGGCGTGAGTATGGTTCCGGGCAGCAGCGCGTTGACCCGAATTCCATGCGGTGCGAGGTCGACCTGCATGGACTTGGTCATGGAAAGGACCGCGCCTTTCGAGGCGGCATACGAGACACGCCGGGCCAGGCCGATTTGAGCGATGCAGGACGACATGTTGATGATCGAACCGGACCGCTGCTTGATCATGTAAGGCACAACCGCGCGGCTGGTCAGATAGACGCCGCGAACGTTCACCCTCATCACGCGGTCGAACAGGTCGGGCTCGGTCTCGAGCACATCGCCGACTCCGCTGATTCCGGCGTTGTTGAAGAGCACGTCGATCCGCTTGAACCGTTTGGCCACCTTGGCCGCCAGCGCGATCGTGTCCTGCTCGTCGGTGACGTCAGCGTGCTCGGCCACCGCCTCGCCACCGCTCTTGCGAATGCCGGCGACTGTGGACCGCGCGCCGCGATCGTCAACGTCAGCCACCACGACCTGCGCACCTTCGCGCGCGAACAGTCGGGCGGTCGCCTGGCCGATGCCTGAGCCGGCGCCCGTGATGAGGCACACCTTGCCCTGGAGGCGCCCCCCGCTCATGTGTGGTCCGACTCGCCTCGGGAGGCATGCCGCCGAACTGGATTCTCGAGCAGCCCGATGCCATCGATCCGGATGCTGACCTCGTCGCCGTCTTGCAATGTGAAGTCCGACGGAGGGACTATGCCTGTACCAGTAAGGAGGACGCATCCCGCTTCGAAGCGCTGGTCGCGGCCCAGGTAGTCCACAAGGTCCAGAATCGACCGCCTCATCGAAGATGTTGACGTCTCGGAGCGGTAGATGATCGAGGCATTCCTGCGGATGTCCAGCTCGATCTTCCGATCCGACGACGAAAAGTCCCACGCCAGTGCGACCGCCGGCCCAAGCGCACAGCATCCATCGAATACCTTCGCCTGCGGCAAATAAAGCGGATTCTCGCCCTCGATGCTCCGGGAGCTCATGTCATTGCCGATGGTGTAACCAACCACCTCGACACGGCTGTTGCATATGACGGCCAGCTCCGGCTCAGGCACATCCCAGCTGGAATCAGATCGTATGTATACGGCCTGGCCTGGTCCTCGCACGCGTCCGGCAGTGGCCTTGAAAAAGATCTCAGGGCGCTCGGCTGTGTAGACTCGGTCATAAGGATCTGAGCTCACTGCCTCATCAGCTCGTGCCTGAAGACTTCGCTGGTAGGTCACTCCGGCAGCCCAGACCTCTTGGCTTTCTATCGGCGCCTCGAGTACGGCACCATCCCGCAAAGATGCTGCCGGCCGGTCCTCCCCCAGGAATCGGCGCAGCTCATCGAGCGGCCGTCTGAGCAGCGCGTCCATCGAAGTGCCGTCCGGCAGGCGGCTCAACACGCCTTCTCGTTTCAGGTACATCCCATCGTCGAGCCGAATCAGGTGCTGCCCGGTCGCGGCCACCACCGACAGCACGCCTGGGGTCACGCGCTCCTCCATGCCGGGCCCATCGGATATTCGAATTCACTTAGCGATGCTGGACGCATGGTGATGCTGAAACCAGGAGCCAGCGGAGCGACGTAACGCCCGTCGCGGATTCTCACCGGGTCGAGAAAATGCTCGTGCAGATGCTCGACATACTCGAGGACCCGATTCTCGAGGGATCCGCTTACCGCGATGTAATCGAAGAGAGACACGTGCTGTACGTACTCGCAGAGTCCCACACCACCAGCATGCGGGCAGACCGGAATCCCGAATTTCGCCGCCATCAACAGAACCGCCAGTATCTCGTTCACGCCCCCCAGCCGGCAAGCGTCGAGCTGGCAGAAGCCGATGGCGTTGGCCTGGAAGAGCTGCTTGAAGATGACGCGGTTCTGACAGTGCTCCCCGGTGGCCACCTTGACCGGTGCGATGGCACGCGCGATGGTTGCGTGACCGAGCACGTCGTCGGGGCTCGTCGGCTCTTCGACCCAGTAAGGATCGAACGCGACAAGCTCCTTCAGGTTCGTGATGGCCTCCTGCACGTCCCAGACCTGGTTTGCGTCCATCATCAAGCGACGGTCGGGCCCGATCTCCTCGCGTACGATCCGCGCGCGGCGGATATCGTCCTCGAGCTTATGGCCGACTTTCAACTTCAGGTGGGTCCAGCCGCCGGCGACTGCCTCGCGACACAGGGCCCTCAGCTTCTCGTCGGAGTAGCCGAGCCAACCGGCCGACGTCGTGTACGCGGGAAAGCCGGAGCGCAGCATTTCCGCTTCTCTCTCGGCACGAGTGGGCGCACAGCGCTGGAGAATGGCAAGCGCCTCAGCCGGCGCAAGCACATCGCTGATGTAGCGGAAGTCGATGCAGGCGACCAGCTCCTCTGGGCTCATGTCTACCAGCAGCTTCCAGAGCGGCTTGCCTTCGACTTTCGCGTAGAGATCCCAGACGGCGTTCACGATCGCACCCGAGGCCAGATGGATGGCGCCCTTCTCGGGCCCGAGCCAGCGCAACTGATGCTCGCCCGTGATCGCCCGCCAGAAGCCACGCATGTCGGCGGTGATGGACTCGAGCGTGCGCCCGATCACGATCGGCGCGAGGGCATTGACGGCTGCCACGCACACCTCTGTACCGCGGCCGAGTGTGAAGCTGAGTCCATGGCCCTCGAGATGGTCGCCAGCATCGGTCGTGAGCACGACGTAAGCAGCCGAATAGTCGGGAGCTGTATGCATGGCGTCGGAACCGGCAAGCGTTCGAGACGTGGGAAAACGCACGTCCCTCGCTGTAACGCCGACAATGCGCGCCATCAGCCTTTCACGGCCCCAACCAGCAGGCCGCGTGCGATGAACCGCTCGAGCGCAATGGCCATGGCGATGACCGGCACGATCATGATCAAGATCAGGACCGACATGTACCACCACTGCGGTCCGCGAGTGGCGTTTTGGGCCGCGACCGTCAGCGGCAGCGTCTGGGCGTTCGCGCTCGTCAGGAACAGGGCGATCAGGTACTCGTTCCAGGCGAAGACCAGGACGAACAGGAAAGTGGCAACCAGTCCTGGTACTGCGAGCGGGACCACGATCGACCGGAAGGTGCGATACCGCGAGGCGCCATCGATGGCCGCGCTCTCTTCGAGCTCGAGCGGCACGCTCTGGAAGTAGTCACGCATCAGCCAAACGACGATCGGCAGGTGTGATGCAACGTAGGCGATGATCAGGGCCGCCCACGTATCGAGTAGATCGAGCTGCTGAAAGAAGATGTAAATCGGGATGACCACCGCGACTGGCGGCAGCATGCGCTGGGAGATCATCCAGAACGCGATGTCGTCGTTGCCAAGAGACTTCTTGAATCGCCGCCCAACCGTCTGCAGGAGCAGCAGGAACAGCGCGAAGCCGCCGACCGCCCCGAGCTGCCAGGGCCCGCCGACGGCGAAGACCGCGACGCCCGCCGCGAGGCCGACGACGAACGAGGCGATCGCGCCGAAACGCACCTGATAGCGCATGCGCACGAGGCCGTAGGCGGCCATCGATCCCAACAGCAGAGTGATCGTGGTGCTGGTGAGCCCAACGACGACGGTATTGAGGTATGGGCGGAAGGTATCCTCGCCCAGGTCGACAAATATGTAGCGCCAAGACTCGAGCGTCGGCTGATAGTCGCGAAATGGAAAGTAGAACGGGCCGCCGTTGACGTCGAGTGGAGTCTTCAAGGACGTGATCGCCAGCCAGTACAGGGGGAACAGCACGACGAGCGCCCAGGCGCACAGGAGCAGGTAGGAAGCGACCATGCCTACCGGTGATGGCCGATGGATCGAGAAGGATCGGCTCCGCCCGCGTTTGGTTGCCATGCCCTACGCCATCGCCGTCACTCGACGGCGGAAGAGATTGACATACGTGATTCCGACAAAGGTCACGACGAATAACAGCATGTAAGCGACCGCTGCGGACCCCCCGATGTCCAGCGATCGCCAGATCGTGTACGCATGCAGCGTGAGCGATTCCGTGGCCGTTCCGGGCCCGCCGTTCGTGAGCACGTTGGGTAGGTCGACGATCTTGAACGCCTCGATCAGCCTGATCAGCACGACGGTGGAGGTCGCGGGCAGTATTTGCGGAAATGTGACCCCCCAGAAGAGCTGCCAGCGGTTGGCGCCATCTACGACAGCAGCCTCGTTCAGCTCGACGGGCAGGCTCTCGATCGAAGCCAGGAGAACGATGAAGATGAAGGGCGTCCACTGCCAGACATCACCAATCATCACGGCGAGCCGGGCGCCCCAGGGGTTGGTCACCCACGACACGTCGGTCAACCCGAAATGAGCCCAGAGCGGATAGAGAGGCCCCTTGCTGGTGTCGGTGAGCATGCGGAAGAGGTACGCGACGCCGACCGGCGTGATCATCATCGGAAGCAGAAACACAACCCTGAAGAAGCGGCGGCCCGGGATGTGCTGCACGACCAACAGGGCGAGGCCGAGCGCGAGTACGTACTGGACCGATACATCGACGCTGACGTAGATGAGCGTGACAACGAGCGTCCCTGGCCGCCCGCTCGTCAAGACCGTATCGACTACAAGCCATACGAGGGCGCCCGCGATGACCGCCGTGACCAGCCGTCCCACGAATCCGAGCGCTGTGCGGCCGGGGCTCCGCAGGTAGCGCACGAGAAGAAAAGCGACTCCTCCGTAGACGACCGCCAGGACGGCTGCGGTCAGGGGAGTGAGCGGCACCGTCACGCCGACGAAATGCGTGCGGTCGATGCCGACCACCAGCTTGGCGTAGTTGCCAAGGCCGACGAAAGTAAGGTGGACGCCACCTTCCGAGAAGCTGAGCCGAGTGAGTGACACGTAGAGCGATGCCAGCAGCGGAAAGATTGAAAACGTCAGGATGACCAGGACTGCGGGCAGGATGAACACGGCCCCTGCCGAGCGGTCGAGCCGGGAAACAAGCGGGCTCCGCGCGGACGCCGCGATCGGGACAGCGCGCGTGGAAGCTTGGCCGCTCATCGATTAAGGGACCTCTTCATGGGCTCCAGGCAGTGACCAGCGGGATGGGCGGCGAGGTGGATGCACACCTCGCCGCCGGGGCTCCCTACTTGGTGACGCTGAGGCTCGACCTGTAGGCGTCGAGCTGTGCCTGTCGACCGATCTCGTCAGTCTTGCTGTTCCATTGGTTGGTGATCTGAGTCATGCACTGGGTGGCCGACAGCTCGCCGGCGAGGAACTGCGCGAGTGCCGTGTCCAGGGCGGTCTGCTGGTAGAAGGCGGTCTGCGGGATGCGCATGTCGAGAACCATGTTCGGGCTGTTCAGGCTGGCCTTGATGGCGCCCAGGTAATCCTTTGCCGCCGTCTCGCTCATGCCCGAAGTCTCCCACGGCCCGAGGTTGGTGAAGTGCGAAGTGCGATAAGGGTTGAATCCGGTCTTGCCGATGGTCACGTCGACGCTCGACTGAGCCGACTGCGACATGTAGGACAGGAATGCGTAGGCGGCGTCTTTGACCTTTGACGACGCTGCCTTGTTGATGGCGCCCGACCAGCCCCCGAATGCGGCAAACGGAGAGTGGTTCACGCCGTTGATCGCGTACGGGCAGGTCGTTGAGTTGCAGTCCACGAGTTGCCCGGTGGAGCGATCCAGCACCTGCTTAGAGCCGGGCAGGATCACTGCTCCGACCTTGTCCTGGACCTTCGATTGCGTCGGGTCGACCGCCAGCGGCCCGATGTCGCCCCAGTCGAGGGACAGCGCACAGCGACCAGTCACGAACAGGCCGCGGGAATCGCCGACGTCGTTGTTGAGCTGGTCCGGCGGTCCAAGCTTGGAGAGCTGCTTGTAGATGTCGAGTCCGGCCGCGGCGCCGGCGTTGTTCGTGAGCGGCTGCATGTTGTCGGTGCTGAAGAAGGCGCCCTGCTTGGTGCCCTGGCTCTGCAGGTACGCGCCGGCTATGGAGAAGTACATCCAGTACGACTGAGCGCTGCGCTTCATGGCCAGGCAGGACCCGTAGTCGGCCTTGCCGTCTCCGTTGAGATCCTTGCCCTGGAAATGTTTGGCGATGTTGATGTAGTCCTGCCAGGTTTCGGGTGGCGTCAGCCCGTCGCGCTGCAGGAGGTCCTTCCGGTAATAGACCATCTGGAAGTCGCCATCGAGCGGGACTGTGTAGACGCGGCCCTTGAAAGTGGCGCTGAAGTCGCGGAAGAACGGCGCGATGTCGTTCCACTGAAGCGCCGAGTCGTTCTGCACGCGGTTGGTAAGGTCCTCCAGGTAGCCGGGCGGCACGTAGTCGCCCATCCACTGGGGGTCGAAGACAGTGGCGTCGTATGAATTTGTCTTGGTCGCGAAGTCCGTCAGAAGCTTCTGATACAGGTCGGAGAACGGGACCGTTATGACCTCGATCTTGGCGCCAGTCAACTTCTCGAAATCAGGCGCACGGCGCTGCAACGGCTCCGCAATCTGGGGCCCCGTGAAGGTGACGACGCGCACGGTGGTGCCGCTGAATTGGGCGCCAGACGACGAATTGTTCGAGTTGCAGGCCGCCACCAGGCCCACGGCCATAACCAGAACCACGGCTCTCGCCAGGTATCGGCTCATGTCGTTCTGTTCTCCCTCTTAACCCGAATCCCGTGGCCGCGCGATGAGCAGGCCAGGGCTGTCGCCGCCGGATAAAGCGGATGTTTACCCCGTCATCGGACGTTTGTCAAGCTCCAGGTAGGACCAAACCGGCTCCTGAAGGCCTCAGTCATCCGATGTCTGGCCAAAGCTCGGCATCCAATTGGAGTTCGGCCGGCGATCAAATGGTGGGGCGGCTGTCAAGGCTGAACCTCTCGAGGACACGGTGGAAGACCCCGGCCAGGATCGCCAACGGGACGAGCGAGACCACCAGCGCGGCGGCGGCTGTGGGCCAGTCGAGCTCGCGCTCGAATGTGAAGAAATCCATCATCGCCACCGGGACGGTCTTGATCTCTCCGGACGTCAGCACGAGCGGGACGAGCAGCAGGTTCCAATCGAGGACGAACATGACGATTGCAGTCGCCACCACGCTGGGTACTGCCAGTGGCAACACGACCTGGCCGAGAACCCGGAAGAGTCCGGCCCCATCCAGCACAGCCGCCTCCTCCCATTCCGGCGAAAGCTGCCGGAGTGCGCCGTGCAGGACATAGACAGCCAGGGGCGCCGTCACCGCCGCCTCCGTCAAAACGATGCCGGCGAACGTGTCCGCAAGACGAACTCGGCGCATGACGTCGCTCAGCGGGATCACATAGGCCATGGCCGGCAGGCTTGCCAGTACGAGGAAGCTTTGGGTCACGAGACCCTCGCCCCGAAAACTCGACCGAGCGAGGCCATACGCCGCCAGAAACGAGCAAACGATCGTCAGCACCGCGGCGCAGGCGGATGCGATTGTGCTGGTCGCGAGCTCTTGCCAGAAGGTGGGCTCCGCGATGCCGATCTCGCGGAAATGGTCGAGGGTGATCGACCCCGTCCAAGATGGCGGACGGGTGCTGTTGTCCGGCAGCAGCCCGAACGAAGCCAGGGCCGTCCAGGCGAGCGGCACGAGGAAGGCGGCGACCGCGGCCGTCAAGAGGAGGATTCGAATGGCCGCGTCGCGGCGGCGCCGCGCATGAAGGCTGTTCAACCTGTCGCGGATCGTCTTGCGAGCCGCAGGTAGACGAGGCCGACCCCAAGCACGGCGGCTGCGATGAGCCACCCGGATGCGGCGCCGATCGGCCAGTTGTTGATCACGAATGCCTGGTTGTAGCTGTAAAGGGCCGGTGTCACGGTAGCGTTACCCGGCCCACCTCCGGTGAGGATCAGCACACTGTCAAAGCTTCCGAGCGCGAGGCCGACCAGCAGCAAGATGACCGCGAGCAGAAGGGGCCGGAGGGCCGGCAACGCTACATCAAACATCTTCCGAATCCACGAAGCTCCGTCGAGCGTCGCATGCTCCCATAGCTCGTTGGGAACTGAGGCCAGGCCTGGAAGAAGCAGGAATGTTACGAACGGGGCTTCGCGCCAGATTTCAACGGCGATGATCGTCGGTAGCGCAAGCCTGACATCACCGATCGGCGACGCAACGGTGGATTGCCCCAGCCATCCCGCTCCAAAATCGAGAATGCTGGTCGCACCCACAAGCAAGAAATGCCACATGACGCCATTCGCGATCGGGCTGACCAGCCAGGGCAGCAGAAGAAGAACGCGCCAGAGCCCACGCCCGCGGATCGGGCGACGCAAGAGGTACGCGAGGCCGAAACCGAGCGCCAGCTCCAGCGGCACGGCGACAAGCGTGAAGACGATGATGTTCCGAACCCCTGCGCCGAACTGCAGATCCTGGACGACAGCGACGTAGTTGTTGAGACCAGCGAAATGAACACTCGTCGCGAACGGCGAGTAAGTGGTGAATGTGGCCAACAGGCCCAGCAAGGCTGGGAGTCCCAGCCAGCCACTCAGCAGGACTGCCAGCGGCGCGAAGAGAACGAGGCGGTCGCGGCGGGTCAGTCTCACCGGTAGCAGCCGTCATCATGCCGCTCGAACACACGAAGAGCTAGAAGCAACTCCGGGTTATGCTAAAGCTCCGATGTTTCCGAGGTACAAAGCCACCAATTCAGCTCATGAAGGCGGTCCGACCCCACTAACGTCCGACCTCTTGGCATAAGATCCGGTATGCTCCACATCCACTGCCAATGACCGGCTCACGCCCAGCCCGCGGGGGACGGCGCAACCCCAGCGTCACCGACGAGGCCATCGACAAGATCCAGGCGCTCATCATCTCGGGCAGCTGGGGCCCCGGCGACCGGTTGCCGAAAGAAAAGGAGCTGGCGGCACAGCTGGGTCTGTCACGCAACTCCTTGCGCGAGGCCGTGCGTGCGCTTTCGCAGCTGCGGGTACTGGAGGTGCGGCAGGGGGATGGGACCTATGTGACCAGTCTCAAGCCCGAGCTGCTGCTGGAAAGCACCAGCTTCGTCAGCCACCTCTTGGTCGGCGAGTCGGCCCTGGAGCTGTTCGAGGTGCGCCGTCTGCTTGATGGCTCTGCCGCAGCCCTGGCCGCAGCGCGCATCGACGAAGCGGGCAAGGAAGAGCTGGGGGCAAGGCTCCAGCAGATGGTCGCGTCGAGGACGGTGGAAGAGTTGGTCGAGGCCGACGTCGACTTTCACGCCGTGATCGCGCGGGCGACCGGCAACACGTTTCTCACTTCGCTGCTGGCGAGCCTGTCGTCGCGGACGTTGCGTGCGCGTATGTGGCGTGCCCGCGAGGTGGACAACGCTTTCGACGTCACAAGAGATGAGCACCGCCGCATATACGAGTCGGTCATCAGTGGCGATCCGGAACTCGCGAGGGCGGCAGCCATGGCTCACATCGCCAGCGGCGAACGCTGGCTGCGGGCGCAACTTGCGACCTCAGCGGAGGAATCGCAGTCGGCACCGGCCGAGGTGGGCGCTTGAGAACCTTCAATGCCCCTTTTGGGGCCCTGCCTTCCCGGTGCGGCCCCTCCCCCGCCTGCTCACCGTGGGCAACGATAAGAAGTCAAACGTGGCCCGCCAACCCTGGTTGTTGAGACTATGAAGATCGGACTGCACACTCGGCTGAAGCCAGGCGCCGAGGAGCGATATGAGGAGTACCACCGCGCAATTTGGCCAGAGGTGCTAGAAGGCATCCGGCGCGTCGGCATCACAAACTACGTGATCTTTCGCGACGGCCTCGACCTTTTCCACTACATCGAATGCGACGACTACGACCGCGCGATCGCGGAACTGGCTGCCAGCCCGCTGAATCAGCGCTGGGAAGCTGAGATGGCGCCCATGACGACGGTGGCCCACGACTTCAGCGGCAAGGGCAGCGACCGCATGTCGCTTATCTTCGACTTCTAGATACGCGCTGTGAATCCCCGCGAGCGCGTAAAGCTCGGACGCACCGCACTCACTGTCACGCGCTTGGGCCTCGGCACCGCTCCACTCGGCGGTCTTTTCGATGTGGTCGCCGAATCCGAGTTCCTGAGCGTCGTCGAGCACGCTTGGGAGGTAGGGATCCGTTCCTTCGACACCGCTCCGCTCTACGGCCACGGCCTTGCCGAGACGCGATTGGGCAAGGTGCTGAAGCCGAAGCCGCGTGACGAATTCACGCTCGGGTCGAAGGTCGGCAGACTCTTACGCGCCGACGTGCCGCCGGAACCGGGGCAGCAGTTTCGGGGCGTGCCACCGGTCAATCCGATGTTCGACTTCACCTACGACGGAGTCATGCGGTCGGTCGAGGAGAGCCTCGAGCGACTTGGCCTTGACCGCATCGACATCCTGCACATTCACGACCCCGACAATCACCACGACGAGGCGCTTGCGAGCGCCTATCGCGCCCTGGACCAATTGCGAACCGAAGGCGTCATCTCGGCTATGGGTGCCGGCATGAACCAGGCCGAGATGCTCACGCGATTCGCGCGCGAGGGCGATTTCGACTGCTTCCTGCTAGCGGGCCGCTACACACTGCTGGACCAGATTGCGCTGAAGGAGCTGCTGCCTGAATGCGTCGAGCGCGGTATCTCGATCATCGCCGGGGGCGTCTACAACAGTGGGATCCTGGCCGATCCCAAACCGGGCGCGTACTACAACTACCAAACCGCGCCCGCTGACTTAGTCGAGCGCGCGCAACGGATCCGCGATGTCTGCAGCCGCCACCGCGTCCCGCTCAAGGCGGCAGCGGTGCAGTTTCCGCTCGGCCACCCCGCGGTCACTTGCGTGGTTATCGGCTGCCGCTCGACCGCTCAGGTCGATGAGAGCATCCAGATGTTCGAGTTCGAGATCCCGCCAGCGTTGTGGGCCGACCTCAAGGCCGAGGGCTTGCTGCCCGCCGAAGCGCCCACACCTTAAGTGGTCGTCGACTCCCATCACCACTTCTGGGATCCCTCACGCCGCGACTACCCATGGATGGGTGAAGGGCTGGCCGCGATTCGCCGACGCTTCGGTCCGGCGGAGCTGGCACCCCTCCTCGCGTCCGCCGGGATCGATCGCACTGTGTTGGTGCAGACGATCTCCAGCCTGGACGAGACACGCGAGTTTCTCGAGACCGCGGCGAGCACCGACTTCATCGCCGGCGTGGTCGGCTGGGTAGACCTAACCGACCCATCGGTGGCGGACACCCTACAAGCGCTGCGCGCCGGCGCGGGCGGCAGCACGCTGGTGGGCATCCGCCACCAGGTCCACGACGAGCCTGATCCTCGCTGGCTCCTGCGCCCCGACGTGCGGCGCGGGATTCGCGCCGTCGGCAATGCAGGTCTGGTCTACGACCTCCTCGTCAGAACACGTGAGCTTCCGGCCGCCGTCGAGCTGGTGAGCGACTTTCCCGATATGCGCTTCGTGCTCGACCACATCGCCAAGCCAGGAATCGCGGCGGGGCCAAGAGACCTGGCGTGGGAACAAGCCATGGTGCCCTTGCAGACAATGAAAACGTCGCCTGCAAGCTGTCAGGGATGATGACCGAGGCTGACTGGAAAAGGTGGACTCCTCACGATCTCCAGCCATACGTCACTCGCGTCATCGATTGGTTCGGTCCAGGACGATGCATGTTCGGCTCTGACTGGCCGGTGTCGCTCCTCGCGTCGGACTATGCGCGGACCGTCACCACCATGAAAACGCTCGTTGGCGAAAACGCCGATGTGTTTGGTGGCGTGGCCGCGCGGATCTATGGGCTGAGCTAAGCGACGTCGTCGATCAGCGCGGCCCATCGCTCATCGATGCGCCGCACTTTGTAGATCGCGAAGGCTCCCACCCACGCGATTACAAACGCACCGACGATCACGTACCCGGCCTTGCCGATGAAATCGAAATTCGCGATCGCTCCGTAAACGCCGCCGCGAAGCCCCAGAACCTGGATGAGGATCTGCGCCAGCTCGACGACGCCTACGAAGAGCGCGACAAAAACAGAGAGCGACGTCACTGTCAGGTTGTAGAACACCTTCCGGACCGGGCTCGCAAAGGCCCACGAGTAGGCCTTAGACATGAAGGCGCCGTCGGTCGTGTCCATCAGCGACATGCCCGCCGCGAATATCAAAGGCAGCGAGATCACCGCCGTGAATGGGAGCCCCTGCGCAGCCGCGCCGGCCGAGATGGCGAGCAGGGCGACCTCAGACGCGGTATCGAAACCAAGCCCGAACAGGAACCCGATCGGGTACATGTGCCAGCTCTGCTCGACCAACCTGAACATGCGGCCGAACACCCTGGTCATGAACCCACCCGCCACCAGCTCCGTCTCGAGACCCTGACGGTCGTACTCGCCGCGCTGCATCTTGCGATAGACGCGAACGATGTCGATGAGGATCAGCAAGTTCATGATCCCGATCAAGACGAGGAAGGTTCCGGAGATCGTCGTGCCGACGGCGCCGCCGACGCTCCGTAATGCCCCGTTGCCGCCGACCACTCCTTGCACGATCGACTTCACCGCGAGGCCGAGGGCGACCGCGATGAGCAGCACCACCGTCGAATGGCCGAGCGAGAAGAAGAAGCCGACGCCGACAGGTTTGCGCTCCTGCTGGAGCAGCTTTCGCGTCGTGTTGTCGATCGCCGCTATGTGATCGGCGTCGAATGCATGTCGCAGCCCGAATGTGTAGGCGAGGCCACCCAGCGCCAGAAAGCTCGGATGCTGCGCCCCATACGCGAGGAGCAAGCCCCAACCGGCGACATGCAGCAGGCCGACCAATCCATAAAAGCCGCCCAGCCGGGCGCGCTCGCCCCGATCGAAGGACCGCCCGATCAAAGTCCAGGGGGAGGCCACGAGCGCTAGCCTAACTGCTATCGCGACTTAGTCGCAACTGTGTATCCAATCCGATCCCCTGCAAATGCGAGCCCATCTCAAACTCGTCGCAATTGCGACAGCCCGGCGTCCGCCGCCGGCACTTCATTTACAAGTGCTATTTGCCGGCGAAGATTCCCCGCACGTCGAACTGCGCCGGTGATGCGATCTGATCAAATCGGCATTTCTTGGGCGGCTTGTCGAGGCGCCAGCGAAGAAAGCGCGTCGCATGCCGGAAGCGTTCGCCGGCCTCGAGCTTGTCGTAGGCGACCTCACACACCAGCTCCGGACGCACCGTCACCCACTCGAGGTCTTTTCCCCGCGACCAGCGGCTGAGTCCGCCCGGCATTCGGCCGGAGCTGTACGAATCCCACTCGCTCTGCGGAACGTCGACCTGCAGCGGCTTCAATTTGGCGATCAGCTCCTTGCGCTCGGCGGCACTGAACGACGACGTGTGGCCGACGTACTGGAGAGTGCCCTTGCTGTCATACAAACCGAGGAGCAGCGAGCCGAGTGACTTGCCGTCGGCCGACTTACGCCAGCCGATGACGACGCAGTCGGCCGTCCGTTGATGCTTGACCTTCACCCACAAGCGCTTGCCGGGCACGTAGGCGCCGGTCCAGGACTTCGCCATCACCCCATCGAGTCCAGCGCCCTCGAAGCGTTCGAACCACTGTGCTGCCGTCGCGCTGTCACGCGTGTACGGAGTCAGAAAGATCGGCGCCTTGGCGCTCTTGAGCAAGGTCTCGAGCCGTTTCCGCCGCTTGCCGAGTGGCTCCGAGCGCAAGTCCGTGTCGCCCTCCGCGAGGATGTCGAACGCCACGTACCACGCGGGTGTGGCCTCACTGAGCATTCGCACCCGCGAGTCGGCGGGATGGATGCGCTGCTGGAGGGCTCCGAAATCGAGGCCGTTCTCGCCGACCACGATCAGCTCGCCGTCCAGTACGACCTTTTCCGGTCGCAGCTTGCGGAATGCCGGCAGGACTTCGGGAAAGTACCGCGTCATCGGGCGCGCCCCGCGGCTGACCAGCTCGACCTTGTCCCCATCACGGAAGACAAGCGTGCGGAACCCGTCCCACTTGGGCTCGTACTCCCAACTGTCGCCCTTAGGAATGCCTTCGCCTGGGGCCGACAGCATCGGCTCCATATCCAGCGCTATCGGAAGCTTCATAGAAGGCACTTATCCCCAGTTTGTCTATATCTTGTGGACGACCGAACCCTGTGCTACCATATCGCCGGTCGGTAAACCCGGCTCTGATTTCGACTCCACGCCCCCACCCCAGCCTTGGGAAGCTCGCGCAAGCGGGCTTCCCGCTTTATGGCCCAACGATGCTTTGTTAAGCGCCGAACTTCGAGATCAGCTCGGCTACGGTCATCTTCCCGAAGTCCTTGCCCAAGACGGTTTCGGCGGTGTGCCAGACCATCTGCGCTTGGGCCGGGCCACGCTCAGCCAGCTGCGAGAGCGGGATCGAGCCAAACAGCTGAATCTGCGGAACCTGCTTCAGCTGCTGGGCGAGCCACTTGGCCCACTGAGCCGCATTGCCCTCGCTCGGCGCGACTTTGGCGTCGAGAGCTGCCTTCACCGCCGTTGCTTTGGCCTCAGCGGTCGCGGTGGCCTTGGCGATTTTGGCTGTCGCCTGTTGGGCGGCCTCGGCCGCCGCTGCTTCGTCTTCCTTGGCTTTGGCCTCGACCTCGGCAGCGCTGGCCGACGCACGTGCCGGCATCGTCGTCAGACCCGAAGCCGCTTTGTGCATGATCTCCTCGGCGGCAGTCCCCACCTCGCTTCCGCCGTCCTTTTCACGGGCGCCTTCGCCGGTTCGCAGCCGGTCCCCGAAACCGCGTCCCATCGCCCCACCGATGAGGCTTGGTACGTCGAGGCCGGTGAGACCTTTGATCGCGGTCGACGATTCGACCACCGCGCGTGTGGCGTTCTTGACCAGGTCCGACGCGCCATCCGCGCTCATCACGGTCAAAGAATTGATATGGCCCATGGGCTCAGACGCCGCACGCACGATGTCGGGCAGCGCGCTGAGGACGGTCTGGATGATGGCCGCTTCGTTGAACTGCTTGTAGGCCTCGGCCCGCATCGCGAGCGCCTTGGCCTCCGCCTCGCCTTTGGTGAGGACGATCTGCGCTTCGGCACCACCTTCCAACCGCGTGGTCTCGGCATCCGCCTCGGCCGACGCGATCCGTGCGCGCTTTGCACCCTCGGCGCGCGCGATCACCGCCTGCGCTTCCGCCGCGGCCGGCTTCACGGTCGACGAAAGTAGCTCCTTTTCTTTACGGTCGGCTTCCAGCTGCGCGAGCTCGGTTTGCCTGCGCACGACTTCCTGCTGCGCCTCTGCCTGGGCAAGCGGACCGGCCTGGTCGGCGCGCGCCTGGGCGGCGGCAACCTGGGTCTTCGTCTCCGCCTCTCGCAGCGAGACGTCCCGGCTCGCATTGATCTTCACCTGCTGGGCTTCGGCCTCCCGGACGGCGGCCGTCTGGTCCGCACTCGCTCGGGCCATGCGCGCGTCGCGCTCGACCGTGGCCAGGTTCTGCTGGCCGAGCAATCCGATGTAGTTCGATTCGTCGGAAAAGCTCTGGATGGTGAAGGCGTCGATTTGAAGACCGCTGGTGGCGAGGTCGCCCTTGGCCGCGTCCTGCACCTGCTGCAGCAGCTTCTGGCGGTCGCGGATGAGCTCTTCGATGGTCAGCGTGCCGACGATCGAGCGCAGCGACCCTTCGAGCACGTTCTTGACGATGGAGTCGACCTGCTCCGCCTTGGCGTCGAGGAATCGCTCGGCGGCGTTGCGGAGGGATTCGACGTCGCGGCCGATCTTGAACGTGGCTACGCCCTGGACCTGAACCTTGATGCCCTGGCTCGTCACGGCGTCGCTGAGCTGCACGTTGATCTGGCGGGCGGTCAGCTTCAAATGCCCAACGCGGTCGAGCAGTGGACGCACGAACGTCCCGCCTCCGACCACGACCTTGACGCCCTTGTCGCCCGACACCGCCATCGCCTGGCCCTTCTCGTTGCGCACTTTGGCACCGCGCGAGCCGGCGATGATGAGCGCTTCGTTCGCACCCGCCACCTTATAACGACTGGCGACGAACGCGATCAGCAAGACGAGGATGATCACCCCCACGACCGTCAGGAATGGCGTGGACGTCGCAAAACTAGGCATCGGACCTTGCTCCTTCTTTGGTCGCCGTGGGGACGGCTTCCACCACTAGGTTGGTGCCGGCGACGGCGATCACCTTTACTTCGTGCCCCGCGGGAATCTCGACGTCCGCGGTGGCGGTGAGGTTGTGGGAGGCGCCGGCGAAGCTGATCAAAACCGAACCGAACTTGTTGGCGGGGATGCCGACCGAAACGCGGGCCGTCGAGCCGATCATGTCCTGGAGGCTGAAGGTCTCTGTCGACTCAGCCGACCGTAAGGCTTTGAAGGCGCCGAAAACGACGCCGGCGCCGAGCAATCCCGAAATCACCCCGACGACCGTCGCGCCGCCGGGCCCTGCGTTGAGGCTGTGGAGCCCGAACAGGCCGCCAACTCCGAACATGGCGATGAAGCCGAGCAGCATCGGTGTCGGCGATACGCCGGCGACGTCGAAGCCGACGTGGATGGCCCCAAGCAAGCCGCCGAAGATGTCGTCGACGATGAGGGTGAGCAGGAGGAGGCCGCCCCCGAAGAGGAGGCAGGCGCCGAATACGAGGTCGGCCGCGTTCACGCCCTTTCCACCAGCGATTGCAGTTTAGGCCGGGCGTGGGGCGCTTAGTAATCGCTTAGCGTCGCCGAGCGGTTAGCCTTCTTCGGAGCCATGAGCCGGTCCTTCCGAATCGGTACCGATTCCGCGGAGCACCTCGCCGTTGAGGTGCTGGCGCGGGAGCATCCCGACAAGTCGGACTACTGGGATGGGAACTGGCTGACGGCCATGATCGACGTCGCCAGCGGGCCATGGCACGGCAACTACCGCGCGGCTCTGCGTGCGGAGGAGTTCGTGCACTTTCGCGACCAGCTTCACCGGTTGAGCGAGGACCATGAATCGCCGCCGGCCGAGTTCGAGTCGATGGAGCCGTGGCTCCGGTTCTCGGTTCATCGATCGGATCGGCACGGACACATGCGCGTCAACGGCCGGGCCCAGACCGAGCCCTTCTTCGACAGCCACAACGTCTTCTATTTCGTGCTGGAGCTCGAGCAGGGCTTTCTTGCGACGACCCTGGAAGAGCTCGGGAAAGTGATCGAAGAATTTCCGGTGGTCGGCT
>WNFT01002752.1_pt1 | contig 17696 bp, 19 predicted proteins | sample 5400191 | NCBI WGS metagenome assembly WNFT01 (sample SAMN13153359, study PRJNA577476) | soil metagenome | isolation source: 80 cm saprolite under Madrone tree | place: USA:California | collected 2016-06-14 | reverse complement strand
AACGTCGCGCCGGATGGCTCCCAGGTTCAGGATCGGGTATCCCACAAGCTGTCCCGGCCCGTGATACGTAATGTCTCCGCCGCGATTCGTGGCGTGAAACTCCACGCCTTTTTGCCGCAGCACATGCTCCGAAGCCAGCAGATGCTCGCGCTTCCCGTTTCGTCCTTGGGTGATGACGTGCGGATGCTCGCAAAGGAGAAGCACCTCCTCAATCGCGCCGGCCTTGCGTGCGGCCACAACACGTTGCTGCAACGCGTATGCTTCCGCGTAGCCGATTAATCCCAGGTCGATAATCTGGCAGATTTTCACCAGTCACCAATCACTACACGTTGATCTGCAACCCTCGCACCGACGCAAACGCATCGCCCATCGCTTCCCACACCGTGGGATGCGCGTGGATCATGTTCATCATGTCGTCGATGGTGCCTTCGAGCTTCAGCACCGTCGCTGCTTCCGCCAGAAGCTCCGTCGCCAGTGGTCCGATAATGTGAATCCCCAGCACCTCGCCGTACGATTCGTCGGAAACCACTTTGATGAAGCCGCCGTGACTTCCTAAAATCGTCGCCTTGCTGTTTCCCACAAAGGGGAACTTCCCGGTTTTCACGTCATACCCCGCGTCGCGCGCTTGTTTTTCCGTCAAGCCAATCGAGCCGATCTGCGGCTCGCAATACGTCGCGCTCGGAATTCGGGTCTTTACGATCTGCTGAGTGGACTTCCCGGCAATGTGCGTCACGGCGATAATCCCTTCCATCATCGCCGCGTGCGCCAGTTGCGGCAGTCCAGCTACGATGTCGCCTATGGCGTACAGTCCCTTTTCAGCTGTCTCCATGTTATCGCCGACGTGGACGAATCCGCGCTCCAGTTTGGCCTTCGATTTCTCCAGCCCGCAACCATCGGTCATGGCCTTGCGGCCCACGGCCAAGAGCAGTTTCTCCGCTTGCAGCGTCTGCGCCCTGCCGTCTTTGTCTTTGAACGCTACCGTCACGCCCTTGGTATCCCTCTTCACCGATTCCACAGCGCAACTGGTGAAAATCTGGATACCTTTTTTCTGAAACGCCTTGGCTAGCTCTGCGGAAATTTCTTCGTCCTCGACCGGCACAACCCGCGGCAACGCTTCCAGGATAGTCACTTGCGTCCCAAAAGAACTGTAAATCGACGCAAACTCCACGCCCACCGCGCCCGCGCCAACAACAATCAATGTCTTCGGGATTTCCGGAAGCTCAAGAATCGAGCGGTTCGTGAGAATCGTTTTATGGTCGGGTTCAATGCCGGGGAGCGACTTCGCTTCCGAGCCGCTCACCATTAAGATGTTGGCCGCTTCAATCTCGGTTTTCTTCCCGTCCTTCTCAACGCTCACGCGCCCGGGGCCTTCATACCTTCCCCAGCCCTGCACCCATTCCACCTTATTCTTTTTGAACAGAAACTCGATGCCCTTCGAGTGCTTCTTGACGATCTTGTCCTTGCGCGCGAGGACGTTGGCCCAGTTGATTTTCAGCCCGCTCACTTCAAATCCCAGTTCCGCCGCGTTCTTAAAGTGATCGTAAACTTCGGCGTGGTGCAACAGCACCTTGGTGGGAATGCAGCCGATGTGCAGGCAGGTTCCCCCTAGGAAGGGATCCTTCTCCAAAACAACCGTTTTCAGACCCAGTTCACCCGCCCGGATCGCCGCCACGTACCCGCCCGGACCACTCCCGATAATCGCAACGTCGTACTTTGCCACTCGTAGTCTCCCTTCCGCAGGGGCCAGAACCGGTGAGTGGAGTTCCTACCCACCGAAGTCACACTCGAAAGATGCTCGAGGGGGTCAGGCCGATAAGACAGGGCGCCAGTCGTTCGTCTTACGAGCGCCGTCCCAAACGGAGAAAAAGCCGCCCGCGCTTACGGCGCAGACGGCTGCGTCCCAGCAAACATCGGATTTTAACAGCCGGTGGCCCCCCTCGCAACCTCGGCCCCCGCGGCTGTTGAGACCTGCTTGCGGTGCCTGTCGTGGCTGGATTGGGGCAAGAAGGCGAAGGTGCAGCGAACCTCCGCGTTCTTCCTCGCTTCCGGAACGGTCATCGGGCACTGCGCCGGTACTAGTTATATAATTATGACACACATTAAAATTTCTCTTGCTTTTCTATTAACTCAAACATAGATTAGCTCTCCACGCATCACCGGCACAACCTGCGATTGCCTTTGCGGACGTGCAGCCGTCTTTCCGAAGGGAGGAGAAAGGCCATGGTCATGAAATTCGGGGAACGCTGGCATTGCATCAGTCCGGCCTGTGGTTGCACCGTTCTGGTGGAAACCAGCGGCGAAATTGAGGGACAAAATCCCCGCTGCGCCTGCGGCGGCGTCATGAAAAAGAGTTATTCCACGCCCGTATTTCGCCGCCTCGATCTCTTGCAATTCCCGGAACCGGTATCAGTTCGCCGGGGCTCCGCCGAGGATTGACCCATGCGCGCCGGAGTCATTCATCGCGCTTTGGGAGCACGTCCCAGCAAGCCGTTGGTCGTTCGCGGCGGCCTCGCGCGCACCTTCGGAGGTCTTGCCGGATTCGTCGTCGTCACGTTTCTTTGCGCGGGTTTTTATATCCTCCAAGAGGCGTTCGCGATAATCACCCTTGCGGGCATCTTACTATTCTTCCTTATCAAGCCAAGGAAAAGACCTCGAACGGCCGGCCGCGCGCGCTTCCCCGGTGCGGCAACTCAGGCTGCTCGGCCGTTTCTCAAGCAGGCTTCTGGGTCCGTCCATCAGCACCATTTACGGAACAATTTGTCGTATCAACGCTTCTACGTGGATCATTCCCGCATCCGGCAGTAAATTTACTTCTCGACTCACGCGCGCGGAATAGCTGGAAAGTAGCGCTCTTCCAGAATGATGCGGTGGTGCATCTGATGGCCTGCGGTGATGAACGCCAAAGCGCGCACGGTCACTTCCTTCTCATTCGCTTTGCCGCGGCGCGGCCAGGCATCTTGCTTGAACGAACGAAACAGGCTGATGCTCGCGTTGCGCACGGCCCCAAACTCCTCGGCAAGGTCCGCGAGTGTCCGCTCGCCAAACACGCCGCTGCGCACGTAGTCATCTTGCTCGAAGCCGGGCAGGGGCGTTTGGTCGGCGCGCGCGAACCGCAATGCCCGGTACGCAAAAATCCGTTCGGTATCCGTGATATGCCCGAGAACTTCCTTCACCGTCCATTTTCCTGGAGCATAGCGAAAACTCCCGTCTCTCTCGCTTCGTCCCGCGAATAACTGCAGCATCTGTAATCGCTGCGATTCCAGAACGCTCAATACATCGGACCCCGGCACTTTTGAAATGTAGTTCGCATAGTATTCCGCGTATTCGTTCGCTTCGGGTCTCTTCATGATGGATTCTCTCTCCTGGAAACGGGATTATACGCTTGGGGGAGTTTCCGCGCACGGTAAGGCCGGCGAGATGGCAGTAGCCATTTCAGCTTCCAATTTCCCCCGTGCACGAATTTGTATCGCGGCACCCGACTCTATTCGAGAGTTTCTTACCGCCCACGGCGAATCTTCGCTTTTGGTTTTGCGCCCCTTATTGCAAGATAACGCTTGCCTATGAGCACCTCCGATCCCAAGACCATGCGCGTGGCTTTCCAGGGCGAACCGGGCGCGTTCAGTGAAGCCGCTGCCATCCAGCTTCTCGGTGACGCCATTACTACCGTGCCTCGGGCCACGTTTGAAGCTGCGTTCACGGCCATCGGCGAAGGCGCCGCTGACGCGCTCCTGGCGCCGGTGGAGAATTCCTTGGCGGGCTCGGTGGTGCGTGTGTTCGATCTATTGATGGAAAGCCGGCTGGCGATTGTCGCCGAGACGGTTCTGCCGATTGAAATGCACCTTATTGCAGCTCCTGGTGCATCGCTCTCCGATATACGTTCCGTCGCCTCCCATCCCATGGCCTTGGCACAGTGCGAGCGTTTTTTCGCCGCTCACCCTCAGTGGAGACGCGTTCCCGCCGAAGATACCGCCGGCAGCGTTCGTGAAGTCCTGTCTCGCGGAGACAAATCCTGCGCGGCGATCGCCGGGCGACGCGCAGCCGAGCATTATCAGGGTGTGATTCTCGCCGAACGCATCCAGGACAATGCCGAAAATTTCACGCGCTTTGTCCTCCTGGTTCCTGAAAACGAAGCGTCCGCGTGGCTTTCTTCCGGCGCGCGCAAGATTTCCCTCGCCATGCGTCTCGCTCACCGCCCTGGCGCGCTCCTCGCTTCGCTCGAACCGTTCGCCAGGCACGCCGTGAATCTGCTCAAGATTGAGAGCCGTCCCATTCACGGCCGCCCCTGGGAATATCAGTTTTTCATTGATGTCGAAGCCAGCGATGTCTCCCGGCTCGACCAAGCCCTCGCCGAAGTTCGCACCGCCACCAGCGAGCTCCGCGTCCTCGGCCGCTATGTCGCCGCTTCCCGCTAATCGTCAAGCGGACATCTTCAGCAATAGCTGCACTCGGGATCGCCCATCCCTCCGGTCATCCCGTCCTTCATTCGCCGCAGGCGCCGTCCCAGCCGCTCGGCCATCTGATGCCGAGCACGCCACAAGCGCGCCTTCAGCGTATTTTCTGTAACACCAAGTTTTTTCGCCGCTTCGCCCGTCGAATAACCGTGCACTTCACGCAGGACAAACGCCGTGCGCAACAGCGGTGAAAGCTCGTCCAGATTCTCGCTGATCATCTCGCGAATCTCCGTGCTCTGAAATACCTGCTCGGGATTCGGCCCGTCGTCCGCGAAGCGCTCCGCGGCAGGCAGCTCGTCCTCGCGAGGCGTTTCGTCGAGAGATAGCGCCGGACGCGCCTTCGCGCTCCGCCGCCGCATCAGCGCTGCGTTGATCACGATGCGCGTCAGCCATGTCGAAAACTGCGACCGCCCCTCAAACCGCCTTAGATTGCGATACGCCGAGAGCAGCCCGTCTTGCAGCGCGTCTTCCGCGTCCTCCGTGTTCCCCAGCACCCGCAGCGCCGTCTGAAACAACGGCCGGTGGTAACGCCGGAACAAGGCTTCGACTGCCTGTTCGTCGCCTCGTTGTCCGGCACGGATCAGCTTTTCTTCGTTCAGTTGTATTCCCACTGCAGCTTGTGTTGCCATCGTTGTCCCCCCGTTCGAAACAAAACCCTTGCGCAACCCCCGGAGTGCAAAAACCTTTTTTCAATGAACCGGAACAGCTCCCCCCGCCGCTCTCGGCTTCTTCATCAGCGCCAAAATCGGAATCACCGCGAAGAAAACCACGCCGAGCATTTTGAAATTGTCGATAAACGCCAGCATCACCGCCTGCCGCTGGATCGTGCCGTAAATCAATCCGTGCGCTTGCGCGCTGGCGTGCGCCGCTGTCGATCCCGCGGAGATCAGTCTCGCCTGCGTCCCGTTCAGCATGTTGTGATACGCAGCGCTGAAACCGTTGACGTGTTCCATCAGCCGCGATTGATGAAACTGCGCGCGCCGGTCCAGCATCGTCGTCACCGTCGCAATTCCCACACTCGCCCCGACGTTCCGCGCCAGGTTGATGATTCCCGTGCCCATGTTGGTCTTTTCTTTTGGCACGTACGCGAACGCCGCCACGTTGATGGGAATGAACAAAAACGCCAGACCGAAGCTTTGCAACATGCGCGCACGCACCGCGTGCCCGAAATCCAGCCCGAGGTCCCATCCCGCCATCACGAACAGCGCCGCCGACGACACAATGCACCCGAACGTGATCAGGATCCGCGTGTCCACCTTCGACACCAGAATCCCCACAACGGGCATCATGCACATGATTACGGCTCCGCCCGGCGACAGCGCCATTCCCGCCAGTTGCGCCGTGTAGCCGAGCAGTTGCTGCAAAAGTTGCGGGATCAGCACCGTGGTTGAATACAGCACAAACCCCAGGAAAAACATCGCGGTCGTGGCAATCGCAAAATTGCGGTCTCGCAACATGCGCAAGTCGATTACCGGCTCCTTTTCGCGCAATTCCCAGAGAATCCCGGCGACTATACCGATGAGCATGAGCGCGAAAAAGACGCGGATGAAATTCGACGAAAGCCAGTCCTCGCGCTGCCCCTTATCCAGAATAATTTGCATGCTCCCCAGGCCCAGGCTGATCAACCCAATCCCGATGTAGTCGATCCGGAATCCCGCTTTCACATTCGCTCTCTTCATGTACGGCGGGTCGCTTACCAAAAAGCTCGTCAGCAGCAGCGAGAGAATTCCCACCGGCACGTTGATGTAAAAAATCCATCTCCACGAAAAATTGTCCGTAATCCATCCGCCAAGCCACGGCCCAATCGTTGGCGCCACAACCACGGCGAGCCCATACACCGCAAACGCCATACCGCGTTTCTCAAGCGGAAACGTATCGTTCAGAATCGCTTGCTCGCTCGGCTGCAGTCCCCCGCCGCCCACGCCCTGCAAAATCCGGAAAATCACCAGCACACCCAGGCTCGGCGCCAGCCCGCACAAAAACGAGCTCGCCGTGAAAATCACCACGCACGTCATGTAGAACCGCTTCCGCCCGATCAGTCCCGAAAACCATCCCGATAACGGCAGAACGATCGCGTTCGAAACGAGATACGACGTCAACACCCAAGTCGATTCGTCCTGCCCCGCCGACAAATTTCCCGCGATGTGCGGCAGCGCTACGTTGGCAATCGACGTGTCCAGCACCTCCATGAACGTCGCCAGCGTCACCGTAATGGCGATCACCCAGGGGTTGATCGTCCCGTCCGGCATCCGCAGCTTCGATAGAATTCTGTTTCGCATCGCGTCTGATCTCTGCCCCTGCTGTTTCTACGTATGACCGTTCGAATCCCTATCCGTATTCCCGTTAATTTGTGATCACCGTCGCGTCCACATTCATTCCCGGCCGCAAGACTGCTTTCTCTGCAGGAATCGGCTCCAACACGATCTTTACGGGGATCCGCTGCACCACCTTCACGTAATTTCCGGTCGCGTTTTCCGGTGGCAAAAGGCTCAGCACCGCTCCCGTCGCCCCCGCAATCGAATCCACATGCCCGCTGAACGTCTTTCCGTACGTATCCACTTTCACTTCCGCTCGCTGCCCGGCCTTCATGTTCTTCAGTTGCGTCTCTTTGAAGTTTGCCGTCACCCACACGTTCTGCAGCGGCACGACGACCAGCAACCCTTGCCCCGCCTGCACGATCTGTCCCGGTTCCACTTGTTTGTGCGTCGCTACGCCATCCACCGGCGCGGTGATCTCCGTGTAGCTCAAGTTCAATTCCGCTGCTTCCAGCGCTGCGCGCGCCTGCTCCACCTTGGCGAGCTTCGCCTGCGCATCCGCGGTCCTCATGCTCACCTGCTTGATGTCCGCGTGCGCCGACGCCACTCCCGCTCGCGCCTGCTCCACGCGCGCCTTCGCCGCATCCAATTGCGCCTTGGTTACTTCCACGTTGCGCTGCGCCTGCGCCAGTTTTTCCTGATCCGCTCTCAGCGCGCTCTCGGTCGCATCCGCATTGGCTTTCGCTGCGTCATATTGCTGCTTCGAAATCTCGCCCTTCTCCATCAACGGCAGGTAACGCGCCAAATCCGCCTTCGCCAGCTCCGCATTCGCCCGGCTCTTGTCCACATTGGCCCGCGCCCACGCCAAATCCGCGGTCTGCGCCTGCTCATAGGTCGTCTGCGCCCGCGCCAGGTCCGCCTGCGCGCCCAGTAACTGCGCATCGGCGTTCGAATTTCCGCTCGCCACATTTTCTCGCGTCCGCGGCACATCGACTCCTGCGGAGCGCGCTTCGCTCTCCGCCAACGCCAGCGACGCCTTCGCTTGATCCAACGCCGCCTGGTAATCTCGCGGGTCAATCTTTACCAGCACCTGCCCCGCCTTCACCGCCTGGTTGTCGTCCACCAAAACTTGCGCCACACGGCCATAAACTTTCGACGCCATGGGCGTAATGTGCCCGTCCACCTGCGCGTCGTCCGTCGTCTCGCGATTGTGGTAATACACGAACAATCCCACGATCGCCGCCAGCACTACCGTCCCGCCCGCAAACAGCAGTCTCCTCACCTTCGGGTTCGCTAACCCCTTCGGCGTTTCCACAAGGCCCAATTCTTCTTCTGTGATTGCCGGCGCCTTGGTCGCGTTTTCCAGTCCCACTTCGATCTCAATGCTCATCGTCCCCTCGGGATTACTTTGAGTAAACTTTTTCCATCTGCCCGATCGCACGCGCCAGGTCCGCGCGGGCTTGGTTGAAGCGGTACAGCGCCACAATCTGGTTGTCGTTGGCGCGGGCCAGCGAATCCTGCGCCTGGATCACTTCAATATTGTTCGCCACTCCCGCTTTGAAGCGGTCCCGCGCTTGATCCACCTCTTCGTTCGAAAGCTGCACGCCGAGGTTCGCTACTTGCACTTCGTTTCGCGCCGATTGCAGGTTCAGCAGCGCCGTCTTTACATCCAGCGCGATCTGGTTCCGCAGATCGTCTTTCTGCTGTTCCAATTTCTTAATCTCCAGGTCCGCCCGAACCGTCTCTGCGTGGATTCGTCCTCCGGTAAACAGCGGCATATTCACGCTCGCTTGATAGGTGCGCGTCGGCAGGGCGGTGTTTCCGGACGTTCCGACGTATGCGAGCTCGCCATCGAACCGCAGGTACGGCAACCGCGAATCCTGGGCCGCTTTCTTCTGATACCCCGCGGCTTTGATCTGCGATTCGAGCGCCTTCCATTCCTGACGCGACGCCAGCGCGAGGTCCATGCTCGGCTCGACTTCCGGCTGGGGCGTGTCGTAAAAACTCAGCGAATCCGCCAGTTCGATAGCCTGCCGCGGATCCAGGTTCAATAACCGGCTCAGGGCGAACTGCGACGTTTCACGATCGGTTTCCGCCTCGATCAGCCGCTGCTTTTCGTTTTGCAGTTCCACGTTGGCGCGCAACGTATCAATTCCGGTTCCCACGCCTTCCTTCTGTAGGTCGGCCGCCTGGTCGTAAAGCGCTTGCGCCAGGCTCACGCGCGATTGCGAGGCCTCAACATTTGCCACTGCGCGCAACGTGCCGATGTATTGCGAAACCACCAACAAGATCACCTGCTCGCGCGTTGAGAGGCTGTTGGCTTTGCTCGAATTCAGCGTGTTCCGCGCCGCCTGATATCTCCGCCACAGGGTCAGGTCGAAAACCGGCATCCCGAAGCTGGGGCCCGCGGAAAATATTTGATACGGACCAAGCGTCGCGGGAAATCCAGGGAAGGGTGCCTTGCCTCCGAACTCCGCCCGCAAGTTTACTTTCTGTGCTTCGTCCGAAATATTCGCACTCGCTTGCGGAAGCAAATCCGCACGCGCAATGTTCTTGTCCTGTTCGCTTTGTGCCGCCTGCATTATGGCGATTTGGGCCGTCGGATTCTGCTTCAGCGCCAATCCCACCGCTTGATCCAGCGTCAGCCGCAAAACTTGGGTCGGCGCGTTACCCGGCAGCGCACTCAGCTTGTTTGTGCCTTGCGCATGCATCACCGTCGGCCCCAGCACCAAACTGAAAAATATCGTGTAGAAAATGATGTGCGACGACTTGCGGCGTTCTTTTTCGCTGGTGCGCCCCGCTCGCTTCTCTCCCGCCATGATTTCATGCACAATGGCTTGATTCAGGCAGCCCTCGGCGACCAACCTGCCCCCCTGCCTGTGAATTTCCTTCAGCAGCACCCTCCCGGCAGCATCGATGAAGCTCACCCCGCACAAGTCTACGTGGAACTTCTCCTGTGGCGATGCCGTGTGCAACTCCCGCCAGCACTGCTCCAGCGCTGCCACCCACGGCCCCCCCAGCTTGCCCTCGACACTGAGGAAAGTCTTCCCTCGCTTCTTTTCAGTTGTAATTCTTAGCATTGATCCCGTCCTGTTGGTAGCTTGTAGATGCATGGCGATCACCATCCGATGCAGATATTTGTTAACACTCAAACAGTTAAAAATAAAAGACTTACATTAGGTCCAAGGAGTTTAGGGAATCTGCTTTAGGCAATATATGGACATTTATCTAAATAATGGCAGTAAACTAATGCTGTTATATGGGCACATCACTGCCCTGTCTGTACGATTCTCGCTAGCACTCAGCCGGCGATCTAGACGCGCTGCGGTCCGCTCGAACCCTTGCTCTTACCGCTTCACCGCGATGGCTTGAAATTCGAAATGCCCGCCACGCAGCAGCGACCCCGCCCCGACGAATTCGCGCGCGGGATAATCTCTCGTCGAAAAGTAGCTCGCGTAAATGGGATTGAATTTCTCGAATAGCGACAAATCCGTGCACGATATTTGCACGTACACCAGATCATCCATCGTCATTCCCGCTAGAGCCAGGACTTCTTTTTCACCATCAAGCAGCAATTTCGCTTCGTCCTCTATCTTTTCTGGAACTTTGCCGGTCTTCGGATCAATCCCAATCCGCCCCGCCAAATAAAGTGTGTTGCCCACAAGAATTGCGTCGCTGAACGGTGCTTGTATGGGGCCTGCGAGCTTGATCACTTGGCGTGTCGTTGGCGGCGTAGCTTTCGAAAACGCGCCTCGTACCGTAAAAATTCCCGCCACTACTAAAACCACCGTCAGGAAACTTATGCGCCGATTCATACTTTCCCTCCCTTCGAATCACCTGCCCATTTCGCCGCGCGAGTGTAGTACCCAATTCTCCCCTCGGCAAGCACCAGCAACTTAACCACAGGTTACCGGAGAAGTTCGGCAACGGAGTTATGTAGACAAGTGGATCGGTGAACGGTAAGCAAAAGGTACGGCGATGAAGCTAGATAACACTCATTCCTGAAACGTCACGCACACGCCATTGGGGTCAATCGCGCCGAACTCTTTCGTGCCCCAGGGCTTGGTTTGCAGTGCGCCGTTGGGGTGCACTTTTCCCCCACGTTTCTGGTATTCGGCATACATGGCCTCAATGCCTTGAACGGCAATTCGCACCATGGTCTGGTCTCCGACCTTGCGCGCTAGTTCTTTGTCGCTCATGCCCGATATGTGCAGGTAGGCCTCGCCGCGGTTGATTCCGGCGTAGTTCGGCGGCGTCCCGTCGCGAAACGTTTCCTTAAAGCCACAGATCTCCGTCCACCACTTCAGGGATTCCGTCGTGTTGGCGGCAGGAAGAACGGGGATCGCGCCTTTGATGATCGGGTCCATGACCCAAGGATAACCGAATTCCGTTAAAAGGAGATAAACCCCGCTCGAATGAAATACAGCAACCTGAGCCCGATTCCCAGCCACAAGAGAACGCCGAGAAGAAGCGGCCGCCACCCACGCGGAACGGCGTTCAGAGCCAGCGAGTGCCCCTTTATTCCAAAGGTTTCTCCGGAGACGTGGGGGCCGCCGGTTGTGCCGGCTGCGATCGGACAGGTGCCGTTGCCGGTGCGTGCGGAGCCGCGGACTCGGACTTTGCGGGAGTGAGATGCGCAAGAGCGGCGACAATTTTAGCGGTAGCGTCTTTGCTGGTCTGGCAGTTGCGGTCGTAGATGCGGCACTGCGCGAGCGTAAGAGTGCACCCACATGCGCAGGTTTCCGCGTTGAATTTGTGGAGCGCGACGGCCTTTTGCTCGGGCGTCAGCTTGGAGAGATCCACGCCGGGAAGTTCGCTGGCCCGCTCCGCGTTCTTCAGAAAAATCTGCCCGGTGTCCTCGAAAGTTTCCACTTTGACGTTGCCGATGGAGAGGCCGAGGAGCGAGCGGATTTCCGTTTCATAGAGGATGGGATCGCGAAGCCCTTCGTGCTTTTGAACGATGCGGCCTTCCGCGTCCAGCACGAAAGAAGTAGGAAGCGCGGCGATGCCGCCGTACTGCATCCGAATGTCGTTGGTGGCTAGAGCGACCGGATAGTTGATGCCGAATTTTTCAACAAAATCCTTGATGGCGTCTTCATCGTCGTCGTCCACCACCAGGCCAAGAATCTGAAGGCGCTCCTTGTATTTGTCCTGCAGCTCGACGAGATCCGGGATTTCGGCGCGGCAAGGTCCGCACCAGGTGGCCCAGAAATTCAAAAGAATGACTTTGCCTTTGGCGTCGGCGAGCGTGACCGGCTTGCCATCGAGGCCAGTGAGCTTGAATTCCGGCGCGGGATCCGGGTTGCGGACAAAACGGAGCGTGGGTTGCTGGTCCTGCGCCGCAGTGAATGAAGGAAACAGACAAAGTAGCTGCGCAGCGATGAAAAAGAGAATCAAGCCGGATTGGAGAGTGCGTCTCATGGTGTCATGTATAGGAAAACACAGCGGAGGAACAACGCCAAGAGGCAGATTGAAATTCCTAGGTATCAATTAGCCCACCATTGGAGCGGAAAGAAGAAAGTTGTGCGCCATTGCAGACCCGCCTCTAAAGTGGATTGTAGGAAGCATGCGGGTTGTGGATTTGTAGAGACAACACAATTTTTTCGAGCTGCCGCATGATTTTGACTTCGTCCGCGTCCTTGATTCCCGGATCGAGATCAGGATTGGAGCCGGTGACGATTCCCAGAAAAAATTCGTAGCAGGTTCCGTTCGAATAGCCGGCGTAATCGCGGTTGAGAAATCCCGTGCCAGCCGCAGCCGAGCCTCGTTGCCGCCAATGAAAGTTGACGCCCTGAATGCATGTTGAGCCGTACGTGTACCCCTCATCGAGGGGAACAGCAAAGGACTGACAGGTTTCGCGCGTGACTCTAGGGTTGACAATAAGCTGGAGAGTGCCGCTGACGAAAGTAGTATTGGGATACGCGTCTGGAGGAATCGTGACAGTCGCGACGAGTGTGGCGCCGGGCTGCTGTGCTCCGAGTTTCTGTCGCGCTTCGAGAATCGGGGCGTCTTCTGATTCGAGTGCATCGTCCAGGAAATAGTTTCGCGGATAGCGGAAAGTGACGCCGTAATTTGGGTTGTCGTAGGTGGAGAAAGCGGAATCGTGCAGCGCGTGCTTAGCGACTGTGGGTCTAGGGCCTTGTGCTGCTGTGGCGGATGGTTGAGCGGGCACAGACTGGGCATTGCCGTTCCGGCACCCGGAGAACCATGTCGCGCCGAGAATTAGCAGAACAGAAATAACGCATCGCCGCCAATGGAACATGGAAACGCCTCCCCATTCGAATGTCGAGCGGTAGAGGTGCAAAGAGGTAGCCAAGTTCTATGTCGCTCATTTTATTCGAGATAGGACGTTGGCCGCCTTGCGTGGGCGTGGCTTCGCTTCCACGGTGTTGTTGCAGGGACGCGCTGAGTAGCGAGCCGCCTGAACCGGCGTATCGCAGGTCCGGTCAAGAAATAATGGTCGAGAACCAGCCGCTCTTCCCTTGTAAATATTACAATCGCCAAACCGGAAATGCGCCCTTTCTGCGTACTGGGACTCACGTTCCGAAGAGCTGCCTGCTGTTTCAAAGCCCTCAAAACTGGCAACTTACTTTCCTTGGCGAGATAAGTGCATTATCGCCGGTGAAGGGGGGCAAAATGAACACCGTAATCTCCGTCGAGACAGCGATTTGTTCGGAACATCAAAGGCTGCTCGCAGAGTGCGCGAGGGCCTTGGAAACCCGGAACGAGCAACGGGCCCAGTTTTCTAAGTCTCATCCGATCACAAAGGAAGCAGGTAACGAGCTCTTGCGATTGCAAGCAAACTACGCCCGGGCTTACACAGTGTTGGCGCGCCACGAGCACAACTGCTCGTTCTGTCAGTTGGTATCAAGAGCGGGTGAGCGTGCTTCTGAGATTAGTTCGGATACCTACTTCGAGAGCATAGTGTAAAATTTGAGCGGCGGCGAATTTGTGATGTGAAAGAATTGAATCTTCTGAGCATGGCAGAACTCAGCCATTGAAACCCTCCAACTCCGGATTCCTCGCGGTTTTTTTTATTAGTACTTCCAGTACTCCAAAATTGCACCGAGCCTGAAGGATTTGCCCCTACACGTAGGCAGGAAAAACACTATCCACTTTATTTTGAATTTGTTACAAGGGCAGCGGAAGGCGGAGGGGGTGCGTCCAATGGTGGTGGGAGGTGCTTATGATTCTGACCAAACGGCACTACCTCAAGATGGGGGGCGCGATCCTGCTGACGGCAGCGCTGATGCTGTCTGTCGGCACACTGTGGGCCGCGTCTGACCCGGTGACGCTGCCGGAGCGCACGGCGATTCACGTTAGGCTGGATCAAACCGTGGCGACGAACCGGAGCAAAGCGGGAGACCACTTTGAAGCAACGGTCTCCCAGCCGGTGGTCGTAGACGGCAAGACGGTGATCCCTAAGGGTGCACACGCCGAGGGGTTGGTCGTGGACTCGCGGCACTCCGGAAGGCTGAAGGGCCGTGCGCGGTTGCAGCTTGCTCTACAAACCGTGGACGTAAACGGACAGGACTACAATGTCCGAACCTACTCGCATCCGAGGATCGGCCGGGACCACAAGAAACGCAACTGGGCGTGGATCGGTGGGGGAGCCGCTGGGGGAGCCGTGGTTGGCGCCCTGGCCGGCGGCGGGACCGGCGCGCTGATCGGCGGACCGGTGGGTGCAGGAGCCGGAACGACGGTTGCGTTGCTGACAGGGAAGAAAGACATCAAGCTGAGAGCGGAAACGCCGCTCAAGTTTGAGCTTTCTGAACCTGTAACCATCAACGTGAAGGGCTGAGATTTTTTTCAGGCCTTTCTTACATAGCGTCTAACGGGTGGGCGTATTTCGTGCCGAGGTTTGGCCGAGGGCGCCCGCCCTTCTTGTGCGAAACGAAAGAGACAGGCAACAAGGGAAAACGATAATCGGAATGTGAAATGGTTTTTCGGGCTAGGTGCGTCGGCGCGTAACAAGTCCGAGTGTCTCGGCCCAATGCTCGACCGGCGCGCTGAGCCGAAGCCCCAGAACATAATCCTCGCTAGGGAGCTTCCTGCAATAAACGACCGAGCCCTGCAGACAAAGTCCGGGCGGGGACGAAACGAGTACCATCTCGCCAGGCTCCCAATGCCGCTGCGTGACTAACTGAATCCCTTCTCTGCTCACATTCTCTGTGGGAACAATTTCAAAAACTCCCGGCTTGTGGAGGCTGGTAATCCACAGAGGTGCGTTCAGGAGGTCGCGTGGTTCAGACCTGGGAATCCTTTCGGGCGCGCCGAATAACGCTGCGGTGGCGCGAGCGGAAGATTCCTCGCGGACGCCTTGAGCAGGGAGCGTGGTGCTCATCATTGGGGGGAGAGTAGGGATGACGAGGAGACAGTAGAATCCGGCGTGTTCCTGAAATCAGGGTCAGGTAAATCCTCTACTGGCAGGCAGGGAATAGGCGTTCAGACGCGTGCGAGAAGCGTGAGAACTGCGACGCGCGGTGCTGTTCGGCGGTGCTCAGTGCGAACAGTGTTCCTTTCGCTCCATTGACGCGGCGGAAGAAGCGCGGCACATTAGGTGTATCGGTGAAAGGGTGCTCTCCGTGACGAAGTGCCCCGCTTGCGAACGCAAGGTTGTTACACCGTTTTTCCTCAATGGGGACGCGTGGAGATGGCTTGTTTGTCCGCATTGCGCGGCGAGACTAGAACGGAAGAATCGACGCTATGCGGCTGCGCTGGGTCCTTTCATAGTGGCTTTGATTGCGCTTGGCAGATTGGGTCATCGATTCGCAATCGTTGCCGAAGGGTTGATGATTGTGATCTTCGTGGTGATCCTAGTAGAGCTCATGCGTCCTGAATTGCAACTGCGGAAACCCCTGCCGAAGCCGGAAATTGAATTGAAGATTAACGACCCGCCAAACTAGCAAAGCATCTGACCTTGTATTAAGTCGAAGACTGCCGCAGGCGGGGGAAAAGGCAAAACCCGCAGCATCCCGGACCGGGTCCTGACGGTGAGTCGGGATCTTCGATGCAGGCAGGCGCCACCGAAGACCGCGGCAGTCGGCCGGTGGCAGCAGCTTATTTCTCACGCCCCTTGAGATTTGCCGCGTTTCTCCAGGGTTTTTTCCAGGCCTTGAAACTCGAGCGGCAGATGAGCGTCGACGAGGGATGCGCCGCCGTCGGCCTCGATCAACTGGCCGGTAATCCAACCAGCTTCTGGCGAGCAAATGAGAGCGACGGCATTGCCGATATCCGCAGGAGTACCGAGGCGGCGCATGGGCGTCCAGCCGCGTTCTTGCCATTCGCGCACGCCGGTTTGGAAGGCTTCGGGCAAACTGTTTAGCACGCTGTCTTCGACCCAGCCGGGACTGATGGAGTTCACGGTGATGCCGCGGCCCGCCAGAGCAACCGCAAAATAGCGAACCAGCGACTCCATCGCGGCTTTCGCGGCGCCCATGGCCACCCAGGGCTGCCAACTGCCGAAGCGTCCACCAGGAGCGAAGGTGATGGCGACAATCCTTCCGCCATCGGACATGAGCGGAGCGGCTTCGCGAACGGCGACGAGAAACGCCTTGGCCTGGGAATCGACGGCGGTGTCCCATTTTTCGAGGGAGATCTCCATGGGAGCTTCGTAGAAGGTGGGGGCTTCCGTGCGGGCGTTGCTGACGAAGATGTCGAGGGAGCCGAACTCCGAGCGGACCTGTTGAAACATGCGGCGGATTTCATCGGGCTGGCAGACATCGGCTTGCACGATGAAGCCGTCGGAGCCGTGAGTGCGAATTTTTTCGAGAGTCGCCCGGGCGGCTTCCTGGTTGCGGTAGTAATGAACGGCGACGCGTGCGCCTTTTTCGGCGAGCTTGAGCGCGATGCCGCGGCCGATACCGCGCGAGCTTCCGGTGATGAGAGCGTATTTTCCCTGGAATGACATGATGACCTCCTGTTGGAGGCGGATGTTAGCGCCGTCGATGTGCGGGGTCAATCAGAAGAGAGTGAGCGATGGATGATGCACAGGAAGGACGGAGCCCTGACAGCGCGGAGGGGTGGCGCGGCGGAATTGCGTTGACAAAGATAGGGTTAGGGAATAGTGTGGCGCACACTGGCCGGTGCCGGGGGCGCAAGCCCTATATTCCAGGTTACCCACTAGACAGAACGCCGTATCCCTTCACCATCCGCAAACCTGCGAGTGAGCGACGAGGAACGACCTTCCGACGTGTTGCACTACGCGGCTAACTGGCCAGCCAAGGAGAGATGCATGAATAGAAGATTGATTGGTGTGGCAGTGGGCCTGATGTTGGTGGCGCTGGCGGTGGTTCGTTCGCCGATTGCTTTTTCGCAGATGGAACCGACGCCAACGGTTTATACGTATGTAAGCCAGTTCCAAGTGCCGCGGGCGAATTGGGCGTCATACTCGGAGGATACTGAGAAGACGGTCGTTCCGATCGTGGAGAAGATGACTGCCGACGGGACCATCCTTAGCTGGTCCACCTTTGAGCAGGTGATACACACGCCCGACGGATATACGCACGGCGCGGCGTGGTCATCGACCTCGATTTCGGGGTTGATGAAGGTGCTGGATGAAATCCGCAAGGCCGGTCCGAGGCCGGGGCAAATCGCATCCACCAAGCACGAAGACTTGTTAATGCAGTCGACGATGTACCACGCCGGTACCGGAACGCCGACGTATCTGCGCGTGGTGTGCGCGAATGCAAAGCCGGAGAAGCCGGGCGACTACGCCGCGACGCTCAAGAAGTTTCTGGTGCCGACGTTTGAGGAACAGCTCAAGAAGGGCGCGGCCACATTCTACGGCCTCGACGAACAGTACGTAAACACTGCGGCGCCGTCGACACGGTGTCTGGTCATTAATTACCCCAATGCCGAAGGCATAGACAAGTGGGCGGCAGCTATCAACGCGACGATGAGTAAGTGGAGTCCGGCGGAACGCGCGGAATTCGCAGGCGCCAGCGTGCTAGACAGCCGGCGCGACATCCTGGCGCGGATCACGCACTCC
>WNFT01006889.1_pt1 | contig 17702 bp, 9 predicted proteins | sample 5400191 | NCBI WGS metagenome assembly WNFT01 (sample SAMN13153359, study PRJNA577476) | soil metagenome | isolation source: 80 cm saprolite under Madrone tree | place: USA:California | collected 2016-06-14 | reverse complement strand
CTCTTAAGCGAGATTCCGCGCCCCGAGAAATAAAGTTCCCTAGGAAATGTTTGGGGAATGCAATTCCGCGTCTAAATTCTATGTAAATTACGCCATTTCAGGTGCTTGAGGGCTTTTTAGGGGTAGGAGACTGACGGTCGGTTGCCCTGTGGTGGTTAGCCCCCTACCCCGCGAGTGGTCTTGCATGTATAGACGAGGGCAGCCCTCAATAAGTTTCCTGACTGGATGGAAATATTTTCTGGGCTAGCGGACGCTATTCTCTGATCGGCACGGTATCCAGATAGCGTGCCACGGCGGCCTTCCATTGAAATTTTTGCTGAATGGCAGCCTGCAAAGCCTGCGCGGCTGCCGGTTCGCCATGGGTAAGGTAGGTCTGCCTGGGCGGCGCCGGGAAGGCCGTCAGCCAACGCAACAGCTCGCTTTTTCCGGCGTGGGCGGAAAATTGACCCATGGCCACAATTTCAGCGAGCACCGGCACGTCCCGTCCGTACAGCCTAAGCGATTTCGCGCCCTCTTGCAGGGCGCGCCCCCGCGTCCCTTCGGCCTGGAATCCCGCCAGGATGACGGCGTTGCGTGCATCGGGCAGGCGCTGCGCCAGGTGATGTAGCACGCGCCCGCCGCTCACCATCCCGCTGGCCGAAATAATGATGCATGGCGTTTTCACATTATTGATGGCTTTGGATTCTTCGACGGACCGAGTCAGGTGGAATTCGTGCACGCTCAGAGGATCGCCCTTGCCGTCGCTGCCTTCTACCCGCACATATTCCTGGTCGTGATCCCCTTTGTACTTCAAATATAGATCCGTGGCGCTCAACGCCATCGGGCTATCCACATACACCGGAAGGTGCGGAATGCGCTGCTGGTCTTCGAGCTGCCGCAAGTAATACATGAAGGTCTGTGTGCGCCCGATAGCGAAGGATGGAATCACAATCGAGCCGCCGCGCTTCACAATGCGGTTGACGATTTGCGCCAGAAGTTCGGCCGCGTCCCCATCGGGATGCTCGCGGTCGCCATAGGTAGATTCGCAAATCAGCACATCCGCTTTCGATGGCGGGGTGGTTGGATCCTTCAGAATCGGCTGGTTGTAGCGCCCGACGTCGCCGGAGAAAACCACAACGGTTTTCTTGCCGCCCTCGGTAATGGTCAGCTCCAGGCTCGATGAGCCGAGAATGTGCCCTGCATCATAGGAATTCACGCGAAATTCCGGGCTGATATCGAAGGCTCCACTGCGCGGCATGCTCTTGATGAGCTTCAAAGTTGGATCAACATCCTCGGAAGTGTAGAGGGGTTGCGGGTCGGCGTGGCGGCTGTCCTTGTGAATTCGCGCGTGCAGGGTGTCTTCTTCCTGCAAGTGGGCGGAGTCTTTGAGCAGGATGGTGGTCAGCTCGATCGTCGCGGGATTGGCGTAGATCGGCCCGCGGTAGCCCGATTTCACGAGCACTGGCAGCCAACCGGTGTGGTCCAGGTGCGCGTGGGTGAGCACCTGATAATCGATCGTTTTCGGATCGACCGGCAATGGTTTGTAGTTGCGGTCCTGAAGCTCTTGTGTACCCTGAAAGATGCCGCAATCCACGAGCAGGCGCTTGCCGGCTGCTTCCACGAGATATTTCGAGCCGGTAACGCAACCTGCCGCGCCAAGAAAAGTGAGTCTTGCCATAGGCCTGCCATTCTACAGAATTCATGGCACTGGCACACGTTAGCCCTAAGTGCCTCCACAAGAGAAAACGGGACGAGTCCATTCGACTCGCCCCGCTTCCAAATCGACTCATACACTTTGAACTGAAAAGTCCATTCAGTCTGCAGCGCTGGCCTGTTTTGCCTTTGCGATGACCGATTCGATGTTCAGACCCAGCCCTTTCGCAACTCCTGTTCCATAAGCGGGATCGGCCTTGTAGAAATGCTGGAGGCCCGGCTGCGTATAGTAATCGCTGTCGAGACGATGATCATGCCGCGCCACGGTTCCGCTGACGGCATGCGGCCGTTCGACGTAGGACCGGTCTTGTGTCGGCCCGCCGAAGCTGTTCGGTTCGTAGTTCACCGCCGGGCCGCCGTTTCCGTCGAAGCGCATGGCGCCGTCTTTGTTGTAGGTGTGATAGGGGCACTGCGGTTTGTTGACCGGAAGGGAATCGTAGTTGACGCCCAGGCGGTAGCGGTGCGCATCGGGGTAGGAGATCAATCGCGCCTGTAGCATTTTGTCCGGTGAAAAGCCCATGCCCGGTGCAACGTTGCGCGGCTCGAACGCTGCTTGCTCCACTTCCGCGAAATAATTTTCCGGATTGCGGTTCAACTCCAGCTCGCCTACCTCATGCAGGGGGTAATCTTTGTGCGGCCACACCTTCGTCAGGTCGAATGGATTGATGCGATAGGTCTCCGCGTCTTTCTCCGGCATGATCTGCACGCACACGCGCCACTTGGGGAAGTCTCCCTTCGCGATGGCGTGGAACAGATCGCGCTGAGAGTAATCGGGATCGGTTCCCTCGAGTGCGCCCGCCTGCTCGCGGAAGAAGTTCTTGATCCCTTGCTTGGTCTTGAAGTGCCACTTCACATAGAAGAGTTCATTTTTCGCGTTGATCAGGCTGAACGTGTGACTGCTGTAGCCGTTCATGTGCCGGTAGCCGTCCGGAGTCCCGCGGTCGGAGAAGAGAATCGTCACCTGATGCAGCGATTCGGGCGAGAGCGACCAGAAATCCCACATCATCGTGGGAGACTTCAAATTGGTTTGAGGGTCGCGCTTCTGCGTGTGGATGAAATCGCCGAATTTCAGCGGGTCGCGAATAAAAAACACCGGCGTATTGTTGCCGGTCATGTCCCAATTGCCTTCTTCGGTGTAGAACTTCAGCGCAAACCCGCGCGGATCGCGCGCCGTGTCCGCCGAACCCTTTTCGCCGCCGACGGTCGAAAAGCGGATGAAGGTTGGGGTCTTCTTGCCGACCGTGTTGAACAGTTTCGCCGTGGTGTACTTGGTGATTTCGGCGCTGGTGCAAACGAAATGCCCGTGAGCACCGGAGCCCTTGGCATGCACGACGCGCTCCGGGATCCTCTCCCGGTTAAAATGTGCCATCTTTTCAAACAGCAAGAAGTCTTCGAAGACCACCGGCCCGCGTGGCCCTACGGTCAGCGAATTCTGGTTGTCGCCCACGGGACGGCCCGCATCCGTGGTCATGATTTTCCTTTTCTCTTCCGGCATGAATCCTCCTCAGTTCGATCAGAGCGGCCGCGCAAAGCGAGCCGGCTGTGATCGCAGACTGGAAGAGTAGAGGTCCGCGACCTATACATCCAATATATAGTTCGGATACGATGGATAGGCATAGCCTATGGAACTCCATCAACTTCGCTACTTCTGCGCGGTGGCCGAAACCGGCAGCTTCAGCCGCGCCGCGGAGCAATCTCACGTCTCTCAGCCGTCGCTTTCGCAGCAGATCATGAAGCTTGAGGACGAACTGGGCGCCCGTCTATTCGATCGTCTCAGCCGCTCGGTTCGGCTTACGGAACTCGGCAAAACATTCCTCCCGCGTGCCCGAACCGTTCTACGCGAGCTGGAAGCTGCCAAAGACGATGTCGTCGAGCGCAAGGACTTCATTGGCGGTCCCGTGACCGTCGGAATCATTCCCACGGTCGGCCCGTATTTTCTGCCGCCTGTCCTCACATCCTTTTCCCGCAAATTCCCGCAAGTTCGGTTTACTGTCGTTGAAGAAATCACGCCCGCACTTCTCGACCGGCTCCGCGCAGGCGCCATCGACGTGGCCATCCTCGCGCTTCCCATCCGCGGCCACGAATTTGAAACCGCCCCGTTGCTCACCGAGCGCCTCTTCGCCGCGCTCCCGAGGAGCCACAGGCTCGGCAAGCGCCGCTCGCTTTTCCTGAAAGACCTCCGCTCCGAACCTTTTCTGCTGTTGCGTGACGGCCATTGCTTTCGCGATACGGCCGTTGCCGCCTGCGACCGCGCGCACCTTCATCCGCAGGTCATTTTCGAAAGCGGTCAATTCAGCAGTCTGCTCAGCATGGTTGGAGCAGGCATGGGGGTCTCCATCGTTCCCGAAATGGCCATCGATAAAAAATCGCCATGCCGTTATGTCCACATCGCTGATGAGCAAGCTGCCCGCACCATCGGCACGGCTGTTCTCCGTGGGCGGTCTCTGACCCGCGCCCACTTCGCTTTTCTTGAACACGTCCGGAAGGGCGCCGGTTGAGCAGCTCCGCCTATTTCCGTTTCGCTGGCAAGATCTGCTCGATCTGCCGGAGGTGGTTTATATCGTGCCCCGCAGTCATGCGGACAATATGCCCAATCGTTTCCTGCCCGCGCTCGGAATGCATCCCGCAGTGTTTCCACTGCTCGGGTGTCAGTGACTTGAGCAAACAACCTGTCCGTGCAGAAGCTGGCGGACCGAACCGCCATGAGTGTTCGCAATTTCGAGCGCGTGTTCACGCGCGAGTTGGGAAAAACGCCATCCCACTATGTCTTGTAGATGCGAGCCGAAGCTGCGTCGGCAGCTGGAGAGTACGGACCAAGGCCTCAAGCAAATCGCTGCCGCCTGCGGATTCAGCAGTACGGATTCGATGCGGCGTGCATTCCCGCGATCCGTGGGAACCACACCCCACAAGTATCGCCGTCAGCTCCACGGTCCTGAAAGGCGCGCTTAATTGCTGTAAGATTCGGCTCGGGAGCTTCAATGCGGATGGATTTTGACTCTTAAGAATATCGAGGTGCTAGGACATGCTGCGGTGATTTGGTGGAGCCGATGGGATTCGAATCTACCAGCGATATGGAAACAAAGGAGTTTTGTGGTGCAGCCTGGCCTTCTAAGGAACTGAAAAGAAAGGGAGGGAATTCTTAGTGCCCCCTTATTGCCCCTGAAAATTCCTGGTTAGAGACGGTTCACTGATAGAATGCAATTCGATGAGCCAAGGACCGCCTAAAAAGGAAATACGAATTCAGAATATAGGGGTCCCCGACTTGCACGATTTGCAAATCTCTCGATTTGAATTCCCTATGAGCTTCCGGAAGCAAGTACCCCGCTTAAAGTGATCTTCCATAGCTGCATTCTGCCTCCCCTGATGTTTCGAATTTGTTCCGAAAACCCTTTTCGCATGGTCTAAGCGACAGAGACGATTCCACTTTAATGCGGTTATTGGCCTAGAACGGCAAGGAAAGGGTTTCCGGACCACTCCGCGCAGGAAGGATAGCAGGGCCCTCCCCGACGTGGAAGCCTGAGATTGCTCCCGGGCCTACAGTCTTTCTAGTTCACCTGGAACGTCAAAAAATGACTTGTGCTCGGATCGTTGCCGGCAGTGAAGTACAAGTTGTACACGCCGGTTGCGAGATTCGCCTTGAGGTTGAAGACATATCCTCCCGCAGGGCCCAGCGCGCTGTCGAACCGGAAATCGTTATCCGGGTTGGCATTGCCTGCTGTGACGATCGCATCCGTTGCCTGCGTGCTGACCTGGATCAACTTGGTGGCGTGCACAATCACGCCGGAGTTCGAGACGTCTTTGCCGCTGGCATCGCAGAGGTACAGCTTGAGCGGGATGGTCGCCCCGCTCTTAACGGCGTTGGTTAGATTGTACAAGATGCAAAGGTTATAGCTCACGGAGTAGCTGACGGATTGCGTCGAGCTGAGGCCGGCGGTGTCAGTCGAATTCACCGCGAAGACCTTGCCGCCCACCGAGGCCGCATCGATATTGCTCCCGCTCGCTACAGGACCGGTGCAGGAAGGCGCCGGGCTCGACTCGGGGTCGGTACACCTATAGCTGGCCGCCACCGGCTGGTTGATCGTATAGGTGGCACCGTTCGTGGGCGAGGTGATGCTGATGCTGGGAGGCGTCGTATCGATCTTAACGGTCAGTGTTTTGAGCGGCTCCACGTTCTCAGCCTGATCCGTGGCCTGATAGGAAATGGTTGTCACGCCCTGATTGGCGATCTGGAACAAGGTCGAAGCGCCGAGCACCGTCGTGCTGGTAATCGGCTGCGCGCCGATGGCGCTATAGGCGATCTGTTTCACCAGGGTGTCATCGGTCGAGGCGAGGATCACGCTTACGGGGCTGGTGGTAAACCAGCCGTTGGCCCCGTTCGGCGCGAGAGGAGAAGTACTGGCAGTGGTCGTCGGGGGCACAGTGTCCGATGGAAGCGAACCGGGCAGATTGCCGATCACCTCATCCGAGTTCAGCCCCTTGGTCCCTCCCGAGATCGTGAGGTCAGTGGGGTTGAAGCCCGTGGTGATGACTGCATAATTGCTCTGACCATCGGAGGCTATCAGGAGCGCCGGGTTGGGCTGCGGAGACGACGTCTCGTACTGAGAAGTGAGCTGGATGGGAGTCGTCGTGGCAGTTATGGGGCAGAGGGCGAAAGCCGTGCCATTCGCGTCGAAGCATTTGTTTTCGGTAATGATGCAATTACCGCCTGCACCGGCGATGGGGGTGCAGGTCGTCCCGGCAGGGACAGGTCTGCCACCCGAGAAAGTGTTACCACTCGTGCCGGCGGCTATGCTTGCATTGAACACTGCGGGCGCCACTTGGATGAAGCTGACCCGCATCGTGGCAGCGCCATTCATATTCGCATCGGGAGGAATCGTAACTGTCTGGTTGATGACGTTGGGGCTGGTAAAAGTCGTTGACGTTCCCGGCGCGACCGGCTGTGGCGGCGAGGCCGCCGTCACAATCCGTAATTGGTCATCGGCCCCACCAGCTGCGGTAGTGAAGCTCAGCGTTTTCCCATCTGGTGAAATAACGAACATGTCAGGAGAACCAAGTTCAAAACCCCGAGCGGGTTCGCTGCCGACAACAGGGTACAACGTTCCCGGCGCGCCCAGAATTACGTCGGTCTGGTCAAGGCTTCCACTCAACGCGATGACGCCCAATATGGGGTTGAGAAAGGACACCGACCCGGAGTAGAACACACCATTGTTTGGATCAAAGGGATCGGCATGCAGGAGAAAGCTATCCACAACCGTGCCGGCAGGGATAGTGCCGAGCGTCAACGATCCAACCGAGTCATAAGTGCCAGGCAATGTAGCGTCCACAGCAATTGCACTGGGAAGAACAGAGCTGACTCGCTCGGCGAAGAAGAAAGCACTCTGATTGCTCTCCAATGCGTTTAGCTGAACTGAGGGGGGCGGGGTTATATTCAGTACGGCCGCGGGCGTGAAGGCCCCCTTGAGCGCTAGACTGTGATAGAGTGCCCCGGCAAGGGCCGTCACGCCGGTGAGGTTGCCTACGCCGCCAGCGCCGAGCACCTGCGCGGGCGTGTTGCTGGTCGTGTTCGTCCCGTTGCCCAATTGCCCGTAAATGTTGAATCCCCAAGCCCAGACCGTGCCGTCACTCTTCAGCGCCAGACTGTTCTCAAATCCAGCGGCAAGGGCCGTCACGCCGGTGAGGTTGCCTACACCACCAGGGCCGAGCACCTGCACGGGCGTGTTGCTGCTGGTGAACGTCCCGTTGCCCAATGACCCTACACCGTTGGAACCCCAAGCCCAGACCGTGCCATCGTTCTTCATCGCCAGACTGTGATAATTCCCTCCCGCAATGGCCCTCACGCCAGTGAGCCCGCTCGTCTGGACGGGCGTGTTGCTGTCCGTGTTCGTCCCGTTGCCCAATTGCCCCTGACCGTTGAAACCCCAGGCCCAGACCGTGCCGTCGCTCTTCAGCGCCAGACTGTGAAAAACTCCCCCGTGTTGCTGCTGGTGAACGTCGCGTTGCCCAATTGCCCTTGATTGTTGAACCCCCAGGCCCAGACCGTGCCGTCGCTCTTCAGCGCCAGACTGTGCGAAAATCCTACGGCAAGGGCCGTCACGCCGCTGAGTCCGCTCACCTGCACGGGCGTGTTGCTGCTGGTGAACGTCGCGTTGCCCAATTGCCCTTGATTGTTGAACCCCCAGGCCCAGACCGTGCCGTCGCTCTTCAGCGCCAGACTGTGCAGATTCTGACCTCCTCCTACGGCAAGGGCCGTCACGCCGCTGAGGTTGCCTACGCCACCAGGGCCGAGCACCTGCACGGGCGTGTTGCTGTCCGTGAACGTCCCGTTGCCCAATTGCCCTAGGGCGTTGTTCCCCCAGGCCCAGACCGTGCCGTCGCTCTTCAGCGCCAGACTGTGCTCGGCGCCTCCGGCAATAGCCGTCACGCCGCTGAGTCCACTCACCTGCGCGGGCGTGTTGCTATTGGTGAACGTCCCGTTGCCCAATTGCCCGGAACCGTTCAACCCCCAGGCCCAGACCGTGCCTTGACCTCGCGCCGACTGGCACAAGCAAAATAATGCGATAATGGAACACGCGATGGTCCGAAGAGGTTGCATTGTGGTTCCCCTCTCTTTTTATCTTATCTAAGACCGGTCGCTGCCCGCCCCCGGCCAGGCGCAGTTTGGCTTTGTCCGATTTTTCGGAGCCGACCCTGGTCGCCTTCAGTCAGTTCGCGCATCGAGATTGTCTCGCCATACGGATGTTGGTCGCCGGCAAGAGCGCTTCCTTCTCGGTCCCTCGGCCTGCGCACAAGGGGTTGCTTTTTCGCAATTGGCAACTGGGGGACAAGCAGTCGGCAGAGAAATTAGCCGATTGCCACGCATACTGCCATCCTCGGTTGCGAAATGCAACTGAAAAAATAGTACCTGCCCGGAGAACCGGGCGGGTGGGGTCTGCGAGTTTTAGACTGGAGATCCGCCACAAGATGTTTTTGATTTCAAGCCTATCGGGCTCATAATCATGTAATTTGTGGAGGTAGGCCGCCCAGTTCATGCAATGCCCTGTATGCCAAGCGGATAATCCGCCCACCGCAGTCACCTGTGAGAAGTGCAGCACTCCTTTCCCACTGTCCGAGGTGACCCTTGCCCCGACAGGGGTTGGGACCGAAGCGTGGTCCGTTCCGGTGACTCGGAGCACCGCGGCGGAAACCGCTGCAAAGAGACAGCTCCAACCTGGAACAATCATCGGCGATCGCTACGAGATCCTGCAACTTCTGGGGCAGGGCGGGATGGGGGCGGTTTACAAGGCACGGGATATTGAACTCGAGCGTCTTGTGGCCTTGAAGCTGATCCGTCCGGACCTTGCGAGCCATCCGGAAATTCTCCGGCGTTTCAAACAAGAACTCATTCTCGCCCGGGAAGTGACCCACTGGAACGTGATCCGCATCTTTGATCTCGGGCAGGCCCACGGGGTCCGATTTATCACCATGGAGTACGTAGAAGGGCGAGATCTGCGAGCCCTGCTTCATGAAAAGGGGAAGGTCACGCCGGAAGAGGCGGTTCCAATCTTCGTGCAGATCGCTGCGGCGTTGGAAGCGGCGCATCACGCGGGAGTCGTGCACCGGGACCTGAAGCCACAGAACATCATGGTGGATCAGGCGGGCCGGGTTTACGTGATGGATTTTGGCGTGGCTCGATCACTGGAGACGCCCGGGATGACCCAAACGGGAGCCTTGATGGGCACGCCGGAGTACATGTCACCGGAGCAGGCCAAGGGGCTGAAAGTGGATGCCCGCTCGGACCTCTTTTCTCTAGGAATCATTTTTTACGAAACGCTGAGCGGGGTCTCGCCTTTCAAAGCCGAGACAGCCATGGCCACGATGTTCAAACGCACGAAAGAGCGCGCCATCCCGGTGGCCCAGGCGGCAAGCGGCGTGCCCGTGTTCCTGAGCGACATCGTTTCGAAGTGCCTGGAAATCAACACCCAACAGCGATATCAGTCGGCGCGGGAAATTATCACGGATCTCGAGAAGTGGCAAAGCGGCGTGGTCCGCAGCGCTATGAATCCGGCGGCGCGCTGGTGGAAATACGCGCCCAAGCAGCAAAAGTGGCTCGCCGCCGGGATTGTGGCATGCCTGTTGCTCACAGTTGCTTACCCATTTCGCGACAAGTTGCCGCTGCGATTTCCCGTCAAGCCGTCCGCAGCCGTGCCCGCCGTTTCGCTGGCCATTTTGCCTTTCCATAACTCTTCTACGGATCTAACCATTGACTGGCTTGGGCCGAGCCTCGCGGAAATGCTTAGCACCGGCGTAGGACAGTCTAACGGGCTCCGGACTGTTTCCTTGGATCGTCTCCATCAAATCCTGCAAGATCTGCGCATCTCTCCCAACGCTAGCCTGGAGCCGGATATGCTTCGCCGTGTCGCGGAGCTCAGCAATGCTGATTTGGTGGTTTGGGGACACTATGCCAAGTTCGGCGACCGCATTCGCATCGACGCCACGCTGCTGGATCTGAAGCACGACCGGCGTTCGGCCTTAAAGATTGAAGCCGCAAGTGAAAAGGAGATCCCTGCAACTGTTGACGGTCTCGCCGAGCTTATTCGCAAAAATCTTTCCATCTCCTCGGACGTGCTGAAAGAACTAAAAGCCAGTTCCTTCCAGCCCTCTTCAAAATCCGTGCTGGCTCTCCGCGACTACAACCAGGGCGTGCAACTCCTGCGCCAGGGAAAGGACCTTGAGGCTCAGAAGCAGCTCCAGGCTTCCATCAAGGAAGACCCGGAGTTCGCGATGGCTTATTCCAGGCTTGCTCAGGCGGACGCCAACCTGGGCTATGACAACGAAGCCGAGCAGCTCTCGCGCAAGGCCGTGGATCTCAGCCAAAACCTGCCTCCCCGGGAAAAGTACCTGATTGCAGCGAGCCATGCTCGGATCATCAAGGACTACCCGAAAGCCATCGAGTCCTACGAGAATCTTGCCAAGGCCTCACCCGGCGACTCCGACGTCCAATTTACTCTTGGCAGGATCTACGAAGATACGGGGGAGTACCAAAAGGCTCGCGAGCGCTTCGAAGCGGTGCTGAAAATCGATCCGCAATCCGTGGAGACGCTATGGAGAAGGGGCGCCGTGGAGATCGAGAGTAGTAATCCACAGGGCAGTCTCGATTATTTGAACCGTGGCCTCACGCTCTCCATCGAACTTGGAAACGACGAGAAGAAAGCGCTCATTCTGCAAGCCATCGGCATTGCTTACAAGCTTATGAACAAGCCCGAGGATGCTCTGCGCAACTATCAAGAGTCGCTCGCCACCCAGCGCCGCCTTGGCCAAAAGCGCGGAGTGGCCGCCAGCCTTAGCGAAATGGCCCAGATCTATTCTCTCCTTGGCAAGCCGGATGCCGCCCTGGCCAGCTTCAACGAGGTGCTGCAAGTGCGGAAGGAAATCGGCGCCAAGAAGGAAGCGGGTGACACGCTGATTGATCTCGGCAACTTCTACCAAGAACGCGGCCAGCACGATCAGGCGCTCCAAATGTACAAGGAGTCGCTGCAAATCCAGCGGGACTCGGGCGACGAGGCTTATCAGGCGTTGTGCCTGAACAACATCGGCAACGTCTACCTCTCAAACGGCCAGTACGATGACGCGCTCACCTATTTCCAGCAGGCTCTTGGGTTGCGTGAGAAACTGAAGGTCCCGGCCGACATCGCGGATTCGGTGCACAACCTGGCAGAGACGAATGCGCAGATGGGGCAATATGACCAGGCGCTGAGCCAGTATCTTCGCGCACTCGATCTCTACCGCAACGCGGGAGACAAACGAAGCGTCGCGATCAGCTCGTATGGCATGGGAACATTGTTTGGCTATCAAGGGCGATTGGGCGCTGCCCTGAATTCCAAGCAAGACGCTCTCAGGACCTTTCGGGAGCTTCAGGATCGCAGCCCCATGATGGCCGAAATCTTGAGCGGCTACGGCGCCGCGCTGGCCGAGGCGGGACGCTGGGACGAAGCTCAGAAGACTCTGAATGAAGCGCTAAGCCTGGCCCGCGAGCTCAAAAGCCAACCCGCTGTTGCGGAGACGCTCAACTTTCAGGGGGACAGCGCCTTTTATCGAGGTGACTTCAACTCAGCTCGCACGCTTTACGGGCAGGCCATCCAGGCGGCATCGCGCACCAAAGAACGCAACAAGGTTCTGGGTTCCAGAATCGGCTTGGCCAAAATAGCCGTCAACGATGGGCATTCGCGGGCGGCGATCAGCTCCTTGCAGAGCCTGGCTCAGGAAGCGGACAGTCTGGGGCTAAAGTATTTATCGGTCGAATGCTCGGTTTATGTGTCCGAAGCTCTGGTAAACAGCAAAGATTATTCACGAGCCAGGCAGGAACTCGGGCCGGCCCTGGGCAAGGCCGAAAAATTAGGCTTGCGAACCCTGCTCGCCAAGGACCACTACCTTCTAGGCACTACGTTTCGCCTAACGGGCAACGGAGCGGAAGCCACGAGGCATTATCGGGAGGCGCTCCGATTGCTCGACGAAATCCGCAAGGAAGCTGGGGCTGAAAAGGTAATCGAACGGGCCGATCTAAAACCTATTCACGAGGAATCTATTCGCTGGTCGCAGGGCGACCAGCGATAGGCGGAACCCCGTCCTGCTGGGCTGCCCACACCTCCAGTGCCGCCATTCACCAAACCAATGCTCCATAAAGTACGAGGGTACCGGGCCCTGTGGCTAGAAATTTCCTGCTCGCTCTCTCTGCGATGTTCTTAGTTAGGGCCATGAGTGTGACCTCGCTGCCCATTTCGCTCGAAAGGGTCTGGTTCAGGTCACCCCGCTCGCTCGTAACGGAGCTGCGGGAAGGGCACGGTGCGCCTCTCACCCAGCTCACTTCGGCGCGCAAGAGTTCCCCTTTGATCGCAATGGAGAATGATTCGGTGTGACGCAGTGCCGGGCTGGCCGGGGGAAACGCTATCAGCGAAGCCCGACGATTCAAGCGAACACCAACAGGTCAAAAGTTGAACTTCAAGCCCATTTGGATTTGCCTGGAAGTGCCGAGGCCTATCGTCCGTCCAAATGTGTTGAAAATCTTCCCAAAGGCGCTTGTTCCAACAAACGTGTTGGGCTCATCAAAATTGGGGTGATTAAATACATTGAACATTTCGACCCGGAACTCGAGATCGCGCGCCTCACCGATTTTGGTATTCTTGATTATGGAAAAATCAATTTGTTTGAAACTCGGGCCGAACACCGTATTGCGCCCCAGGTTGCCAAATGTCCCAGAGGCAGGGATAGCAAAGGCCGATGGATTCAGCCATTGGTCCACGCTCCTGGGATGTGCATAAGGATCGACGTTGGGCACAGCGTCCGGCCTCTGGTTAGTGAAGTTGCCGTTGCCGAATGTGTTTGTGTTGATGTAGACGGTTGTTGCGATCCCTGTGTGTAGAATCCCGAGGGCCGACAACCGCCATCCGGAAGCCAGGCGATTGGCCACGCCGTGTGAAGGGCCGAGAAACCGATGCCCTGCGCCCACTGGTAGGTCGTACATGACATTGGTGGCGAAATTGTGACGGATATCTCCGGAGCCGTTGCCCCGCTCCGCTCTGATGTTGTTGTTATCCTGCGGTTGCGCGCTGAATAGGCCTTGGTCTTGCACATCGTCGATCACGTGTCCGTACGTGTACTCGAAATCAAAAAGCAAGCCGGAACTGAAGCGCCGCTTTAAGGAAACTTGGAGCGCGTGATAGAGACTAAATCCGCTGTTAGTTTCGATACTGATGTCACCGAAACTTGGATTTGGCCGACTTCCCAAGGCGGGATCAAAAAAGTTAATGTTGATGTCCCGCCGCAAGTTGATTCCGTGATTGCCGACGTAGGCAACCTGGAACGCCGTGTTAGAAGTAATCTGTGTCGCAACACTCAGATTCCATTGCTCCACGTAAATGTCGGGCTTCTCCCAAGCAAAACCGGCGACGTTGGGTGGCGGAGCCGTTCCTTGGGATAGAAAGGGGGTAAAGGGATACGATAGGTTTGGAATCTGCTGTCGGAGAAGCGTTAGAAAGCCGGGGACATCGTTCAAGGGAACCGAATAGCAGCAGAATCCCACGGGGTAAGCTTGGAAAAAAACCCCAAAACCTGACCGGACGACGATGCGCGGCTTAGGTGACCACGCGATAGCAAACCGCGGGCCAAAATTTGCGGTGTTAGCGCTGAAATAGGGCGTGCCCGGAGGTCCGAGCGTCTGTGTGCGGGTGTCAAACGTCTGGGGCGCATCGTGGTAATCATGCGGCACGGTTTCGAAGTCGTATCGAAGTCCGTAATCAAGCGTCAGGCCGTGCCGCCATTGGAATGTGTCCTGAATGAAAGCCCCGATCTGGGTGGCGCGACCACCGTTTGGGGGATATTCAGGTCGCAAACTGACGAAGGCCAGGCGATTGTTAATGAAGTCGTTAATCGAGTTGTACTGCATGAGCTCGGGGCCAAAACCCCCCGCGAGATTGACCCTGATCCGCCACACCGTAACGCCCGACTTGAGCGTGTGTCGGCCCTTTATCAGGCTAATGGCGTTGCCAAACTGAATGCTTGTGGCGTTCTGCCTATACCTTCCCTGCGTGCCGGGCTGAATGCTGAGACCGTTGACAACGGTCTGTGGGAACGGCTCGCTCGCCTCGATAACACTCGTCCACCGCTGCATCCCGACCAGGGCATCGTTGATTAATCCGGAGCCAAAGGTATGCTGTTCGTGGATAGCGATGTTGGTCGTGCGGATAGGGACATTCTGATGATCCAGAACACCAAACGCAGAAGGGAACACGCCAAACAGCGGACCCGCCACCTGCGAGTCATTCACGTTCACGCGGGCGAAAGCTGTGTCCCTACTCCCGAAGCTGTTGTCAATACGCACGGACCCTGTGTCCTCACGCACGCGCGAAACACTTGTCACCGTATAGTTATCCACCAATGGGTTGGGAGTTGGCGATGTGCCCCGCGGCATGAGATTCACGATATTGGTCAGCGCCGGAGATGTGGCTAACACCTGGCTACGCAACAAGTCGCTGGGCACCGTGCCGCTGCCGGTGATGCCGACCCGCTGTCGGGAACCCTCATAACTCGAGAAATAGAATGTCTTGTCGTGGCGGATCGGACCCCCAACATTGCCGCCGAAATCGTTAAATCGGAACGTGGGTTTCTTCGTCGCGAAGAAGTTACTCGCATCCAGAACGTCGTTACGGAAGAATTCAAAAAGGGTACCGTGGATCTCATTCGTGCCTGACTTAGTCGCAATGTTAATCGACGACCCTGCTGAACGACCATACTGTGCTTCGTAGTTGCCCGTTTGCACACGAAATTCGGCAATCGTATCCAGGCTGCCAGTTAGAAGCCGGGCCCCCCGTTCGTAACCGTTCGCCATATATGGCTGGTCTACACGGGTAGCATCAACGCCATCGATCGAGTACTGGTTGTGAACTGTATGGAGACCGTTGAAAGTCAGATCTGAAATGAAGTTGCTACGAGCGATAGCACCAGGAATCAACAGGCTAAAGCGCGCGTAGTCCCGCCCGTTGATTGGAAGCTCGGTCACCTGCTGGTTGTTCATGACCCCTCCGGTGGAACCGGACTCGTTAATCAGCGGCGCGCCTCCCTCGACGGTAATGCTCTGGCTCACGGAGCCAACCTGCATAGAGAAGTTGATAGCGGCAAAGTCCTGAATGTGGAGCTGCACGTCAGGTTTAACGATCTGTGCAAACCCTTCTTTTTCGACGACGACGCGGTACCTGCCAGGAGGGATGTTCAGGATGCGATAGAGTCCTTCCTCCTTTGTTTCAACGGAATAGACGGCGTTCGTTTCTATGTTGATGGCCTGAACCTTCGCTCCAACAATGGCAAGCCCTTTCGGATCAGTGACACGACCTGTCAACGTGGCAGTAGGCGTCTGCGCCAGAGTGGGCAGAGAAATTGCAATGCTCACTGCGAGAAGACCCAGAAGCACTAGGACTCGGGCACACGTTCCCATTGAATACCTCTCCGACGGATCGAATTGGGCGCTTCTATTGCTAGTATGCCGATGAATTGATTAGGTTGTGCCAGATCCAAGTAGTCGGTTGAAATTGAGTCGCGGGAGAATTGGCAAGGGTTAGGCCAGTGACGCTAAGACCTGATAGAGGCTGCTATCGAGCGTCAGGGATGGTTGGGCAGGCCCCCCAGGTAAGCGTAAAGAAGCTTTTGTCCATTTGGCTCCCTGGTGTAATCGAGGGATTCGGCTGTGACAAAGACGGCGTCAATGTCACGAAGCAGCGCCGGATCATTTACCTTGAGAACCCAACGGCGCTGCTCATGATGGTCCACTTGGAAGGTACCGAGATTCCGCGCGGATTGAGACACTGCTTCGCGGTGGCCCCAAGCCTGGAAGGAGTACTTCGCAGGGGTTAACTTCCCCGTTGGCAAATCGAAGGCGTAGAAGATGAGCGACTGGCCCTGGGCATAAAACACGCGGCCGAAGGATTTGGCGGACTTGCCGCGGCCGTCCACGTCGTGCACGTCAATGATGTGTAAGTCCCTCGCCCCCATCAGCTTGCGCACCTCCTGTCCCACCGCGGTGAGCTGGCGTTCCTGTTCGACCCGCGCCGATTCGGCTTGAAGCGCTTGAGTGAGTTCCCGGATGCGACCTTCTTGCGCTAGAAGGGAGGCCATGTTCTCGGCATCGGTGAGGTGCAATTTTTCGACTTTGGTTCTTAGGTCGGCGATTAGCTTCTCGCTCTGCTGATTCGCACCCGCCAAGCCGGTGTTTTCCTGTTGCGCTTGCCGAAGCGCAGCATTAAGCCGCGCGGCTTCTGTCCGCACCTGCTCTAGCTCACTTTGAAGCTTGCGCACGGATTCGGCCGAAACGGCCTTGTATTCCTCCAACTGGGCCAGGTCAGCCGACTTCAGTTCAATCGAACGATAGACGGCAGCCAATTCAGAGCGGAGGATATGGTTCTGCCTGGCCAGTTCCGTGAGGCGAGTGTCGGGGACAGTGGAACGCGGCACGATCCGGTACATCCTGCCAGCTAGCGCCCCGACAACCAGAACGACGACAAAGCCTGCGGCAGCGGCCGCATGGCGCCACGGAAGATGGTTCCACCGGACAGCCTGTGGCCCGCGAATCCGCCGCTCACCCTCCTGCGACAAGTTGATTCCCTCGGCGCGCGCTCGGGCGAAGAACCTTTCTCTGAGTTCGCCGCCCGAGCCGTGTCGGGAAACCGCTTCCTTCAGGCTCCAGCGTCGGGGTGCCGCCTGGGGCAACTGCTTATGAAGAAGGCGAACGTAATCGTGGTAGGCTTCGCGGCAACTCGGGCAGTCGGACAGGTGGGAGTTAAGTTCTTTGTCCTCTTCGACCGAGATCTGGCCGATTGCCGCGAGCGCCCCAAGCTCTTCGAAGTGTTCATGCTTTGACATGTGCAACCTCTTGTCGCGGTGATTCGGACTTCTTCCGGTTGTTGGAGGAAGCGCACAAAAGTGAGCGAAGTTTCTCAAGCCCTCGATAGTAGTGGTGCCTGACGCTGGCGAAGGATTCCCCGGTCTTCTCAGCGATTTCGTGCATCGTTAGACCTTCAAAAAAAGCCAATTCCAGAGTCCTCTTCTGCAGCTTGTTCAAGCGACTCAGGGCTTCTTGAACCAACTGCGCCGATTCCAGCATCCCCAAAGAGGCTTTCTCCGGCGAAGTTAGAACCGTTGCGGGGAATGGCGAATCTTCAGTCAGTTCGTGGAACCTTCGGAGGTTCAAAGAGCGCCGCCGATTCAGGCCCCGATGGTACGCATACTGGAGAATCCACACCTTAGTAGTGCCCCTGGAAGCATCGAATTGTGCCGCCGATCCGAGTATTTCCAAGAACACAGATTGCATTACGTCTTCGGCTTCGCCTGGATCTCGCAAGATGCGGAGAGCAACGCTCAAGACAAGGCGATGATAGCGGTCAAAGAGGACGGCGAGGGCGTCCGGGTGGCCGTCGCGAAGATGCATGACGAGTGCTTCGTCCGACAAGCTCATGAGACGGGTGAAGCTAGGCTGACAGTTTTCTTCG
>WNFT01001913.1_pt1 | contig 17705 bp, 17 predicted proteins | sample 5400191 | NCBI WGS metagenome assembly WNFT01 (sample SAMN13153359, study PRJNA577476) | soil metagenome | isolation source: 80 cm saprolite under Madrone tree | place: USA:California | collected 2016-06-14 | reverse complement strand
ACATGGCCTATGACGCCGATATCGACGCCCTCATGGCGCGGACGCGTTTTCGTCCAGTGCCGCGGGGCGTGATTCCGCCAGGAGACGCGGCGGCGTTCGGTGCAACGCTCGCCGCGGGCGCGGTCACAATTATGGGACTCTTCGTCAATCTTGTCGCCGCGGCGCTGCTCGCGTTTACGATCTTATTCTACGTCTTCGTGTACACGATGTGGCTGAAGCGCTTGACGCCGCAAAACATTGTCATCGGCGGCCTTGCGGGCGCCCTGCCTCCGGCCATCGGCTGGGCTTCGGTGACGGGCAGTCTCGCGCTTGCGCCGTTGGTGCTTGTCGGCATCATCTTTCTGTGGACGCCACCCCATTTTTGGGCCCTGTCGCTGTATCGCGCCGACGATTACGCCCGTGCTCGAGTGCCCATGCTGCCAGTCGTCAAGGGAAAATCCGAAACCCGGCGCCAAATCCTCATCTACACCGTGGCCGTGGTGCTGAGCGGGTTGCTTCCTGCCGCGCTCGGGTTTGCCGGCCCGCTTTATCTGGCCGCAAGCGTCGGCGGTGGTTTTTGTTTCTTGCTCGCGAGCATAAGGGTCGCCTGCGAACGTGACACCGTAAACGAGCCCGGCGCGCGGCGGCTGTTCGGGATTTCGATCCTTTACCTGTTTGCTCTGTTCGCCGCCCTGATCGTGGAGCAGGTGGCGGGAATTGCAGCCTTCTCGCAGCTGAGCTTGGGATGAATGACGATGGCGAGAAGAGGGCGCAAATCGCCAAACAGGCATTCGAACGGGCGCGGCGGATGCGCAATTACGCGATTGGCGGCATCTTGCTGTTTCTCGCAGTGTTGTTTTTTTTGATGACGATGGTGCGTTTGGGCGGTCATGTTGCGGATTAGGACCTGTTGATGAGACTTTCGCGCAACGATGCGGTGTTCGCGAGCTGCCTGACCGTCGTTGTCGGCATGGTCGGGCTTTCCTACGCCGCGGTGCCGCTTTACGACATGTTCTGCCGCACGACGGGTTACGGCGGCACGCCCAACCGCGCCGCCGCCGCGCCGGGTGCGGTCGGCGACCGTGTCATCAGCGTACGCTTCGACACCAATGTCGACCCGGCATTGCCATGGTCGTTCCAGGCAGAACAGCGTGAGGTGCAAGTCAAAGTCGGCGAAGACCGGTTGGTCTTTTTCCGAGCCGTCAACAACGGCGACGTAGCCATCGTCGGCCATGCGGCGTTCAACGTCATACCCGACCGCGCGGGCCGATATTTCAGCAAGATCCAGTGCTTCTGCTTTACCGAACAGCGTCTCGAGGCCGGACAGTCGGTCGAGATGCCGGTAGCCTTCTTCGTCGCGCCGACGATCTTGAACGATCGCGACGCCGATAGCATCCACGACATCACTCTTTCATACACCTTCTATCCCGCGGCCAATCAAACGACGGATAAGAAAACCGCGTCCGTTCCGGCGAAGCGCCAAGGGAGCTGAGACCGAAAGGCAAGACTCATGGCTCACGGCGAAGTGCATCACGATTATCATCTGGTCGAGCCCAGCCCTTGGCCGATCGTCGGGGCGACAGGTGCCTTCCTGATGCTGATCGGGGCCGTGTTCTGGATGAATGCGACTTACACCGGTTTCTGGGGTCTGCCGCTCAACGGCCAACCTTGGATCTTCGCAATCGGTGTTGGCCTGATTCTCTTCACCATGGCCGGCTGGTGGCGCGACGTGGTGCAAGAGTCGGTCGTCAGGGGCGACCACACGCCGGTGGTAAAGCTCGGCCTGCGCTACGGCATGATCCTTTTCATCGCCTCCGAGGTGATGTTTTTCTTCGCCTGGTTCTGGGCCTATTTCAATTCGGCTCTGTTTCCATTGGACGTCAGCATCGGAACCTGGCCGCCGCAAGGCATCATCACCTTCGATCCCTGGCACTTGCCGCTGATCAACACACTGATTCTGCTGACCTCCGGAAGCACCGTAACCTGGGCGCATCACGCCATTCTCACCGGTGATCGCAAAGGCGCGATTCAAGGTCTTATTCTGACCGTGCTGTTGGGCATGAGCTTCACCGGGATCCAGGCCTACGAGTACAATCACGCAGCTTTCACCTTTGGCTTGAACGGCGCGATGCTCCAGCCGCTCATGGACGAGGCTCACAAATCCCTGACCGCCGGCGTCGGAAATCTAGGCGCCATCTATGGCACGACCTTCTTCATGGCGACGGGCTTCCACGGGGCGCATGTCATCATCGGCACGATTTTCCTCATCGTCTGTCTGGGACGGGCGATCGCCGGCCAGTTCACCCCGTCGCGTCACTTCGGCTTCGAGGCCGCCGCCTGGTACTGGCATTTCGTCGACGTGGTGTGGCTGTTCCTGTTCACTTGCATTTATGTCTGGGGCGCCGGCGTAACGGAATGAAGGAAGCGGCCCCGTTTGTGGGCAGGGGGCCGTCCGTCCTCTATGCTTCGCTGCTGGCGCGCTGTCCCCGCTGTGGTCGCGGGCGCCTGTTCCACGGCTATATCAAGGTGGCCGCTTCCTGCTCCTCTTGCGGGCTCGATTATTCGCGCTTCGAGGCGGGCGATGGGCCGGCAGTGTTCGTCATCCTGATCGTGGGCGCGATCGTGACCGGCGGAGCCCTGCTGACCGAGGTCGCTTTCCAGCCGCCCTATTGGGTGCATGCCCTGATCTGGGGGCCGTCGCTGCTGATCCTGACCCTTGCTTTTCTCAGGCCCCTGAAGGCCGCGCTGATCGTGCTGCAATACAAGCACCGGGCTGAAGAGGGACGAAGAGCGGAGTAGTTTTCCTCAATGATCCGCTTTCGGCCATTGCTGGTGCCGACCCTCTGGTTCCTACCCGGACTAGTGCTGCTGATCGGCTTGGGCATTTGGCAGATCGGGCGCTTGCACGAAAAGGAAGCGCTGATCGCAAGCGTTGCCGCCGGAATGCGGGCGCCGCCGGTGCCGCTCGCGGATGCGCTGCGAACAGGACCACAAAGCGTCGAATGGCATCATGTCAGCGTGACGGGCCTTTTTCTGCATGACAAGGAAGCCTATCTCTTCGCTCAAGGTCTGCGGGGCGCGGTCGGCGTGCAAATCGTCACGCCTCTGGTTCAGAGCGACGGAACGACGGTGCTGGTCAATCGCGGTTTCGTGCCGCAGGCCTTGAAGGACCCGAACACACGCATAGCAGGTCAAGTGACGGGCGAGGTCGCGGTGAACGGGGTACTTCGGCTGTCCCAGCAGCCCGGAATGTTCACGCCTGCTCCCGACGCCGAGGCCCGCCTCTGGTTCGTGAAGAACGTGCCCGAGATCGCCACGGCTCTCGGGGTCGCCATTCAAGACGCCATCATCATCGAGGCCGACGCGACGCCAAACCCCGGCGGCTGGCCCTTGGGCGGCCAAACCGTCCTCGATTTTCCCAACAACCACTTGCAATACGCGCTGACATGGTTCGGCCTCGCGCTGGCATTGATCGGGGTTTATCTGCTCTATCACCGCTCGCGCGGACGACTGAGTTTTGGACGTTGAGATCGAAGCGATGCGTTACATAAGCACCAGAGGCGGCGCATCGGCTGATTTCGGCGCTGTGCTGTTCGGTGGTCCGGCGCCGGACGGCGGACTTTACCTGCCGGAACGATGGCCGCAGTTCAAGGACGACGAAATCCGCGATTTCGCAGCGCTTCCCTATGCCGAGGCGGCCTATCGAATCATGCGGCCGTTCATCGGCGATGCTTTCACCGACGCCGAATTCAGCGCCGATGTGGATGGTGCCTATGCGACGTTCCCCCACGATTCAGTCGCACCGCTGAAAGAGATCGCCGCCGGCCGCTATTTGCTCGAACTGTTTCATGGACCCACGCTCGCCTTCAAAGACCTTGCGATGCAGCTTTTGGGACGGCTCTTCGCGCGAGCCCTGAAAAAGAAAAATCGTCATGTCACGGTGATCGTCGCAACCTCGGGCGATACCGGGTCCGCCGCGATCGCGGCGCTCAAGGGACTGCCAAGCGTCGATGTCGTAGTGCTCCATCCGTTGGCGCGCGTGTCAGACGTGCAAAGGCGCCAAATGACCACCGTGCCCGATGCGAACGTCCACAATATCGCGCTTGAGGGCAGCTTCGACGACACGCAGAATATCGTGAAGGCACTGTTCGCCGATGCGGCCTTCGCCGCGCGCACGCAGCTCACCGCCGTCAACTCCATCAATTTCGCGCGCATCATGGCGCAATGCGTCTACTACTTTACCGCCGCGGCATCGCTCGGGGCCGGCAGCGGAACGCGTGTGAGTTTCGTCGTGCCTACGGGCAATTTCGGCGATATCTTTGCGGGCGAGGCGGCATCGCGGATGGGCCTTGCCATGGATCGCCTCGTCATCGCCACCAATGCAAACGACATTCTTGCTCGCGCTCTGGCTACCGGAATTTACGGCGCCGGGGCAGTACAGCCCACACTTTCGCCCTCGATGGACATCCAAGTGGCGAGCAATTTCGAACGCGCACTGTTCGAAGCTTCCGGCCGGGATACGGCTTGGATGGCTGACGCCATGCAGGATTTTTCCAACTCCCGCCGGCTCGACATCCCGGCCAAGGTGCTGCAGTCGTTGCGGGCGCGTTATCAGGCGGGCTCCGCCAACGACAGCGAAACGATCGCTGCCATCGCGCGCACCTATGGCGAATCTGGAATCATCGTCGATCCCCACACGGCCGTCGGGCTTGCGGTGGCGGAAAAACTTGCTGCTACGCCCAAGGCTCCGGTTGTCGCCCTGGCCACGGCCCACCCCGCGAAATTCGCCGATTCCGTTGGCCAAGCCATTGAAAAGGCTAAAGAGTTTCCCTCTCAACTCGCTCGTATCATGACTTTGGAAGAACGCTACACTGTGCTCCCGAACGAGCTGGGCGCCGTGAGGAATTTTGTTCTCGAGCGGACAAGGAATTCATGAGCAGCGAAATCACCAAACTGGAAAACGGTTTCATCGTCGCCACGGACCCCATGCCCCATCTCGAAAGTGCGGCCTTGGGCGTTTGGGTCGGCTGCGGCGCGCGTCACGAAAGCGCTCGCGAGGCGGGGCTTTCGCACATGCTCGAGCATATGGCGTTCAAGGGCACGGAAACACGATCGGCCAAGGACATCGCTACGGAAATCGAAGCCGTCGGCGGCGACCTCAACGCCTATACAACTCGCGAGCAGACGGCGTTTCATGCCCGCGTGCTGAAGGAAGACGTCGGCCTCGCTCTCGATCTCATCTCCGACATTCTGGTCAATCCTACATTCGATCAAAGTGAGCTCGAGCGCGAACGCGAAGTGATCCTTCAAGAAATCGGCCAGACGCGCGACACGCCCGATGATCTGATCTTCGACTATCTGCAGGAGGCTTGTTATCCCGATCAACCGATGGGGTGGCCCATCCTCGGAACCGAGGAGACCGTCGCCAAATTTTCGCGTGACGATCTGCAGTCCTACATGAAAGCAAACTATCGCGCGGGCGGGATGATGCTGATTGCGTCGGGGGCCGTGGAGCATGGCCGTATCCTCGACGTCGCGCGTGCCTTGTTCGCCGCATTGCCGCTGGGCGGAGCCCCCACGTTCGAGCCCGCGCGTTTTCTCGGCGGCGACATCCGCGACGATCGCGATTTGGAGCAGGCCCACCTTTCGTTCGCTTTTCCGGGCGTAGCGAGCGCGGATGCCGATGCCGTGACCGCGCAGGTTTTTGCCACTGCGTTGGGCGGCGGCATGTCCTCGCGGCTGTTTCAGGAGGCGCGCGAAAAGCGCGGTTTGTGTTACTCGATCTATGCCTTCTCGCAATCGCATCGCGACAGCGGCATGATCGGAATCTACGCCGGCACCAGCGATGACAAGGCAGGCGAGGTGGCGCCTCTCATCGCCAGCGAAATCGAAGCGATGGCAAAGGCCGCGACGGAGGAAGAGGCCGCCCGAGCGCGTGCTCAATTGAAGGCCTCGCTTTTGATGGCGCTGGAGAGTCCCGCGTCGCGCTGCGAACGGATCGCCGCCCACCTCTTCAACTTCGGACACGTGCTTTCGCTCACAGAGATGATCGCGCGCGTCGATGCTGTCGATGCCTCGGCTCTCAGACGTTTCGCGAGCAGGCTCTGCGAGCGAGGCGAGCCTGCCATTGCGGCGGTCGGTCCGGTCGGCCGGCTGGAATCGCGCGAACGTTTTGCGCGCCGCTTCGGTCATGAAGACGTCCTCGCCGGCGTTTGAGACGATGTTCATGCGGGGGATGATTTTTCCTGGCGGCCGCGAGCCGGTGCTGCAGGGTGATGGCGTCTTCCTGCGTTATCCGCAGATGTCCGATTTCAGCGCCTGGGCCGGGCTGAGAAGCGAGTCGCGGGAATTCCTGGTGCCGTGGGAACCCACTTGGGCTCCGGATGAACTCTCCCGCTCGGCTTTCCGGCGCCGGCTAAGGCGCTATCAACGCGAGATCCGAAACAATCTCGCCTATCCGTTCTTCCTGTTCCGAAAGCCGGACGACATTCTGATGGGCGGCTGCACGCTCTCCAACGTTCGGCGGGGGGTCACGCAGTCGGCTGCTATCGGATATTGGATCGGTGAACGCTACGCCCGCCATGGCCATATGTATTGCGCCCTGAGCGCGATGCTGCCATTTGTCTTCGAAGTCCTGGGGCTGCATCGCCTGGAGGCGGCCTGCATCCCCGAAAATGAGCCTTCCCGCGCGCTGCTCTTGAAGGTCGGCTTTCGCGAGGAGGGACGCGCGCGGCGTTATCTTCAGATCAACGGCGAATGGCAGGACCACATTCTGTTCGCTTTGCTCGAAGACGACCGGCCTGTAGTCTGAGCCATGCTTCGGATTCGCGGCCGCAATATCTTTTCACGCGTTTTCCCTGGCCTTGCCGCCACGTTCGTCCTTGGCTTTGCGGCGGCGTTTGCCGCAGTGGACGGGGGCGCGCCAGGCGATGCCGGGAGCGCGCTCGATCTCGCCACGCCCGAAGCGGTCGTCGACGTTGGTTCGTCGCTGGCCACGCACAGCGTCAGAGATCCGAAGGACCCGGAAAGCGCCTGGTTCACGCTGGCTGTTCAAAACCGCACCACCGCGCCAGTTGTCCGCGTGCTGGCGGCGGCCGATCAGCCCGGCGCGAGCCTCGCCTTTGCCCCGACCAGGATGCGCCCGACGATCGCCGAAGCCGCCGTCTCCAATTCCGGCGTCGTCATCGAACGTGCTCCGGGATTTGGTCTAAATGCCTTCCGCGTCGTAATGCCGCCCACGCAAGCAGCCACGCTTGCATTGCGCATCGAGGGCGTGAAGGGCTTGCCGTCCTTGCTCGCCTGGAGCGAACCCGCGCTGATCGCGCACAACCGGCAAGTATCGGTCCTCATGGGTCTCGTCTCCGGTTTGCTCATTGCCGCCGCCGCTTTCGCGGCTGGCGCAGCAGTTCTTTCAGGTCGTCTGTTTGCCCGTTGGGCGGCGCTGTTTCTGGCTGCAATATTCCTGGCCCAACTTGCCGGTGTGGGGTTCTTCGACGATTCCTGGCTAACCGCCATCGCCGGTCCTTACGGGCTCTTCGCATTGGCGCTTTCGGTAGCGTTGGCAGGCGGCATCAGGCTGGTCGATTACATCGCGTCGTTCGCGGCATTTTCGCCAAGACTCGAAGCAGGACGCGACTACGTGGCGATCGCGATTCTCCTGACGGGCATAGCCGCATTTGCCGGCGTACCGCTCGCGGGTCTGCTGATACGGATCCTTGCGGTAATCGGCGCCGCGGCCGCCGCCGGTTACCTCGCCCATTGCGGTCGTTTGGGGATCGCGGGCGCGCGTCGCTTGGCGCCGGCGGCGACGATCTTCGCGCTCGTGACGGCGGCTGCGACCTTCCACGCTTTTGGCTTCTTTGGCGCCAATCTGGTGGCATCGGGCGCGATCGGCGGTTTCTCGGCGGCAGGGGCGCTTTTGGTGGCGCTCGCCACCGCGGTTCCCATCGAACCCGCGATGGAACAGCTGCGCGAATTCCGACAGGCGCACAAGGGCGATGACGCTCAGGCGACGGTCACGGATGAAACCCTGAAGCAAGTCCGCGAACACGCCGCCGTGACGGCCTCGCACCAGGGCGTTTTCGATTTTGATCTGCACACCGGCTTAATTTCGCTGTCGGCGGAAGCCGCCACGCTGTTGGGTCTACCGCGGGGCGCCGTCGAGCTCAGCCGGGAAACCTGGATGGAACGCATTCATCCGGAAGACCGCGAGGTCTACGACGAGGCTTTCGATTCCTATCGCCACCATCCGGGCATAGCCTTTCGCCTGGAGTTCCGAGTTCGCCGCGCAGGCGGGCGCACGCAGTGGCTCGAATTGCGCGCCACCATGACAGGGCAGGCGACGGAAGCAGAACGCTGCATCGGTCTGATCGCGGATGTGAGCGCAAGAAAGACGACTGAGACGGCGGAAGTCGCGCCCGGTCCGAGCGACGCGCTGACCGGGCTGGCGACGCGTGTTGCGCTGCTCTCCCGTCTCGATGCTCTGCGAAGCGAACTCAAGCGTTCCACGCTTGCGGTCTTCGACGTCGACCGGTTCAAGTCGATCAATGACAGTTTGGGGCATCATGGCGGCGATGCTCTCCTGGTTGCTCTTGCCGAACGGCTCGAACGCGGCTTGGGTGCGGGACGCGATGCCAACCGCGCGCGACTCTTTCGTATTGGCGGCGACATGTTCGCCGTGATGGCGGTTGGCGTAACGGATTTCTCGGCCTTCGGCCAACGCATTCTCGACATGATGAGCAAGCCCTTCGCAATCGACGGGCGCGACATTTATCTGCCGACGAATGTTGGCGTCGCGACGGGAGACAAGGCTCAGGATTCCCAAGAGCTTCTTCGTCAGGGCGAACACGCGCTTCTGGAAGCCAAGCGCGAAGGCGGCGGTAGAGTGTGCGTCTATTCGAACGCCATCGCCAGGACGCAAGCGCACGATCCGGTGGCGCTGGAAACCGAACTGCGTCGGGCGCTTGAGCGCGACGAGATCGAAATCCATTATCAGCCGATCATTCGGCTCAAGGACGGCATGGTCGCCGGCTTCGAGGCGCTGGTGCGCTGGCGTCACCCGGAGCGCGGCCTGATCGAACCGGACGCGTTCATTCCCCACGCCGAGCGCAGCGGTCTGATCGTGCCTCTGGGCCGCGTCGCCTTGCGGCGCGCGGCGAAGGATTTGGCGCGCTGGCAGCAGTTCTTTCCAATGAAGCCGCCGCTCTATGTCAGCGTCAACGTCACATGGCGCCAAATCGCCGATGAGAGTTTCGCAAAAGAATTGGGCTCGGTCGTGAAGCGCGCCGGGCTGCCAAAAGCCTCGCTCAAGCTCGAAGTGACCGAGAGCGCGGTGATGGCCGGCGCCGAACGTGCCGAGGCCGGCCTGAAGCGATTGAAGAGCCTGGGCGCCAGCCTCGCGATCGACGATTTTGGCACCGGCCACTCATCGCTCAGCCAATTGGCGCGGCTTCCTTTCGATACCATCAAGATCGACAAGAGCTTTCTGTCGTCCGCGCGTGACAAGGCCGGAGCCAAAATTCTCATGTCGATTTTGACTTTGGCACATGAGCTTAAGCTCGCCGTGGTCGCCGAAGGCGTCGAAACGGAAGCAGACGCGGCGATGCTCAAGCAGATGGGCTGCGAGCAGGGGCAGGGCTATCTGTTCGGCGCGCCCTTGCCGGAAGCAAAGGTTCCTGCCTTTATCTCCGCGGTGCATTCCAGATAGAATCAGATCTGATCAAGCGCGGCCAGTATTTGCGGTCAGGCCCGAGGGGCCAATACCGAGCCGCGCCAGCGCGTTTTTCCACTTATCGTTGGGATCGGTGCCGAACACCAGCGAGGGATCGGCTTCGCAATGCAGCCAGCCATTGCTTTGGAACTCTGTCTCCACCTGGCCCGCGCCCCAGCCGGCATAGCCGAGCGCGAACAGCGCTTGTCTCGGCCCGCGTCCCTCCGCGATTGCCCGAAGAATGTCGAGCGTCGCGGTCAATGAAATTTCCTCCGACACGGGCAAGGTCGAGTCGCTTCCTTCGTAGTCGCCGCTGTGCAGCACGAAGCCGCGCCCAGTCTCGACCGGACCGCCATAGAGGATCGGCAATTCGCCGACGAGAGGCTTGGTCTCGATCTGCAATTGCTTCATCAATTCCGCGAACGACAGACCCGGTATGGGTTTGTTGATGACGATGCCCATCGCGCCCTTGGAAGAGTGAGCGCACATGTAGATCACGGTTTGGGCGAACCGTTCGTCGACCATGCCGGGCAGGGCGATCAGGAGCTTGCCTTCGAGAAAGCTCTCGCCTTCGTTGACGCGAGTGTCGCGCGACGTAGCCATGGCACTAGGTTACTCGCTGGCAGCGCCTTCGCGCAAATAGCTTTGTGCCCCCTTTAAGGCGGTGTCCTGGTGCGATAGAAGCCCGCCAGCAACCGGCAGCAAAGAGATTAAAATGATCAAAATTGGGGACAAGATTCCTTCGGCAACCGTTCGGGAAGTGAAGGAGGGAGGGGTTCAAGAGGTTACGACCGATGAATTCTTCAAAGGCAGAAGGGTCGCTCTCTTTGCCGTCCCCGGCGCGTTTACCTCGACCTGTTCGGTCAAGCACTTGCCGAGTTTCGTCAACAATGCCGAAGCTCTGAAGAAAAAGGGCATCGATGCCGTCGCTTGCACGGCGGTGAATGACGCAGCCGTCATGCGCGCCTGGGGCGAACACGGAAATGCCGGAGGCAAAGTGACGATGCTTGCCGACGGCAATGGCGAATTTGCGCGCGCGCTCGGCGTCGAAGCGGATATGAGCAGGGCCGGAATGGGCAAGCGGAGCCGGCGTTACTCGATGCTCGTCGAAAACGGCGTGGTTAAGCAATTCAATCTGGAAGAGCCGGGCGCCTTTGGCGTGTCGAGCGGCGACCATCTGCTGACACAAATTTGAGCGGAAGCTGGTGATAATCTGTACCTGATCGGCGTTAGATAAGAGTCTGACCATGGCGCAATTCGCATTTGGACCGATCTATTGCGAGACTCCCGACAGCTCGATCGGGGCCGTATTTCCCATCGAACCGGCAAACACGATTTCAAACGCAGTGATCGTGATGTTCGGCCTGATGGCGCTCTATTTCGTCATCAAGCGCGCGCCTCGCGCCTACGATCTCTATTTCCTCTGCGCGCTGCTCATCGCCAACGGCATCGGCAGCGGCCTGTGGCACGGACTGCGCGACCGCTCGGCTCTGTTCTTCGAAGTGCAAGCGGGTCTGTTCGTCTTGTTCGGCATCGCCTTTTGCTGGTCGCGGCGTGTGTGGTCCTATGCAGGCGCAGTTGTATTCTTGGCGGCGTTTCTCGTCGGGTTCCGCTTGTCACAGGTATATTGGGTCGTTGCGCAGCGCTGGGTCGCTATCGCACCCGTGGTGATACTCGGGGGTGCCGTGCTCGTCACTCAGACGGCGCTGCGCTCCAAAAAAGCGGCATTTCTAGGTACCGCGGGATTGGCTTCCTCGCTGACGGCGCTGGGATTCCGCACTTTCGATTTGCAGGCGTGCCAATACCTTCCCACCGGCACGCATTTCCTGTGGCACATGTTCAATTCGGGCGGAGCCTTTCTCGCGATCCTCGCGATGATCGTGCTGCAGACCGAGGGTGTCTTGAAAAGCCGGCGCGGCGCCGTCGAGGAGCCGGCGCAATAATCATCCGGCAGGGATGGCGGAACGCGCCAGCAAATCTGCGCGCTCGTTTTCAATGTGTCCCGAATGGCCTTGGACCCAGCGCCAGACGACGTCGTGGCGTTGGGCGGCTTCATCGAGCGCGCGCCACAACTCGGCATTCTTAACCGGCTTCTTGTCCGAAGTCTTCCAGCCGTTGGCTTTCCAGCGCGGCAGCCAAAGCTGCAAGCCGTCCATGACGTAGCGCGAATCCGTGTAGAGCGTGACGCGACTGCGCTTTTTCAATGCTTCGAGCCCCTTGATCGCCGCCGTCAGTTCCATGCGATTGTTGGTGGTGGCGAGCTCGCCGCCGGAGATTTCCTTTTCGTGTCCGCCTGAGCGAAGAACCGCCGCCCATCCGCCGGGCCCCGGATTGCCGCGGCAAGCTCCATCGGTGAAGATTTCGACACGCGGCGGGCTGGTCATAGACCGTATGCTTCCGGGCCGCTTGCGTTGCGGTGAAAACGCAAGCGCCGGGCGAATTCCCGCGGATCCTTGGGCCGAACAAGGGCCGCCGGATCGGGATTGATCCAGTCGTACAGCCGGGTCAACAGAAACCGCAGCGCCGCGCCACGGCAGAGAATCGGCAAGGCCGCGCGCTCGGCGGGCTGGAGCTTGCGCTTGGCCTGATAGCCGGCGGCCAAAGCGCGTCCCTTGGTCAGGTTGAAGGCGCCGTCCGGTTCGAAGCACCACGCGTTCAAGGTAACGGCCAAATCGTAGGCTAGCGCGTCACTACAGGCGAAATAGAAATCGATGATGCCCGACAGCTTGTTGTCGACGAAAAGCACATTGTCGGGAAAGAGATCGGCATGGATTACGCCGGCGGGCAAGGCCGTCGGCCACGACATTGTAAGGGTCGCCAATTCATCTTCGATCAGCGAACCCAATCCGTCCGCGACCGCATCAGATTTGCCCTTGCAATCGGAGGCGAGTGCGCGCCAGCCATTCAGCCCGAGCGCGTTGGCTCGCTTCCCGGGGAAGCCGGCGCCCGCTTCGTGCAGCTCGGCAAGTGCGCGGCCGGCAAACGTGCAATGTTCGGCCGTCGGCCGGCGCAACGAGACCCCGTCGAGAAAGGTGAGGATCGCCGCGGGCTTGTCGTTGAGCGTTCCTGTCACGTTGCCGTTTCGGGCGTGCACTGGAGTCGGGCAGGCGATGCCGGCTCGCGCCAGATGCTCCATCAGGCCCAAATAGAACGGCAGATCGTCCACCTCGACGCGCTTCTCGTAAAGCGTCAGGATGAACGCGCCCGTCTCGGTCTGCAGAAAGTAATTCGAGTTCGAGACGCCCTCGGCGATGCCCTTGAAGACATGGATAGGACCGATGTCATAGACCGCAAGAAAATCTTCCAGGTCTTCGAAGGATACGTCGGTGTAAACGGCCATGCGCGCTACCCGGTTACAAGCGCGCGCGGCAGTTTGAACTCGACATCCTCGCGCGTGACGATGGCTTCCTCCACGGTCAGGTCGAAACACTTGCGGAATGCGTCGATCACCTCGTCCACCAGCACCTCGGGCGCCGAGGCCCCGGCCGAGAGTCCCACGATTCGCGCACGCGCCACAGCCGTCCAGTCGATTGCATCGGCGTTTTCGATCAGTCGTGCGTTGCTGGCGCCGGCCTTGCGGGCGACCTCAACCAGCCGCTGCGAGTTCGAGGAATTGGCCGATCCGATGACAAAAACAAGGTCCGCATGAGGGGCGATGGCCTTGATCGCTTCTTGCCGATTCGTCGTGGCGTAGCAGATGTCATCCTTGTGAGGCCCAGCGATCGAAGAAAAGCGGCGCTTCAACACGGCAACGATGTCCGCCGTATCATCGACCGACAACGTCGTCTGAGTAATGTAGGCAAGGGCTGCATTTTCCGGCGGTTTGAGCCTTTCGGCATCGGCCACACTCTCCACCAGCATCACGGCACCGTCGGGCAATTGTCCCATCGTACCGATCACTTCCGGGTGCCCCGCATGGCCGACCAGGATGATGGTTCGTCCCGCGCTATGGTGGCGTTCGGCCTCGACATGAACCTTCGAAACCAGCGGACAGGTAGCGTCGAGGTAGAAGAGCTGCCGCCGTTTCGCGTCTTGTGGCACCGATTTCGGAACGCCGTGGGCGGAGAAGATCACCCGCGCCCCCTCCGGCGCCTCATCAAGTTCTTCGATGAAGATGGCGCCCAGCTTCTCCAATCCCTCCACGACGGAGCGGTTGTGCACGATTTCGTGACGGACATAGATCGGGGTGCCGTATTTTTCGATCGCCAACTCGACGATTCGAATGGCGCGCTCGACGCCGGCGCAAAAGCCGCGCGGCGCCGCCAACAGCAACGTCAGCGGCGGCTTTTTCCCCGGGTCCGACCCTTGTTTGACCTGGATCGCGTCCATAGTCGTCGGTGGCTTGGCGCTCATTGGACCATAATAGCGCGGCTTTTCTTCTGCGCGCTGCTTGGTTACAGTTCCGCGCGCTTTGCGTAAACGCCTCTTTTGATTGGATTTCTCGATGCGCCGCTTGAGTTTTTGCGTTCCTATCATGGTGTCCCTGGCCCTTTTTGGGTGCCAGAGGATCGGTGAAAGGCTCGGTCTTCGCGAGCGCCCCATGGTGCTGCTCGATATTGGACCGATCTGTCCCAGCACCGCGGTTCTGGCCGATGCCGTAACCGTGACCAAGCTGAAGCCCGGGACGGCCGCACCAGGCCCCGCAAATGTGCTGCTGAGGGCCGAGATGTCGCAGGCGGAGCTCAAGTGCGATTACGACAGGGTGAAAAACACGCTCTCGGTCGACGTCAGCTTCGACGTTCGGGCGACACGCAGCGCCGGCACCGCCGAAGGACCCGATCCGTCGCTCGATTATTTTGTCGCGGTGGTCGACGCCGACGGCAATGTGCTTTCCAAACGCGTGTTACAAAGCCAACCGGCCTTGGGCCGCAATAATGCCGGCGTCTACACCCAGAAAGTCAGCAAGTTTCCCGTGCCATTGGCGATGGACAAGCGGCCCTACGATTACGAGATCCTCACCGGATTTCAGCTCACGCCGGCCGAGCTCGCTTATAATCGTGTTCCGAAACCACTGCCTCAACCACGCCGTCAATGATATCGCTTTTGGCCGAGCTTTCCGCGACCGCGGGAGCCGCGTTCGCGGCCGAAGGCTTGCGACCCGAATTCGGCCAGGTGCAGCTTTCCGATCGACCTGACTTGGCGCAATTTCAATGCAATGGCGCACTTCCCGCGGCAAGACTTGCAAAAGCCAATCCGCGCGCCATTGCGGAGAAGATCGCGGCGCGGTTGAAGGAGTCGCCGCTTTTCGAACGGGTGGAAATAGCAGGTCCGGGGTTCATCAATTTGAAGCTTGCGGATCGGGCGTTGGAAACGCGCCTGCAGGCTCTCTCCGCGGCACCGGACGCAGGCCTTTCCGAAAGCGGCAGAGGAAAACGCGCGATCGTCGATTTCGGCGGTCCGAACATCGCCAAGCCGATGCATGTCGGACATTTGCGCTCCGCGATCATCGGGGATTCTCTGCAGCGCCTCTTCCGCCTGAACGGCTGGTCCGTGGTGAGCGACGTGCACTTGGGCGACTGGGGCTTACCCATGGGTCAGCTGATCGTCGAGCTCGCGGAGCGGAGGCCTGATCTGCCCTATTTCGATCCTGCCGACAGAAGTCCGTACCCGGACGAGTCGCCGGTTACGATGGACGATCTCGAGGAGCTTTATCCCATCGCTGCCGCGGCCTGCAAAGCCGATCCCAAACGCCTGGAGGCAGCGCGTCTGGCGACCGCCGAACTGCAGGCCGGGCGGCCTGGCTACCGCGCTCTGTGGCGGCATTTTCACGACGTGTCGGCCCAAGGGCTGAAACGCGAGTTCGGCAGTCTTGGCGTCGTGTTCGACGAGTGGAAAGGCGAATCGGACGCCGATGCCTTGATTCCGGACATGATCGAACGCTTGAAGGAAGATCGCTTCGCGGTCATGGACGAGGGCGCGCTGATCGTTCCAGTGGCCGAGGAAAGCGACACCAAGGACGTGCCGCCGTTGATTCTGTTGAAATCGGATGGCGCGGTGCTTTACGGCACGACCGATCTTGCCACCATCGTCGAGCGCGTGCGCGAACACGACCCTCATCTCATCCTTTATGTCGTCGACCAGCGTCAGCACAATCATTTCGAGCAGGTGTTCCGTGCCGCCAAAAAAACCGGCCTCTCGGGCCGCGCCGAGCTCGAGCATATCGGCCACGGCACCGTGAATGGCCCCGACGGCAAGCCCTTCAAGACGCGCGCGGGCGGCGTGATGAAGCTCTATGACCTCATTGCCATGGCAACGGATGAGGCGATGAAACGACTTAACGAGCAGGGCTTGGCTGTCGATTATCCGGAAAGAGAGCGTGCGGCGATTGCAAAAAGTGTCGGCATCGCGGCGATCAAATTCGCCGATCTCGCGAACAATCGTGTGTCGAACTACATTTTCGATCTTGAGCGTTTCACGCGTTTCGAAGGCAAGACCGGACCGTATCTGCAATACGCCGCGGTGCGCATTCAATCGATCCTGCGAAAGGCCGAAGCCGAGGGCATGAAGATCGTGGCGCCGGTCGTCCACTCGGAGGAGGAACGCCAGCTGGCGTTACAGCTTCTCACTCTTCCCGAGGCGCTGCTTGCCGCGGAAACAAAGCGCGCGCCGAACCTCATCTGCGACCACGTCTTTACGCTGGCGCAGGGTTTCAGCCGCTTTTACACGGAACATCATATTTTACGCGAAACTGATGCGGCGTTGCGGTCTGCCCGCCTTGGTCTTTGCGTGCTGACGCTCGGCACCATCGAGCGCATGCTCGGCGTGCTCGGCATCGACGTCCCGGCAAGGATGTAAGGGACAATTGTCTTAGCCGATTGACTTGAAGGCATGCCGGCCTAATATCAACCGGGTCAACCGCACCCTGCGGGAGACGCCCTCCCAAGCTTTGGGCCGAAGGAGGGGGCCGAAGGAGCAACCGCCCCGGAAACTCTCAGGCAAAAGGACCGCAGGGAAAATGACAGTCTGGATAGAAGGGCATCAGCCCTCACCGAAGGGGTAAGGCCGAAGCAAGGCCAATCTCTCAGGTCCAAGGACAGATGGGGCGCGTTCCGGACATACACCGGAGCGCGGCTGCAAACCCTGTCGGACTTGTGCATGGCTTCTTCGTCATCCGAACTTCGCCAAACGGCGCTGCACGCGCTGCACGTATCGCTTGGCGCGAGGATGGTTGCGTTCGCGGGCTATGAAATGCCGGTGCAGTATCCGACCGGCATCATCAGGGAGCATCTACACACGCGCGCCGCGGCGGGACTGTTCGACGTCTCGCATATGGGCCAGGCGACGCTGGAGGGTAGCGATCCTGCGGCCGCGCTGGAAAAATTGACGCCCGCCGATATTGCCGGCTTGAAGCCCGGACAGATGCGCTACGCACTGCTGTTGAACGATCAAGGCGGCATCAAGGACGATTTCATGGCTGCCCGGCTGCCTTCCGAGTCCGCGCTTTATCTGGTTGTGAACGCCGCGACCAAGGAATCCGACTTCGCCATCATCGCAGAACGGACGCGAGGCACAGCCCATCTCACGCCGCAGGCCTCGCGCGCGCTGCTGGCCTTGCAGGGACCGGCGGCGGAAGCCGTGCTCGCGCGCCATGCGGAAGGCGCGGCCGAACTCGGCTTTGTGAAGCTCGGCCGCTTCAGCGTTGGCGGCGTTCCCGCCATTGTCAGCCGCTCGGGTTATACCGGAGAGGACGGTTTCGAGATTTCCATTGATGATGATCAAGCAGAGCACGTCGCCCGAGCTCTTCTTGCCGAACCCGAGGTCCTTCCCATCGGCCTGGGCGCGCGCGATTCACTGCGTCTCGAAGCGGGGTTTTGCCTATATGGCCACGACATCGATGAAACGACGTCGCCGATTGCCGCGGGGCTCGCCTGGTCGATCGGCAAGCGTCGCAAGATGGCGCGCGATTTTCCGGCTGCCGAGCGCCTGATGGCCGAGCTCTTCGAGGGCACCGCCCGAAAGCGCGTGGGATTAAGGCTTCTCGACAAGGCGCCGGCGTGCGAAGGGGCGGACATCGTCG
>WNFT01001912.1_pt1 | contig 17706 bp, 10 predicted proteins | sample 5400191 | NCBI WGS metagenome assembly WNFT01 (sample SAMN13153359, study PRJNA577476) | soil metagenome | isolation source: 80 cm saprolite under Madrone tree | place: USA:California | collected 2016-06-14 | reverse complement strand
GAGGCTCCCACGCCGAATCAGCGTACGATGCCGCCGGATGCGTTATTGCTGGCGTTCTACCTCCAGCCAGATGGCACAGCCGTCGCGGATTTTTCGGACGCCCTGTCGGCGGAGATTCCGTCCGGAATTCAGAATGAGCAACTGGTCGTGGATTCCATCGCGCAGACGCTCGGCGCAAACGTGAATCTGATACGACAACTGAAGGTCCTCATTCACGGGCAAGAAGCGGAAACTCTCGCCGGGCATCTCGATCTGTCCGGCGTATTCCCTGTTTCATCGGCGTCCGCGGTGGCTTTGCCTGTCTCTCAGATTCCTGACGCTCGACAAACCAAGCCAGCCACACCGAGCCCTGCACTTCCAGCGCGTACAAAACAAGCCCCGAAATGATTCAAACGCGTTTGGAAGTGGATCAAGTTGAATTGAAACGTGCCCTCTCCGCCCAGGAAAACGCGGTTCGCCGTGAACGGGACGGAGAGGCCTCTACAAAACTGCCCTCGTCGTTTGGAGTCGGTCTTGTAGAGGCCGCCCGCACTTGGGGCGGGCAGTTGTGCGTTCGGTCCAGAGCCAAACTGAGTCGCACTCCGTGGCGCTCACCTGGCAGCCGGCCCCATCCGCCGCGTCAGGTTACAACGTGTACCGGTCCACGGCTGCCAGCGGACCGTACGCGAAGGTAAACTCCCCCGATGTGGCAGCAACCGCCTTTACGGATTCCTCCGTACAGGGCGGGCAAGTCTATTGCTACGTAGTTATGGCGGTGGATTCCGCTGGCAGCGAAAGTTCGCCTTCGGCTCAGGTTTCGGCTGCCATTCCTACCCCCTAGTTTTTCAGCCCGGCCGCAGATTCGTCCTCCAGGTTTCTGTAGGTAGTCCATCCGTAAGATCCCAGGCTGGAAATCAATCCATGAGGGTTTGCGTATTGAGCAATGGCTTGCCACGAAGGGATGGAGCGGTTGGGCAAAACACAGTAAAGTTTTTCTACCAGGCTGGAGGATGTGTCTACCATTTTGCGCACTCTTATAGCGTCCAGGCAACTTAATGTGATTAAAGGGGTTACAATGAGATACGCAATTCATTAGGCCCATCTTGGCATCTGACGTGCACATCATTGCATATAGGGCGAGTACGACTGGCGGAAGGTGTAGACTGGTTTCAGATTTCATTGCAGCGGGATATCGCTGACGCAAGGCCGGCTAAGCTCAAATTACAGCGGGAATAGAGGAGAACTTATGAAGGGCATCGTACTGGCAGGCGGAACGGGAAGCCGGCTGAACCCCCTCACACGCGTCACGAACAAGCACTTGTTGCCGGTCTACGAAAAACCGATGGTGTATTATCCGATTCAGACTCTGGTGAATGCCGGGATTGAAGAGATTCTGCTTGTTACCGGCGGACGCAACGCCGGGGAGTTTCTGCGCCTGCTGGGAAACGGCCGCGACTTCGGATTGAAACATATTAATTACACGTACCAGGAAGGCGAAGGCGGAATTGCGGAGGCTCTGGGGCTGGCCGAGTACTTCGCGGGGAATGACCTGATCTGCGTCATTCTGGGCGACAACATCATTGAAAATAATATTTGCGCGGCCGTCGAGAATTTCAAGAAGCAGGGAGAAGGCGCGAAGATTCTGTTGAAGGAAGTGACGGACGCACAGCGCTTCGGCGTGGCGGAAATTCGCGGCAACCACGTAATTGGCATTGAGGAAAAACCGAAATCTCCGAAATCCAATTACGCCGTGATTGGAATTTATCTGTACGACAAAAGCGTATTCCAAAAGATTCGCAGGCTAAAGCCCTCCGGGCGCGGCGAGCTCGAAATTACCGACGTGAACAACTTCTTTATCGAAGAGGGAAAACTCACGTACGAAGTTGTGGACGGCTGGTGGACCGATGCCGGCACATTCGAGTCGTTGCTGAGAGCCAACAATCTGGTTGCGGAAACCGGGGCCAACAAAATGTCTTCCAAGCCTGGAAATCAAACCAAGTTGCCCGAGGGAGTCGCTCGATGAAGATCTTCGTCACAGGCGGGGCCGGATTCATTGGATCGAATTTCATACGCCACGTTCTCTCGCTGAACAAAGACTACAAGATCGTGAATTACGACAAGCTGACGTACGCCGGAAACCTGACCAATCTGGAAGAAGTGGCTGAAAATCCGAATTATTCTCTCGCAAAAGGCGATATCTGCGACCCAACCGCAGCCGAGGCCGCCATGAAAGGCTGCGACACGGTAGTCCATTTCGCCGCGGAGTCCCACGTGGACCGCAGCATCTATGAACCCGCAACCGCGATTGAAACCAATGTCACGGGCACCGCGGTGATGCTGCATGTCGCGCGGAAACTGCAAATTTCGAGGTTCGTGCATATCTCGACGGATGAAGTGTATGGGGACATGCTTCCCGGAGCCTTCGCGAATGAAGACTCGCAGGTGCAGCCCAGCAGCCCCTATTCAGCCTCCAAGGCGGGCTCCGACCTGCTCGTGCGTTCTTACGTCCGCACGTATGGATTCCCGGCCGTCATCACGCGTTCCTCCAACAATTACGGCCCGTACCAGTTTCCCGAAAAGTTTTTGCCGTTGGTCATCACCAACGCGATGGACGACAAGCCCCTGCCGATCTATGGCGATGGAAAGCAGCAGCGCGACTGGCTGCATGTGGAAGATAACTGCCGCGGCGTGCTCGCGGTTCTCGAGCGCGGGCGCATCGGCGAGGTGTACAACATCGGCGGGCTGGACATCGAGGAAAATCTTTCAATCGTGAAACGCGTGCTGCATTTGATGGGCAAGCCTGAATCTCTGCTCGCCTACGTAAAAGATCGTCCGGGCCACGACCGGCGTTACGCCCTGCGTTGCGAGAAGATGGAAAAAGATCTCGGATGGAAGCCGGCGATTCCTCTAGAACAAGGACTGCGGCAAACCATTGACTGGTACACGAATAATTCAGCGTGGATGGAGGGCGTGCGCGGCGGAGATTACCGTTCCTACTACGCAAAATATTACGAAAACCGGGATCGTTCCCTGCAGGCAATCTAGTCGCCCGACCGGATCTAAACCCTGCAAAACGCGCCCCGCCTGCGGCGCGAACTAACTGGTCGCTTAAAAGAATAATTGTGAAAACGGGATTGGCGAATCCAACAGCCGATCCACCGAGGTTCTTATCTCTTTGTTACGACTGGATACATCGCTGCCCGGCGTGTGGGAATTCCACCCGAAAATTTTCCGTGATCCCCGCGGTTTTTTCATGGAGACCTACCACCAGGGCAAATTCGCCGAATTAGGGGTACTGGATACGTTTGTGCAGGACAACCACTCCAGTTCCGAGCGGGGAACCCTGCGCGGCCTGCACTTCCAATTGCGTCACGCGCAAGCCAAGCTTTGCCGCGTGGTCGAAGGCGAAGCGTTGGATGTGGCTCTGGATATTCGCGTCGGCTCACCGCACTTCGGAAAATGGACGGTCGTTGTTCTGTCCGCTGAAAAACAAAACCAGCTTTATATTCCCGCGGGATTTGCCCATGGTTTTTTGGCGCTCAGCGAAAGAGTTCAATTTCTTTATAAATGCAGCGATTTTTACCATGCGGAAGACGAGCACGGAGTTCTGTGGAGCGATCGGAAGATTGGCATCCCCTGGCCCATTCCCGACCCGCTGGTTTCGGACAAAGATAAAAAACTTCCGGAACTCGCTGGAGTACCCAGGGAATTATTGCCGCAGTATCCCAAGTGATGAAGCTCAAGATTCTGCTTACCGGAAAAAACGGCCAGTTGGGACGGGAGTTGATCTCTTCCCTGGAGCCGCTGGGCGAGGTCATCGCGCTCGGCCATGCGCAACTGGATTTGACGAAGCCGGAGCAAATCCGCCAGACGATCCGTGACCTCCAGCCGCAATTAATCGTTAATGCAGCGGCCTATACCGCGGTGGATCAGGCCGAATCGGAGGAAGCGATTGCTCGCGCGTTGAATGCGGATGCCCCCGGCATCATGGCTGATGAGGCGAAAAAAATAGGCGCGGCGCTGATTCACTATTCCACCGATTATGTATTCGACGGATCGAAAACCACGCCCTATCTGGAAAACGACATTACGAATCCGATCAGCGCGTACGGCCGCACAAAATTAGCCGGCGAACAATTGATTCAAGATTCCGGCGGATCGCATCTGATTTTTCGGATCGCCTGGGTGTATGGGAGAGAAGGGAAAAATTTCCTGCGCACCATTTTGCGGCTGGCGACTCAGAAAGAGGAATTGAGAATCGTCAGCGACCAGATTGGCGCGCCAACTTCGAGCCGGGATATCGCGCTGGCCACGGCAGAAGTGTTGTCCCGGGTTTACGCGCCGGAGAAAAACGCGCCCGCGATTTCCGAACTGAGTGGGATATACCACATGACTGCCGGCGGCCAGACAAACTGGTACGAATTTGCGAAAGCCATACTGGAAGGCGCAGCGGAAAGCCATCAAAGTTCCTGGTTCGCCGAAGCCACCAGTCAGAAGCCAGTCATTACTCGTTCTGTGCTTCCGATTGCAACCGCCGAATATCCGACCCCCGCAAGACGGCCTGCCTATTCCGTCCTCTCAAATCAGCGCTTGACCCGTGTATTCGGGATAGAACTGATGGATTGGCGAACTCAATTGCGGGTTTGCCTGGAAGGTCAGCCAGCAGTTCTTCACCGGAAAGAAAACTGACACTTACTAACAAGCCTATTTTGAGAAACTTAAGGATGGCGATCCAGGCAAAATTAGTTGTCCGCGCCAACTCCACGCCCTCCGAGACGTGCCGGAAGGCAGCCCGCGAATTCCACGACTCGCAAATTCTTGGCGTGGTTCTGAACAGCGCGGACAAGAAGGCGGAATACGGGTCATACTACGCCAGCGGCGCATACGGTATGGTGCAACCTCAGAAGACGAAGAAATAGTGCGTTGCATTCCCTACGGAAGAGTTCCAGATTCCAGGCGGAAATACTTACGTTGATTTGTGGCGTGGAGTTTCGTTGCTGAGGACGAGTACGTTCCTACCGCCAACGCCAAAAAATTACAGAGGTCACGAAGAGTACGCGGTTCGGGGAGATATCTCGTTTTTTCGGCCGCATCAACCTTTCCTCACTCCTAGTGTAACGAAGGCATCGGCCTCTGGCTGTCCCTATCCGCACTTATTCTGCCCTTCTCTAACATGAAAAGCGGCGCGATCTTTTCCGCGGGGCGTCGGCCGTTGACCAGCTTGCCAAGTTTGGAAACGATTGCGGCCACAATCATTGGCCAGCCGGCCACCAGGAACTTCACCGCGGACCAGTACAATCCAGCTTGAAGAGATCTCTTGAGCCAGAAGAAAACCGCTCCCCCGATATAAGCATATCGCTCGAAGCGAAGTTGCGGGCCACCCGGGTACCCTCCCATCTTCTCCTTGCGAATAACCAGGTGCATCTTGTCCACGAACCTGGAGATTTGAAGGACCGTGTTATTGCTATGGATGCGATAGGCGATGGTGGGATGGGACAGGATATGAACGCTCCGGGCGGAACATCCCAGCTTCACCATCAGATCGTCGGTTTCAGAGGGAAAGAAGTTCTGTGTCCAGCCGCCGACAGCGTCGAAGAGCCGATGCTCGATGACAATAGCGCTGGCGCTGCACCGAAATGTCCTGTCCTTTCGGATCAAAGCGTCGTATTCGACAAACTGAATTTCCTGGCCGAACTCGAAAAACTGCGGCAATGGAATCAGTCCCTCAAAAAAAAGAAGGCGGCACAGAATGATCTTTGGCTTTTTTGAATCAGCGATACACTGGTAGGTATCGAGGGCCCAGGGCAGAAACGCGTCATCACCGTCGAGAAAAACAAGGAATTCACCCGTGGCCAGGGAGGCACCTGCATTGCGGGCCGCTGTGGGACCTTGATTGTCCTTAAACTTGATCAGATGGATTTTGTCCCCGTATTTCTCAAGGATGTTCACACTGCCATCGCGGGAAGCATCGTCAACCACAATGATTTCCTTGCTGGAGTAGGGCTGCGCCAGCGCCGAGTCCACGGCATCCCTAATGAAGTTTTCTTGATTGAAGCAGGAAATGATGATGCTGAATTTCAACAGGGAGCCTCCTGGTTGGCGGCAAGTAAATTCACACCGGAACCATCAAAGGATTTGGTGCTCCATCCGCTACCTTCGGCGACAGCTGCTGCCACATAATCAGGAGCGGGAGTGAACGAAAGCAGAGTCCATCTCGCGCTGTCCGTGCTTCTTAGCTCCGCCGGTTGGTGCGGGGTGAGAGTGACATCAAAACTGTCCAGGGGAATCTGCAGGCCGTCACCGCGCGCTTTTAGGTAAGCTTCCTTTCGGGTCCAGCAAAGAAAGAATCCTTCGGTGCGGAGTTCGGCCGGCAATGCGCGTAATTCCTCTTGCTCGTGCGCGGAGAAGAAACGTTCCGCAATTTCTGCGCCGGCAAAATCCGGCCGCAGCCTTTCGAGATCAATCCCCACTTCCCGCTGCATGGCACATGCATACAAAGCAAGACCGTGCGAATGGGAGAGGTTGAATTTCAGAGGCGGCTCCCCGGTTTCCGCGCGAAGATATGGTTTGTCGCGCGGCCCCTTACAAAGGGCGATGCCGGCAGGTGGCTTGCGGAGATAGCGGCCCAACAGCATGCGTAAAATGCCGCGAGCGACGATAAAATGTTCGCGGTCGCGCGCAAAAACAAATTTTTCCGCGCGGGCCATTTCATCGGCAGACAAATGCGCGGCAAAGCCCCTCACTGAATCTTCCGTCACATCCAGCGGCGCGCTCCAAATGTGGAGCTCTCCAGGGGGCAGGGCAGGATCGGCAGGTGGGGGCAACCATGTGATGGTTGGTTTCAAGCGAGAAGATGAGGAGTGTGCCATTGCTCCGGGAGAATCAGGCGCCGGGGAAATCATTTCCACGCCGATGCCAGGTCTAATGGCGGTTCGGCGGGCAAGCGCTGCTGCCGTTCGGCGGCCTGATCGAGGCATTCGCGCAGCAATGCGGCGAGTTGTTGCACGTAGGGCTCGACCAGAGTGCCCTTTGGACTGATCGGCAGGGAATAAAGCCGTACGCCGCCTTGAGCGATATCTCCCCAGCCTCCCATGCGATCCGCAAATCCTGCCAAGCGGCGCTCCGTCAGGAAGACGGTCAACTCACCCGGATATGGTTTGACGTCATACTGCGCGAGCGCTGCGTCGTAAACATCGGCAACCTTAATGTGGTGAAACTCTCCATCCGTATCATCTTTGCGTAGCAGGCGCCCGGCACGAGCCACGGCGATACGAGCGGAAACCTTCGCGCGCGTCATCTCCACGCGAAGCTTTTGCGTGAAAAACTTCAGCCTGCTTGCTCCCTGTGCAGCAAACATATTTTGTATGTGGTAATACAAGTTCAGAAAGCCGCGATTGATCAGCCGCAAATGCCACGGCAGCGGCCATTGGATCGCGCGAATGTTGAAGTTGTCAATCATGGCGACCAAGCCGATTTTTTCTCCGGCATCGAGTAACTGCCGCGCCATCTCCATGGCTAATGTTCCACCCAGGCAGTACCCGCCGAGCATATAGGGTCCCGATGGCTGCACTTTCCGGATCTCTTTGATATACCGCTCAGCGACATGCTCGAACCGGCCATCAATGGATGATTTGCCATCCAGGCCGGCAGACTGAAGACCATAAACGGGCTGGTCGGTCCCCAGGTGGGAAGCCAGTTCGCGATAAAGCAATACATTGCCCTCTGCAGCGTGGATAAGGAAAAGGGGATAGCGGTTGCCGGAGCGGTTGATCGGAACCAGGGTGTCCCAGTCCAGCGGTGCATTGCCCCGCGTCAGCGCCCCGACAAGTGCCCGGGGAGTAGGCGCGTCGTAGAGTGCTGAAAGCGGAGCCGGCAAGGACAGTTTCCGTTCGATCCACGCAAACAATTGCGCAGCGACCATTGAATTTCCGCCCAGCGAAAAGAAGTTGTCGTCCGGACTGACAACGCGAACGCCCAACACCTGCTGCCAGAGAGCCAACATGGAATTGAGCAGTTCCGCTTCCTGCGCAATCGGGCTTGCTGCGGAGTAGTCAGATCGCTGGGAGGGCTGCACCGCGGGGGCAGCTGTGTTCACAGGCAGGCCGCGGCCATCGCCGTCGTTGGAAGGCAAAATATAAAAAGCCTCGGTTTCCGGGTATTTTCCGGAGCCGTCAAGCCTGGTCAGGTCCGTAGTCTTTCGGGAGGGATCCGCCACCATATCACGGAAGATGGCATCGAGCGCGGTAAGCCACTTCTCGGCGGTAGCATCGTCAAAAAGTCCCGTATCGTAATGGCATTTGAGTTCCAGACCGTTGTCTACCTCAACGGCATTCAGATACCACTCAAACGATTCGAAACTCTTGGGATTGGCGTCGTAATCAGCGGAGAACCCGGACTGCGGCAATTCGTGTTGCAGATATTTCTTCACGCTGGTCAGTCCGGCGGAAATCGGTGAAACGCCGGGCACTGCAACGCCGGGGCGCAGATCCTGGAGCAAGCTGACTAGAGTGAATGCGCTGTGATCGTGGGCGGCGCCCAGCTCGCGTTGCACTCGCGCCAGAAAATCGCTGATCGTTTCCGCTTCCTGCAGATCAACAACAAAGGGCAGGAGACTCACGCAGTGGCCAACCAGATCGGGCTGGCCGATGACAGGCTGTTCCGCCGTTGGCAGGGCGATCACAAACCGGCGCTCCCGGGAAAGACGCGCCAACAAGATGGACAGTGCACCGAGAACTACGGTGAAGAAGCTGCACCCTTGCTTTACCCCTAGAGCCCTCAAACCTTGGACCGCCGGGAGAGCGACCGAGCGGTCCAGGCGGTGCGCGGTGAAATCTCGCCGGGCAGTCCGAGGGCGGTCCGTAGGGAGTACAAGCACAGGAAATCCACCGGCAAATTTTGTGTGCCAATATTCGCGCGCTTCGCGAAATTCCGCGGAGTTCGTGCGCTGCGTGACGCTTTGGACGAAATCAACATAGTTGCCCGCTGGACGCAGCGGCACGGGCGCGCCAGAAATCTCCTCCGAATAAAAGGCGCAAAGATCGTGAATCAAAACATCCAGCGACCAGCCGTCGCAAACAATATGGTGTCCGGTGAAGACAATCGCAGCGGTGTCAACCGCCAGCAACACGATTTGACCGCGGAACAGCGGCCCGCCAGGCAAAGTAAACGGCAAAGCAGATTCCTGGGAGATAAGATTCTGGAGGCGTTTCTCGCGCTCGGCCTGATCGGCAATATTGGAAAGATCCGTCACCGGCACCGCGATCCGCAGTGCGGACGAGATTTGCATCAGCGAACCGAGTTCGTCGAAGGACGCACGGAGCGCGTCGTGGCGCTGTACCAGCCGCTCCACGCTGCGAATTAGTCTAGGTACGGAAATAGTCCCGGTAAAGCGCAGCGTCATGGACTCGTTGTAGGACGCGGACAATCGGCTCGACAGCCGTGAAGAGAAGAATATGCCGCGCTGCGGCACGGTTGATTCCACCGCCAACAATGCCACTGGCGGTGCAGTGTCGCGGTGCTCGGGATCTTTTTCCTGAGGACTCGGGGTGGTCGCGGATGTAGCAGCGGCCCCTGCCGGGATATGCGCGGTGGCTGCTGCTTCGAGCAGAGTCACCAGGCGCGCGATAGTGCGGGCCTGCTCGGCAATCACCGCCTCGAGTGTGTCCGTTTTCGGCTGGACTCCCTCGACGGCAACACGCGCGACTGGCGTCGGAATTGCCGCAACCGGTTTTGCAGGCGGGCTGTCGGCGTACAGATCGGAGGGCAAATTTTTGTCAAGATGCGTCGCGACAATAGCAATGTTCGGGAGCTGATTCATCAGCTGGCTGAAAGTTACCTTGACGCCAAACTCCTTGCGAATCGCGAACGCAACTTGCGTCAGGGACAGAGAATCGAAACCCTGTTCCAGGAATGTGGCCGAAGTGCTGATCTGCGAGCGTTCGCGTCCGGTAACAGGGACAAGAATTTCAACCAGGCGCGCGGCAATACGATCCTGGCGTGTTTCCGCGGAGCCGGGTTCACCTGCAAGCAGTGCAGGGGCAGCGTTTGCGATCGGCTGTTCGACAGGGATTTTTTCCGCCGCCCGAGAAGAATCCGTAGAAGGACCAGATGCCGCTACCTCTCCAACGGGCGCAGGATCAATCCAATAGCGCTGGCGTTCGAACGGATAAGTTGGCAGCGGAATGCGGCGGCGATCTTCGTGGGCATAGAAAGCGTCCCAATCAATCGAGACGCCGTTTTGCCAAAGTGAACCGAGCGCGAAGAGCGTCGCTGCCCATTCGGCATTGTTTTCGTGTGTGTCGGAAAGAGTCGGAATGGCCGTGCCCATGCGATCCGGCGTAAAGTGCTGCCGAACCAGCGAAGAAAGTGTGGATCGCGGGCCGCATTCCAGAAATAAATCGTACTGACGTTGCACCAGCCAATGAACAGCCTTTGAAAACTCGACCGTCGCCCGGGCGTGTTGCGCCCAGTATCGGGGATCTGTTGCCTGGGCGTCTGTAATCAGTTCACCTGTCACGGTGGAAACAAAAGGCAGCGTAGGCGCCTTCAAACGCACCTTGCCCACCTCGGCGCGCAACGGCTCCACCATCGGGTTCATCATTTCGGAGTGGAACGCGTGGGATGTATGCAGATGCCGGCAGACAATATTCTGCCCTTCAAGCACTTCCTTGAGAACCGCAACATCCGTTTCGGGCCCCGATACGACGCAAAGAGACGGAGCATTATTCGAGGCGATTTGCACGGACGGTGGCAGCGTCCTTTCCACTTTTTCAGCACTGCAGCCCACAGCCAGCATGGAGCCCTGCGGCAGTTTTTGCATCAGCTGCCCGCGCAGCACAATAATCCGTAGCGCGTCCTGCGGTTCCCACACCCCGGCTAAAGTCGCGGCCACAAATTCACCGATGCTGTGACCTGCCATCATGGCAGGCTGCAGACCCAGGCTCTGCCAGAAACGCGCCAGCGCGTACTCGATCACAAAGATCGAGGGCTGAGTATAAAAAGTATTCTGCAGGGAGGTGCGCGCGGTTTCCTCGTCGCCTGTGTGCGGATAGAGCAGTTCGCGAAGATCGCGGCCCAAATGCGGTTTCAGAAAATCACAACAATCGTCAACCACGGCACGGAAAAGAGGCTCGCCGTGGTACAGGTTGTGCCCCATGTTGACGTACTGTGTGCCCTGTCCACCGAACAGGAAGACCACGGGCGGAGCGCGGCGCTCGCAGCGTTTGCTGCCACAGCGCAGCGGGTTGGGCTGCTGCAGGAGCTGAACAGCCTCCCTGGAATCCGCCGCGACCACAAAACGCCGCTGTGCCATCTGCTTGCGGCCCTTCTGAAGCGTGTAGGCAGCGTTGGCAAAATCGGGCTCGGGCAAATTCTCCAAATGCGCTGCGAAAGATTTGCCATAGGAATCAAGCGCAGCGGGGGTTCTTGCCGAAAGCAGCAGCAACTGAACGGGGCGCGATTTACCGCCTGCTGTAGGTAGCGGTGCCTCTTCGAGGATGGTGTGAACATTGGTCCCGCCAAAACCAAAAGAGCTTACGGCGGCCCGGCGAGGTTCCTTGCTCCGCGGAAAGGAGATCAGCCGGTCTGCAATCATAAAGGGACTATTGGCGAAATCAATTTTCGGATTGGGTTTCTTGAAATGCAGCGTCGCGGGAATCTGCTCGCGATGCAGCACCATGGCGGCCTTGATCAGGCCGGCAACGCCGGCGGCGTTTGTGGGGTGCCCAATATTTCCCTTGATGGACCCGATGTAGCAGAACTGTTTCCTGTCGGTTTTTGATTCAAACACTTTGCATAGTGCTTCGATTTCAATGGGGTCACCGACAGGCGTGCCGGTGCCGTGGGCCTCGATATAGCGAATGGTCTCGATGGGCACATTGGCGCGGGCCTGGGCCATGGCGATGACTTCGGCCTGGCCCGCCACGCTAGGAGCCAGGAAAGACGCGGGGCGCGCGCCGTTATTATTTTTCCCGCTGCCGCGCAGAACTGCATAAATGGTGTCGCCTTCCGCAAGGGCGTCCGCGAGCCGCTTCAGGACCACAATGCCTGCTCCATCGCAAAACATTGTGCCGGTGGCGTCAGCGTCAAACGGACGGCAGTGTCCGTCCTTGGCGAAGGTTCCGCCATCCTGATACAGAAATCCGCTCCTCTGCGGGACGCCGATATCTATGCCGCCCGCCAGAGCCATGTCGCATTCGTAATCGAGCAGGGCGTGGTAAGCGCTATCAATCGTGAGCAGGGTGGTGGAACAGGCAGTATTAAGGCTGACGGCCGGGCCGCGCAAATCCAGTGCATAGGCCGTGCGCAGAGCGATGTAGTCTTTTTCGTTGCCATATTCCACGGCCAGTTTGCCGGCCATGGCCAGCAGATCGGGGTGGGTCAATAGGTTCGTGGTGTAATAATGGTTGTCGCCAATCCCCGCAAAGACACCAATGAGCCCTTTGTAGCGATCGGGATCGTAGCCGGCGTTCTCCAGAGCCTGCTGGGCCAGTTCTAGGAACACGCGTTGTTGAGGGTCCGTAACTTTAGCTTCCAGCGGACCAATGCCGAAGAAGGCCGCATCGAACAGGTCCGCGCCCTCGATGATTCCGCGGGCGCGTATATAGTCCGGGTCATTCTTTAGGTGTTCCTCAATGCCGGGCCCTAGTTCCTCGGGCTTAAAGAAGGAGATTGATTCCTTGGCGTTGCAAAGATTGCGCCACAATTGTTCGAGGTTGTCCGCGCCCGGAAAGCGACCAACCATGCCGATGACCGCTACCGCATCGTGGGAAGGATCTTTGGCGGAATGGCTGCCGCGCTGCTGCTCGGCGCGGTGTTCGACGTCCTTGAGGAAAGAAGTGTCCGTGTCGCTCTCTTCCAGAAATCGGCAGAGTTGGGCGATGGTGGGGAATTGAAACACTTTGACCGGCGGAATTTCCCGCCCGTGACGGCTGTGATAGAGGCCCGTCATGCGGACTACTTCCAGAGAGGCGCCGCCCAGATCGAAGAAACTGTCGTCTATCCCAATCTCTTCCAAATCCAGAAGCTCACACCACAACTCGGCCAGCTGTTTTTCCAGGGCAGTGCGCGGAGCAATATAGTCCTGGGCCAGCTGCGGCCTGATCCTGTGCGGAGCAGGAAGCGCTGTCCGGTCGAGCTTGCCATTGGGCGTCTGCGGAAATTGTTCCACGCGCAGGAAGAACGAGGGGATCATGTACGCGGGTAAAGTGGTCTTGAGAGCCTGAAGGAATGCATCCGTGGTCAATTCTTCGCTGCCCGTGTAGTAGGCAACCAGGCGTTTATCCCCGGGACGGTCTTCGCGCATCACCACCACTGCCTGACGGATTCCTTCGATGCGCGCCAAGGTGGATTCAATCTCGCCCAACTCGATGCGAAATCCGCGGAGCTTTACCTGATGATCCAGGCGGCCGAGAAATTCCAGTGTGCCGTCCACGCGGCAGCGGACTTCGTCGCCGGTACGATAGAGGCGGGCATCCGCGACACCGCTGAATGGATCGGGAATGAATTTTTCAGCCGTCAGCTCGGGACGCTTCAGGTATCTCAGCGCCAGACCATCACCGCCAATCAGCAATTCGCCAGTGCTGCCAGGCTGCACCGGGTGCAGTTTCTCATCCACCACATAAAACTGCGTATTGGCAATGGGCGGACCCAAAGAAATATAATCGGCGGAAGTGACTTTTTCCGTCGAGGACCAGATGGTGGTTTCCGTCGGTCCATACATGTTCCAGAGTTCGCGGCAGCGCGGCAATATCTGACGCACCAGTTCGGCGGGCAGGGCCTCGCCGCCACAGAAAATCCTGAGATCACTCTTACCTGCCCAGCCGCTTTCCATGAGCATACGCCACGTAGTGGGCGTCGCCTGCATGACCGTCACTGCGTGGACATCGAGCAAGCGTTTGAGTTCGCGGGCATCGGCAGCCTGCTCCGGGGTGGCAATGACTACCTGGGCTCCCACCGTCAACGGAAGAAGCAATTCGAGAATCGAAATATCAAAAGAAATTGTGGTGACGGCCAGCAAAACGTCCGCAGCGGTTAGCCCCGGCGTATCGGCCATGGAATACAGGAAATTGACCAACGCACTTCGCGGGATCATAACCCCTTTGGGGTTCCCCGTAGAGCCCGAAGTGTAAATTGTGTAGGCGAGATGCCCGGGGTCGCTGACCGATGAGAGATTGCCGCGCGGAAACTTGCTGAAAGCGTCTTCTTCTTCGTCCAGCAGGACAACGCGGGCGGTCGTCTCCGGAAGGCTGTCCCTCTTTGACCGCTGCGTAATCAGCAGAGGAACTTCCGCGTCGGCGAGCATGAAAGCGAGGCGAGGCTTCGGGAACTTCGGGTCCAGCGGAAGATAAACTCCGCCGGCCTTGAGGATGGCCAGGAATGCCACGACCATCTCGAAGGAGCGATCGAGATATACACCCACCAAATTCTCCGGACCTATTCCGTGCTCGCGCAGGTAATGCGCAAGCTGGTTGGCCCGCGCATTCAATTCCCGGTAGGTGAGCTGCTTTGCGCCCATGATCAGGGCGGTAACATCCGGCGTTCGTTTGACCTGATCTTGGATGAATTCGTGCGGACTTCGCCCCAGCGGGTGTTCCCGGGTATTGTTCCTTGAATGAATTGGGCGTCGGTTCATTTGGGAATCTAATGGCTACTTACCGGTTTTTCTGGAGCAGGCATAAACCTGGGTGCGCCAACAAGATTACTTAACCAATAACTGCCAAGCCCCGCCCCTCGCAACTGTATTAGACAATGGGAAGGTCCAAAAAGCTATGGTACCTGCGGCATATTTCCCCACGCCAACATCCAATTTGCTACCCGACCATCGTCCCGCTCTTCCTCGCGGAGTAAGAGAAGAATCATGGCCCCGCTAAATGGACAACGCACTCCGACCGGATAAAAACTATATTTGCGACGGTAAATTAGCGGGAGAACGCCCGGAATTGGAAATGGTTCTTTAACTGCCGTCTACTTATTGTTCGGAACGAGTTCATCCACAAGATTCAAATATTCATGCTTCTTGGCAGTCCAATCCATCTTTTCCACGAATTGCGTGGCTTCGGCGGCCAGTTGTTTTCGCTTTTCCGGATGCTCGATCAGTTCCAGCAGGCAACGCGCGAGATCTTCTTCATCCCCGCCACGGAAGAATTTTACGACCGAATCATCGAAATAATAACGGTCAATCTGCGTGTCGGAAACGATGACGGGAACGCCCATCGCCATAAACTCCAAAATTTTTGTGCTGAAGGCCTCATTCCCGAAAGTGTCCTTGCGCTTCGGCACGATTCCCAGGTCCGCCGATTCGATCACTTTGGCAATCTCACGCAGCGGCATGGGATTGCGAATGAAGACCCGGTTTTCCAGGTGCAATTCTTGAATGAGCGTGCTCAAGGTTTTTTGGGAAGGGCCGCTTCCGTAGATGCAAAAATCCGCTTGCGGCACACGATCGCTGATTCTTCCGAACGCGCGGATGGCCAGATCCAGCCCTTGATGCCGATTTATGCTTCCGGGATAGAGCAGCAGAAACCGGTCCTTCGCGGGGCGCGGATTTCCGTTGCCGTAGAAAATGGAGCGATCGGGGGAATTCATGATCACGCTGCACTTTTCAGCCTGAACCGAACGAGAAACAAGACGCTGCTGCCAGATATGATTAGCGATGATCACGTGACTGGAAAACTTGGCGGAACTTTTTTCCACTCCCTGCAGAAGCCGGAAACTGAAGGATTTCGGACCCGCCCCAAATTTGCTGGTATAGAACTCGGGAAGAATGTCGTGAATATCCAGAATCACCGGCGTGCCCATCAATTTCGGGACCAATGCCGCAAATACCAGGAAATCGGGCACCGAATGCACATGGATCAGATCATACCTTTGGTGGAGGTGCTGCTTCGATACCCGGTACATCGCGCGCACCAGGAAACTCATGATGCGCCACAGGTAAGTGAAACGGGTTTTCTCATCAATTTTGCGGCCCTGCAAGCGAAATATGTGCACGCCTCCCAGAACATCCACGGTCGGCGCGTTATCTCTGCGGAGCGCCAAGACGTCCACATGATCTCCGCGCTGCGCCAGGGTTTCGGCGTAGCGCATCACGCGATTATCGGTTTCGTAAAACGAGTAAGCGATCATGCATATGCGCAGGGGTTTTCTTGCCGGGCTGGGTAAGACGGCTGGGCTGGCCGCGGAAGAGGCCGACAAAGCTATTTGTCTAGGCGCGGACATTTCTACTTGTGCCTGCTCTCCGGCTTCAAGAACAGCCGTCCCACGGGGATTGGGGCCAAGCGCCACGTTGGATGTTAATGGAGCACCAAGATGACTGTCTATGGATTTGAAGGTACCCTGCCTGGCAGGCACGGGAGCAAACGCATAGGCGAGACGTCCATCAACGATTTGCGCGTAGGCGATTCGGGCGCGCTCCTTACCTTGGCCCTTAATGACCCAATCTTCACCCTGGCGGACTAGTTTCAGTTCGCGGCGCATCCGCCACCAATTATTGATTTCGAGGGGGACGGTAGCCCAAATTTCAGAACTGCGGCGCAGTTCCGCCAGCATTCCGAGGAGTTGGCGGTACGTATTCCTGGCCTTCTCCTCGACGATGTAATCCGGGTGGACAATGATGCTGATCAAGCCATGGCCATCCAGGATAAGTTTTAGCTGTTCCTTCCATAAATCGGTGGAGTACGAATTCAGGATGTTAAACAGGGAATAATCCTGCGTGACCGTGACAGGGATCTCCAGAAGATTGCCCACAAAGTAGGGCATGATCGTGCAGCATCCGCCATCCTGCGGGTCCAGGTGTGCGACGTTTGGTACCGACATGTCGTACGAAAACTGGAACGCATCATACCAGCGTAAATTGCGGTACAGGGCGCCGGAGCGAAAGCCGGAACTCCCGAACTCTTGCGCGAAACGGTTAATTCTCTTTGCGCGGCGCATGAACTCTTCGCGGGAGCAAAAAAGATTTCCGTCGTGGTTCAGGTCGTGAACATTGATTTCAAAACCGCGTTTGCGAAACTCATCGAGGAACGCACCGGTGACTTCGTATCGTTTTTCGGGAATTACCTGGAAAGAACTCTTAAATCCAAATTCATCATCCAAATCCATCAGCGTCGAACAGAATTTCTTTCCGCCTTCAGCCTCCACGTCATGAGTCAAAATCAAGGCCGCCTGGGCGCCATCCGGCCAAAACCAGATGAAGGGTACAGGTTCATTATTCCTGGATTGAATCGCCAGAGTCATCAGGGACTCGAACATGCGGTCCACGGTGCGATCAACCGGCCAATGCGGGAAAGACTTGGTGGTTTGTCCGCGCAAAGATATTTGCTGCAAGATTCTGCGGAATCGCACCGACATATGCGGGCGTGCCAAGTAATAGATGCCGCGGAACAATCGGTTGGGGGGCAATTTCGTTTTGTGTTCGCCCATATGACCCGCATAAGACTCGCAGCGGAGATTCGTCGCCACATCATCCGGATCAAAAGGCAATTCGACAATGTGTTCGCCGAATTTGACCGCCGAACTGATATCGCACAGGGGAGAATCATATTTGCGCGCCCTATCGCCCACACAAGATTGGCCGTAGCAGGTTACATCCTCGCCAAACCGGAAATATCCCAAACCTTGCGAAAGATTTCCCGTCAAACGGAAATCAACCGTGGATTCAGGGCAGCGGAAGTAATCGTAAAAGGTGTGATCCATTTTTAGAGGTGACCAGATTTCAAGTGGCTCTTG
>WNFT01003263.1_pt1 | contig 17715 bp, 16 predicted proteins | sample 5400191 | NCBI WGS metagenome assembly WNFT01 (sample SAMN13153359, study PRJNA577476) | soil metagenome | isolation source: 80 cm saprolite under Madrone tree | place: USA:California | collected 2016-06-14 | reverse complement strand
TCCTGCTCGTCATAGAGGTAAATTTCGTTCAGCGGCTCATAGAGCCTTGGCTGCAGCCGATATTCCTGCGCAGTCTCGGTGATCAGCTCAAGAAATTTGCCTCGTTTGGCAGGCGCTGTTCCCATCACCCCGTTGATTTCGAGCACGCTCACATTGATCCCGAGACCTCGTGCTGCGCGGATGACATTGAGAACCCGTTGCTTGTCGCCGGTGAACACTGTGTCGAATTTTATCGAGCGTCCATTCCATTGCCTCAAGAGCGGCAGAACAAATTCGTCGACCAGCGTCTTTCCTGAGACGCCCACCGGCGAGCTCGGCTTCGAGGGCTCCCCAGGCTCAACCGAGTCGATTCCGATGCTGATATTGTCCAATCGCGATGCAACAAGGGCCTCGAACTTTTTCGGTGCGAGGAATGGTCCGCCGTTTGTGCATATCCCCCATTTTTGTATACCGGGATAGCGTTCGCGCCAGATCGCAATCGCGTCCATCAACATGAAGAAGCCGGCATAAACGCCCGGGTCTCCTCCGCTGAATTTCACACTCTTCGCATCATATCTCGCAGCAGCCTCAAGTAGTCTATCAATATTGCCAAGCATCGCTGAAGTCTTCGCCTGAAGCCACGGGGCTTCTTGACCTTCATTGTGGCAATAACTGCACCTGAGATTGCAAGCAGACGTCAGCGAAATACGCAAATCTCCGCGACCTGGAATGACATCATTGCGTTCCCTCGCATACGTGAGGTCGGGTGGAATATTTTTGAACCGCGGCCTGCCTCGCCTGCGATCTTCGCACACGGAGACGCTGCCGTGCTCAATAGACTCCCGCTGGAGAATCGCGATATCTGTCGGTTCCCAATAATTCATCGCTGTAGGCCAAACTCGAACAGACCGGGGCGGGGCGGCACCGGCAACCAAGCACTTGCCCGCCAACAATAAAATCACGCTTTCTCTGAAATTTCAACGCGTTCTATTGCCGTCAACGAGCCGCCAACAATTTTTCTTTCTTGTAGCCCGGACGAAACAATAAGCCGAAACGTTCCGTGGTCAGTACTCCGGAATCTGAATGCTTTCTCGCAGGTCAAGTTTTATTGCGACACGAAAAAAACGACTGTCCGAGGGCGGCAGGTTGACCGCCGAGAAGATCGGCTCGTAAAACGCTTCTATTGGAATGCTGCGTCGGGGAAAGGTCCCTCCAACAGACTTTGAGCAATCAACCTTGAATGTCAGCACCGAGCCGTGTCGGCCCTTCTGGCGCTGTCTTCCAGTTCTGACGCGGAATGTCAGCCGGGAAAAAAGCTCCGGAAGGTTATCGAGGCCTGGAACCACGACATTGCGCTTTACGGCAGTGTCACGGGCGCGCGAGATGATCTTGAAAATATTCTCCAGGCTGTCTTCCGGACTCTGCTCGAAGGCGGACGGAACCAATTGCGACAGGGACAGAAAGCCCACTTTCCCCTCGTGGAGATACATCGGCCCCAGGATCGTCGGGTTGAGACGGGCCACCTGAAGCAGTTCCTCTTTGAGCGTACCCAGCGGCCCCAGATTCGGATGAATGCCATCGGCCAAACCGAAGCACGGTCGGCGTTGGCTGAGGACCTGAAGACTGTAGCGCAACAAGAGATAGGCAGCCTTGCATCGGGCTGCGTTCGAATCTCCACCCCATTCCGTCAGCGCGTCAGTGAGCTGATCATAATTGTAACGCACGCGCGCCAAGGTCGACCAGCTTCTGTTCTGGAAGTACGAAAATAGTCGCGCAGCCGAGCCCGTTCTCTCTCGCTCCGCAAGTTGGCGTTGTAACTCGGCAAACCACGAGGCGGAAAAATACAAAACCTGGGTCACCCACTGTTTGGATTTCTGATCGACCTCGCTGATCATCTCAATCAGATCGATCTCTTTGAGCTTGCGAACGGATTCTTTGTGGTGGGTGGATAAATGCCTGTATCTCGCGCGCAGCCGGTTCCACTTTACCTCTTGGGTGGGGAACTCCAAAAACTTCAGACTCCTTGAACCAGAAGATATCGTCTCAGGGAACTCCAGAAATTTCAGACTTCTTGACCCAGAAGATATCGTTTCATTCCGAGTCGGACGCCCCTCCACCTGGAGCTGCTCGTCGATGAGTTCCCACAGGCCGATGAGCTGGTTCTTGAAAAGCAAGGCCTGCGGAAACTCGATCACTTCTTCATTTCGGATGATCTCATCAATAACCTCGAGCGAATTATCGAGGATCAGTCCGACCGGCAATCGACCAGCCACGAGGAGGTCTTGCGCAAGCGGCTTACCGTCGGGCGCGAGCGCTTTTCCGTCCTTGAAGACGAAGTGCGTGTACGGATACTCGGCCAGAAAAAAGCATAAGTCGCGCTGACAAGCCTTGGTGGCCTGATCCCAGACGGCGCTCAACAGCGCTTCCAATTCGGCCTCAACGGTCTTGATAAGCTCCGAAGCCTCCTGGAAAGCGAGTCGACGCATGACGGAAAGCTTTACACCTGGGTCGGCGCCGCTCTCGCGCTTGCCTGCGAAGCACCAGCCGGAAACGCCAACGGGTTCAATGTTTGGGTTGTGTCACCATCATGACGATCTGAAATCGCTGCTGCGGGACCCGACATAATATTGTAACTATAGCGTCTTTCGTCGGATTATATCCACGGTTGAATCGCCCGCGGCGCCAAAAGCAAGCGCCTGCGGCCGCAAAACGGTACGTTGGTGCCGTTGGGGAGCGACTTGTGTGCCGCGGCCACGAGCCGCTAAGAAGTGCCGGTCGCTTCAACCTGACCGCAATCTGCTCTGGGAAAGCGCTGCGTATCCGCGATATGAAATCGTCAAGCTTCTGTCCCGATCACCTTACCTCTGCGATCCTGCCCCACACCCAGCTCGCCGCCGTCAAGGCGCTGTTCTTCGATGTATTCGGCACGCTCGTCGATTGGCGCACCGGCATTGGGCGCGAGGCCAAGGCGGTGCTGGAACCGCTCGGACACCAGACCGACTGGCTGCGCTTCGCGGATGCCTGGCGCGACGAATACCAACCCGGCATGGAGGAAGTGCGGGCGGGGCGCATTCCGTTTTCCAAGCTCGACGTTCTGCATCGGCGAAATCTCGAGCGCATTTTACCGCGCTTCGGGTTCACCGATCTCTCCGAGGAGATCGCCGCCCGCCTCAACGGCGCCTGGCATCGGCTCGACGCCTGGGCGGACGTGGCGGGAGGGCTCAACCGGCTCAAGCGCCGATTTCTGCTGGCGCCGGTCTCCAACGGCAACATTTCGCTGATGGTCGATCTTGCCCGCCGCAATGACTTTCCGTGGGACGCCATTCTCGGCGCCGAGATTGCCGGCGACTATAAGCCCAAGCCGCGGGTCTATCTTGCGGCGGCCGAGGCACTCGATCTCTCCGCGGACGCCTGCATGATGGTGGCGGCTCACACCAACGATCTCGCGCACGCCGCCGCCTGCGGCCTGCGGACCGCCCATGTCGCGCGACCGAACGAAAAAGGCCCCGGCAAAGGCGAGGCCGGGCCGTCGGCGCCGGTCGATATCGCGGTCGGCAGCCTCATGGAGCTCGCGGATCGGCTCGGGACGTGACCGACGAAAGCTAAGCGATTTCTCCGGAGTCATGGCCGGGCTTGTCCCGGCCATCTACGTCGTTCTTGCTCAGCGCCCGCAAGAAAGACGTGGATGCCCGCGACAAGCGCGGGCATGACGGCGGAGAGGTGATTTCGATCACATCGCAAAGCCCCCGCACGACGCCGAGATTGAGCAGGTCGGCGCCGATAAGGGTGCCGAGGCTGCCGCCCGCATAGGCGAGCACGGCAGCATGCTGGCGTGCGATCAGGACGGCCGCTATTGCGGTCACCACCGGCGGCACGAAAATCGGCACCGCGATCCCGACCCCCTGCACCGGCTCCGCCAGAGCGTAGACGATAACCGCCACAATGGCGGTCGTTATGACCCCACGGATCCACATATCGTTCTTGGCGAGCAGATAGAGCGACAGCAGCGTCGGGATCACGGCACCGCCCACATTCAGGGCAATGACGGTCCCGGGCTGTCCAACGACCGGCACCAGGTATTGCACCCCGTAGTAGGAGACTTCATGCCAGGACAGCACTTCGCGCTCCTGAAATTCATACACCGGAATGTTGATGTAGCTGCCGATGAGCGAGGCGAGCAGCAGCAGCAGAGCGGTTCCCGAACTGACGCCGAGGCGCGTATAGGCATAACGCAGCACATTGATTTGGATAAGGACGACGACGACAAGGAATACGCCCACCAGGATGGCAAAGAACGGCCCCGCGAGAGGCAAATATTGCATCTGGCCCATGGTCATCCCCAGCTACAGGGTGGGTGGGAAAAATCGCCTGCACGGCCGAACAACGAGGACCTGTCAAGCCGGTTCCGCCTTGCCCAGCGCCCCTACCTTGTCCTTCCCCCGCAAGCGGGGGAGGATATTTCGATTTACCCTCCCCGCATGCGGGGGCGGGTAGGGAGGGGACGCCTGATTGCGTGGCGAAGGCGGAAAACCAGCACCGTGCGTCGGCAATCGAAGCTTGAAGGCGGCCTTTGCCAGTTATGGAGAATTACCGCATCCCTGCATTGATCTTGTCGAGCACCGCGGAACCCGGGCACAACTCCCTCTCCGAGAGCACGTTGAGCGGCGTCTCGGTGGTATTGAGATGCTTGTGCAGATCTTCTGCCTCACGGTCGAGGTAAAGGACGCCCGTCACGACCTGGCCCTTGGCAGCGTGCAGCTGGAGGAAATTCATCGCCGCCACACGGTCGTGCACGTCGTAGTCGGCATTGATCTTGCGCAGCACCAGCGTGCTGCCGTCGTGCTGTTCGACGGCCTGCACCGTGCCGGGGGCGTAGTCGACGACGATGGGGTCCCGGCCCGTCATAAAATCAAGCCTGTTGACGGCCTCGTTGTGCTCGCGCACGTAATCGTAGCTCTTGGTCGATCCGGCGTGATTGTTGAACGCGACGCACGGGCTGATCACGTCGATGAAGGCCGCGCCCTGGTGCTCGATGGCGGCCTTGATGATCGGCACCAGCTGATTCTTGTCGCCGGAAAACGAGCGCGCCACCAAGGACGCGCCGAGCTGGAGCGCCATCGCCACCATGTCGATCGCGCTGTCGGCGTTGACGACGCCTTTCTTCGATTTGGAGCCACGGTCGGCGGTCGCCGAGAACTGACCTTTGGTGAGGCCGTAGACGCCGTTGTTCTCCACGATATAGACCATGTTGACGCCGCGCCGGATGGCGTGAACGAACTGGCCGACTCCGATCGACGCCGAATCGCCGTCACCCGAAACGCCGAGATAGATGAGATCGCGATTGGCGAGGTTGGCGCCGGTGAGCACCGACGGCATGCGCCCGTGCACCGAATTGAAGCCGTGGGAATTGCCGAGGAAGTAATCCGGCGTCTTCGACGAGCAGCCGATCCCGGAAATCTTTGCCACCCGATGCGGTGCGATGGACAATTCGAAGCAGGCCTCGATGATCGCAGCCGTGATCGAATCATGCCCGCAGCCCGCGCATAGCGTCGAGATCTTGCCCTCGTAATCGCGGTGCGTGTAGCCGAGCAGGTTCTTCGCCAGCCCGGGGTGGTGGAATTTCGGTTTTGCCAGATACGTCATGGTCGCATTCTGTTCGCAAGAAGTTGATGTTATGACAATTTTCGTTCTCAGCCTGGCCGCGTCAGCGACCGGCGGGACGTCTTCCGGGCAAACGCATAGCACATCGCAGCGCCACGCTCCAATATAGCGCCGAAGTCCCCGCACACAACGTTAAGCACGGGTCGTTAAGCACAGGTCTTGGCACAGTCGTTCCGGATCCTAAGTGGCCTCACTCCTCGCCCTTGATGTCGAGCGCGCGGACCACCTCGCCCCAGCGGGCGACTTCAGCGGCCACGTAGCGGGTGAAGCCGGCCGCATCCCCATCGAGCGGTTCGGAGGCATCGTTCTCCGCCAGTTTGCGCATCTGCGGCTCCTTGAGGAACGCGCGCGCCTCGCGATTGATGCGATCCGTAATGTCGGGCGAGAGCCTCTTGGGGCCCGACAGGCCGAACCATGAGGCCATGACCAGTTCCGGATAGCCGCTTTCCGCGAAGGTCGGCACCTCCGGGAGAACCGGGACCCGGGCCTTCGACGTGACCGCAAGCGCGACCAGCGCGCCGCTGCGCACATGCTCGCCCACCGTCGTCAGCGGCAGAAATATCACGGGCACGTGACCCGCAATGACATCGGCGACCGCCGGACCGCCGCCTCGGTACGGCACATGCTGCATCGAAATGCCCGCCAGCCGCTGGAAATACTCGCCGCCCATGTTGCCGAGCCCGCCGCGATTGGCGGCGGTGTAGGCGAGCTTTTCGTTGCGCGCCTTGGCGACGAACGCGGCGAGCGTATTCACCCGAAGCCCCGGATAGACCGCGAACACATAGGGGGAACTGGTCAGCATGACGATGTGGCCGAAATCCGCTACCGGATCGTAGCCGGCATTGCGGGCCACCAGCGGCACGGTGAGGTTCGAGGCCGAGTTGGAGAGCAGCAGCGTATGGCCGTCGGGCTCGGCCTGCGCCACGAAGGCCGCTCCGAGCGCATTGCCGTTGCCGGGCTTGTTCTCGATGATGAACGGCTGTCGGAACACCGCCTGGAAGTGGTTGGTCACAAGCCGCGCCGCCGCATCCGAAGAGCCGCCCGCAGCAGCGGGCACGACGATGCGCACGAGACGGGCGGGCCAGTCCTGTGCGGTGGCGGGGGGCGGGGGAAGTAAGGCGGCGGATGTCATCGCCACGATTGCAGCCAAGCGTCGCGTGGCGTTCTTTTGGCTTCGCGTCTGAGGCGGCGCCGTTCCACACGGCCACCCTCCCCCGCAGGAGGAGGGTCGGACTGCCGAAGGCAGTCCGGGGTGGGGTGGCGGCGATGCCGCATATGCTGGCGACGCAGCCTGTGCTGAAGCGCTGTCACCCCCACCCGGCCCGCTGGCGCGGGCCGACCTCCCCCCTCCAGGGGGAGGTGGCGACGGCCGCGTGAGCTGCAATTGGCTTGCGGTGACAGGTGAGCGCCACGCCATTATCTCTCCTCCGCATTCGCCGTTACTGCGCCGCCAGTTCGTCGCGCCACCAACCGAAGCGCTGCATCACCGGCTCGTCGGTGACGCGCAACAGCACGGCGTCGCCGGTTGCCTCATGCCAATGGGGACGCCAGGCGGGGGCCGCGATGACATCGCCGCGCCGCCATTCGAACCGCTCGCCGTCGACCGTGGATGCCCCTTCGCCCTGCACCACCGCGAAGATATTGTTTGCCGTGGTGCGATAGGGCGCGGTGCGAACGCTGGGAGCAAGCCGCATCATGTAGAGTGCGGTGGTGGCGAGCGCCGGATGGCCGAGTTCGATCTGGGTGCCGAACGGCCCGCCGGGTTCGGGGTTCGCCTCGCTCAGCCGGCGCAACGTGTCCGCAAGCGTGAACACGAAGCGCTGGTCCGTCGCCGCCTCTGCCGGCGCGCGGCCGGAATCATCGGCCCCGTTGCTGTCGTCTTCGGCAGCTTCGAAGAACATCGGCTCCAGGAGCTGCACCAGCGGCACATCGAGGAAATCAAGCCAATAGGCGCATGCCTTGCTTCGATTGCCATGGCCGTGGGCCGACCAGTTCGGCGTCAGCAGCACATCGCCGGGCGCAATGGCGATGTTGACGCCGTCGACTTGCGTGTAGGTGCCGGGCTCGGCATCGAGGATGAGACGGAGAGCGTTCGGCGTATGGCGGTGCGCCCGCGCCCACTCGCCGGGCATGATCATCTGGTAGGCGGCGACCAGCGTGCGCACGGTGCCATAGGTGTTGCCTTCGGCCGGATTGACCAGGATGAGGTTGCGCCGCTCGGCCAGCGCCGTGTTGATCAGCCGGCCGGCCGCGTCGAGCGCGCCGCGGGCAAGCTCGTATTGCCAATGCGCCGGCACCAAGGTCTTGCGCGGCGCCGGCCACAACGACGGCGTGGGCTTGTTCCAGCCCGGCCCCATGCCGACTTTGTCGAGCTTGCCGTAGAGCTCCTCCAGTGTGGCGCAGCGGGCGAGATCGGATGGTGATGGCATCGTGAACCTCGTTATTCAATTGTGCGCACGGTATTCATTTCCCGCGTCGTCGCTTTGCCTTCTGCTCCATTTCGATTTGCGCCCGCGCCTTGATACACCACAGGTCCCACGTTCTCTTCCACGTGCCGGCGGAAACCTGACGGCCACTGGTTGCCGCCACTTCGCGCTCGTCGAGATACACCACATGCCCGCCGGGTCCGGCGATCAGCATCGCCTGCATCTGCAGCTTGGCGGAGAGTTCGAGATAGACGCTGCGCACCACCGCCAGCATCAGGCTCTCGCCGACCACCACGGCGCCGTGCCCGCGCATCAGCGCCGCCGGCTTGGCGCCGAGCGTCGCCGCCAATGCGTGGCCGAGATGCGGCGTCTTGATGATAAGATCGCCGCTGTCCTGGAAGTCCCGGATCTCGAAAGTCGGCACGCCCTCGCCGACGAAGGCGCCGGTGTTGAACAGCGGCCGCAGCGGCACCGTAGTGACGCCGAAGGGGATGACCGAAGGCGAGTGGTTGTGCACGACGGCGTTGATGTCCGGACGGCGCTTGAAGATCTCGCCGTGAATGTAGCGTTCGAGATAAAGCGCGGCCTTTTGGTCTTTCACCGGATTGCTGTCGAGGTCGAATTCCAGGATATCCTCTGCGGTCACGAGCTCGGGCGCCATGGCGCGCGCCAGCAGATAGCGGTTCGGGTCTTTGGCGGTGCGCAGGCTGACATGCCCATAGGCATCCACCACGCCATGGGCGGCGAGAATCCGGTAGGCCAGCACGAGGTCTTCCCGCTCGCTCATGGTGTTTCTTGCCTCCGCGCCATCCTCCCGATTTCGGCCCGCGACGCAAGCCCGTCGGCGGAAATGGGATTGAACCGTCAACATTGAAACCCTAACGTGACGTGCTGGGGCCGTGCTGACTGAACGCGCGACACCGCCGTCTAGGGGACGCCGATGACCGACAATGTCGACTCCGCTGCGGAATGGATCCGCACCCTCGCGCAAGCGCGCGGCCTTGGCCGCGCCTACGCCCTCTATCCCGAAGCGGTGGCGGCCGCGGTGGCGCGCGGCACCGCCTCCCTCGGTCCTTTGCCGGCTGATTTTTCCTCGGTGACCGAGCCTGCCGTCATGTTCGATGCGGAGACGTTCGGAGGCGGCGCATGAGCGATCTCGCCTACCTCACCATCGCGGAGGCGGCGCGGCTGATCCGGGCCCGCAAGCTGTCGCCGGTCGAATTCACGCGCGCGCTCATCGCGCGCATCGCCGCGACGGATGCGGTCTACCACGCCTACATCGCGGTGACCGAAGACCTTGCGATCGCCCAGGCAAAGGCGGCCGAGGCGGAAATCATGCGCGGCGAGTGGCGGGGGACGATGCACGGCGTGCCTTACGCCACCAAGGACATTTTCGACGTCGCCGGCATGCCGACCACGTGCCATTCCAAGCTGCGCGTCGGTCATCGCGCGGCCTCCGACGCAACCGCGATCGTCAAGCTGCGCGAGGCCGGCGCGGTGCTGCTCGGCAAACTGGCGCTGCACGAATTCGCGACCGGCGGGCCGACGCGCGAATTGCCGTGGCCGGCCGCCTGCAACCCGTGGAACGTCGATCTTCATCCGGGCGGCTCGTCGAGCGGCTCCGGCGTCGCGGTGGCGATCGGAACAGCGCCGGGCGCGCTCGGCACCGACACCGGCGGCTCCGTGCGCAATCCCGCCACCTGCTGCGGCGTTGTCGGCATGAAGCCGACCTACGGCACCGTGAGCCGCGCCGGCGTGTTCCCGCTCGCCTTCTCGCTCGATCATGTCGGGCCCCTGACCCGCACGGTCGAGGACAACGCCATCATGCTCCAGGCCATCGCCGGCGACGACCCGGCCGACCCGGCGAGCGTGCGGCGACCGCCCATTGACTTCAACGCTGAGCTGAACGCCGGCGTCAAAGGCCTGCGGATCGGCCTCATCGCGCATTTATACGAGGAAGATATGGTTGCGGCGCCTGAGCAGAGCGCCGCAATCGCCGCCGCCGCCGCCGTGCTGCGGCGGCTCGGCGCCGAGGTGAAGCCGATCCGTTTGTCGTCGCTGCAGCGCTACACGGCGTGCGGCCGCACCATCCACATCGCCGAAGCCTACGCGGTGCATGAGCGCGACCTGCAAGAACGCCCGCAGGATTATGCCGAGATCACCCGCCGCAAAATATTGCCCGGCGCCTTCGTCCCGGCCGCCGACTACGTCAAGGCGCAACAATTGCGCGCCGCGCTGTGCGCCGAATTCGCCGCCGCGATGCGCGACTTCGACGCCGCCATCACGCTGTCGAGCCTCGACATGCCATGCCGCATCGACGATGCCGAGACCATCGCCAAAACCTATGAGCGGCAAATTCGGATGCCGTTCAACGTGACCGGCACCCCGGCCATCGCGGTGCCGACCGGATTCACGGCGGCGGGCTTGCCGACCGCGATGCAGATCGTGGGGCGCGCCTTCGCGGAGCCGATGGTCTATCGGGTTGCGCAGGCTTATTGCGAGGCGACGGGATGGTGTGAGCGGCATCCGTCGGTGACGGTGGCGGAGCGGGAGCGGACCCTGGTTGAGTCGTGAGATTAGAGCACATCCGATCATGTGAAAGCGTCGTAGGGTGGGCAAAGTCGCCTGCCGCAGCCGATGACATGGCACGCTGACTGCGCGCGACTTTGCCCACGCGGTCAGGCGGCGAGGTTGGACAGCGTGGGCAAAGGCGCATGATGGTCTGTGCCAATAACCCTGCTCGGCGCGATGCGCCTTTGCCCACCCGACGGAAAGATTTCACGCCGCGGTGCGCGCTTCAAAAGCCGTGCAGAAATCGCTCAACAGATCTGCGAGGCGTCGCGTCGCCGGACCGGCGTCGGGATGAATGATCAGCGCCATCTCGGTGTTGCTGAGTTTCGCAAATCCGTCCTTCGGCCCCAATACGCGATGATCGGCGAGCACCGCGACGTCGGACAGGATGCTGACGCCGAGACCGACCGACACCGCCGCCTGAATGCCGGCCAGGTTGGGGCTCGTATAGGCGACGCGCCATGTGCGCCCGGCGGCCTCGACAGCGTGAATGGCACGCTTGCGATAGAGGCAGCCCTGCTCGAACAGGGCGAGCGGTAGCGGATCGGCGTGGGTGTCGACCGGAAAGCGCTTGCTCGTGACCCAGCACAGCCGCTCCGGCCACGTCGCAACTGCACCGCCTTCGCTCTCATCGCCGGCGTCGCGCTTGACCAGCGCGACATCGAACTCGCCGCGCGCGAGATCGCGGCGCAGGCGGACGCTGAGATCGCAGCGCACGTCGAGCCGCAGGCCCGGACGCGACCGGGCGAATTTCGACAGCAGCTGGGCCAGCCGATAGGCAGCGAAATCCTCCGGAACGCCGAGACGCACGATGCCGTCCGGCGTGGGGCGGGCAACGACGTCGCGGGCCTCCTCGGCAAGCGCCAGGATGCGCCGCGCATAGGAGAGCAGGCGTTCGCCCTCCTCGGTTGGGGCAACCCGTTTGCCTGTCCTGAGCAGCAGCGGCCGGCCGAAGCTTTCTTCAAGCCGTCTGATCTGCTGGCTCACCGTCGACTGGGTGCGGTGGACACGCTCGCCGGCGCGCGTAAAGCCGCCGGCATCGACGACGGAGACAAAGCTGCGCAGAAGTTCGAGGTCCATCATGATGAAACCTGCTGTTATTCCGGTCGGGCGGGAGGTGCGTGAGTGTGGCGATTATATTCGAACTTCCACTGAATCACATCGTATCATTTAATTTATAAATATCAAGCGACAGGCCTACATCAGTCTCCGAGACACAAACACTGGGAGCTGATCCAATGCGCGTTGTACAGACAATTACCGCCGCCCGGAACGACGTCGATGCGGAACCGTTGCTGATCGCCGCATTTTGCTTGTTGTGGAGCTCGGCGTTTGCGGTGTCGAAGGTCGCGCTCGCGGACTGCCCTCCGCTTCTCCTGCTCACGATCCGGTTCCTGGTGGCCGGAGCGATCACGCTGGCCGGCGCCGCAGCGTTTCAGGCGAACTGGCGTCTCGCCTGGCGCGATGCCCTGGTTCTCGCCGCGATCGGCATTTTTAATAACGCGCTATACCTGGGCTTCAACTATTCCGGAATGCGCACGGTATCGGCGGGCCTGACGGCACTCATCGCGAGCACGAATCCGGCGCTCACCTCGCTCCTCGCCGCCTGCTTTCTCGGTGAGCGAATGACCGTTCGCAAGATCATCGGGCTCGCGCTCGGCATTGCGGGCGTCGCCTTCATTGTCGAGAGCCGGGTCGCAAGCGGCACCGCAAGCGTGCTCGGGATCGGGCTTGTCGTGGCCGGGCTTATGTCGCTCGTCGCCGGCACGATCTTGTTCAAGAGATTTGCGCCGAGCGCCAATCTGGCGGTCGGCAACGGCGTGCAGACCCTCGCCGCCGGTGTTGCGCTGACCCCTTTTGCTTTCGCGTTCGAGAGCGTCAGCGAAATTGTCCCGACCTGGCGCCTCCTCGCGGCGATCGCCTACCTCGTTCTTTGCGGTTCGGTCGTCGCCTATCTGTTATGGTTCCGCCTGCTGACCGTGTTCGGCGCCACCGCCGCCAGCGCCTACCACTTCCTGATGCCGCCGTTGGGAATGCTGTTCGGCTGGATCTTGCTGGGTGAGCACGTGGACGCGCGCGACCTCATCGGCGTTCTGCCGGTCGCCGTCGGGATCTATCTGGTCACCCGGCCCGGTCACAGCCGCCGATAAACATACGCCGCATCCTCCCGGATCGCCGCCTGCTCCTCCACCACATGGTGATGCGGCGAGAGGTGGCAGACCGGATCGGTGGCGCGGGCATCGCCGGTGAGTGCGAAGGCCTGGCAGCGGCAGCCGCCGAAATCGATGTCGCGGCGCTCGCAGCTCTGGCACGGCTCCGGCAGGAAACCGGTGCCCCGGAAGGCGTTGAACGCGGGGTTGTGTTCCCAGATCTCGCGCAGCGAATGGTCTTTCACGGACCAGAATTCGAGGCCCGGGATCGACTCGGCCGCATGGCACGGCAGAACGCGGCCGGCCGGCGTCACGTTGAGCGAGCGCCGGCCCCAGCCGCCGACGCACGGCTTGGGGAAGCGGGCGTAATAGTCGGGCACGACCGCGTCGATGACGATGCGGCCGTGATGCTGTTTGCGCAGCGGCTCGATGCGGCCGACGGCCTCCTCGACCTGTTGGCGCGTCGGCATCAGGGCGGCGCGGTTCTTCAGCGCCCAGCCGTAATATTGCACGTGCGCGATCTCGACCCGCGACGCGCCCATATCGAGCGCCATGGCGACGAGTTCGTCGACACGGGAGATATTGGTGCGGTGGATCACGATGTTGACGGTGAGCGGCAGCTTGAGGGCCACCACCTCGACCGCCAGCGCGCGCTTGCGGACATAGGCGCCCTCATATCCGGCGATGAGGTCGGCGGATTTCGGCTCGCTGTCCTGGATCGAGATCTGCACATGGTCGAGCCCCGAATCGGCAAGCTGGCGGAGCCGCTGATCAGTGACGCCGACACCCGAGGTGATGAGATTGGTGTAAAGGCCGGCGTCGCGCGCCGCCGCCATGATGTCGACGAGATCGCGCCGCGACGCCGGCTCGCCGCCGGAGAGATGCACCTGCAGGACCCCGAGCCCCGCGGCCTCGCGAAACACCCGCGCCCAGGTGGCGGTGTCGAGTTCGCTTTCCCGCTTGTCCATCTCGAGCGGATTCGAGCAATAAGGGCAGCCCAGGGGGCAGCGATGGGTGAGTTCGGCGAGGAGGCCGAGCGGGCTGTGGAGCGGCTTCGGCGGCTGGCCGTTGCCAGCATGCCCATCGGGGCGACGGTCGGTGGTCATGGCATCACAATTCCAGCAGCTTCTTGTCTGCAAGCCCCCGCAGCAGCATGGCAACATCGGCCTCGACGCGTTCGCGTGGCGCCGCGAAGGTGGCCGCGAGATCATCCACGATGGCCGCAAAGCTCGCCTCGCCGGTGCAGCGCTTGACGACCTCGGCGGCGATCTGATCGGCCTTGAACACGCGCTCCGGCGCCAGCAGCACCCAGCCGCCCTGGGCCTCGTTATGGACGAGCCGCACGCCGCGCGGCAGGCGGGGACGGGCATCCGGCAAGATCGATGGCGCCGCGGCGGGTGTATTCACGTGGGGGCTCCTTTTTTTCTTCTCCCTCCCCCGCTTGCGGGGGAGGGAATAAGAAGTCACTCCTCCGGCACGAAGGCGCCGGGCGAAATGTGCTTGGGCATCACGTAAGCATGGTAGAGCGCGTCGAGCATCACCCACAGCACGTCGCACTTGAATTCGAGCGCCTTGAGAACGAGCGCCTGTTGCTCCGGCGTTTTCGCGTGCTGCCTCACATAGGCGAGTGCAAAGTCGCTGTCGCGGCGCGCCTGGGGCGGCCGGGCGGAGAAATACGCGAGCGTCTCGGTGGTGACGAAATCGTAGTGTTTGAGCATGCCCTCGATGCGCTCGCCGATGATGAGCGGCGAAAACAGTTCGGTGAGCGAGGAGGCGATGGCCTCGAGCAGCGTCTTTTCGGCGACGAAATGCACATAGGCTTCGACCGCAAAGCGCGTTGCCGGAAGCAAGCCCTTAAGCGACGCGACGTAGTCGCGGTTAAGTCCAAGACCGTCGGTGAGCTTGAGCCAGCGCGCAACGCCGCCTTCGCCGGCCGCATCGCCGTCGTGGTCGACGAGGCGGCTGCGCCACTCGCGCCTCACGTCCCCGTCAAGGCAGCGCGCGATCAGGCTCGCGTCCTTCACCGGGATCATCGCCTGGTAGTAGTAGCGGTTGAGCGCCCAGGCCTGGACCTGGCCCTTGGTGCATTTGCCGCCATGGAGCAGGTGATGGAACGGGTGCAGGCGGTGGTAGCGCCGCGCCCCGATGTCACGCAGCTTGGTTTCCAGCTCGTCAGGAGTCAGCAATGTCGTCATAACTCGATCCTCATTCCGTCCTCGGCGACTTCGAAACCCGCCGCTTCGACGGCACGGCGTTGCGGCGAACCTTCGATCAGGATCGGATTGGTGTTGTTGATGTGGATCAGGATGCGGCGCCGCGCGAGGCCCGCGAGCGCCGCCAAAGTGCCGTCGGGTCCACCGACCGGCATGTGGCCCATGCGACGGCCGGTCTTCGCTCCGGCGCCCGCCGCGATCATCTCGTCGTCGGAAAACAACGTGCCGTCGAACAGCACCACATCCGCCTCGGCGAGACGCGACGCAATCGCCGGCGTGAGTTTTGCGGCGCCTGGAATGAAGACCAGTCGCGCGCCCTGAGCGCGTAGTTCTATCCCGACATTGGCATCAGTCTCGGCTTCGAGCTCCGGGTCATCGCCTTCCAGATAGAGCGGCGCCTTGCCGGGAACCCGGAACAGCTCGGCCTCGATCCCGCCCGGCAGCACGAATGCGGTGCCGGGGCGAATGGCCCGTCGCGGCACCACATCGGCGCCGAGCACGCCGAAGATCGCATTCGCGGCAAGCGTCGACAAGGTGCCGTCGGTGCCGTAAAGCCCGAACGGGCCGCGCTCGCGCAACGTCAGCAGGCCGGCGGTTTGATCGACCTCTCCGCCGGTGAGCACGACCGCGGCAATCGGGCTCATGCGCAAGCCGCGGGGCTGCAATGCAGGGGTCGCGATGATTTGCTGGCGCAGGTCGGGGGATGCGTTGATGAGGACAAACCGAGAGTCCACAACTGACGACGAATCATTTCGCCCACTCGTCACCGCGATGCTCGTCTGGGTGCGCGGTTTGACGCGAGGGTCACCGGTCCACGCCAGCCGACATACATCGCAGTTGCAATTCCACTGAGGGAAGCCACCGCCGGCCGCCGCGCCGAGTATGAAAGCGGAAAGACGCATAAAAGCAGAAAGACGCCCATGAGGCGTCTATCCTTTCCGGATTACCCCCCACCCTACCCTTCCTCGCTCGCGGGGGAGGGTAGGGTGGGGGCTCGGATCGAAACGATCCGATGGCTGGCGAATCAGAACTCGGCCGGCAGATAGCCGTTGATCTCGAGGCCGATGCAGATTTCGACGAGAGTCGGGGTCGTCCAAGCCATGCTTTCCTCCTTGCGAGCGCCCACAATGGGCGACTGTTTGCAGCTGTTTGATTTAGCCCGATCCACGAATTTTTGTAAATAAGACGCGGCCCTATACGTATTATTGCAATAACCGATGGCAATTGCGGTGTTGCCATGCAAGGCAAAATCCCTATAGCTCTCATTGCAATACCCGATAGCGCTGCGACCATGATGCTGCACCCCTCCCGGCATCCGGGAGAGGGTAATGAGCGGCAGCGTCGCTCGCTACAGCGGACCAATCCCGCTATTGTGTTGCAACCAACACACGCGGTCGCGCCCGCGAAAAGTCAGGCATTCAATGACGCTTCATCAGCTTCGCATCTTCCTCGCCGTCGCTCAGACCGCGACACTCACCCGCGCCAGCAAGCAACTCGGTCTCGCGCAACCCTCGCTGTCCCAACAATTGGCGCGGCTGGAGGAGAGCGTCGGCACGCGCCTATTCGACCGCGCGCGCAATCGCATGGAACTGACCGACGCCGGACGCGTACTGCTGCGCCATGCGCAAAGCATTCTCAAGGAGGTCAGCGAGGCGGAAGCCGGCTTGCGTGAATTCGCCGCCGGCAAGCGGTCCATTATCCGCATTGCGGGCCTCAACTCCGTGGTCAAAGCGCTATTGCCGGATGCGCTCAAACGCTGCGGCGGCATCCGTCCCGCACTGGAGGTCGACATTCACGAGGCGGCGCCCGGCGAGGTGCTGGAGATGCTGTACTCGCGCCAGGCGGACATCGGCCTGATCGGGGCGGATTCGGTTGCGCAATCGAGCATCGGATTCCGCCAGATGCCGATCATGGAGGACCCTTACGTGTTCGCGGTTCCCAAAGCTGTGCGGCTTGCCGCCATAAAGGACCTGGACGGCGCGCCGGAAAACACCGCGCGCGTGCTCAACAGCGCCATCGAGTTCAATTTCGGTACGCAGCACACGCTGCGTGTCCAGCAGTGGTACCAGCGCGTCCTGCCGGCGCATCGCATCGTCGCCCATTGCCGCACCTACGATGTGGCGCTCGAGCTGGTTCGTGCCGGCTTCGGCGTGTGCCTCGTTCCGGCCCTGACCGCGCTGGAGGTGGCCGGTACGCTCGACGGCATCGAGCTCTACGCGACAGACCACGGCGATCGCCGCACGGTCGCGATCATCGCCGACCAGTATTTGCGGCTATCGCCGTACAAGGACCTGATCGAGGCGCTGCAGGCGGCGGGGCGCAGCCTGGTGCTGCCGCCGATCCTGCCGATGCCGAAGGTGATGGTGCGGGCGGAGGCTGAGGTCGAGGCCGGGTGAGGGGCGGTTCCGCGAAGAGGCGTTGCCAGCAACTCGATTGTAGCCCGCAGACAGTAAACATCTGACAGCGACGCGCTCATTTTGTTTGCGCCCCTTGCGCGTTACGCTCCTTGGTGCGCTGAGATTTCGCAGCGATTCGCCGCCAGGAGTCCGCTCATGCCCCTCCACTTCTGCCACCCGGAAGCCCCGCACAAGAAGCTCCGCATGCCAGAGTGGTACGTGTCCACGCTGATGATGGACCGTGCCCTCGACGCCGTCATGCGGCGGGTGAAGAATTTCGACCGCAAGCACGACATTCCGTATCTCGCCGGCTACAGCC
>WNFT01002063.1_pt1 | contig 17715 bp, 19 predicted proteins | sample 5400191 | NCBI WGS metagenome assembly WNFT01 (sample SAMN13153359, study PRJNA577476) | soil metagenome | isolation source: 80 cm saprolite under Madrone tree | place: USA:California | collected 2016-06-14 | reverse complement strand
GGGCGCCCGCGATCAACGACCTGATTCCCGGCCGCGTCGACGTCATCTTCGACAACATGCCGACAGTGCTGGAGCATGTGAAGGCCGGCAGCCTGCGCGGGCTGGCGGTGACGACCAAAGAGCGCGTCGCCGTCGTGCCCGACCTGCCGACCATTTCGGAGTCTGGCTTGCCCGGCTTCGACGTGTTTTCGTGGTTCGGCTTCTTCGTGCCCGCACGGACGCCCGAGGGCGTCATTGCCAGGATCAACGCCGACACCAATGCGGCGCTGGTCTATCCATCGGTCAAGTCGCGGTTCGAGGACCTCGGCGCGACCCCGAAAGGCTCGACCCCGGTCGAGCTCGCCGCCTTCCTGAAATCGGAAATCGACAAATGGGGCCCGGTCATCCGCGACGCGAAGATCAGGGTCGAAAACTGAGCCCAGAGTTGCCAGGACCTCACTAACGGCATTCTCACTATCCCGCTCACGGCTTGGAAAATGAGTCGTTTTCCGTCATGGCCGGGCTTCGTCCCGGCCATCCACGTCTTTCCCTTCCGGGAAGAGGACGAGAACGCGGAATGACCGTCATTTCGTGCGTTTTTCGGCCCAACGCCGGGCGTAGCTCAGTTGGTAGAGCATGCGACTGAAAATCGCAGTGTCGGTGGTTCGATTCCGCCCCTGGGCACCATTCCGGCAGATCAGACTTAGCTCGGCGATTTTATTGACGCCGAATGACCCTGACATTCTACCCCGCCGTCCTCGCCCGCCGTCCCTCGATCGGATACGCCGGATCGTTGAACCCCGGCGTCGAGGGATGGCCGCTGGCCACCAAGCGGTCCACCAGCGCTTCGTCCTCGGCGGTGAAGCGATAGTCGAGCGCGCGCAGATAATCGTCCCATTGCGCTTCGGTGCGCGGGCCGGCGATCACGCTCGATACGAACGAAGAGTTTAGCACCCATGACACCGCGAACTGGCCTGATGTGATGCCTTTGGCTTCGGCGTGCCGTTTGATCTCCTGCGCCAGAAGAATCGATTCCGGCCGCCACTCGGTCTGCATCATGCGCTTGTCGTTGCGGCCTGCGCGGGTGTCCTTGTCGGGCGCGGCATCGGGGCGGTATTTGCCGGTCAGCACGCCGCGCGCCAGCGGGCTATAGGGCACGATGCCGAGGCCGTAATAGCTGCAGGCCGGGAAATGCTCGACCTCGGGCATCCGGTTCAGCGCGTTGTAACAGGGCTGGCTCGCGACCGGGCGATCGATGCCAATGTTATCGCAGATGTTGCAGATTTCGGCGAGGCGCCAGGCGCGATAGTTCGAGACGCCGAAATAGCGCACCTTGCCCTGCCGCATCAGTTCGCCCATCGCGCGCACGGTTTCTTCCAGCGGCGTCGAATGGTCTTCCTTGTGCAGGTAATAGATGTCGATAAAGTCGGTGCCGAGCCGCTTCAGGCTTTCGTCCGCCGCCTGCAGCACCCAGCGCCGCGACAGCCCGCCGCGGTTGGGATCGTCGCCGACCTGGTTGGCGAGCTTTGTCGCGAGGATCCAGTTCTGCCGGTTGTTGGCAATGGCGCGGCCGACGACGCTTTCCGAATTGCCGTTATTATAGGCGTCCGCGGTGTCGATGAAGTTGACGCCGGCCTCGCGCGCTTTGGCAATGATGCGCGCCGACGTCGCCTCATCGGTCGGCCCGCCGAACATCATGGTGCCCAGGCAGATCGGCGAGACTTTCAGGCCGCTGCGGCCGAGGTTGCGGTATTGCATGGGGTGGGTCCTTTACAAAAATGGCTCGACGTTAGCTCCCTCGCCCCGTTCTTCACGGGGAGAGGGTTGGGGTGAGGGGCTTTCTCCGCGAATGCTGAAACATACCATGCGCGGCGACGTCTCCACAGATCGTCATTGCGAGCGCAAGCGAAGCAATCCATCTCACCACGCGAAGAAAGAATGGATTGCTTCGTCGCTTCGCTCCTCGCAATGACGGGGAGGGCAGCGCCGTCGCCCCTCACTCGCTCTTCAATATCTTGAACACGCCTGAGGCCATGGCGATACAGCGCTTGTCGACGGTCACCTCGGTCGTGATGAAGATCAGGCTGCGGGTCGAGCGCACCACGTGCGGCTTCGAGACCAGGATCTCGCCGATCTTGCCAGGCTCGACGAAATGCGTATCGAGCTGCACGGTCGCCAGCATCGGCTTTCCCGAGACGTATCACGCCGTCATGCCGCAGGTGCGGTCCGCGAACGTCATCAGTACCCCTCCCTGCACCAGGCCGCGGCGGTTGTGGTGCTTGTCCTGCGCTACAAGCGCATATTCGTGCTCGCCGTCGACGACCCGTTGCCACAGCGGCCCGACCAGGCTGATGAACCCGCTGGTTTCAACTTTTGTCCAGCCGGCGGCCTTGAGCTTCGCCGTGGCCTTGTCGGTCATTTTGTTTTGTTCTCCGCGGTCGGCGTCAGTCATTTCATCAAGCGCGGAGGTGTTGTAGTCAAGCGGGATGATCTGGCCATTCGACGAAGCCACCCGCCAAAATATCGCGGCGCGCTGCGCGGCGTTTGCGCGGCTGCCTGCGAGCGAACCGGCGCCCGGGCTGAAGCGGGCCGCGGTCGCCATCGCGCTGGTCGAGCCGGGAGGTGTGGGACGCGGAACGGCGCTGCTATTGACGCTGCGCGCCGCGGGGCTGCGCTCCCACCGCGGTCAATGGGCGTTGCCGGGCGGACGCTGCGACGAGGGCGAGTCGCCCATGATGGCGGCGCTGCGGGAGCTTCACGAAGAGCTCGGCCTTGAACTCACGCGCGGCGCTGTGCTGGGCCTGCTCGACGATTATCCGACGCGCTCCGGCTATCTGATCACGCCCGTCGTGGTGTGGGCGAAGGCGGGCGCGAGCATCTCGCCCAATCCGCAAGAGGTCGCCTCGGTGCATCGCATCGCGCTCGATACTATCGCACAGGCTGATGCCTTCGATTTCACCGCCATTCCAGAGAGTACGCGGCGCGTGATCCGGTTTCGTCACGCCGGAAGATTCATCCACGCGCCGACCGCGGCCCTGATCTACCAGTTCCGCGAAGTGCTGCAGGGGCGCGACACCCGCGTGACTGAGCTGGAACAGCCGGTGTTCGCCTGGAAGTAGGCCATGAATTAAGACGGTCATTGCGAGCGCAGCGAAGCAATCCATCGTGCCACAAAAAGAAAGAATGGATTGCTTCGTCGCGGAGCCTGTCATCGGGCGCGCGTTCGCGCGACCCGTTGGCTCCTCGCAATGACGAGAAAATGTATTGTTGTCCGGCAGTCGGGTTGCGAACATCGCAGCTTTCGACGACCATAGGCAAAACAATAATGCCGGGAGGCCCTGCAAAAATGCGTATCTGGAAGATCTGGCTTTGTGCCGCCGCAATGCTGTTCGGCTTGCCCGTCGCATCGGTTGATGCGCAGGCGCAAGACTTTCCGAACCGGGCCATCACGCTGGTGATTCCGTTCGCGCCCGGCGGCTCTACCTCGATCGTCGGCCGCGTGATCGCCGACAAGATGAGCGAATTGCTTGGCGAGAAAGTCGTGGTCGATAACCGGCCCGGCGCCGGCGGCACCGTCGGCACCAAGGCGGTCGCGAAAAGCGATCCCGATGGCTACACCCTTCTGCTTGGCTACACCGGCACGCTCGCGATCGGACCGTCGCTCTATAAAAATGCCGGCTACGATCCGCGCAAGGATTTTGCGCCGATCGGCCTGATCGGCAACGCGCCGAATTCCCTGGTGGTGCATCCTTCGTTCCCCGCCAAAACCGTGGCCGAGCTGATCGCCTATGCCAAGGCCAATCCCGGCAAGGTCAATTTCGGCTCTGCCGGCGCCGGCACGGCCAGCCACATCACCGGCGAATATTTTGCACGTTCGGCCGGCATCACGCTGGTGCACATTCCCTACAAAGGCACCGGCCCGGCGCTGACCGATCTGTTGGGCGGGCACATCCCGATGGCATTCGCGCCGATCCCGGCTTCGCACGCCAACGTCTCGGGCGGGATGTTGCGCGCGTTGGCGGTAACCAGCACGACCCGCTCCAACCTGCTGCCGGATGTGCCGACGATGGCCGAAGCCGGCCTGTCCGGCTTCGACGCCTCGCTTTATTACGGACTGGTGGCGCCGGCCGGCACGCCGCGCCCCATCATCGACAAGCTCAACAAGCAATTGCGGGCGGCGCTCGCCTCCAGCGAGGTGAAGAAGCAGCTCGGGCTTGACGGTACCGAGATCACGCCGGGCACGCCGGAAGACTATGCCGCCTTCATCGACAAGGATGAGAAGAAATGGTCGCAGCTCGTCAAGGCCAGCGGCGTCGAGCCGGAGTGAACGATTTCGGGCTGACTTGCGCCGCCCGCGCTTGCTAAAACGGTCGCATGCTTCCTCAAGCGATTCGCCGTCCCGGATATTTCGCGCTGGCGCTGCTGCTGATCGCGCCGCAGGCGGCGGCTCTCGAGGCCGCGCCGCTTCCGTCAACGACGGCCGGCGCGATGGCGCAGGCCGCTTCGCCGCAGGCGATCGCGGAATACCGCCGCAAGCTGAAGGAATATCTCGAGGCGCGCGCGGCGTTCGACCAGGAGGCCGACGCCTACTGGAATTCGATCGCCGAGAAGCGGCGCGGCCGCAACGCCAAGCGGCGCGAACGCCAGACCATCACGCTCGACGATTATGTGCTGACACAGCCGCCGGTCTATGCCGGGCCGCGGCGGCCGGTGAACCCGCAGCCCGAGACCGTGGAGCCACGCGAACCCCGGGAGCGCAAGCGCATTCCAATTGTCGCCGATCTCCTCAAGGCCGCCGCGGAGCATTTCCAGTTTGCCCCGCAGCGGCCCGCGGGCGAACTCGAGTTCAAGCGCGCCTATGCCCGCACAGCATCGGCGGCCGGGCTGACGCGCGAGCAGGCGGTGCGGGTCTATTCGTTCGAGACCGGCGGCAACGGCAATCACGACATGCAATCGGGTTTGAGCGCGTCGCGGCCGGGCTCGCGCGCGATCTCGACCGCGGTCGGCTACAACCAGCTGTTGACCACCAACAGCGTCGAGCTGATGGCCGAGCAGGGCCCGGAATTCGTTCGTGCGTTGACGGCAAAGGCCGCGCTTTTGTCCGGCAGCCAGCGCCAGGCGATGGATCGCAAGATCGCGGTGCTGAAGCGGATGGTGGCGCTGGCGCGCTCGGTGCCGGACGAATGGGCGGCGCACGAGAAGATCGGCAATACGCCGCAGGGCTGGGCGATCCATGCCATGGTTCTGGATATCGATGTCGGCCCGTTATTGCAGACCCACAAGCTGCTCACTTCCGTGATCTTCGCCCGCGCCAGGGGTTTTGCGCGCCCGCTCACCGCCGCCGAACTCGAGATGATGAACCTGACCGGCGATGGCACCGGGCTCGACATGGTGACGATGCCGCAGCCGATGCGCGAGCAGGTCCCGACCTCGAATTTCTTCCAGCGCGGAGGCTACGAGCGCAATCCGGTGGCGATCCGCAACAACACCGTGGCGAAACTGCTGGCGGTCACCGACAGCAGGATGGACTCCAACAGCACTCTCTCCGGCGCCAAGGAACTGGCGGCGGCGTTTTAGTATTCACCCTCCCCTGGAGGGGGAGGGTCGGCTCACCATTGAGCGCAGCGAAATGTGAGACGGGGTGGGGTGATCTCTCAACTCGGGCACCGTTCGGAAACGAAAGACCGTCACCTCACCCCGCCGCTCATTTCATTCGAGTCGACCCAGAGAGCGAGCTTCGCTCGTCTCGACCCCTCCAGGGGAGGGTATAGGGCGCGACGATTGTCCCTCACCGCGGGCCGAACATGAACCTGCCGTCGCCCTCGAGGTAGGGGCCGGGACGCATGTAGAGCTGTCCGTTCTGGCCGATGAAGAACAACGTGCCCTTCGGCACCTTCTTCGCGCCCTTCAAGAGCAGGCCGGCATTGTTGGTGCCCATCTTGTAGGAATAGGTCTTGCCCTCCTTGTCGTAGCCGTAACCCATATCCGGCGTCAGCACCCAGGGCGTCGGCGCGGGCGCTTGCGCGAACGCGGACGTCGTCAGCGCGGTAAGCCCGACTGCAATCAATAGGGTCTTTGTCGAAAATCTCGTCATCCTCAGTTCTCCCGGCACCCGATCGGAACGTCGATCCCATCTTGAACAAATCACGAACGCCATCGCCGCGTCAATATCGCGAGTCTATTCGCCGCAGCGCGCCTCCATAAGACTTTAGACTTTGTGATTCCCCGCATCGTTCTTCGCGACTATGTTCCCCTTCCGGTCTAGAACCGGGGTTGGGAAACACGTCATAGGGGCGATTCGGATGAACCACGTCATGAAAATTTGTTTGGGCCTTGCTTTGTCGGGTATGACGCTGGTTCCGCTCGCCCAGGCCGATGAATTCAAGCTCTCCAACAATCAGCGGATTTCCTGCAGCCGGGGCTTGAGTCCGGGAAAACTCAATACCGCGACCTGCAAATCCTACGCCTATCTCTTCAACGTCAAGACGTCAGAATATTTCAGGTGCCAGATCTCGCTGGCGCTGACGCGAGACAACAAGGAAGTGATCAACGTCCAGACCGACGGCGGCTGCACCAAGAGACCCCGCATCTTCGATACCGATTCCAGTTACCAGTTTGACGCCACCGAAACCGAGCCGCCCAACACCAATTCGTTTTTCGGTCCCGGCGGCTATTCGGTATGGGCGGCCGACACGGCAGCGCAGAAACTGCGCGGCTGCATCACCATCTCCTCCGGGCTCGGCTCCGACATCTCGAAGTGCCTGGACATGACCTTTCAGTGAGGGATCCCGCTGCTCCTGATGGTGAGGAGGCGCGCTCCCGGCAGCGCACTTGCGCTGTCCGGTGCGCCGTCTCGAACCATCAGGCCCCGATGCTACTCATCGTTCGAGACGCGGCCAACGGGTCCGCGCGAAGCGCGGCCCGACGATAAACTCCGACGCTGCTCTTCAGGATGAGGGCAGGATGATGCGTCATTCGGGCCACGATTGCCGAAATCATACAGGGAGACGTCGATGGATCGGCTCAAGGGAAAGATCGCGCTGGTGGTCGGCGCTGGCTCGATCGGGCCCGGCTGGGGCAATGGCAAGGCGACCGCGGTGACCTTTGCGCGCGAGGGCGCGCAGGTGTTTTGCGTCGATCGCAACGGCGCCGCCGCGGAGGAAACCGCTGAGATCATCGCCTCGGAAGGCGGCAAGGCGGCCGCGTTCACATCGGATGTTTCCCGCGCCGGCGATGTCGAGGCGATGGTCGCGGCATGCCTCAAGACCTATGGCCGCATCGACGTGCTCGACAACAATGTCGGCATTGCCGAGACGGGCAACGTGGTCGAAGTGTCGGAGGCCGATTGGGACCGCGTGTTCGCGGTCAATCTCAAGAGCGCGTTCCTCGCCATGAAGCACGTCATCCCGGTGATGGCGCGGCAGGGCGGCGGCTCGATCGTCAATATCTCCTCGATCGCCTCGATCCGTCATCTCGGCATTTCCTATGTCAGCTATGCCACGACCAAGGCCGCGATGAACCAGATGACGCGCGCCACCGCGGTCGAGTTCGCGGCCAAACATATCCGCGTCAACGCCATCCTGCCGGGCCTGATGAAAACGCCGATGGTCGAGCATTCCGCCGGCCTTGCGGCGAGCTATGCTGCGGGCAACGTCGAAGAGATGTGGCGCGCTCGCGACGCGCAGGTGCCGATGGGGCACATGGGCGAAGCCTGGGATGTGGCCAACGCGGCGCTGTTTCTCGCCTCCGACGAATCGAAATACATCACCGGCATCGAGCTGGTGGTCGACGGCGGCGTCACGCTGAAGGTGAGTTAGCTCGATTTTCAACCGCCGTCATTCCGGGACACGCGGCTTCGCGTGGACCCGGAATCCATACTCCCGATGGTGGTTATGGATTCCGGGCTCGCTCGCTTTGCTCGCGCCCCGGAATGACAGTAATCAAGAACAGGCCAATTGCGCCCTTGAAACGATGCCGCTTCCTGTGACAATGCGAGATCATCGCCGCGTCACTATGGCCGGGCCCGTCCCGGCCGTGGATGACGGGAACGAGGTGACGGAGCGGGAGCGAGACCAATGAGCATCCAGGACAACAGCCGCTATCAACAGGTCTATGCCCGCTCGCTGGCCGATTCCGAAGGGTTTTGGAGCGAGGCGGCGCGCGAGATCGACTGGATCGAGCCCGCGAAGAAAATCTTCGATCCGGCAAGCGGTCCCTACGGCCGCTGGTTTTCCGGCGCCGTGGTCAACACCTGCTACAATGCGCTCGACCGCCATGTCGCGGGCGGACGCGCCGGCCAGGTGGCGCTGATCCACGACTCGCCGCTCACCAACAAGATCGCGAAATTCACCTATGCCGAACTCTTGAAAGAGGTGCAGGCGCTCGCCGCCATCATGGCCGATTTCGGGGTGGCAAAAGGCGACCGCGTCATCCTCTATATGCCGATGGTGCCGGAAGCCGTGGTCGCGATGCTGGCCTGCGCGCGGATCGGCGCGGTGCATTCGGTGGTGTTCGGCGGGTTCGCGGCGAAGGAGCTGGCGACCCGGATCGAAGATGCAAAACCAAAACTGATCTTTTCGGCGAGCTGCGGGCTCGAGCCCGGCCGCATCGTGCAATACAAGCCGCTGCTCGACGAGGCGATCAGGCTCGCCAGCGCCAAGCCCGAGGCCTGCATCATCCTGCAGCGGCCGCAGCAATCCTGCGAGCTCACCGCGGGGCGCGATCACGACTGGGCGAGATTGCGCAGCCAGGCCATCGCGGCGAAAAAATCCGCCGATTGCGTGCCCGTGCTTGCCACCGATCCGCTCTACATCCTCTACACCTCGGGCACCACCGGCATACCCAAAGGTGTGGTGCGCGACAATGGCGGGCATCTGGTGGCGCTGAAATGGTCGATGTTCAATCTCTACGGCGTCAAGCCCGGCGAGATCTGGTGGTGCGGCTCCGACATCGGCTGGGTGGTCGGCCACAGCTACATCGTCTACGGGCCGCTGATCCATGGCGCGACCTCGATCATGTATGAGGGCAAGCCGGTCGGCACGCCCGACGCCGGCGCGTTCTGGCGGCTGATCTCCGAACACAAGGCGGTGGCGCTGTTCACCGCGCCGACCGCATTCCGCGCCATCAAGAAGGAAGACCCGGACGGCAAGTTCATCAGGCAATACGACCTTTCAAAATTCCGCACGCTGTTTCTGGCCGGCGAGCGCGCCGATCCGCCGACGGTGGAATGGGCCGAAGCGCAATTGAAGGTGCCGGTGATCGATCACTGGTGGCAGACCGAAACCGGCTGGTGCATCGCCGGCAATCCGATGGGCTTGGGCATGCTGCCGGTGAAGCACGGCTCGCCGACGGTGCCGATGCCGGGCTATCAGGTCGATGTGGTCGATGAAGCCGCAAAGCCGTTGCCCGCGGGCACCATGGGCTCGATCGTCGTAAAACTGCCGATGCCGCCGGGCTGTCTGCCGACGCTCTGGGAGCAGGACGAGCGCTTCAAGGAAGCGTACCTCACCGAATTCCCCGGCTACTACAAAACCTCCGACGCCGGCTACAAGGACGAGGATGGCTATGTCTGGGTGATGGGCCGCACCGACGATATCATCAACGTCGCCGGCCACCGGCTCTCCACCGGCGGCATGGAGGAGATTCTGGCTTCGCATCCCGACGTCGCCGAATGCGCGGTGCTCGGCGTCAGGGACGCGATCAAGGGCGAGGTGCCCTGCGGCTTCGTGGTGCTGAAGGCCGGCGTGACCAAAAGCCATGCCGATGTCGAAAAGGAGATCGTGGCGCTGGTGCGCGACAAGCTCGGTCCCGTGGCGGCGTTCAAACTTGCGATCACGGTGGCGCGGCTGCCGAAGACGCGTTCGGGCAAGATCCTGCGCGGCACCATCAAGAAGATCGCCGACGGCGAGCCCTGGGCGATGCCCGCCACCATCGAGGATCCAAAAGTGCTGGACGAAATCGGCGCCGCGCTGAAGGGCAGGGTGTGAGGGAAGTCTGTTGGCCTCACCCAAGCGCTGGTCACATGGTGTCGTCATTGCGAGCCAACGGGTCGCGCGAACGCGCGCCCGATGACAGGCTCCGCGAAGCAATCCATTTCTCCACGCAAAGAAAGAATGGATTGCTTCGTCGCCAGCGCTCCTCGCAATGACGACGGAGGGGCTTACTCCTCCGCGATCAGAAATTGCCTTTATTTCGATGGATTGCCGGGTCAAGCCCGGCAAATCGAAACAACCATGGAAATCGGCGCATGCGACGCAACTCCGCACAATTGCTGATCGCGCTCATCCTCGCCACCCCGCTGCTTGCAGGCTGCCTTGAGCGGGGAAAGCCAACCATCGTCGATACAAGCGGCGACGACGATGCGATCTGCCGCGCCAACAATGTCGCCGCCGGCTCGAGCGAATATGTCGCCTGCCGCAGGGATCGCGACGTCGTGCGCAACAACGCCACCGCGCGCGCCGACCGCCGCCAGCGCGATCTCGGCGAATACATGCTGAACCACCCCGACCGCCCGTAACTGGATAACCCGTCATTGCGAGGAGCAAAGCGACGAAGCAATCCATGGCTCCGTCATTCCGGGGCGATGCGAAGCATCGAGCCCGGAATCTCGAGATTCCCCGATGTGCAATTGCACATCTGAGGTCTGGTGCTGGCGCACAATCCCGGAATGACGAAGAATGGATTGCTTCGTCGCTTTGCTCCTCGCAATGACGAGGATGGAACGCCGTGCTTCGTCCCGAGCGCATCCTCAAAGGATAAGGTTTCGTGCCACGCCGTTACCAGTGTATGATCGACGCGCAATCCGGAGGTCATCATGAATGAAGACGTCTTCAACGCCAGCCTGCGCAAATTTCTGAAAAAGGTCGGCATCACCTCGCAGCGCGAAATCGAAAAGGCGGTGCGCGACGCGCTGGAATCCGGCCGCCTCAAGGGCAACGAAAAACTGCCGGCCAAAATCGTTCTCACCGTCGGCGGCGTCAACCTCGCCCACGAGGTCAAGGACGAGATCGAACTGGGGTAGGCCGCGGCGCGCAAATCGGCGGGTTCGGCGCCTCATCTGCCACCGTCGTCGGTGGACAAAAACGCCGTCTTTGGTAAGCTACTCCATGTTGAACGATAGAGATCAGGTCGTCTAAGGAACACTCCCGCGGACGGAATTCCGATTCCATTCGCGGAGGGTCAGCAGCAGACGTTGTGTCTCTCCACACACTCGCAGCAGACGATGCGTGAGCCGGCCTGGATACTACGTGCCGTAGTTGAAGGCGTGAAGTTTTGTCCGAGAGCCGGATGAGGGGAATCCGCCTATCCGGTTCGTGCCGGCAACGATCCCAAGCTGAAGATTGGGGACACCGCGATGGTACCCGAGATGCGGAAGACCGGAATCGACGTCGTTGGCGATATGGCCTGGGGTACCCATTTTTGTCTCTTCTATGAGACAAAAAGGGATCTCCTCGACACGATGATCTCATACTGCAAGACTGGATTGGAAAGCGAGGAGTTCTGCCTGTGGGTTGTTGCCGAGCCCTTGACAATCGAAGAAGCCATGGATGCGCTGAAAGACGCGATGCCTGACCTTGATCGATACCTGGCGGATCCCAGCATTGAAATTGTCTCGGCCCGCGACTGGTATCTGCAGGATGGCACGTTCGATCTCAAGAGGGTAACAGGCCGTTGGCATGAGAAACTCGCTCACGCATCGGCCAGAGGTTACGCCGGCGTGAGAGTGACCGGGGATACGGCCTGGTTGGAAAAGAAGGACTGGAAAGACTTCTGCGAATACGAAGAGGGTCTCAACGAGGCTATCGCCAATCGGCACCTGGCCGTGCTGTGCACGTACCCCATTGCGACCTGCGGAGCTGTTGAAGTCCTGGATGTGACGCGTACACACCAGTTTGCCCTGGCAAGGCGGCACGGGAGTTGGGACGTCATCGAAACCGCCGGGCACAAGCAGGCCAAGGCCGAAATCAAGCGGCTCAATGAGGAGCTCGAACAACGTGTCGTGGAACGGACCAGCCAACTGATGCTGGCCTCGGAAGCGTTGCGCGAGGCGCAGACGGAGCTCGCGCATGTCAATCGCGTAACGACGATGGGGCAGCTTGCGGCCTCGATTGCGCATGAAGTCAACCAGCCGATCGCCGGCGTGGTGACCAACGCCGATGCGGCTTTGCGCTGGCTTGGCCACCGGCCTCCCGATCTGGAGAAAGTTCAGTACTCCCTCGATGAGATCATTAAGGACGGCAATCGAGCCGGCGACGTTATCGGCCGGATACGCGCCCTCATCAAGAATGTGCCCCCGCGGAAGGATCGCCTGGAGATCAACGAAGCGATCCTCGAGATCATTGCCCTGACCCATGGCGAAGCGGTGAAGAACAGCGTCTCGTTGCAGACGCAACTCGCGGCCGGCTTGCCGCTCATTCAAGGAGATCGAGTCCAACTGCAACAAGTGATCCTTAACCTGATCGTCAACGCCGTCGAAGCGATGAGCGGCGTCAGCGAGGGGTCGCGAGAGTTGCTGATCAGCACCGGGAAAGATTCGAGTGGGGTGCTCGTCGCGGTGCAGGATTCCGGCCCGGGGCTGAACCCGAAGAGCTTTGACCGCCTGTTCGACGCATTTTACACGACCAAGCCCGGCGGCATGGGCATGGGACTATCGATCTGCCGTTCGATCGTCGAAGCTCACGGGGGACGGATATGGGCCTCTCGCACCGCCGGCCCGGGCGCGACCGTTCAGTTCACCCTGCCCTGTGGGTGAGAGTGTGCAAACGTGAAACTACGCTAGTCGTCACCCCCGGCATCGTGAACGGTAGTCGCGGTGCTGTGTCGGAGAATAACGCTGTTTGAAAATTTGTCCGAAGCGATGCGCTGAGCCCGAGCGCGCCACATGCTGTGTGTCGTCCTCGCGAACGCGAGGACCCATAACCACCACCGTCTGTTGGAGTTACAAGCCGTCGGTCATCGTGCCAAAGCGCGCCGCCGCGGCGTGATGGGTCCCCGCTCCCCGTGCGCAATTGCGCACTAGGCGGGGACGACTTTGAGAGATGACAGCCGAGTGGCGCCTACTCCTCTTCCGCCTTCTTCCCGCCGATGGTCTTCAGCTTGGCGAACACGGCATCGACATTGAGATCGTCGCGCTGCTTTTCGGTCGGCTCGAATTCCGGCTCTTTCCGGGTGGTCTCGGAGGCTGGCAGCAGCGTGGCCCCGCCGTAAGCGGTGTCGGCCGGCTTCTCCTTGGCCGCGCGCTGCACCTCGAAATCGAGTTCGATCTGCGAGCACAGGCCGAGCGTCACCGGGTCCATCGGCGTCAGCGTCGAGGCGTTCCAGTGGGTGCGGTCGCGCACGCTGGCAATCGTGGTCTTGGTGGTGCCAACCAGCCGCATGATCTGCGCGTCCTTCAGTTCGGGATGGTTGCGCACCAGCCACAGGATCGCGCTCGGCCGCTCATGGCGGCGCGACACCGGCGTGTAGCGCGGGCCCTTCTTCTTGGCCTGCGGCGGCAGCGTCACCTTGCTCTCGCCGAGCTTGAGCCGGTAGTTCGGGTCCTTCTCGCCCTTTTCGATCTCGTCGCGGGTCAATTGACCGGTCGAAATCGGGTCCATGCCCTTGATGCCCTGGGCGGCGTCGCCGTCGGCGATGGCACGAACCTCGAGCGGATGCATCTTGGTGAAATCCGCCACCTGATCGAAGGTCAGCGCGGTATTGTCGACAAGCCACACGGCCGTCGCTTTTGGCATCAGCGGTGCATTGCTCATGGCAAATCTCCTTTGCGCTTCGCCCACCTCTTTTTGAAGGCGAAGCCGTGGTCATCAGCGATGACGGGAATTACGGCCCTATATAGGCCGTCGGGGGCTGCCCACGCAATGGGCTGCTAATCGGTCTTGACACCGCCCGAAACCAGTCCCAAGTGCTTAGCCGAATTGACCGTTCCCTGCCCGGCGGCGAGGGGTGATTCGGTCCGAGACCCTTCCCATGCAGGCAAAAAAACCCCTGAAAATCGTGCTTTGCTCGCCGCGGGGCTTCTGCGCCGGGGTGGTGCGGGCGATCGATACCGTGGAGCGGGCGCTCACCATCTATGGCGCCCCGGTCTATGTCCGCCACGAGATCGTCCATAACCGCTACGTCGTCGACAGCCTGAAGACAAAAGGCGCGATTTTCGTCGAGGAACTGGCTGAAATCCCCGACAATACCGATGCACCGGTGGTGTTTTCCGCCCACGGGGTTCCAAAATCCGTGCCGGCCGACGCCAAGGCGCGCAATTTCTTCTCGCTGGACGCCACCTGCCCGCTGGTCACCAAGGTGCACCGCGAGGCCGCGATTCATTTCAAGCGCGGCCGCGAAATCCTGCTGATCGGGCATTCGCATCATCCGGAAGTCGTCGGCACGCTGGGGCAACTGCCGCCGGGCGCGGTGACGCTGATCGAAACCGCGGAAGATGCCGCCAGCTTCACGCCGAAGGATCCCGACAATCTCGCCTTCGTCACCCAGACCACGCTGTCGATCGACGACACCGCCGAGATCGTCGCGATGCTGAAGGAGCGGTTTCCGAACATCTCCGGCCCGCACAAGGAAGACATCTGCTACGCCACCACCAACCGCCAGCTCGCCGTGAAGAAGGTGGCGCCGGTGGTCGATGCCCTGATCGTGGTCGGCGCGCCGAACTCGTCGAATTCGCAGCGCCTGCGCGAGGTCGCCGAGCGCGAGGGTTGCCCGATCGCGGTGCTGGCGCAGCGCGCCAGCGATCTCGACTGGTCGAAATTCGACGGCATCAAGACGCTCGGCATCACCGCGGGCGCCTCGGCGCCGGAAGTGATCGTCGAGGAGATCATGGGTGCGTTCGCCGAGCGCTACGACCTGCATGTGGAAACGGTCTCGGCCGCGGAAGAGAACGAATTCTTTCCGTTGCCGCGCTCGCTGCGGCCCGACGCGGCGTAAATCCGATGGCGGTTTATACCGACGTCGCCGCCGACGAGCTTGCGGAATTTCTGGACCAATACGATATCGGCGAACTCTTGTCCTACAAGGGCATCGCCGAGGGCGTCGAGAATTCCAACTTCCTGCTGCACACCACGTCCGGATATTTCATCCTCACCCTGTACGAGAAGCGCGTCGCCAAAGGTGACCTGCCGTTCTTTCTCGGCCTGATGACGCATCTCGCCTCGCGCGGCATCAGCTGTCCGCAGCCGGTCAAGAACAAGGGCGGCGAGCCGCTCGGCAGCCTGGCCGGCCGGCCGGCGGCGATCATCACGTTTCTGGAAGGCATCTGGCCGCGCAAGCCCAACCCCACGCACTGCGCCGGGGTCGGTCAGGCGCTGGCGAGAATGCATCTGGCGGGGCGCGATTTCGCCATGGTACGCGCCAACGCGCTGGCGGTGTCGGGCTGGCGTCCGCTGTTCGAACAGGCCGCATCCCGGGCCGATGAATTGCAGCACGGCCTGCGCGCGTTCATCGAGGCCGAGCTCGATCATCTGGAGAGCAATGTCTGGCCGAAGAATTTGCCGGCAGGGGTGATTCACGCCGATCTGTTTCCGGACAACGTTTTCTTCCTCGGCGAGCGGGTGTCCGGCATCATCGATTTCACCTTTGCCTGCAACGATATGCTCGCCTATGACGTCGCGATCTGTCTTAACGCCTGGTGCTTCGAAAGCGACTATTCCTTCAACGTCACCAAGGCGCGCGCCTTTCTCAACGCCTATGGCCGCGAGCGGCAATTGTCGGACGCCGAGCAGAATGCGCTGCCGCTGCTGGCGCGGGGCGCTGCGCTGCGCTTCCTGCTGACGCGGCTGGTCGATTCTCTCAACGTTCCGCCGGGCGCGCTGGTGCGGCCGAAGGATCCGATCGAATATGTCCGCAAGCTGCGCTTCCAGCAGGGCGTCGCCAGCATGCGCGACTACGGCGTCGCGGCCTCGGGGCTGGTGGCGTGAGTTCACTGCCCTCTGTCACCATTCACACCGACGGCGCCTGCTCGGGCAATCCCGGCCCCGGCGGCTGGGGCGCGATCCTGAAATTCGGCGACGTCGAAAAGGAATTGAAGGGCGGCGAGACCCATACCACCAACAACCGCATGGAGTTGATGGCGGCGATCTCCGCGCTGGAAGCGCTGAAAAAACCCTGCACGGTCGATCTTTACACCGACAGCCAGTATCTGCGTCAGGGCATCACCGGCTGGATCCATGGCTGGAAGAGGAACGGCTGGCGCACGGCGGACAAGAAGCCGGTCAAGAACGTCGATCTGTGGCAGCGGCTCGATGCCGCGCTGAAGACCCATGACGTGCGCTGGCACTGGGTCAAGGGCCATGCCGGCCACGACGTGAACGAACGCGCCGATCAATTGGCCCGCGACGGCATCGCGATGGCGCGACTGAAGCAGAGGATGGAGGATTGATAACCGCTGTCGTCACGCCTGCACTTTCGTCGCCACCCGCACACTCTCGTCATCACCCGCGAAGGCGGGTGATCCAGTATTCCAGAGATGGCGATGATAAATCGCGAGGCCGCGGCGTACTGGATCGCCCGGTCAAACCGGGCGATGACGAGTACTTCTGTACTGCGAAATGAGTCCTACAGCTGTCCCAGCAGCGTATCGCCGCCGGAGACCTCGACCTTGCCGGGCGCCGGCTCGAGATTGAGTTTCTTGACCACGCCGTCATCGACCAGCATCGAGTAGCGCTTGGAGCGGATGCCGAGCCCGTTGCCGGAAGCATCGAGCTCCATGCCGATCGCCCTGGTGAATTCGGCGTTGCCGTCGGCCAGGAAGGTGGCCTCATCGCGCTGGTCGGTGTCGCGCTTCCACGCGTTCATGACGAAGGCGTCATTGACGGAAACGATCGCGATCGTGTTCACGCCCTTGTCCTTGATGGCGTAGGCGTTGAGAAAAATGCTCGGCAGATGCATCTTGTGGCAGGTGCCGGTGTAGGCGCCGGGCACCGCGAACAGGGCGACCTTCTTGCCCTTGAAGACATCGTCGGTGGTCTTGACCTGCGGACCTTCCGCCGTCATCACGCGAAATTTTGCCTCCGGCAGCTTGTCGCCAACTTGGATGGTCATCGTCAATTCTCCATAACTGTGCGGAGGTTTCTTAAAGCATTTTTCTGCTGATTGGAAACCGGTTCACCGCTGTTTGATGGGCAGCCGTCATTCCGGGGCGCGAAGCGAACCCGGAATCTCGAGATTCCCCGATGCGCATTGCGCGTCTGAGGTCTGGTGTTAACGCAGCATCCCCGGAATGACCGAGGACTGGTTTGCTTCGTCGCTTGCGCTCCTCGCAATGACGGCCGTGAAATCAGGCCGCCGCGGCCTTCTTTTCATCGCGCAATTCGCGGCGCAGGATCTTTCCGACATTGGTCTTCGGCAGGTCGGTCCTGAACTCGATCTGCTTCGGCACCTTGTAATTGGTCAGTTGCGTGCCGCAGTACTTGATGATGTCTTCGGCGGTGACGTTCGGGTCCTTCGTCACGACAAACGCCTTGACGGCTTCGCCCGAGCGCGGGTCCTCGACGCCGATCACGGCGCACTCCAGCACCCCGGGATGAGACGCGATCACCTCCTCGATCTCGTTGGGATAGACGTTGAAGCCCGAGACCAGGATCATGTCCTTCTTGCGGTCGACGATCTTGGTGTAGCCGTCCGGTGTCATCACGCCGATATCGCCGGTGCGGAAATAGCCGTCGGCCGTCATCACCTTTGCGGTTTCGTCCGGCCTGTTCCAGTAACCCACCATCACCTGGGGTCCCTTGGCGCAGA
>WNFT01001911.1_pt1 | contig 17715 bp, 13 predicted proteins | sample 5400191 | NCBI WGS metagenome assembly WNFT01 (sample SAMN13153359, study PRJNA577476) | soil metagenome | isolation source: 80 cm saprolite under Madrone tree | place: USA:California | collected 2016-06-14 | reverse complement strand
CGTCTTCAATTGGGAGCGTGACGATGAGGTATGGCGCTACGATCCACACCGTCCGTTTTCAAAGAACTTTGCGGACTTCCTGCCGCTTTTTGAGCGCAACTATGTACGTGGCAATGGGCGACAATACTGGTTCATCATTGAGGATGAGCAGCATACGCCGATTGGCACCATCACCTACTTCAACGTTGACTATCGCCTGCGCCAGGCTGAGGTCGGGCTAGGTCTGGGTGACAAGACCCGCTGGGGCCAGGGATACGGACCAGAGGCAATCCGCACACTGGTACGTTACCTGTTTAGTTCTGCCAGCCTGGTGCGCATCTACGCGGAGACTGCAGTAGCCAATCGACCGGCTCGCCGGGCCTTCGCCAAGGCCAACTTTGTCGAGGTTGGCCAAATTTACGATCCTCGTAGCTCAGGTGAACCCTGGATAGAATTAGAAATCTGGAAGAATAGGAGTTTTGCTGAACCATGAGTACACCAATCGATCCCACTATTTTCCTGGCCTACGATGTACGTGGCATTTACGGCCAGAATATGACCGACGAGGTTGCCTACCACATTGGACGTGCCGCTGCTCAATACTTGCAAGTGCCTGAGATCGCCGTAGGGCGCGATATGCGCCTTTCATCCCCCCAGTTGGCCCAGGCCTTGCTGCGCGGCATCACCGACCAGGGTGTCAACGCGGTCGATCTCGGCATGACGACGACCGACGAACTGTATTTTGCTGTGGGTAAGTTTGACTACCCCGCTGGCGCGATGATTACTGCTTCGCACAATCCCCGCCAATACAATGGCATGAAATTCTGTCGTGCCCAGGCCTTTCCGATCAGCCTGGATACCGGCCTGGCCGATATTCGCGATCTGGCCGTACGCGGCGAATTCTCCGAGCCTGCACACAAAGGGACCGTGACGAAGCGCGATGTGCTTGATGACTATGTCGCGCACGCCCTCTCGTTCATCGATGTCAGCAAGGTGAGACCGCTCAAGGTCGTGATTGATGCGGGTAACGGCATGGCCGGTATGGTGATGCCACGAGTGTTCGAACATCTTCCCTGCGAGCTTGTTCCGCTTTACTTTGAACTGGATGGTTCCTTCCCTCATCATCCGGCCAGCCCCATTGAGCCTGAGAACATGGTAGATTTGCAAAAGAAGGTGCGCGAGGTAGGAGCCGACCTGGGCGCAGCCTTCGATGGCGATGCCGACCGCATGTTCCCGGTGGATGAGCACGGCAATGTGGTCGATGGCTCGATGGTGACGACCATCGTGTCAAACAGCCTGCTGCGCAAGCATCCCGGTTCGACCATTCTCTACAACCTGATCGTCTCCAAGAGCGCACCCGAGCTCATCAACAAGCTAGGGGGCACCGCGGTGCGCACTCGCGTGGGGCATTCGTACATCAAGGCGGAGATGCGCCGGACGAATGCTATCTTCGGGGGCGAGCACTCCGGCCATTTCTACTTCCGTGACAACTGGTATGCCGACTCTGGCTTGATCGCTTTGCTGCTTATATTGGAACTCGTTTCTGTCGAGGGCAAGCCGCTCTCCGAGCTGCTCAAGCCGCTGGATCACGGTGTACGCAGCGGCGAGATCAATACCAGGGTGAGTAACGTGCAGGATAAGCTGCATGCGTTGGAAGAACGTTTTGGCAAAGAGGCCCAGTCGGTGGATCGCCTGGATGGTCTGACACTGGACTTCGGTGACTGGTGGTTCAATGTGCGTGGTTCCAACACAGAGCCGTTGTTGCGCTTGAATGTTGAGGCCAATAGCTGGAAGTTGATGGAGCAGAAGCGCGAAGAGGTGCTTGAGGTGATACGAGGGTAGCTTGCCCTCTCTTCTCTCTCGTTTGCCAATCTCCAAATTTATGGTGGTTGTCTCTACATTCTTCGGGGTGATGCAGGGTTCACCCCGAAGAATAGAGAATCTGGTGGTTGTCTCTATTGACAGCGCAAGCTCTAGTGCTTATAATCAGCACAGTTCATTGTTGTCCTTTACTACGCTGACAAGGGACAACCATTCCTGTTAGATATATTGTCGTAAGGTAACTACTCAGGTGTCTGATTCCTCGCCGCCTGCGTCGGCTCGCGTCTTTTTTGCTGCGGGCATTGCCGCCTGCGGCGGCAATGCCCGCAGCAAAAAAAACCTTGCGAACCACCGAAGGTGGTGAGGAGTCCTGAGTAGTTACGTCGTAAGTTTATCGGATCAAAAGCTAAGTTGGTGAGATTTGCGGGATATCTAACGTATTATCGTAAGGGGGGATAACGGTTTCGTGAGTCAGCTTTGACTGCTTCCTCCCTACAAAAAGGATCTCTACCTGTATTTTCTATCATGAAGGAGGATGACTTCATTATGCGGAGAAATCGATCACGCATTATGGCGTTGGCAATGGGCATATCCCTGTTGCTAGCAATCCTGGCTGCCTGTGGTTCAGGCACCACGACCACCACCACGACGGGTAGTGGTGGGAATACACCTGCTGCTACCGGTTCTACGACCATCAAGATTGCTACCGATCTACCTGTGTCTGGCAAAGACGCGAGCAGTGGCAAGCCAGCCGAGGATGGTGCGCACCTGGCTGTCGATCAAGCTAATGCCAATCATACCATTCCTGGCTATACCCTGGTGTTTGACCCCCAAGATGATGTTGGACCTGCTGGCATCCATGACCCGGCAGTGGGTTCGCAGAACGTGCGCGCACTGATTGGCGATGCGCTGGTGGCTGGCATCGTGGGACCGTTTAACAGTAACGTAGCTAAGGCGGAGATGCCGGTTACCAACCAGGCTCCCCTTGCCCAAATTAGCCCGGCCAATACGAATCCCTGCCTCACCAAAGAGGGGGCAGCTGTCGGATGTACCGGTGCCAACGACCTGGTGCCGACCTTGCGCCCAACCGGCAAAGTCAACTACTTCCGCATTGCTACCACGGATGATCACCAAGGCCCAGCCGGCGCGGACTACCTCTATAAGACCCTGAAGTACACGAAGGTCTATGTCATCGACGATGCGGAGACCTATGGCGTCGGAATTGCAGATTCCTTCAGTAAGGAGTGGACCTCTCTTGGTGGAACGGTGCTTGGGCGCAGTAGCGAGCCGAGTACGACTACCTCGTATCTGTCGCTACTCACTCAGATTGCTGCGAAGCATCCTGACGTGATCTACTTTGGCGGCCTTGATTCTACCGGAGGTATATTGAGCCGCCAGCAGATGCTGCAAGTTCCTGCGCTGAAAAATACTGCATTCGCCGGTGGGGATGGTCTCGTAACGAGCACCTTTTCCAAGACCATTGGACTGAATAGCGGTGGTCCCGTCTATGGTACCGTTGCAACCATAGATGTGGCGCAAGTGCCGACGGCGACGACGTTCATCCAGCAGTACAATGCCGCCTATGGGGCTGCCAACTTTGGAGCATACAGCGCTGCAGGCTATGACTGTGCCAATATCCTGATCCAAGCGATCAAGACAGCGCTGGCCAATGGGGCGCACACACCGAAGGATTCAAGCGATGTTGCTGGAGCTAAGGCCTTCCGCCAGGCGGTGATTAACGCGATCCAGGGCATCTCTTTTGATGGCATCCTGGGGCATCAAGCCTTTGATTCCAATGGTGATACCACCGACAGGGTCATCACGATCTATAAGGTTGGTGCTAATCCGCCCGGCAAGCCCGCGAGCACCCCTGGCTGGAATCCCGTATCGACGGTGACGCTATCGTGATGATCACGGATGGTGTGCTGTCCTGGCGTAGGTATGAGTCGAATAGTTGTGCCATCTAGCTCATAGATCAGGCGGGGGGGTAGTCGGCACGTATGTGCGGTAAGACTACTCCCCCACTTGCTATTTGATCTTGTAATGTTGTATATATCTTGTATATTTCAGGAAGGAGGGGAAACGACACACTATGACACTAATCTTGCAGGAACTGGTTGTCGGGATCACCACGGGGGCAATTTACGCGCTTATTGCCCTGGGGTACACGATGGTCTATGGTATCATCGAGCTGATTAACTTTGCTCACGGCGACATCTTCATGATCGGCACATTTGTCTCGATCGCTATTTTTGGCTTGTTCGGCATTACCTCAACATCACAGCCTACGGGCTTGACGCTCGCGAGTATCCTGATTGTTACGTGCCTGGTTTCGATGCTTGTGTGTGCGGTGCTGGGAGTGGTGATTGAACGTGTGGCATATCGTCCCCTGCGCAATTCTCCGCGTCTTGCTCCGCTGATCTCAGCCATCGGTGTCTCGTTGATTCTAGAAGATGTTGGCAAACTCTGGAAGGGTATCACCTTCGTCACCTTTCCACAAATTTTCCCCCAGATTACCTTTAGCCTGGGGCCGATAACTATTAGCGGTGTCAATCTACTCGTGATCCTCGTTGCGCTTGTGCTGATGGTTGCCCTGCAGTGGCTGGTTACCAGCACGCGTATAGGGCGTGCCATGCGTGCCGTGGCGCAGGACCGTGAGGCGGCGGCGCTGATGGGTGTGAACGTCGACCGCATCATCGCCATCACCTTTTTTATCGGCGCTGCCCTTGCGGGAGCGGCAGGCTTCATCTATGGCTTGCAATACGGCAGTACGATTTTCTATATTGGTTTCCAACTTGGTCTGATAGCCTTTACGGCGGCGGTCCTTGGAGGTATCGGCAACCTTGTTGGCGCTATGCTCGGAGGTGTGCTGATCGGTATAATTGGGGCTCTGGCTTCTCTGATACCCGACTCCATATTGCCGCATGGTGGTGACGCCTGGCAAGAGGCCATCATTTTTGCTATTCTCATATTAATCCTGGTCTTCCGGCCTTCTGGCCTCCTCGGCCAGCAGGTGCCTGAGAAAGTGTAAAGGACGGAAGCATGATTCGAGGCTATGAACATATTCCGTCGGAAGTGAGGTGATGCCACTGTGTCTACGTCAATAGGCTCCGGTATGCTGCTTCCAGCGCCCGATACGCGCAAGTTGTTGATTAAATGGATCGTGGCCCTGCTTGTACCTGTGGCCGTGTTTACCTTCTGGAGTGGTGAATCTATCATCAATGCGGTGATCTCGCCTGCAACCGCTAGCGGTGGTGTTCCGACCGATCCGGTGTCACTGATTCAAGCCGCTATTTTTACCACCGCCTTCTATGTTGCTGTGCTTTTGCTCGCTGGCTACCTGGTAGCAGCTGATAGTGGCCGTCGCGGCATGGTCGAATTGTGGATAGATGTGCTCATCTTTGCATTGGCCCCTCTCGTGCTTGTGATTCTCTTCGGCCTGATTATTGGCCTTGCGCTGTGTGCCGTCGTCTGGCCTGCGTACTTGTACGGGCGCAGTCTCGTGCGCAAAGCGCGTCACTATACGCCCCCTCCGCCACTGGAAAGCCTGAAAGTTATGGATGCCGAGCAGCGCTCTGCATTAATGAGCCGCGCCACGGCAGGAGGCTTCTGGTTTGGGGTTGCGTTCGCTGTCGTTTCCTTGATCGTTGATCTCGTCTATTTCTTCACCGGTTCGTTGCCGTCGATCCTGCTGATCTGGGCGATTATTCGTACGCTCATTCTACCTGTTGCTGGCTATTTTCTGGGGCGGCTTGCTGGTGTGATCGCCCTGCGCCGCGCACTTCCTCAAAGGGAAAATGGCAACGGCGGAAATGGCATAGGCGGAGGTAGGAACCGTTTGAGCAGACGACAACAACTGGCGACACTTTCTACTACTCGCGCCAGTGAAGAGGCGAAGGACCTGGTGCCCAACGATTTGCCTTTGAGAAGTAGCGGTGCGCAGCGTTTTTACCTGATACTGCTCGTGGCCTTTGTGCTCTTCTACCCTGTGCTCGATCCTTTCTTGTTCGGCTCCGGCACAGATGGTCGCCTGGCCGGGTATGGGGACGCGGGCTACTATGTGATTCTGGCACTCGGTCTCAACATCGTCGTGGGTTTTGCCGGACTGCTCGATCTTGGCTATGTGGCCTTCTTTGCCATTGGCTCATATGCCTGGGGCATGGTTGGCTCAACGCAGTTCGGTCTAATCACAGGCGTCCTTGTGAATCCCCAGATCTGGCCCTGGTTCTTCTGGCCAATGCTGCTGGGAGCTGCTCTCATTGCAGCTTTCTGGGGAGTATTACTTGGCGCGCCAACGCTGCGCTTACGCGGTGACTACCTGGCGATTGTGACGCTCGGCTTCGGTGAGATTGTCCCTGTTGTCTTTAGGGAACTGGATAAATATACCAACGGCGTCAATGGCATTGTTGGTGTCTACTCGCCAGCGTTCCCCGGCGCCGATTGGACCACCTCAACGCCATATTACTATCTGATTTTGGCCCTGATCGTACTCGTAATCTTTGCCAATATCCGCCTGCGCGACTCGCGGCTGGGTCGCGCCTGGGTCGCTATCCGTGAGGATGAAATCGCCGCCGCCTCTTCGGGCGTCAACCTCGTGAGTACCAAGTTGTTCGCCTTTGCCGCAGGCGCATTCTTCGCAGGCATCGCGGGGGCCTATCACGCTGCCAAACTCGGTGGAGTATCGCCAGATAACTTTAGCTTCGGCGATTCCGTGATCTACCTCGCCATGGTGGTCATTGGTGGCATAGGCAGTATCCCTGGCGTGATCGTTGGCGCACTCGCTGTCTATGCAATCAACCAGTTTATTCTCGCACGACTCGACAGTTTGGCTTCAGACCCGAGCAATCTACTATATACAATCCACAATGGCGTTGCCCAGGTTTTTCCTGGTTTCACCTTCGGCAACATTCGTAACCTGATCTTTGGCATCATTCTCGTTGTGATTATGATCTTCCGACCAGAAGGGCTTATCCCCAGTGCACGGCGACGGCGTGAATTGCATGTCTCTACTGAGGAAGCACCAGAGGTGGGTGCGTTGGATGTAGTGCCAGGAGCACCAGGCTTTGAAACCGAGGTGCGTGTTGAGTAGCAGCGAACCAAGAGGAGTTGCGCTATGAGTGTTAAGCCTGTTAAACTTGTAGGTGAGCCTGCTGAGCCTGTGAGTGATGCATTGCTGGAGTTGAACAAAGCCACCAAATACTTTGGTGGCCTTGCAGCAGTGCAAGACGTTGATCTACAAGTCCGGCCCAGAGAGATCGTGAGCATTATTGGCCCCAATGGCGCTGGAAAAACCACCGTATTTAATCTGATTACCAGCATCTATCGCCCGACGTCTGGTGATATTAACTTTGATGGCCGAACCCTGGTGGGCTTAAGTCCTGACCGGGTGGTCAGGCGTGGCATTGCCCGCACGTTTCAGAACATTCGCCTCTTCAATAACATGACGGTGTTGGAGAATGTACTCGTTGGGGAGCATACGCAGCTCAAAGCAAATGTATTGGGTTCGCTCTTTCATGTCCCCAGTGTCGTACATGAGGAGGCAGAGGCTCGTGAGCGCGCTGTTGACCTACTGAGCTTCTTTGGTCCCGAGCTGGTAGTGCGACAGGAAGAGTACGTGATTAATCTCTCCTACGCTGAGAAGCGGCGTGTCGAGATTGCGCGAGCTCTGGCGTCTAACCCTAAAATGCTCTTGCTGGACGAGCCGACTGCCGGTATGAATGAAGCGGAGACGTTGGAGGCCGTGAAGTATGTGCGGCGTCTGCGCGATGAGTTGGACCTGACGATCCTGTTGATTGAGCACAAGCTGGCAGTGACGATGGGAATATCAGATCGTATTGCTGTGCTCGACTATGGGCGTAAGATTGCAGAAGGGCTGCCTGAAGAAATACGCCGTAATGAGCGGGTCATTGAGGCCTATCTTGGTAAGTCTGCAAAAGCTGATGAGGCTTCCGCGACAGATGGAGCGTCAACGACGGACCAGAAAGCCCTTGAATGACGACAAAATGATAAGAAAAGCGCTTCCCGCCGTTTTGGTAGGTGAGCAGCAGAAATACCGAGGCCTGCAATGTTACGATTGAACGATGTAGATACCTATTATGGTCCCAGTCAGGTTTTGCATAATGTTTCGCTGGAGGTCAACAAAGGCGAGATTGTTTGTCTCCTGGGAGCCAATGCAGCTGGCAAGACTACGACGATGAAGACCATCTTTGGCCTGGTGCATCCGCGCCATGGCTCGATACTGTTCGAGGAGCAGCCGATTGAGCGCAAGCTGCCCGGCGACATCGTGCGCCTGGGCATGGCGCTGGTACCCGAGGCCCGGCGTATCTTTCCACGTATGACGGTGCTAGAAAATCTGGAGATGGGAGCGTTCTCCCGTAAGAATCGAGCTGAAATTAAGCAAGATATCGAACATGCTTGCCAGATTTTCCCACGTATCAGGGAACGCTTGAAGCAGATTGCAGGCACGATGTCTGGTGGTGAGCAACAGATGCTGGCCATGGGGCGTGCCTTGATGTCGCGTCCGCGCATGATCTGCATGGATGAGCCATCGATGGGTCTCTCACCCATCCTGGTTGAAACGGTGTTTAATACTATTCTGCGTATTCGTGATGAGGGGGTTACGGTCTTCCTGGTAGAGCAAAATGCCTCCATGGCGCTGAGCCTGGCCGACCGTGGCTATGTGTTGCAAACGGGTAGCATCGTCCTGAGTGATACTGCGCGCAACTTGCTGACCAATGATCTCGTGCGCCAGGCGTATCTCGGCGGGGCATAAAAACAGAACCCATGACTTCTTCTTCGCTCTATTGTAGCACCTGCGGCGCAGCCCAACAGGCACAAGCGCGCTATTGTTTCGCTTGTGGAGAGTCGCTAGATGCTCCCGCAAGGGAAACGTTACTTCGACAGCGCTACCGCATTGTTGGGCTGGTGGGGCAAGGGGGCTTCGGAGCGGTCTATCAAGCCCAGGATACGCAGTTCGCTGATCGTCTGGTTGCTATTAAGGAAATCAACCTCAGGAATCTCGAACCACAACAAGTGGCTGAAGCCACCGATGCATTCAATCGCGAACTGCGCCTGTTATCAGGCCTGGCGCATCCCAACCTCCCGCGCATTTACGACCACTTTACCGATAGCGAGCATTGGTATCTCGTGATGGACTTCATCCACGGTGAAACGCTAGAGCAGTATCTGGAAAAATGGGAAGAAGAGAGACGTTACCCCTTCTCCAGGCGAGATTCCTCGGATAGAATGCCGCTGGGATTGCCTGTACGGGAGGTCCTTGAGATTGGCATGCAACTCTGTGAAGTGCTTGATTATTTGCACACTCGTGAACCACCCATCATCTTCCGCGATCTCAAACCTGCCAATGTGATGCGGACAGCCAGTGGGCATCTCTACCTCATCGACTTCGGCATTGCCCGCCAGTTTAAGCCGGGACAAACCAGAGATACCAGTCCGCTTGGTTCCCCAGGTTATGCTGCCCCGGAACAGTATGGTAGAGCGCAGACTACTCCACAGGCCGACATCTATAGTTTGGGAGCCTTGCTGCATCAGCTTGTAACAGGCGACGATCCTACGCAGACACCTTTTCGCTTTGTACCTCTGCCGCAACAAGGTCAAACGATGCCTGAGCGACTCCAATCACTGCTTTTACAGATGCTGGAGATGGATGTAAACAAGAGGCCAACCGGCGTTGTCGCGGTCCAACAGGAATTAGAGTGTATAGCTGCTGCCCTGCAACCTGCTGTCCTCCCGCCTGCAGAAACCATCCTTGCCACCTATCGTGGTCATTCTCGGTTAGTACTGGCTGTGGTATGGTCTCCCGATGGGAGATATATCGCCTCTGGTTCCTTTGATGGCACCATGCAGGTGTGGAGCCCTGTCGATGGTGTGACGAGTAGCATGTTCACCTATCGCAACTCTGCTAAACCGTATGCTTGGGCGTGGACACTGGCGTGGTCGCCTGATGGTACATACATTGCCTCTGGCAGCGACGATAAGACGGTCCAGGTATGGCAAGTGGAAGACAGCACGGCTACTACGTTCAAGCATGTCTTGACCTATCGTGGTCATACGAATTGGGTGAGTGCTGTGGCCTGGTCTCCCGATGGCAAGCGTATTGCTTCTGGCAGTGATGATAGAACAGTACACGTCTGGGACATGGAGAACCATGTGGGGGTGTATCGCGGCCACTCCCGTTGGGTGAATACGCTGGCGTGGTCGCCTGACGGCAAGTATATCGCTTCCGGCGGAAATGATGGCACGGTACGGGTGTGGGACACTGTCACGCTGCATACAGTCCTTATCTATCGTGGACATGCCTTTGGAGTGAATGCGTTGGCATGGTCGCCTCATGGGGCACGCATCGCCTCTTGCTCAGGGGATAACGCTGTACGGGTGTGGGATGTAGCTACTGGGAATACGGATTTGATCTATCATGGTCATACTGGTTGTGTGAACACCATAGCATGGTCTCCCGATGGGACACGTATCGCTTCTGCCAGCAAGGATAAGACCGTCCAGGTGTGGGACGCTACCGGAGGAGACGGTGTGACCATCAGAGGCAACAGCAAGTTCACCTATCGTGGTCATGCCGGTTGGGTCTATGCGCTGGCATGGTCGCCCGATGGAACGCGCATCGCCTCTGGTGGCAATGACAAGACCGTGCAGGTCTGGCAGGCCCTGTAATGAAGATGCTAACAAGTACTACTTTGTTAGTTTTGTTTCTCAAGCTCACTCGCTGCTTGCGGCAGCTTCTAAGAGGTTTAGGTTTCTGTGGTGGCTGGCAGGGCGGGCGCAGCCCGCCCTGCCAGCCACCACAGAAACACAGCGAACCGCCGTTGTAGAGTGCCGATTTATCGAGCACGTGCGGTGAGAAGTCGAAACTAACGAAGTAGTGCTCGGGGTAAGGACGAGTTATGAGCCAAATTGAACATTTACCTTCGCTAGGCGCTAGAGAAGCATCGCGCTGGCGACACTATATCAGTGATAGCATACTGGCAATAGTAGGCGTGTCGCTGGTAACGGGTGCCATCTCTGTTTTGCATCTCTATCCAAGAATCCCAACCATCTCATTTGCCTATTTGCTCGTGGTGCTGGCATTAGCAAGTACACGGGGACTCTATGCCGCTATCCTTGCCTCTGTTGTTGCTTTTTTTTCCTTTGACTACTTCCTCGTTCCCCCGCTTTATACATTCGTCGTTGCCAAATTTGAAGACCTGCTTGCCCTCTTCGTTTTCCTGGCGACAGCGATCATTACGGGTGAATTGGCCTCGGCATTGCGGAAACGTGCCGAGCAAGCAAGTCGTCGGGAGCGTGAAACACGTATTCTCTACGAGTTGATGCGCGCCGTGAATAACGAGGAAGACCTGGAGACGCAGCTCGACATTATAGTGCATGCTGTTGTTGATATTTTTTCCTCCTGGGGTGTGCGCGATTGCTCTATTCTTTTGCCTGATGCTACAGGAAAGTTAGCGGCGAAGTTGTCATCTGACGAGGAAACGACAGTGGAATGGGTGATGAGGCAGGGGCAAACAGTGGAGTTGCATGATGTTGCGTTAACTCCCCAAACTTCTGTGCACTCCGGGCCGCGTGCCGTGATACGTAGCACTGCGTCATTGCACCGTGTACGTCGCTATGTACGTATGATTCCTCTAAAAACAGGCCGGGAAGTGATAGGTGTCATGCGTTTGCTCATGGAAGACGACCCGCGACAGCTTGAGACGAGCCTGGGGGTAGAACAAGAACGATCGAACTCGCAAACAGCCTTCTTTTGGACTTTTCTCGATCAAGCCACGCTTGTGATTGAACGGGTGCGCTTGCGTCGTGACAGCCTACAGGTCCAGCTATTGCAGCGGACAGATGCACTGCGTGCTGCTCTCCTTTCTTCAGTCTCACATGATCTTCGCACGCCGCTCTCTGCGATTAAAGCTGCCACCAGTAGTTTGCTTCAGGAGGATGTGCAGTGGGATGATGAAGCACGGCGTAGTTTCACCCTGGCCATCGAGCGTGAAGTCGATCGGCTGAACCGCCTCGTAGGGAACCTGCTCGACATGTCGCGCATCGAAGGAAATGCGCTCAAGCCTGAGAAAGAGTGGTATCCCATTGATGAGTTGATTCATGATGTACTGGGCCACATGCAACCGCTTTTGCAAAACCGTGTGGTGCAGACATCGCTGCCCGATGACCTACCGCCGGTGGAACTGGATTATCTGGAAATAGATCAAGTCTTGACCAATCTGATCGAAAATGCCGTGCGTTACACGCCTGCCGAATCGCCGATTGAAATTAGTGTGCAGGTTGCTGGTGAGCAGATGACCATTAGCGTTGCCGACCATGGCCCGGGTATTCCTGTAGCTAATATGGAGCGCATCTTTGACAAGTTCTATCGCGTCTTAGATATACAGCGCGATGTAGCATACCCCAAGGGCTCGGGACTAGGCTTAGCCGTGTGTCGAGGACTGGTCGAGGCGCATGGTGGGCGTATCTGGGTGGAGAATCGCGAAGGTGGCGGCGCTATTTTCCGTTTTACGTTACCCGTCAGGAGGGCAGTAGGAGCATATGAGTAAGACTGGCGCTCGTATTCTAGTGGTCGATGATGAGATTGAGATCGTACGTGCATTGCAACGCAGCCTGGCGGCACGTGGCTACGACGTTTTTACTGCAGGCAGTGGTGAAGAGGCTTTAGAGTCAATTGTGCAGCATCGACCTGATCTGATGCTGCTTGATCTGGGGCTGCCCGGTATCAGCGGTCTGGAGGTCTGTAAGCGAGTACGAGCGCAGTCGAATCTGCCCATTATCGTTCTCTCAGTCAAAGATGCTGAACGCGATAAAGTGCAGGCGCTTGATCTTGGTGCTGATGACTACGTACCCAAGCCATTTGGCATTGATGAAGTACTGGCGCGTATACGGGTGGCCTTGCGTCATGCCGCCCAGGTGCAGTCTGGCACAGAGCCGCGTTTTGTAGCAGGACCACTCAGTGTCGATTTTGCTCAGCGGCTTGTGCAGGTCAATGGGCAAGAGGTGAAGTTGACACCTACCGAATATGATCTGCTCAAAGTGTTGATTAACAACAAGGGCAAAATCATGACGCGACGTATGTTACTTGCCCAGGTATGGGGAACTGGCTATAGTACGGAATCGCACTATTTGCATGTCTATGTTGGTCAGCTGCGGCGAAAAATCGAACCGGATCCCGCACATCCTCGCTTCATTCTCACTGTGTCGGGCGTTGGCTACCGTTTCAACGATGACGAGTAGCCATCACCAGCGTTTGACCAGGTGTGCTACTTTGCCTTCCGGTGTGAGTTCGTAGCGGATACGGTCGGGGTTGATATCTTCGAGTTGGGCCGCGCTTTCGGCAGCAACCACGGTATCATGAGGATGAACCACGTGCCAGACACGGCAGACTGCCTCTGGTTCTCGCTGTAGATAGACGTACCGGCGCGCAATCTTCGCCTTTTGGGCAAGACTTTCAGCCTGTCCAAACCACTCTTTGGCTTGCCGATCATGCAAGTAGGGGTCATACACCTCGAATAGACCAGGCGCACGCCCAGGTTTACGCTCGCTAACATAGAGGAACACCACGGGTTTCCTGTCGGCATTCCTGATAGCACTATGCAACACAGCCTCGTTGTGTGGATTGCCGTTCATCAGCACTGCCAGAACAGAACCTGGCAAGCGTTCCTCGACACTGGTCGTCACCACCAGCAAGCGCCCCTTTTGCTTATGACGGTTATAGTTGTAGTAGGCCACGGCCATGCCTATTAGGGTCACAGTGCCACCGAAGGCTGTTGCCAGTAATTTATGGATCAGGTTGGTAGACCAGGCAGTTATAACTAATAGAGTGGTCAGTATCCCTAACCAGAAATCAATGTTGTACCACAGTTTTCGTAGCCGTATCCGCATAGACGTTCTGCTTGCAGGAGTGGCCAGCGTCGCAATAACACCTGGTTCCAGCCCATTGCTGGATATGCTTTCATTTGCAGGTATACCTGCCTGCTTCGTAGTAGCAATGCCCCGCAGTACATCGTCAGAGAGTGCTCTACCATTGTTATCATTCCCACCTGGTGAGTGACTGGCCAAAACTTTGGCCGCCTTACGTTCGCGGTAACGCACAATATCGAGTCCCAGGCACGTCAGCGAGAAAGCTCCTAGCAGACCAAAGGCATACATATCGCCAAGGATAGTGATGTTGCCCATCACCAGTAGTAACACCACAATGGGAATGCCCGTGGCTAGTGCAATGGAGTAGTGGGGCGTGCCGCGTAACTTATTGCGTCTCAGAATCAGCGCTGGAAAAAATTCCATGCGCGCGAGCGCCATGAATACGTGGTAGGCACCTATGATCGCCGTATTACTGGCGAATATCAGCAGCGCACTGGCGCTGATCGCTACTTCTGTCTCCAAGAAAAATCCCCAGGGACCTCCAAAGTGACCGCCAAGCAATGAGATAAGCTGTGTAGAAAGCACTGGATCAGCGGCTTCACGAGGCTGCAGCAGCGTCGAAAACATGGTCAGTAGAGGACTGGTAAGACCAATCGTTAATACCACCAGCAACATTGCAATGCCGGCCACCTTCTTGCGCGGTGTCCTCATGACTGGCGAGAGCTGCGAGATACTCTCCAGGCCTGAAAAAGCGAGGAATGAGCCCGCGAAACCGTACAGGATCGCGGGCACGGTGAGGGTCTGGTGCGCAAACATCTTTGGAAACAGTGCCAGGAAATCAGCGAAGGAGATGTGTGTAAAGACGGTGATCAGAATAGCGATATCGCTGAGAAATGCGATCACGGCTCCCACCAGGCTCACTTTGGCACTTTCGCTGATACCTACCCAGTTCAGGATACCTAAGAGCACAAGCACACCGACGGTAATCACCAATAAGAGCACTTGTACCGAACCAAACACGGGAAGGACGATACTGGGCCCAAGCGCGGGAATGACGACACTGAGGTATTGCATGCCTGAGAGGGAACTGATGGCTGCCGTCAGGAAGTAGTCGACCAGAATAAACATGCCACCCAGAGCGCCGACCCAGTGATTCATGGCCTGGGCCGCCACCGTCACGACTCCACCACCCTGGGGGAAGCGATCGGTGACCTCTGCATACTTCAATGTGAGCAGCACAAATACCGACATCGTCAAAAACACAAAGAACCCGGCGAGACTACCGACGGTTCCATACAGAATACCAGGAACGTAGTAGACAGAGGTACCAATATCGGCAAAGACGACTGCCCAACACAGGATGGGGCCTAGCAGGTTTTTCCCATGGCTGTGCTCATCCCTTTGAGCGTAACCAACTGCTGCCTGTGCCACAGATTTTTGTGCCATTACACGGTCTTCCTTCACGGTTCGCGTAACTCTTCAGATGCCTGCCTTCTCGCCGCCTCGTGCGTTATTTGTGCAGCGGGCATGGCAGCCGCCGGCTGCCATGCCCGCTGCACAAATAACTCTTGCGAACTGCCGCAGGCAGTGAGGAGTCCTGAAGAGTTACGAGTTCACGCCGGATGAGCATGCTTTAGGAATACGTCCCTCTACCTGCTATTCGGTGTGAAACCAAATCTGCATTGCCTATAGTGTAGCATAGCGCTATGGTACAAGCAAGGACATCGGTTTTGAGCAAATTTTGAGCTATCCACCTCTTCTCTTTAGCTTACATTGACCTCTTTTGAGCTACATTACCGGTGTGAGTGAAAAGTGTGTGCTTTCCCTTTACGACATGGACCTCTGGAGGTGACAATGGCGGCACCATATTTGTTGCTTCCCTTTACCCATGGGATAGCTATGGATGTACTTGAACACGCAGTGTTGCTCGCGAAAAGTCGCAGGGCAACGCTTGTGCCTCTTGCGCTGGTTTCTATACCACGGTCTGGCGGAGTACGTCTTGAACATGTGCAGCAGTCAAAGGACTTTTTGGAGGCGGTACAACATATATCTGCTCGCTATGATGTCCCTGTTGAGCGCTTCGAGGTGTTTACGGGTGATGTTGTAGAGAGCATCAACCTCGTTGCAGAGGAGGTGAAGTGTGAGGCTATTCTGATCTTTGTATGCGAGGGAGACGGTATCTTGCTTCAAACGAGTGAAATCAAACATCTCATGGAACAGGCCACCCGTAATTTCTATGTCATTCGTTTACCTTCCAAAGGTAACAAGCGGCTCGCGCTTGCTCTGCCCAGGTGGCTCGCTAACTGGCTACCTGGAAAGCGGGGGCACTTGTCTGTCCCTGGCTGAGTACCAGCACTTCGCATGGTGCATTCCTCATGACGTACTCGACCGTCGGATCAATCTGCTGCACATTTCCTCGCACACGAACGGGAGTATTGGCGATCAGGATCAGGTCTACGGCTTGCTCCTCTGCTTCGCGCACGATGGCCAGTCCTGCAGTACGCGCCTTCAGGATACGCTTATGTATTTTAACCGCAATGCGCATGGCTACTGATTCAGCATGATCTAGTACTTCGAGTGCACGCTTTTCATCTTGTTCCACACGAGCATTGAGCGGCAAAGTAAAAGGAACCTCGATAACTGCTAACAGCTCGACATTCCCATTGCGCTGGCGTGCCATCTGTGCAGCCAGGGCAACGATGCGATCTGTCGCCTCATTCCTGCTCAAGAGCGGTACAAGGATGTGCGATAGCTTATTCACTGAGCGCACGGCCTTTGTTACTTTTCGTGTCTCTTCGGTCTCTTTGGGCAGGCGCAACATCCAGCCAAGCACTCCAACAATCGAGCTAAGAAAAAGAATGGCAATCACTACGCCTGCGACAGTGATCTGTAATGGATTGGTAATGTCTGCTCCCAGGATGGGCATAACTGTTTTTTACCTTCCTTTATGCATTGTCGAACTGCGTGTACTCTGTCTGTAGGCCCATAGTCGCACAACTCCCAGGCCGATAAAAGCCAATCCGAGGATGATCAATGTCCACGCTTGCACCCCGGCCATCAGTGCACGCACGGTAATAATCGCGCCAAGCGGGATGATGAGCAGGCTGACCAGCAGACGATAACGTTCACGCAACGATCGCCGGGGTTGTTCGTTCATGTGGAGCCTCCTTTGCGGTTGTTGCGTGATCCATTGCTTGGTATAGGTACATCGACTACTTTTGTGCCCCTGGGCAGAACACTCTCCTTAGAGTGATCACCTTGCAAGTGGTGCTTGCGTTTGAGATTCTCACGGAACTCATCCGCTAGATCATATTCACCAGCATCCTCATAGACGGCCAGTTGTTCTTTTTCCCAGTTTCGTTTCAGCGTGCCCCAGATGGGGAGCTTACTGCGCTTACGGTGCCAGATGTAGATGAGCAGTCCTAGTACAATCCAGGCGGGACCAGCGATGCGTCCAATCGCATGTGTGAGTACGACAAGGAAGAGAATGCTGCTGATACCCAGGAAGCCAAGGATACCGACGATGGGTAAGAGGTGTATCTCGCCATCTTTACCATGGATTTTGATATTCAGGGGTACCTTAAATGGGCGTGGTGTCCAGGGGTCGATGAAGCGCAGCACAAGCAGCGATACGAATACGAGCATGTAGGCTGTCGCGGCACCAAAGGCGTACATGTTGCCCAGGACATCGTAGGCATTAGGTGAAAGGCCGGCCAGCCAGAGTTCTAACAGGGCGATGCCAGAAAAGACGATGAGGGAACGAGCAGGTGTGCGAAACTTTGGGTGTACCTTGGCGAACCACTGGGGCAGCAAGTTGAATCTTGCCATTGAGTAGGTGATGCGCGAGGCACCAAAGACGCCGGAGTTCGATGAGATCAGTAACAGCGTTGCGCCCAACAATGCTACGTATGGCCCGGCAAAGAGGCCCAGGATGGGGATGTGACCGGCCAGCCAGGCAATGGGGTCGCCATTATGCGCAGCGATGCTTTGCCACGGCAACATCGCCAGGCTCAGGTTTGAGAAGGCAAGCGC